>Ga0299907_10000125_pt1 | contig 29809 bp, 32 predicted proteins | sample RVTome_16_FD_198680 | JGI IMG/M metagenome (GOLD analysis project Ga0299907, IMG submission 198680) | Soil microbial communities from uranium-contaminated site in the Upper Colorado River Basin, Wyoming, United States - RVT152D67 (version 2) ...
GCCCGATGGCGCTCGTCGCAGGGGTCGCAGACCGCCTGGCCCACGAGGTGCGTGCCCAGCGCCCAGCAGCGGAGACCGTTGCGCTCGAGGATCTCCTGCCGGCTCTCGACGTAGCCGTCCTCCTCGAGAGCGCGGCCGACCTCGAAGTGGTCGCCCCAGCAGGCGAGCTCGAGGCCGTCGAAGCCGAAGGAGGCCGCCTTCTCGGCCAGCTCGGCGAGCGGCAGGTCGGCCCACTGGCCGGTGAAGAGCGTGACTGGTCGTGCCATGCGTAGTCCTCCTTAGGCGGTGAGAGGGGTGGCTGTCACGTGGCGCTCCGCGAGGACGAGGTTGACGCCGGCCGCCTCGCAGGCCTCGATCGTCTCTCGCGGAAGGCCGTCGTCGACGACGAGAGCGTCGAGCTCCTCCGCCCGGGCGATCGTGAGCAAGGCGGAGACGCCGAACTTGGACGAGTCCATGAGACCGATCGTCTTCGCGGAGGAGGCGGACGCGGCGTGGAGCGTGTCGACCAGCGCTCGTCGCGTCGTCGTCAAGCCGTGCTCGAGCGAGACGCCTCCCGCCGAGATGAAAGCGGTCTCCATGTTGAGGCCGGCGAGGAACTCCACGGCCCACCGCCCGCCGATCATGCGGAGAGTCTGATCGACCTCGCCCGGCGTGACGATCACGTGAATCGGAGGGGCGTGCAGCTCGAGCGCGATCGCCGGCGAGTTCGTCACGACCGTCAGGGCCCGCGGCAGGCGGCTCTCCAGGTGGTGTGCGAGCGCGAGGCAGGTCGTCGACGAGTCGAGGAAGATCGTCGACCCGTCCTCCACGAACTGCGCGGCGCGAGCCGCGATCGCCTCCTTCTCCGGGACCGCCTGCTGGAGCCGCTTCGTCCAGTCCGTCGGCACGCGCAGCCGTCGAGGACCGCCGCCCGGCGGCCGCGCGCCTCCGTGCACCCGCTCGATGAGCCCTTCGCGGGCGAGGCGCTCCAAGTCGCGGTGGATCGTGATCAGCGAGACGCCGTGGGCCCGGGCGAGGTCGCCGATCGACGCGCCGCCGTCGCGCCGGATTTTCTCGAGAATCTTGTCCCTGCGGAGCGCGGCGGGCATCGAAGCTCCGTCAGCCTGCGGAGGTCGGCGTCGAGACGAGGGCGAGATAGCGCTCGGCGACGAGGTCCGCGAAAGCAGGGTCGTTCACGTGCGTGTCGACGAGCTCGACTCGGATGTCACGGCGAAGCTCGGCGCCGAGAGAGTCGAGGAACGCCGCGTCGGCCTCCGGATACCAGAGGTCGCCGCCCTCGACGTCCGCGAGCGAGAAGCCGAGCGTGGGGGCGAGAACCTCCAGGGGGCCGCGCGCCTCGTTCAGCCGCTCGGCGACGATGCGACCGAGCTCGGCCATCTCCTCCGGCTCGAGGCGGACGAGCGTCGCCACGGGGTTGTGGTAGTAGAACTTGCGGGCGCGATACTTCGCCGGGACCGTGTCGGGCGCCCCCTGGTTGAAGAAGTCCACGCAGCCGGGTACGACGACCTGCGGGAGGCCGTGCGCGCCGGCGACCCGGAGGCGGTCGGGTCCCGTCGCGTGGAGGCCGTTCATGAGCGAGTTGGCCAGCTCGGAGAGCGTGTAGTCCACGATGCCGGTCAGCGCGCCCGCGGCGACGAGCCGCTCCATAGCGGGCCCACCGACGCCGTTCGCGTGGAAGACGACCGGCTCGTGCCCGCCCCGCTCGAGGGCCGTGCGAATGCGCATCACGGCCGGCGTGGTGTGGCCCAGCATCGTGATCCCGACGGTCGCGTCGCCCAGGTCCTGCACGGGCCGTCCGGCGTCGCGTGCCATGCCCACCGCCGCGGCCGCCGCGTTGTCGAACACAGCGCGCGCGATTGGGTTGAGCCCGAGGATGTCGACGACCGAGTGCATGACGAGGACGTCGCTTTCCCCCACGAAGGGGCCGAGGGAGCGGCGGCCCGAAGCGCTCGGCGAGACGATGAGCTTCGGGACTCCGACGGGGAGCGCGTGCATCGCCGCAGCTCCGAGCAGCGCTCCCTCCGCGCCCCCGAGGCAGAGGGCGCCGTCCAGCCTGCCCTCGAGCCAGAGGCGGAGGCCGACGGCCCGTACGCCCTTCTGCATCAACTCGACCGCGGCCCCGCGGCTTCCCGCCGCTTGGATCCGCTCGAGCTCGTAGCCGCCTTCGCGGGCCACGTCCTCGCGCGACACGTCGGCGGCTGTTCCGGGCTCGCCGAGGATCCCCGAGTCGATCACGACCGGCCGGGCCCCGAGGGCGAGGAGCCGCTCTCGGACGTAGGCGATCTCGTCGGCCTTCGTGTCAAGCGTCCCGATCAGCGCGATGAACGGCTCGTCCTTCACGTCACGCTCGCTCGCGCCACTCCCGAGTGTGCACCGACACGGGCACCTTCTGGAACTCCTGGAGCGCCGCGGCGAGATGCTCCGCGTAGAGCTCGTACGTCTGCTCGCCCTTCTCTGCGGTCGCCCTGAACGGGTTTCCGATCACGCCGCTCGGCGTGAAGTCGCTGTGGTCGGTCGGGAACAGGAAGTACTGGTAGCCCTGGAACTCCACTTCCGGCGCCCCGTCGAGCTTGATGAACGACTCCGGGAACCACTCCGGCCGCTTTACCCGCTCGTGCACGGCGCGGTCCATCCGGACCAGCCGCTCGTCGTGCGCCAGCACCTGGGCCGTCTCGAGCTCGCTCGAGTGCCAGCCGGGCGTCTCCTCGGGCGGGTTCTCCATCACCGGCTCGACGAGGCCGAGGTAGCGCTCGGCGTAGAGCTTCGAGAGCGTGACGAAGGCGCCGGTCTCGTACCGGATCCTCCGCAGCAGCGGGTCGATGATCTTCACGTTCGACCCGTGGTTGTTGACGAAGACGAGGCGGTTGAACCCGTGGTGGATGAGCGAGCGGGCGACGTCGCGGTAGACCTCGAGCAGGATCTGCGAGCGGATCGTGATCGTCCCCGTACCCTCGCCGGGCTCGTACATGTGCTGGGGCGAGTACCCGAACCAGATGCAGGGCGTGTAGAGGACCTCTGCGCGCCCGGCTGCGCGCCTCGCGATCTCGTCAGCCTGGATCGTGTCTGTGGCGAGCGGAAGGTGCGGCCCGTGCTGCTCCATGCTCGCGATCGGGATCATCACGATGTCCTTCTCCGCCAGGTACGACTGGATGTCCGGCGGGGCGAGCTCGGCGATGTTGTAGGAAGGCAGGCCCACGCTCTCCTCCTACGCAGAGGTCGTCTGCCGTGCGCCGATGTACCGGCGCAGGCAGTCGGCCGACTCCTGCACGTACTGGTCGTAGAGGCTCTCGGGCACTGCGCCGGTGCCGTGGTCGCGCAGGAACTGCTCCAGCCCGACGCTCGCCTCGGCCTCGGAAGCGTCGCCGATCTCCCGGCGCTCCGAGATCCGGCTGCGGTCGACCGTGGCGACGAACTCGACGGTCAGGTAGCCGTCGTAGCCCACCTCCTCGAGCGTGCGCACGAGCAGCTCCCAGTCGATCGTGCCCTGTCCTGGCGGCATGCGGTTGTTGTCGGCGACGTGGAAGTCGACGAGCTTGTCGCCCGCGGCACGGATGGCGGCGGGCCAGTCCGCCTCCTCGATGTTCATGTGGAAGATGTCGAGGCAGACGCCGCAGTCGCCCCCGACGTCCTCGGCGAGCGCCAGCGCCTGGTCGCCGCGGTTGAGGAAGTACGTCTCGAAGCGGTTGAGCGGCTCGAGCCCGAGCCGCACGCCCTGCGCCTCGGCGTGTGCCTGGCACTCCCGGAGGCTCTCGACGGCCCACTGCCACTCCTGCTCGGGCGACGCCATGGGGGTGACCTTGCCGACTGTGGAGGGGACGACCGTCAAGATGGAGCCACCGAGCGCCTTGATCATGTCGATCGTGTCCTTCACGTACTCGATGCTCCCGATGCGCACGTACTTGTCCTCGTGCAGGAGATCGCGGCCGCCGACCATGAGCGTGACGGCTCCCCAGCACTCGAGGTCGTTTTCCTCGAGCAGCGAGCGGACCTGCTTGACGTCGTAGAGGGCCGGCTCGCCCGAGATCTCGATCCCGTCGTAGCCGCTGCGCCCGAGCCGCCGGATCGTCGTCTCGATCGGCTCCGGGCGCATCCAGTTGTGCATCGCCACCTTCAGTGCCATCCGTTCCTCCTTCTCAGGTCAGAGGTCGAGCTTGCCGGGATTCATGATCCGCTTCGGGTCGAGCGCCTCCTTGATCCGCCGAAGGGCGTCGAGCGCCGGCCCGTACTGAGCCCGCATGTAGGGCGCCAGCTTCACTCCGATGCCGTGGTGGTCGTTCATGACGCCGCCCGCTCCCAGGATCGCCCCCACGGCGTCCTCCCAGATGCGATCGTGCAGGGCGATCGCGTCGGGGCCGCCGTCCGGGACGACGAAGCGCCCGTACATCATCGTCCCCCACGGGTACCAGTGGCTGAAGTGCACCTTGAGGGAGAGCCCGTACTCGGCGTACGGGCCTTCGATCGCCCCCTTCACGGCGTCGTAGACCTCGTGAATGCGAGCGTACGGGGCGACCGCCTCGATCGTTCCCCAGATGGCCGGGAGCTGCGGGTGGTGCGGAGGCTTGTAGAAGTCGTAACGACGGGCCCACCACGCCTCGCCCACGCCTCTGTCGAGGACGGCGGCATCGCACTCGCGCGCGATCGCCAGGGCCGTCTCCGCCTCCGCGTCCACGACCGCGGGCTCGCCCTCGAAGCGGAAGACCGTGCAGACCCCCTCGAGGTCCGTCCCGACGACCGGAGCGAGGGAGGACCGAGTCGCCGCCTCGTCGTACAGGCGCACGACCGAGGGGCGGAGCCCGCGGGCGAGACAGGAGCGCACCGTGCGGATTCCCTCCGAGACGGAGGCGAAGGAGACGGCTTCGAAGCGGCTTGCGCCTGGCAGCGGGGCGAGCTGGAGCGTCGCCCGGGTGATGACGCCGAGCGTGCCCTCGGAGCCGACGAAGAGCTGCGTCAGGTCGGGCCCGACCGCGTGCCGCGGCACGCGGACCGTGTCGATCACCTCCCCGCCGGCGAGGGCGACGCGGAGCGACACGACGAGGTCCTCGATCTTGCCATAGCGGGTGGAGAGCACTCCCGAGCCGCGAGCGGCGACGTAGCCTCCGACCGTCGCCAGGTCGACCGAGGCCGGATAGTGGGGGAGCATGAGCCCGCGCTCGTTGAGGGCGCGCTCGAGGGTGAGGCCGTTGACGCCGGCCTCGGCGGCGACGGTCAGCGACTCCTCGTCGACCTCGAGGATGCGGTCGAGGCTGGTGAGGTCGAGGAGGATGCCTCCGCCGACCGGAACGGCGCCCCCCTGGCTGCCGGAGCCGCCCCCGCGGGGCACGACGGGAAGACCTCGCTCGCCGGCGAAGCGCAGCGTGGCCGCCACCCCCGCCTCGTCCGCCGGCAGAACGGCGACGTCGGGGAGGCCGAGCGGCGCCCCGTTCGCGCGCGCCGCGAGCGCCTTCCAGTACGTGTCGGCCGCGTAGCCCGCGAGCCGGTCGGGCTCGGTGACGACCGCGTCGGCCCCGAGAGCGTCGCGGAGCTCGCGCACGAGGGCTTTCGTCTCGGGAGCTCGAACGGTCATGTCAGCGGAGCGAGCTCCAGGGCTCGTCGGTGGACACGTCCACGAGCTCGTAGCCGCCGTCGCCGACGCAGGGGCCGAGGGCGACCGTCAGTCTCGCCGCCTCGCGTCCGGTGTTGAACGAGGCGTGCACCGTGCCGGCCCCGATGAAGACGGCCTCCCCGGGACCGAGCATCGTCCGCTCGCCGTCGAGCCACTGCTCGATCTCTCCCGCCTGGACGACGATGACCTCCTCCTGCTCCGGATGCTTGTGGAAGTCGTGGCCGTGGCCGGGCTCGAGCGTCACGTCGAGGACGGTGAGCCGGCCCGCCCCCGTCGACGAAGGCCGGCTGATCCAGCCGAGGCCGCCCCAGTCGAGGCTCTCCCGCTCGATGTCGTCCGCGTGGACGAACCTTCCGCTCATTCGCGTTCTCCTTCCTCAGGACCGACGGGGATGGCCTTGAAGCGCTTCATGTTCTCCGTCATGGCGACCTCGGTCGGGAGCCGCTCCATGCTCGAGGCGCCGAAGAACCCGACGACGCCGCTCGTCCGCTCGAGCACATAGGCCGCGTCGTCCGGTTCCGCGATCGGGCCACCGTGACAGAGGACGAGCACGTCCGGGTCGACATCGACGGCGGCGTCGCGCATGGCCTGCACGAGCTCCACCGACTCGTCGAGCGTCTTCGCCGTCTGCGCTCCGATCGTGCCCGACGTCGTCAGGCCCATGTGCGGGACGAGCACGTCGGCGCCCGCCTCGGTCATCGCTCGCGCGTCGTCCGGCGTGAAGACGTACGGGCAGGTGAGGAGATCGAGCGCGCGCGCGGCGCGGATCATCTCCACCTCCAGGCCGTAGCCCATCCCCGTCTCCTCCAGGTTCTGCCGGAAGGTGCCGTCGAAGAGCCCGACGGTCGGGAAGTTCTGCACTCCCGAGAAGCCGGTCTCCTTGACCTGCCGCAGGAAGACCGGCATGAGCCGGAAGGGATCCGTGCCGCACACGCCGGCGAGCACGGGCGTGGACTCCACGATCGGGAGCACCTCGCCGGCCATCTCGAGGACGATCGCGTTCGCGTCGCCGTAGGGGAGGAGGCCCGCGAGCGAGCCGCGCCCGGCCATCCGGTAGCGGCCGGAGTTGTAGATGATGATGAGATCGGCGCCGCCCGCTTCGGCGCATTTCGCCGACAGGCCGGTGCCGGCACCCGCCCCGATGATCGGGCGGCCCTCCTCCACCTGGGCCCGCAGGCGCGCCAGGGCTTCCGCGCGGGTCATCCGGCCCTCTCAGCGACCCAGGCCTGGTAGTGCTCGTGCAGCGTGTCCGCCATGGCGCGCGCGAAGGCGGGGTCGTTCACGTCGGTGTCGAGCTCGCGCACGTCCACTCCCGGGTCGAGCGTCTCGCGGACGGCGTCGAAGAGCGCCCGGTCGGCCTCGGGGTCCCAGAAGAACTGGCCCTCCGTGTCGATGAGCGAGACGCCCCGGAGCGGAAGGAAGAGCGTGACCGGCCCGCTCGCCGCGTTGAGCTTGCGCGCGATTCGCCGGCCGAGCTCCGCGCACTCGGCCGAGGTCGTGCGCATCAGCGTCACCGTCGGGTTGTGCTTGTAGAGGTTCCGGCTCCGGAACTCCGCCGGCACCGTGTCGATCGGGCCGAAGTTGACCATGTCGAGCGCGCCCACGGAGACGACCTGGGGGATGCCGAGCTTGCCGGCGGCCTCGAGCCGGTCGGGGCCCGCGGAGAGCACGCCGCCGACGAGGTCGTCGGCCAGCTCCGTCGTCGTGATATCGAGGGAGGCCGTGATGAACCCGCTTCGCATGAGCGCCTCCATCGACTGCCCGCCCGTCCCGGTGGCGTGGAAGACGAGCACCTCGTAGCCGAGCTCTTCGAGGCGCTCGCGGGCGGTCGTGACGCACGGCGTCGTGACGCCGAACATGGTCGCGCCGACGAGCGGTCCCCCGCCGGCCGCGGCGGGTGGCTCGGCTGCGGCCATGCCGGCCATCGCCGCCGCGGCGTTGGCGAGGATCCTTGCGGAGACCGCGTTGATCCCCGAGATGTCGACGACCGAGTACGTCATCGTCACGTCGCTCGCCCCCACGTAGGGACGCGTGTCGCCGGACGCCATCGTCGAGACCATCAGCTTGGGGACGCCGACGGGAAGGGCTCGCATCGCCTCGGTGGCGACCGCGGTCCCGCCCGAGCCCCCGAGCGCGAGGACGCCGTCTAGACGGCCCTCGGAGTGGAGCGCCGTCACGATCGCGGCGGCCCCGCGTGCCATCGTCTCAACGGCCGCGCCCCGGTCGTCAGCCGCTGCGAGGGCGTGGACGTCCGCGCCTGCGGCGCGCGCCACCTCCTCGCGGGTGACGTCGGGCTTTGCGCGGGGCTCGCCGAGGACGCCTGCGTCCACCAGGATGGTGCCGACGCCGTGCGCCCGCAGCCGCTCGCGCAGGTAGTCGTACTCGAGTTCTTTCGTGTCGAGGGTGCCGACGAGGACGACGGTCGCCATGGCTACGCCGACGCGCCCTCCACGCGCGTCACGCCGAGGTAGCGCTGCTGGGCCGACGGGTCGTCGAGGAGCTCGCGGGCGGTCGTCTCGGTCGCGATCTCGCCGGCGACCATGACGAGCTGCCGCTCGGCAAGCGAGGTGGCGACGCCGAGGTTCTGCTCGATGAGGAGCAGCCCGACGCCCTCCCGGACGAGGTTGAGGCACGTCTCGACGAGGCTCTCGACGATCGTGGGAGCGAGGCCCTCGGAGGGCTCGTCCATGATCAGGAGCTTGCGGTTCCCGAGGAGCGCGCGCGCGACGGCGAGCATCTGCTGCTCGCCGCCGGAGAGCTGGGCAGCGCTGATCTTGCGGCGCTCCGCGAGGCGGGGGAAGAGCTCCCAGAGCGCCCCCTTGCTCCAGCGGCCGCCGTTGCCCGACCCGAGCATGTCCAGGTGCTCCTCCGTCGAGAGCGAGGGGAAGAGGCGGCGGCCCTGCGGCACGTATCCGATCCCGGCGCTGGAGATCTTGTACGGGGCGCGTCCCATGAGCTCCTGCCCCTCGAAGCGGACGGAGCCGTCCGCCCGGGCCATGAGCCCCATGAGCGCGAGGCAGAGCGTCGTCTTGCCCATGCCGTTGCGCCCGATCACCGCGACGGGCTCGCGACCCATCGCGAAGCCGACGTCGTGGAGGACCTGCCCGCGCCCGTAGAACGCGTTCAGGCCGGTGACGGAGAGGAGCGGCTCATTCAACGGTGTAACGGCTCCCGAGGTAGAGGTCGTGCACGAGCTGGTTGGCGCGGATCTCGGCCGGCGTGCCCTCGACGATGACGCGGCCGTCGTGCATCATCGTCACCCGCTCCGCGACCCTGAGCGCCACGTCCATGTCGTGCTCGATGAGGACGAGGGTGACGTCCCGCTCGAGCGTGAGCAGGAGCTCGGTCAGCGCGAGTCGCTCGCCGCGGGAGAGGCCGGCCGCCGGCTCGTCGAGCATCATGATCTTGGGATCGCCCGCGCGCGCCATCCCCACCTCGAGTTGGCGCTGCTCGCCGTGCGAGAGCGAGCCGACGACCGTTCCGAGCTGACCCTCGAGCCCGACTCGCTCGGCCAGGTCGCGGGCGCGCTGGCGGAGCGGGCCGTCGCGGCCGGGCAGGCGTACGGGGCGGAGGTGCCCGCCCCGTACGCCCAGCACGGCCAGGTAGAGGTTGTCCTCGACGGTCAGGCCGAGGAAGAGACGCGAGGTCTGGAAGGTGCGCGTGAGCCCGAGCTTCGCCCGTGTGCGGGCGGGCATCGTCGTGACGTCGCGCCCGAAGAGCTCCACCCTGCCCGCCGTGGGCGGGAACTCGCCGGAGACGACGTTGAAGAGCGTCGTCTTGCCGGCGCCGTTCGGGCCCAGGAGGGCTCGCCGCTCGCCGGGGTGGACGTCGAGGTCGACGTCGCGGACGGCGTAAACGCCCCCGAAGCGCCGGCCGATCCCGCGGAGGCGGAGAATCGGTTCGGCGCTCTCAGGGGTTGTCGAAGCGACGGTCACGGGTTTCCAGACTGCGTGCTCGGTCTAGCCGCCTCCGCCCTGGACGGTCCACGGCGGCGGATCGCCCTCCTCGCAGGGCGGGTTCGTCCGGTCGGGCGAGGGCGTCTCCGGGCTGAAGGCGCCCGCGAACGTCTGATCCACTTCCGGGATCGTCTTGATCGTCTGCACGTCCGGAACGCCGTCGTCGGTCTGGTCCTCGACGATCTGCTGGAGGAAGTTGTCCATGATCGCCTGGCGGTTCTCGTCGAGCGTGATCGTCCCGAGCGGGGCGTCGAGCACGAGGCTCGCGAGAGCCTCCCGGAACGCGGCGTGGTCGTCCGAGAGGTCGCCCTCGACCGCCTCGAGGCCCTGCGCGATCGCCTCCATCGCCGTGTAGTAGCCGTAGGCGAACACGCTCGAGGCCGTGCCTTCGAGCTCGGGGTAGGCCTCGCCGAGTCCCTCGGAGTACTCCAGGTACGCGGGCTCCTGCGAGTCGCCCGCGGTCATGCCGGCGGTGACGACGCCGACGACTTGGTCTCCGAGCTCCTCGAGGATGACCGGGTCGGTCATGAAGATGCCGCCCATGATCTGGTCGGCGAGGTTGCCGCGGAGCTGCCCGTACTGGTTGACGAAGGCGACCGTGCCGGTCCCGCCGACGCCCATGAAGAAGCCGTCGACGTCTTCCGGGATCTGCGTGATGTACGAGGAGTAGTCCTCCTCGCCGAGCGGCGGCCAGAGCCGCTCCGACACGTTTCCGCCGATTGCGCAGAACTCGGCGACGAAGCCCGCGACCTGCGAGTACGGGAAGTCGTAGTCGTCGCCGATCGTGACGACGTTCCTCCAGCCAAGCTCGTTGTAGGCGTAGTCGCCGAGGCCGGCCGTCCATTGCGTACCGTCGCTGTGGAAGCGGAAGAAGTTCTCCGAGCGCACCTTGAGGGTCGTGTCCTGCGCGCCGGAGATGCCGTTCACGAACGTGACGCCGGGCTGGTCCTTCGAGTAGTTGGCGACCGCGATGCCCTCACTGCCGGAGAGCGGGCCGACGAGGATGTCGACGTTCTCCTGCTCGACCAGGCGGCGAGCCTCCTCGACCGCCCTGTCGGGCGTCGAGTCCGAGCCGCCGTACACGATTTCGATCGGGTGTCCGGCGATCTGGGCGTTCTCGACGCCCTCGGTCGGATCGCCGCTCACGGCCGTCGCGCCGCGGTTGATGAGCGGGAGCATCGCCCCGCCCCATGTCTGGCCCTCGAACGGGGCGAAGGCGCCCTCGTTGTTCGAGAAGATGCCGATCCTGATGGGCTCGCCGGTCGCCTCGCCGGTCTCGCCCGTCGCGGCGGTCGTTTCGGCGCCCTCGTCGTCGTCGTCGTCTCCGCCGCACCCGGCGGCGATCGCCGCGGCGACGAGCACGAGCGCGGCGAACAGGGCCCAGAGCCGGAGCCTGCTGCCCTCGCGTCGGTCTCGCATCCCTACCTCTCCTCCTTTCGCTTCTGCGTGAACGTCTGCTTGTCCACCCGGGACTGGTCAGGTTGAGCGCGCGTCTCTCCTCCCTTCTCGGTCATTGCGTCTGAGGGGTGTCGGTCGGTTGCCGCGCAGTGGGTCTCCGTGAGAGGTTCCGGCCGGCGAAGTCCGTGATCGCCTGCCAGATGCCCATCAGTCCTCCCGGGGAGAGGAGGACGATGACCAGGAAGATGACGCCGATGACGGTGTTGAACCGCCCGCCGATGACGTCGATTCCTCGGCTCCAGTTGTCGAGGACGGCGAAGAAGATCGCTCCCACCCAGGCTCCTTCGAGCCTGTAGAGGCCGCCGATCACCGCGATCACGAGCACGTCGATGGTCCGCGCGAGGTCGATCGACCCGGGCGAGATGCGGGTGTTCCACCAGACGGAGAGGATCCCGGCCAGAGAGGCGATCACCGCGCCGAGCCCGAAAGCGAGCATGCGGAGCAGCGGCACGTTGTAGCCGAGCGCGCGCATGCGGGAGGGATCGTCGCGGACGCCCTGGAGCGCCAGTCCGAAGGGCGTGCGCACGAGGTAGCGGATGAGCAGGTAGACGGCCGCGGCTGTGCCCAGCGCGATGTAGAAGAGGTTGGCCGGATCCGTGACCGGATTCGAGACGATGCCCGGACGGTCGACGTTGTTCACGCCGCCGAAGCCCGAGAGCTGCGTCACCTGGCCGAAGAAGAGGAACGCGATCACCCCGAAGGCGAGCGTGATCATCAGGAAGTAGATCCCGTAGCTCCGGCTTGCGATCGCGCCGAAGAAGAGCCCGACGCCGGTGCAGACGAGGATCCCCGCCAGGGCTCCCAGCCAGGGGTTCCACGCGATCGGCGAGCCGCCGTCGGCAGCGACGAGGTTCGCCATCGTGAAGCCGGCGATGCCGTAGAGGGCGACCTGCCCGAGCGAGATCATTCCCACGTAGCCGGCGAGGAAGATGAGGCTGGCGGCGGCAATCCCGAGCCAGAGCGCCTTCGTGATGACCTGGCTCAGGTAGAAGTCGGTGAAGAGGAGCGGGGCGAAGAGGAGGACGAGCACGATCGCCAGCCCGGGTCCCCACCAGAGCGCTCGCTCCACGAAGAAGGCCGATCGGTTCATGCCGGCCTCCCGAAGAGCCCGAGCGGCCGCACGGCGAGCACGAGCACGAGCAGCCCGAAGATGAGCAGCACCGAGTAGTTCGTGTAGCCCGACGGCAGGTAGACGTCGCCGAAGGCGTCCACGAGGCCGAGGGCGAGGGCGCCGATCGCAGCCCCGGCGAGGCTGCCCATGCCGCCGATGATGACGACGATGAGCGAGAAGAGGAGGTAGGTCGTGTCGTTCCCCTTGTCGACCGAGATCATCGTGCCGCCGAGAACCCCGCCCAGGCCGGCGAGGAGGGCTCCGAGGAAGAATGCGCCCGCGAAGACGAGCTGGATGTTGATGCCGAGCGCGGAGACCATCTGGCGGTCGTCGACGCCCGCGCGGACGATCATCCCGAAGCGCGTCCGCTTGATCATCGCCCAGAGCGCCAGGCCGACGGCGACGGCGACGAGGAGGACGAAGATCCGGAAGAAGGGATACGAGATGCCGTAGACGGGGAGGGAGACGCTGCCGGGAAAGGCGTCCGGCGCCGCGAGGTTCTCCGCGATCCCGCCGAAGTTGGCGAGCACCTGGTCGGCGATGATGATCGAGATCGCGATCGTGATGAGGGCCTGGCGCAGGTCTTGCCCCTGGTTCCAGCGCAGGAAGACCTGCTGCATGACGAGTCCGATCACGGCGACGCCGAGACAGGCGACGACGAGCGGGATGATCCAGTCGCCGAGGCCCGCTTGCGAGGTCCCGAAGGCCGAGGTCGCCTCGCCGCCCGTGAGCCGCTCCTGGAGGTCGAGCGCGAAGAAGCCCGCGAGCATGAAGAGCGAGCCGTGGGCCATGTTCACCACGCGCATGAGCCCGAAGATCAGCGTGAAGCCGCTCGCAACCACGAAGTAGAGACCGGCGAGGGTGAGCCCGTTGAGACCGACGACGACGAACGTGCGGGGGTTGCCGGCCGCCTTGTAGCCGACCCAGGCAGCGACGAAGGCGAGGATCAGGGCGATGACCAAGCGCACGGCGAGCGTCCGCGGCGGCAGGGCCACTAGGCGCGTGCGCCAGGCGGGATCCGCCGTAGCCGCCGTCTCACCGGTCACGAGGGCCGCTCCGCTACTCCGGGGAAAGTGATTGTCTTTGAAGGGACACGATCACTTTTGAAGGGTCGAACTTAACAGGGAGATGGTTCGGTTTCAATCCCGCCCGAGAGCCGGCGGCGTGACAACCGCGACCGGCTCCGGTTGAATCCGCGCACCTCAGCGAGTTGACGACGATCATGGGGGAGGACCGTATGGGCAACGGACTGAAGACCAGTCTTGGAATCTGGGCGCTCGGCCCGATGGTCACGCGCTTCGTACCGGGCGGCTACAAGCCCGCGCACGCGCAGGAGTCCACGGCCGAGCGGGTGCGGCGGGCGGTCGAGGGGCTCGGCGACCTCATCGACGGCTACGAGTTCCACTACCCGCAGGAGCTGAACGAGGACAACCTCGACGAGGTGCGCGACGCGCTCGACGGCCATGACGTCTACTGCATGGCGACGGGCCTCCACCTCGATCCCCGCTTCGCCAGGGGCGGCCTCGTCTCGCCCGACGGGGAGACGCGCACGGAGGCGCTCCGGCGTACGACGGCAGCGATCGACTTCGCCGGCGAGCTCGGCGCTCACTTCATCATCTGGCCGGGGATCGAGGGCTACAACTACCCCTTCCAGACTCCCTACGCGGAGAGCTGGGCGTGGCTCGTCGACGGCATCGGACAGGCCGCGCAGCGCTGCAGGGACCGGGGGATTCTCCTGTTCCTCGAGCACAAGAACTCCGAGCCCGCGATGAAGATCCTGATGCGCAACGTCGGGATGACGCTGCACGTCATCCACAAGCTTCGCGCCGAGGGCCTCGACAACGTGAAGGTGAACATGGACTGGCAGCACCTGCTCATGAACCGGGAGAGCCTCGCCGAGTACGCGGCCATGCTTGCGGCGGAGGGGCTCCTGGGGCATCAGCACGCGAACTCCGGCTGGGGCGACTTCGACGACGACAACATGGTCGGCGCGACCGCCTTCATGGAGACGCTCGAGCTCGCGCTCGAGCTCCGCCGGGCCCGCTACGGCGCGAACGGCGAGCGGCTCGGGTTCGACCTGTACCCGTACACCGAGGACGCTGTCGCGGCCGTACGTCGGAGCGTGCTCCAGTGGCGCTTCATCGACGGCATCGCCGCCAGGATCGACGACGCCGCCCTCCGGGAGGCGCAGATGGCCAAAGACGCCGTCCGCGCGTATGAGCTCGTCTACCGCGCGATGGGCGGCGAATGACGTTTCGAGCAGGCGTTCCCGCCCGCCGAGGCGCTCGGCCGGCGGCGCGCCACGCGGCCGGCTACGAACGCTTCCGCGCACCTCTGTCCGGCCTGGCGAGCCGTCGAAGGGACGCGATCCGTCAGGCGCTTGCAGTGCGTCCGGGGACCTGCCTACACTCCGCGGGCGATGCCGATCTACGAGTTCGTGTGCATGACGTGCGAGAGCCACTTCGAGGAGCTCCTCGGGGTGCACGAGGCCGATCCGGCCTGTCCCGACTGCGGGGCGGAGCGGGTCGCGCGGCAGCTCTCGGTGTTCGCGGCTCACGGCACCGCCGAGCAGCCGAGCTTCGGCGGATCCGGAGGCGGTTGCTGCGGCGGGAGCTGTGGCTGCGGCTGACCGCGGGCCCTCGCCCGCGGCGGCTCCCGCCGGGCGGAGCCCGGCTCCGCCGACGCCTGCCGCCGCGGGCGACACGATGCTCTCCGGGCCCGTGCCACCTCGCACCGTGCCCTCCGGCCTCGCGCCGCCGGCGACGATCCAGGACTCGCGGTCGGACGCGCTGACCCGCCGGGCGGCGCTCGAGGCCTACGCGGCCGAGACCGCCGCGTGCACACAGTGTCGCCTCGCCCAAGGGCGCACACAGGTCGTCTTCGGAGTCGGCGACCCCGACGCCGACCTCATGTTCGTCGGCGAGGCGCCCGGCTTCCACGAGGACAAGCAGGGCTACCCGTTCGTCGGCTCGGCGGGGAAGCTCCTCGACCGGCTGCTCGAGGGCATCGGCCTCACTCGGAGCGACGTCTACATAGCGAATGTGCTCATGTGCCGTCCTCCCGGCAACCGCGACCCTCAGCCTGACGAGATCGCGGCGTGCGAAGTGCACCTCTTCCGGAAAATCGAGCTGATCGAGCCCAAGCTCATCGCCACGCTCGGCAACTTCGCCACGAAGCTGCTCTCGGGGAAGCCACACGGCATCACCCGCGTGCACGGGCGCCCGCAGGAAGCGACCCTCGGCGGCCGCAGCGTGACGCTGTTCCCGATCTACCACCCGGCGGCAGCGCTCTATACCCCGGCGATGCTGAAGACGCTCGAGGAGGACTTCGCCCGCATCCCGGCGCTCCTCGAGGGGGAGCCCGCTGTGCCGCCGCCCGCCCCGGTAGCCGCGGCCGTGATTCCGTTCCCGGCGGTGGCCGCCGCAGTGCCCGCTCAGCCTGCGGACGAGCAGCTCGGCCTCTTCTAGCCTTACCGCATGCTCGAGTTCGAGTCGTCCTCGCCGGAGGAGACCGAGCGCATCGCGGCCGCGCTCGCGCGGGAGCTCCTGCCCGGCGACGTCGTCACCGTTGCTGGCGAGCTCGGCTCCGGAAAGACGACCTTCGTGCGCGGGGCTGCGCGCGCCCTCGGGATCACCCGGCCGGTGACGAGCCCGACGTACACGATCGGGAACCGCTACGTCGGAGATCCGGACGTGTCCCACCTCGACCTCTACCGCTTCGAGGGCATGTCCGCTCCGGACTGGGGGGACCTGGAAGGCTACTTCGAGGACGCCGTCGTCTTCGTCGAGTGGCCGGAGGTTGCGGCCGGTTGGCTCCCCGGGCGCCGGGCGGAGGCGCGGTTGCGGCACCATGGGGAGGGGCATAGACTTGTCATGCTCGAGAGCCTCGAAAAATCCCTGGAAATTCGGCTATCTACACGTGCTGATCCTCGCGTTTGACACCGCCACGGACGTGGCGACGAGCGCACTCGTCCGGGACGGCGAAGTGCTGGGAGAGCGCGCGTCGCGGGCGGTTCGCATCCTCGACGACTTCGAGGGCCTGCTCCGCGAGGCCGCGGTCGAGGCGGGCGACGTCGGCGGCATCGTCGTCGGACGCGGCCCCGGAAGCTACACGGGCCTGCGCATGGGCCTCGTCACGGCGCGGACGCTCTCCTTCTCCCTGAGCGCCCCCGTCGCGGGAGTCTCGACTCTCGACGCCCTCGCCGCGGGAGCGCCGGGCGCCTCTCCCGTCATCGACGGGCGCCGCGGGGAGGTCTTCGCTCTCGTCGGAGGCGAGCCCGCTTGTGTCTCGGCCGAGAGCCTCGGGGTCGAGGCCGGCCGCACCTACGTGGGCGACGGGGCCGTCCGTCACCGCGCCCGCCTCGAGGAGGCCGGCGGTCTCGTTCCTCCGGACGACGATCCCTTCCACGTCCCCTGGGCCCGCCACCATGCGGCGCGTGCGCGCGACTTCGGCGCCGCCGAGGACGCCGAGCCGATCTACCTCCGCCTTCCCGACGCCGAGCGAGCCCTGCGCGCATGATCGACGTCCAGCGCCTCACCCTCGACGTTCGCCGCCTCACGCTCTCCGACCTCGGCGACATCGAGCGCATCGAGCAGCGCGTCTACCCGACGCCCTGGTCGCGCTCGATGTTCGCAGGCGAGCTCGCCAAGCCTGCGTCCGTCTCGCTCGGCGCTTTCGCCCAGGACGACCGGCTCGTCGGCTACCTCATCGTCTCCCGCTACGTCGATGCCTGGCACATCATGAATCTCGCCGTCGAGACCGAGTGCCGGCGCGCGGGCGTAGCCAGCACGCTTCTCGACCGGCTTTTCGACCTCACGGCCGGCGACGCTCGGCGCGGCTACACGCTCGAGGTGCGCGTCTCCAACCGGGCCGCAATCGCGCTCTACGAAGGCTTCGGCTTCGAGGCAAGCGGCCTCCGGCGCGGCTACTACACCGACAATCGGGAGGACGCGCTGATCATGTGGAAGGACCCGATCCGGACCAGGGAGGCGGCCCGTGGGTAAGGAGGGGGCTCGCAGGGGAACCATGGGTTCCCCCGCGTTGAATCGGGAGGACGCGCTGGTCAGGTGGAAGGACACGACCCGCGCCGTGGCAGCGCGCGAGGGCTAACGAGGCCGAACATGATCCTGGGGGTCGAGACGTCCTGTGACGAGACCGCAGTCGCGCTCGTGACCCGGGACGGCCGGATCCGGGCCAACGTCGTCGCCTCGCAGGCCGACCTGCACGCACGGTACGGGGGCGTGGTCCCGGAGATCGCCTCGCGACGCCATCTCGAGCTCGTCGCTCCGGTGCTGACGGAGGCCCTCGGGCAGGCGGAGGCCCGGCTCGAGGACGTGGGAACGGTCGCCGTCACCCGCGGGCCGGGGCTGATCGGCGCCCTCCTCGTCGGGATCTCCGCTGCGAAAGCGCTTGCCTGGTCCCGCCGGCTCCCGCTCGTGCCGGTCGATCATCTCCACGGGCACGTGGCCGCCCTCTACCTCGAGCCCGACCCGGTCGAGCCGCCCTTCCTCTGCCTCCTCGCCAGCGGGGGCCATACGCTCCTCCTCGACGTGCGCGAGCGCACGGGCTTCCGCCTCCTCGGGACGACGCTCGACGACGCGGCCGGCGAGGCGTTCGACAAGGGCGCCCGACTGCTGGGGCTGGGCTACCCGGGCGGCGCCGCGCTCGACCAGGCCGCCCGGAAGGGCGACCCCGAGGCCTACAGCTTCCCGGTGGCGCGCGTCCCGGGCCTCGACTTCTCCTTCTCAGGGTTGAAGACGGCGCTCCTCTACGTGGTACGGGATCTTCCCCCACAGGAACTCGAGCGTCGCCGCGCCGATCTGGCCGCGAGCTACCAGCGGGCGATCGTCCGGGCGCTCGTGGAGCGGACTCAGCGGGCCGCCGAGGAAACCGGCGCCGAGCGCGTGGCGGTCGTCGGCGGCGTCGCCGCGAACTCGGAGCTTCGCGCGGCGCTTCCGCACGCGGCGCTTGCCCCGCTCTCCCTCTGTACCGATAACGCAGCCATGATCGCTTCCGCCGCCCGCTATGCACCGGCCATCCCGTATCCCGAGTATCTTGCGCTCGATGCGTATGCCTCGGCGGCCTAGGGGCACCAGGGGGCTGGCCGCGGTCGCCCTCGCGGCGGTCGCGCTCGTCAGCGTCGGCGCGGTCCAGGGGGCGGGTGAGTCGTTCGGGCGGGCGGCCTCGCAGGCCTGGCACGCGGTGTTCGGAGAGCGCGCGGGGACTGCGTGGGAGCAGCGCGTCATCGTCGTCCTCGAGGCGCCGTCGCTCGCGGACCGGATGGCCGCGGAGGAGGAAGCCGGCGCGGCGGATCAACGGCGCTGGACGGCTGAGGCGGAAGGCGCGCAACAGCTCCTACTCGCCGGGCTCCGCGAGCGCGGGGTGACGATCCGGCGCGAGCAGGTCTTCACGCGGACCTTCAGCGGCTTCTCGGCGCGCGTGGACGCGCGTGCTCTCGCCGAGCTCGAGCGTGCTACCGGCATCGTCGGGATCTACCCCGTCCGCACCGTCTACCCGGCCGCCTCCCTGCGCCCCGACTTCGGCGAGGGCCGCTCGCCCGGCGCGCAGGTCGCACTGCCCGGCTTCGACGGCAGCGGCGTTGTCATCGCCCTCCTCGACGGCGGCGTCGACCGCCGCCACGCCTATCTGCGCGGACGCGTGCAGCGCGGCTACGACCTCGTCGACGGCGACCGAGGCGTCGCTCCCGCGGCGAAGCCGGACGAGCCGGCCACCCTCGACGTCCACGGAACGCGCACGGCAGGGCTCCTGGTCGGCAAGGACGGTCCGGGCGGCGTCGGCGGGGTCGCCCCCGGCGCGAAGGTGTTCCCGATCCGGGTGCTCGGCTGGGAGGGCACCGAGGACGGCGGATACGCCCTCCTCGGGCGCGGTGACCTGCTTCTCGCAGGCCTCGAGCGCGCAGTCGACCCGGACGCGGACGGGGACGTCGAGGACGCGGCGGATATCGTGCTCGCGCCGGTCGTCGAGCCCTATGCCGCCTTCGCAGACAGCCCCGAGACGAGGGCGGTGACGGGCGCCACGAGGCTTGGCTCGCTCGTCGTCGCGCCGAGCGGGAACGACGGGCGCCCGGGCCCCGGCTTCGGGAGCGTGGGCGCTCCCGGGGGCGCCGGCGACGCCCTGACGGTCGGCGCGGTCGACGCGCGGCGCACCGTTCTCGAGGTCGACGCGACGCTCGCCGTCGGCTCCCGGACCGTCCTCGAGGAGCCGCTGCGCGTCCTTGGCGCAGCCGGGCCCGGGGAGCCGAGGAGCGCCGAGCTCTCCGCTCTCGCCGGTCCGACGCTTGCGGATCCGGAGCGCACGAGCGGGTCACCCGCGCGGGGGGACGAGCTCGGGGACTTCTTCAACCCGCAGGGAATCAGCCTCGTCGCCGGCGGGGCGGTGCTCCTGTCAGGGCGGGTGGACCTTCCGCGCGCGGCCCGCAACGCGGCCGCCGCCGGGGCCGCCGCGCTCCTCGTGCACGGGACGGATCTTCCCGCCGGCGCGCTCGACCTCGACGAGGACGAAGCCGTCCCGGTGCTCGCCCTCCCCGCCGGGCCGGCGGGTGAGGCCCTCGAAGGCCTCGCCGACGGCGAGCCGGTCTCGCTGACCCTCCAGCGGACGGCTCCGGTCGGCAATCCGGCTCTCATGGACGTGGCCGCCTTCTCCTCCGGAGGCGTCACCTTCGACGGGCGCGTCAAGCCGGATCTCGTCGCTCCGGGCGTCGGCCTTGCCACGGCGGACGCGGGCGGGCGAGAGCGTTACGCGACGGCGACCGGCACGAGCGCCGCGTCCGCGGTCGTCGCCGGGGCGGCGGCGCTCGTCGCCCAGGCGCGGCCCGGCCTCTCGGCCGGAGAGCTGAAGGGCCTGCTCGTGGGCGCCGCCGCCCAGCTCGCGCGGGGAGACGTCCCGCTCCCGGTCACAGCGCAGGGCGCGGGCTACGTCGACGCCCGGCGGGCGGCCGCCGCCGAGCTCGTGGTCGAGCCTTCCAGCCTCGCCTTCGGCCGGGCGGACGGCGCGGACTGGAACGCTGTCAGGACGGTGGCGGTCACGAACGTCTCCACGCGGCGCCTCGACGTCGGCTTCGGCGTCGTGGCGGACAGCGCCGAGGTGCCGGTCGGCTTCTCGGCCGTCCCGGCCAGGTTCGTGCTGGAGCCGGGCGCGACGGCCGAGGTCACCCTGACGGTCTCGGCTGGCGACGTGCCGCCTGCGGGCGCCGGCGGGGCGCTCGTCGTCTCCGCCGCCGGGGCCCAGGCCGCGCGCGTCCCCTGGGCGATCGCCCACCGCTCCGCCGAGAGCCCACCGCTCGTCGGCGACGTGCAGCTCTCCCACTCGGACTTCGCGCCCTCGACGTCGGCGCCCGTCGTCCTCGCGTTCCGCGCCGGGCGCGTCGACTCGACGCCCGACGGGGAGATGATCGAGCCGGTCGGCCTGCTCGAGCTCGAGCTCTGGACGGCGCAGGGGCGGCGTCTCGGCGTCCTGGCGCGCCTGCGCGACGTTCTCCCGGGACGCTACGCGTTCGGCCTCACGGGCCGCGGGCCCGACGGCAAGGTCCTCTCCGACGGCACCTACGTCATCCGCCTGCGTGCGCACCCGGTCGACGGCGACGACGGGACGGCGCCCTCGACCGCGGAGGCGGTCTTCACCATCAACCGCTAAGGGAGAGCAAAGGAGCAGACGTGACGACGCTCGAGGCACCGACACCCTCCCACCTGCAGGAGGACCCTTGGGAGATGGCCCGCAAGCAGCTGCGGCGCGTCGCCGGCCTCATCGACGTGGGCGGAAACATGCTCAACGTCCTCTCCGAGTGCAAGAAGGCGGTCGTCGTCTCGGTCCCGACCCGGATGGACGACAACTCGGTGGAGGTCTTCGAGGCCTTCCGTGTCGTCCACAACGTGGCCCGCGGCCCGTCCAAGGGCGGTCTGCGCTACCACCCTGCGGTCACGCTCGAGGAGACCAAGGCGCTCGCCATGTGGATGACCTGGAAGTGCGCGCTCATGGGCCTTCCCTTCGGCGGCGCGAAGGGCGGCGTCGTCTGCGACCCCAAGCGGCTCTCGGCGAGCGAGATCGAGCGCATGACCCGGCGCTACACGTCCGAGATCATCAACTTGATCGGCCCCGAGGTGGACATCCCGGCGCCCGACGTGGGCACGAGCGCCCGCGAGATGGCCTGGATCTTCGACACGTACTCGATGAACAAGGGCTACTCGGTGCTCGGCGTCGTCACGGGCAAGCCGCTCCAGGTCGGAGGCTCGCTGGGCCGGGTCGAGGCGACCGCCCGCGGAGCCGCGTTCTGCATCCGCGAGGCCCTGCGCAAGGGAGGACAGGGGGTGAAGGGTCGCCGGGTGGCCGTGCAGGGCTTCGGGAACGTCGGGCGGAACCTGGCGGCGATCCTCGCCGAGGACGGAGCGACGATCGTCGCGCTCTCGGATTCCGGCGGCGGCGTCCACAACGCCGCAGGCCTCGACGTCGCAGCCGCCGTCGCCCACAAGAGAGAGACCGGAGGGCTCGACGGTCTCGCCGACGCCGAGGCGATCACGAACGACGAGCTTCTCCTCGTGGACTGCGACGTCCTCGCGCCCTGCGCGCTCGAGCAGGTCATCACGGGCGACAACGCCGACCGCGTCAAGGCGGCGACCGTCTGCGAGGGCGCGAACGGCCCCGTCACGCCCGACGCCGATCGCATCCTCGAGGATCGCGGCATCCTCGTCCTCCCGGACGTGCTCGCCAACGCGGGCGGCGTCGTCGTCTCCTACTTCGAGTGGGTGCAGGGCCTGCAGGAGTACTTCTGGAAGGAGACCGAGGTGAACGCGAAGCTGAACGACATCGTCACGCGCGCGTTCGCCGAGACATGGCGCCTGCACGAGGAGCGCTCGCTGCCGATGCGGGACGCGGCCTACGCCATCGCGGTGGGACGCGTCGCGGAGGCGACGATCACGCGTGGGCTCTACCCATAGGCTCGCAGCGAGGCGCGTAACCCTCTACCACGCGGCCGGCTGCCACCTCTGCGAGAGCGCGAAACGGGTGCTCGCCCAGGTTCGCGCGGAGATCCCGTTCGAGCTCGAGGAGATCGACATCGGCGGGGACCCCGAGCTCGAGAGGCGCTACCGCGAGCGTCTTCCCGTCGTCGCGGTCGACGGCGAGGAGGCGTTCACGTTCTTCGTGCACCCGGACGGGCTCCGGGGCCGGCTCGCCGGCTGACTGCGCCGTCGAGAGGGAGGCGTCGTTATCCTGGGCCGGGCATGGCCCTGCGAATTGCGAGTGAAGGGGGAATCCGGGCAGGCGACCGGCTCACGGTCGGCGTCGCGGCTCGACTTTCCCAGTACCTCCGCGTGCTCACGCAGGCCCGCAAGATGGGCAAGGACAGGATCTCCTCGCAGGAGATCAGCGAGTACACCAACATCAACGCGACGCAGATCCGCCGCGATCTCTCGGCGTTCGGGAAGTTCGGCAAGCGCGGCGTCGGCTACAACATCGACAGCCTGATCGCGGAGATCCGCAAGATCCTGCGCACTCAGGGCCAGCACAACATCGCGCTCTTCGGCGCCGGCCGGCTGGGACAGGCGATTGCGAGCTCGACCATCTTCGCCGACCACGGGTTCAACATCGCCGCCGCCTTCGACATCGACTCGAGCAAGGTCGGCCAGCCGATCGGCGACACGACGATCTCGGGCTACGAGGACCTCGGCGAGTTCATCCGCGACAAGAACATCATCGTCGCCGTGCTGGCCGTGCCGCCGGACGCCGCCCAGGACGTCGCGGACGACGTCGTCGAAGCAGGCGTCAAGATCATCTTCAACTACACCGAGGCGCTCCTGAACGTCCCCCCGGACGTGACCGTCCACACGACGAGTCCTGCGGTCGAGCTCCTCTACGCTCTCTACTTCTACCTCACGTAGGCCGCGCACACCGTCGAAGCTCAGCCTGGCGGATAGGCCGTGGCCGACTCGGCCACATAGCGCCCGTCCTGACAGACGACGCCGAGCTCGATCGTCCCGCCCTCCCAGAGCGAGGAGCGGATGTCGGCGCGGGTGAGCGGGCGCTCCGGGCCTGCGCGGACGCGGACGGTGAGGAACGCTCGCTCGTAGCGCGGAACCGAGCTCTTCTCGACGAACAGCTCGACGTCGTAGGGCGACGCCAGGTCGAGGTCGCCGGTCTCGTCGGGGCCGAGGATGCCGATCCAGGGGCCGGCGAGCTGGATCGGCTCGTCACGAATGTCGCAGCTCGGCGCCTGCATGAGCCGCCTCACTTCCGGTGGTAGTCGGTCGTCGAATCCCTCGCGCACGAGCACGACGTCGGTCCGCCCCTGCCAGGCGAGCGCGATCTCGGGCGAGACGCCTTCGATCTCTGCGAGCTCGATCTCCTCGTCGGGCGCCGGCTCGCCGCCGGTGTCGTTGCAGCCCGGAAGGATGCCCGCGCCCACGAACCTTCCCTCGCGAGGTGCGACCTCGACGCCTGCGCCGTAGTAGGCGTGGCTCTCGTAGACGACCATGAGGATGCAGCTCGCCGCGCCCGCTCCGGGCGGAGGGGTGCTCGGCTTCTCCGCGCCCGTCTGAGTACTGCCCGGCCCGTCTTTCCCCGGCTGGCCGCTCGGGGGCGCTGCGTCCCCACCGCCACACCCCCCGAGGACGAAGACGAGAACGCCACAGGCGACGAGTCTGACCGAAGCGCGGATTCTCATCTCGACTCCTTCGACGGCCGCTCCCGCGCGAAGGTTCCCGTTACCTCACGTAGACCGCGACGGCGCCCGGCGAGCGATCGGCCAGGGTGTGGCGGATCTCCTCCACGTCGCCGACCGTGACGACAGAGCCGTCGCGTACGAAGGCTGGATGGCCGTCGCGCCGCAGAATGCGGACGACCTCGCTCGCGGGTCCCCGAACGCGGCGGACGAGCTCTCCGGATGCGGACAGAGCTTTCTCCTCCGTCGTCTCCTCCCCGCCCGAACGCTCGGTCTGCCCCGCGCCGCCCTCGGCCGAGTCCTCGGCCGACTCCTCCATCGCCACCCCGGCTGCCTCGTCGCCGTCGGCTTCGTCGTCCCCGCCTCCGGGGAGCTGGGTTGCGAGGGCGACGAACCCCGCCACGAGGAGCAGCGCCGCCGCCGCGGGCAGCGCAGGGCCGAGGCGCCGGAGCGGGGCGAAGAAGCTCCCGCGCTCCCTCCGCTCGGGGAGGGACGCGACGATCTCGCGCCGGCGCACCTCGGAGAGCTCGAGGAGCGGCGCCGCGTGCAGGGCGTCGCGGCCCGCCTCGACCTGGCGTACTCCCTCGGCGCATGCCGGACAGGACTCGAGGTGCTCCTCGAGCGTCCGCCGCCCGCCCTCGGGAAGCTCGCCGTCGACGTATGCGAGCAGGGTGAGCTCGTCCGGATGTCTCTCCGCCATCACTCCTTCGACTTCCTCGCGCCGCCCGTTGTTCCCAGACGCTCGGCCAGCTCGTTCCGCGCCCGGAAGATGCGCGACTTCACCGTACCCTCGACAACGCCCGTCAGCTCCGCGATCTCCGCGTAGGAGCAGCCGAGGACGTCGGAGAGGACGACCGCCACGCGGAAGGTCTCGTCGAGCGCGTCGAGCGCCTCCTGAAGCTCTCCCGAGAGCTCGCTCTCGGCGAAGCGGTCGCGTGGGTCGGCCGGCTCGGGGCGCTCGCCCGCCGGCTCCACCCTCCGCTTGAGACGCTGGTCGTGGGCCGCGTTGAGGCAGATCCGGTAGAGCCAGGTCGAGAAGCGGGCGCCGCCGCGGAACTTCGGCAACCCGAGCCACGCGCGGATGAGCGCCTCCTGGACGGCGTCGGCCGCGTCCTCGCGCGAGCCCAGCACCCGCGCCGCCAGCGTGTAGAGCCGGGCCTGATGGCGTTCGACGAGAGCCTCGAAGGCAAAGCGGTCGCCTCGTTGCGCGCGGCGGACGAGCAGTTCGTCAGGATCCATGCCCATGAAGATTCTCCTTTGGCACGGCTACCTCCTGGGCGGGACCGGCTCGAACGTGTACACCCGCTCGCTTGCGCGGGCGTGGAGCCGGGCGGGGCACGAGGTCGTCGTCTTCTCCCAGGAGCCCCATCCGGAGCGCTACGACCTCGGTGGGGCAAGGTTCGTGCGGCCCGACGCCGGTCGGCTGCTCCCCGTCTTCGTGCTCGACCGCTACGAGGATCACGAGGCTCGGCTCCTCGCGGAGCTGGGTGCGGACGAGCGCGCGGTGTGGGTAGAGCGGAACGCCGCCGCCGTGCGGGAGCACCTCCCGGCCGACGTCCTCGTCGCCAACCACGTCCTCCTGGGCGCGCCCGTGGGTGCTGCTGCGGCTATGCCCTTCGCGGTCAAGGCGCACGGCTCCGAGCTCGAGTTCGCCATGCGCGGGAACCCCGAGCTCGTCGCCTGGGCGCGGGAGACGCTGCCGCGGGCGCGGGAGACGTACGCGGGCTCGGAGCACATCCGGCGCGTCCTCGAGGAGGTCGTGGGGGAGGGCGAGTACCTCGAACGCGTGCGCATCGTCCCGCCGGGCGTCGACGTGGAGGAGCTTCGCCCCGAGCCGCGCGAGGAGGCGCTCGCCGCTCTCTTGGAGGAGGCGCGCCGGGATCCGCCGTTGACCGGTGAGCGGCACCCGGATCCGGGGAACGCCGGGCGCCTGGCCGAGTTCCTCTCGGCCGACGAGCCGACCGTCGTCTACGTCGGGAAGCTCAGCCGGGAGAAGGGCGTCGACCTCCTGCTCGACGTTCTCGCCGGAGTCGACGCCCGCGCCGTGATTGTCGGCTTCGGGCCGCTTCGGGGCGAGCTCGAGGCCCTGGCGGCCGGCCGCCGCGTGCTCTTCACCGGGCCGCTCGAGCACCGCCACCTGGCGCACCTGTGGCCGCTCGCAGACGTGAGCGTCACGCCGTCCGTCTTCCCGGAGGCGTTCGGCATGGTCGCCGCCGAAGCCGCCGCCTGCGGCTCGCCGCCGCTCGTCGCGCGCCATTCCGGGCTCGCCGACATCGCCGCCGGGCTCGAGGCCGAGTACCCGCCCGAGCACCGCGAGCTGGCGGGTTTCGCCGGGGGCGACGCGGCCGACCTGACGGCAAAGCTCCGAGCTCTCCTCGAGCTCCCCGACGCCGAGCGGCGCCGACTCTCCGAGGCGGCCAGGCGCGCGGCGGTCCGGCACTGGAGCTGGGAGCGCATAGCTGCTCTGATACTTTCGCGCCCGTGGGAGATGCCCAACGCCTGACCCCGGACGAGCAGATCCGGAGCGCGAAGGAAGCCTTCGAGAACGGCACTGACTTCACCGTCGCGGTCGAGGAGGAGTTCGCCATCCTCGACCCCGAGACGCTCGGCCTCGTGAACCGTTTCGAGGAGCTCGAGGCGGCCGCCCGCGGCAGCGACCTCGAGGAGCACCTCGTCGGCGAGCTGATCGCGTCCGAGATCGAGGTGCGTACCGGCCGCTGCGAGACCTTCGTGGAGGCGGCCGCCGTCATGGCCGCGCGGAGGCGGCAGCTGCTCGACCTGGCCGGGCGCTTCGAAGCCGCCCTCGGGGCCACCGGCACGCATCCCTGGAGCCCGTGGCAGGAGCAGCGCATCATCGACACGCCCCACTACCGCCGGAACGACGAGGTCCTGCGCTACGTCGTCTGGCGCAACAACAGCTTCGGCCTCCACGTGCACGTCGGGATCCGCGGCGCCGACAGGGCGATCGCCGTCACCGACGGACTGCGCTCGTACCTCCCGCACCTGCTCGCCTACTCGGGGAGCTCCCCCTTCGTCGAGGGAGCCTACACCTACCTGCACTCCGCGCGCACGCAGATCTTCACGCGCATGTTCCCGCGCTGCGGTGTCCCGGACGCGTTCGCCGGCTGGGCCGAGTACGAACGCTACGTCCGCTTCCTCTACGACACCGGCTCGATCACCGAGCACACGCAGCTCTGGTGGAGCGTCCGGCCCCATCTCGCGTTCCCGACGGTCGAGATCCGGATCTGCGACGGCCAGCCGGAGCTCGGCGAGGCCCAGGCGCTGGCGGCGCTCATGTACGCGCTGACGGCGCGGATCGCGCGCGCCGTGGACGAGGGCGAGCCCCTGCCGGATCATCCGCACCGCCTGATCGAGGAGAATCTCTGGCGCGCGATCCGCCGGGGCCTTTCGGGGGAGCTCATCGACCTCGACTCGGGCGAGGTGCGTCCCGCCCGCGCCGAGCTCGAGCGACTGCTGGAATGGGTCCTGCCGGTGGCCGAGGAGCTCGGCGCCGCCTCGTTCCTCTCCGTGCCGGCCGTCAGTGCCGCCGAGCGCCAGATCGCGCGCCATGAGGCAGGGGAGAGCCTCGAGGCGATCTACGCGCAAGAGGTGGTGGAGCCGGTGCGTGTCTGAGCAGGAGCGGGAGGACGAGCAGGAGCGCCTGGCGCAGGAGCTCGCGGAGGAGCTCCGCAAGCTCCGCGTCGAGGACGTGCTCCTGAACACGCTCATTCAGGTGTCGTCGATCGGCTATCGGCGACTCGGGCTCACCGAGGACACGCGGGAGGAGCGCGAGCTCGAGCAGACCCGCCTCGCGATCGAGACGATGCAGGGACTTGTGCCCGTGCTCGAAGGCTTTCTCCCGCAGGAGCTCCTCGGCGGCTTTCGCGAGCAGATTGCGAACCTCCAGCTCGCCTACGCCAAGGCGGCGGGCGAGAACGAGGAGGAGCCTCCTGGCGACGGCTGAGATCGGCGTCTTCGGAGGCTCGGGGTTCTACTCGTTCCTCGAGGACGTGGAAGAGGTCGACGTGGAGACGCCGTACGGGAAGCCGTCAGCCTCCTTCACCATCGGCGAGATCGGAGGCAAGCAGGTGGCCTTCCTGCCCCGCCACGGCCGCGGGCACGAGCTGCCTCCGCACGCGATTCCGTACCGTGCGAACGTCTGGGCGATGCGCGAGCTCGGCGTCCGCCGGATCATCGGCCCGAATGCGTCGGGCGCGCTAAAGGCGGAGCTCGAGCTGGGCGAGTTCGTCGTCTGCGACCAGTTCGTCGACCGGACGAGCGGGCGCGCCGACACGTTCTACGACGGCCCGGAGACGACCCATGTCTCCGCGGCGGACCCGTACTGCCCCGAGCTGCGCTCGCTGCTGGTCGAGACCGCACGGGAGCTCGGCATCAAGGCGCGCGAGGGAGGAACGGTCGTGGTCATCCAGGGCCCGCGCTTCTCCACGCGTGCGGAGTCGAAGTGGTTCCAGCAGATGGGCTGGGACACGATCAACATGACCGCCTTCCCGGAGGGCTACCTCGCGCGCGAGCTCGAGCTCTGCTACGCGAACATCTCGATGGTGACCGACCACGACGTGGGCGTGGAAGGGACGCCGCCCGTCTCGCACGAGCAAGTCGTGACGGTGTTCAACGAGAACAATCAGCGGCTGCGCGAGCTCCTCTTCGCGGTCGTCCCGAAGATCGCGCCCCAGCCCGAGGAGCACCTCTGCTCGACGGCGTTGCGCGGCGCGCGCCTCTAGTTCCAGGTCGTTTCAGGTCCGGCACGAAGCGTGCGCCACGCGCGCACTCTCGCTCCCTAGGCTCGGCACATGGCCCTTCGTGCGCTTCTCGTGACGCTGGCCGCCTCGCTCGCCATGCCGGCTTCTGCCCTCGCGCTCCCGCTCGAGCAGGGCTGGGACGACACCGGGCTCATCCTCGTGGACGACGACTGGTCCGGCGTGGCGGGGATCGTCGGCCACCGCGGCGACGGGCTGACGGCCGACGTCGGCGCCGACCCGCAGACGATCGTCGGCGACGGGGCTTCGACGCCGGTCGACGTCCTCGCGGACCGGACGAGCCCGAACACGCTCCTCACCGGCGGAATCGCCGAGCTCGAGTTGGCCGACCCGGCCGTGGCGCTCCAGCCGTCGGAGATGGCCGACGCTCCGCACCTCGTGCTGAGCTTCGACACGATCGGGTTCGCCGGGATCAAGGTCTCCTACCTGCTCCGCGACCTCGACGGCTCCGAGGACGATGCGCTCCAACCCGTCGCGCTCCAGTACCGGGTCGGGGCCAGCGGGGACTACGTGAACGTCGCGGCGGGCTTCGTGGCCGATGCGACGACCGGGCCCGAACTGGCGGAGCTGGTCACTCCGGTCGAGGTCGCGCTTCCCCCCGAAGCGGAGGGACGGCCGCTCGTCCAGGTGCGTGTCGTGACCGCGAACGCAGGCGGCTCGGACGAGTGGGTGGGCGTGGACGACATCGTCGTCGCCGCCACTGCAGCCGACGTCGACCCGCCCGCACTCTCGCTCGGCGTCCGGACGACCCTCTCCCTGACCCGCGCGCTCCGCCACGGGGTTCCGGCTCGCGTGACCCTCGGCGAGCGGGCAGCAGTTCGCCTCGAGCTTCGGATTCGCCCCCGCCTCGCCCGGCGCCTGCGTCTGCCCGCAGCGGTGGGGGCCGCGCGCGTCGAGGTCGAGCCGGGGAGGACGCGCGTCCCCGTCCGCTTCCGGGCCCGTGCCCGGCACAAGCTCTCCGCGCTCCAGCGCGTCAGGCTCGTGCTGAGAGCCGTGGCAACCGACTCCTCCGGGAACTCGAAAGGAGCCGCCGCACGACTGACGCTGCGACGCTGAGTTGGACGCCCTCCGGGCGTCCCGGCACGTACTTGTGATAGAACTCCGCCCGGCCGCAATCCGGCATCAGTTGCCGGTTCGCCGTCTTCGCGGCCCCGACTTCGTGACGGATTTCTTCCAGAACAACAGCGTGCTCTTTGCCCTGCTGTGCGCCGGGTTTGCTATCGGCTGGGGCGC
>Ga0299907_10000126_pt1 | contig 29804 bp, 28 predicted proteins | sample RVTome_16_FD_198680 | JGI IMG/M metagenome (GOLD analysis project Ga0299907, IMG submission 198680) | Soil microbial communities from uranium-contaminated site in the Upper Colorado River Basin, Wyoming, United States - RVT152D67 (version 2) ...
GCGCACGTCGAGGAACGCGACCCGGCCCGCGCCCGACCCCGTCCCGTAGTGGACGCCCTCGTCGCGCAGCGTGTCCGCGGAGAGCAGGAAGTTCTGCGCGAACTCGGCGCAGCGCATCGCGGTCACCGCCTCGCCCGCCTCGCGGACCGCCTCCTCGCAGCGCCCGTGCAGCCGGTAGAGCTCGACGGCCGAGGCCGGGTCGGCGCCGGCGATCGAGAGCTTGACCGTCCGGCGGACGCCGGCGGCCCGTGCCGCGGCGGCGACCTCGCGCTCCCACGCGACCTGGTCCGGCGAGTTGGGGGCCACGATGAGCACCGCGTCCACGCCGGCCAGCGCGGGCGCGTAGGAGCCCGGGTCCTCGAGGTCGCCGACCACGGGCTCGGCCCCCGCGGCGGCGACCGGCTCGGACCTGGCGGGATCGTGGACGAGGGCGCGCACGGCGGCGCCGCGGGCGGCCAGCTCGGGCACCAGCGCGGAGCCGACGTTGCCGGTGCCCGCGGTCAGGAAGATCGTGGGGCTGGCCATGACGTCAGGCGGGGCCGGCCCGCAGCTCCTTGGGGCAGGCGGCGCTCAGCACCTCGCAGCCGCCGTCGGTCACCACCACGAGGTCCTCCACCCGCGCGCCTCCCAGCCCGGCGATGGTCAGGCAGGGCTCGACGGTGAGGACGACGTTGGGCTCCAGCGGGTCGCGGTCGTGGTAGTAGTCCGGGGGGTCGTGGATGTCGAGGCCCAGGCCATGGCCGATCAGCCCCGACAGGTTCTCCCCGAGTCCCTCCTGCGCCGCCAGCTCCCCGGCCAGCGCGGTCAGCTCCGACGGGGCGACGCCCGGACGGATCTCCGCCAGCAGCGTTTCGTTGATCTGCACCGCGACGTCGTGCAGGCGCCGCAGGCGGGGATCGACGTCGTCCAGCGAGCCGGCCACGACCATGCGCGAGATGTCGCCCGCGTAGCCCTTCCAGGCCGGCGTGATGTCGATCATCGCCCAGTCGCCCGAGCGCATGACGTGGGCGTCCTCGCGCCCGGGAAGGCCCATGGCGAGGCTGGTCGCGGGCCCGGCGCGGATCACCGTGGGGCCGGCGGTGTCGAGGTCGCCGTGCGTGCGCAGCGCGACCTCGCCGGCCAGCGCGATGTCGCGCTCGCTGGCGCCCACCGTGACCGCCTGCGCCGTGTCCTCGAGGGCCAGGATCGCGGCCTCCTCGGCGCGGCGCATGAGGTCGATCTCCGCCGGGCTCTTGACCTTGTAGAGCTGCTCGACCAGCTGGGTCGGGACCAGCTCCACGCCGGGCGCGGCCTCGCGGATGGCCAGGTAGTGCTGGGCGGGGAAGACGAACCAGTTGTCGACGCCGACCCGGCGGTGCCCGGCGGCGGCGAGCCGCCGGCCCAGCTCGTCGCCCAGGCTCTCGACGAAGCTCGTGGTGGAGGCGATCGAGACGCTCCGCGCGCGATCGAGGTCCCAGTCCTGGTCGATCAGCAGCTCGAACTCGCCATCGCCGGTGAACATCAGGGCGGCCGAGCCGTACTGCGTGTAGCTGCCGTCCGGCCGGGTCTGCATGCCGGAATGGCGCGTGGAGTAGTTCGCCAGCCAGCGCACGACCCCGCGCACCTTGGCCGTCGAGTACGCGAGCAGGGCGTCGAGCCCGAGCTCGTCCATCCGCTCGGCCACGCGGGCGTGCCGCGCCGCGAACTCCCCGGCGCCGAAGGGCGAGTCGACGGCGGTCATCCCGCGACGGGCGGCCCGCCTTCGACCATCGTCTCCAGGCGCTCCGTGGCCGCCCCCATCGCCGTCAGCTGGTGGCTGGTGAGGTCGGCCGAGGAGAGCACGTCGACGAGGACGCAGTGGCGGAAGATCGCGATGCGGTCGCACAGCTCGAGGGCCTCGTGCACGTCGCTGAGCGCGACCACGATCGCGCCGCCGGCGTCCACGAACTCGCGCAGCAGCCGGTGGACCTGGGCCTTCGCCCCGATGTCGATCCCGTGCGTCGGCTCCTCGACGGCGAGGATGCGGCGGCCCGATGCGAGCCACTTGCCGATCAGCACCTTCTGGAGGTTGCCGCCCGAGAGCGTGTTGACCGGCGCCTCCACGGAGGTGGCGCGGATGTCGAGCCGGTCGCCGTAGTCGCCGGCGCGCTCGCGCATGTCGGGCCGGCGGACCACGCCGAAGCGCGTGACCTCGCCCAGCGAGGCGAGCGAGATGTTCACCGCGATGCTCTGCTCGGGGATCACGCCGGCGCCCTTGCGGTCCTCGGGGATGAAGCCGATCCCCAGGCGCCCCGCGTCGCGCGCCGAGCGGATCCGCGCCTGGCGGCCGTCCATCTCCACCTCGCCGCGCAGCGGCTCGGCCCCGCCGAGCATGCGGACCACGGTGGCCGCGCCCGACCCCAGCAGGCCGGTGAGGCCCAGGACCTCGCCCTGCCGGACCTCCAGTCCGTGGGCGGGGGCGTCGCGCTCGAGCTTGACGTTGCGGGTGCGCAGGATGACCTCGCGGTCCTCCGCGACGGTCCGGTGCCGCGCCTGCTCGACCCTGGGGTCCACGTCGCCGACGATCATCTCGACCAGGCGCGGCTCGTCGAGCTCCCCGCACGGGACGCAGCCCACCAGGCGCCCGTCGCGCAGGACGGTGATCCGGTCGGCGGTGGACATCACCTCGTTGAGCCGGTGGCTGACGAAGCACAGGCCGACGCCGCGGGAGCGCAGGCGGTCGAGGAGGTCGAGGACGGCCTGGGAGCCCTGCGGCTCCAGCGAGGCCGTCGGCTCGTCGAGGATGAGGAACCGCGGCTCCATCCGCATGGCGCGGGCGATCTCCACGAACTTGCGCTCGGCGGGCCCGAGCGACCGCACCCGCGCGTCCGGGGCCAGGGCGATCCCGAAGCGCTCGAGCAGCTCCGACACCTCCTTCTCGATGCGGCGCTTGTCGACGCGGCCGGTGAGGCGCCGGCGCGGGAGCGATCCCGACACCCCCATGATGTTCTGGGCCACGCTGAGCTCGGTGAACAGGTGGTAGTCCTGGTGGACGACGCCGATCCCGTGGCCCTGGGCGTCGCCGGGGGAGGACAGGCGCAACGGCTCGTCGTCCAGGTACAGCTCGCCGATCTGGGGGCGCAGGACGCCGGTGAGCAGCTTGATGAGCGTGCTCTTGCCCGAGCCGTTCTCCCCCACCAGCCCGTGGACGGTGCCGGCGACCAGCTCGAAGTCCACGTCGCGCAGGACCGGCACGCCGGCGGCGTACTGGTGGCTGGCGTCGCGGATGCCGTAGCGGCCGGTCTCCTGGGGCGGGCCCATGGCGTCTCGGTCAGCGGCCGGTGGAGCGCCGAGGGGCGCCCCTCCCCGCTCGGGGGAGGGGCGCCGTCCCGGCCGTTCCGAACCGCTCAGCGCTGGTCGAGCACCTCCTTGATGAGGTCGCTCTTGGGCTGCTTGATCGTCACCCGGAAGTTGGGCTCCGAGCACTTCTCGCTGACGGGCTCCGCGTTGTCCGGGATCGTCTCGGTCGTGTACTCGCGCCCCACGTCCAGGGTGAACTCGGGCGGCTCCTCGCCCTTGGTGAGCAGGTCGACCGCCTGCCTGACCGCGGTCGCCCCCTCGTCGTAGGCGCACCAGGCGATGGTGTAGTCGATGTCGCCCCGCTTCACGGCCTCGAGCTCCGGCGTGATCCCGTCGTTGGACGTGACGACGATGTCGTCGGGCTTGATGCCGCGGTCCCGGATCGCCTTCACCGCGCCGATGCACTGGTCGCTGTTGTCGCAGATCATCGCGTCGAGGTCCGGGTTGCTGGTCAGCAGGTTCTGCGCGGAGCGCAGGCCCGCCTCGGCCGAGTACTCCTTGGAGTACGGGCCCTTGATGTACTCGATGCCGGGGGCCGCGCCGAGGACCTTCTCGTAGCCCTCGCGCATCCCGATGTCGAAGGGAACGCCGCGCACGCCGAAGAACGCGCCGACCTTCCCCCGGCCCTTGAGCTGCTCGGCCGGGTACTTGGCCTTCAGCTCGCCCGTGAGCTTGTAGTCCGGGCCCACGTAGGAGATGCGGTCGTCGCCGGCCTTGCCCTCGACCGAGCCGCGGTCGTCGCACAGCCCGATGACCGGGATGCCGGCGTCCATGGCCTTCTTGCTCACGCCCGAGAGGGCGTTGGCGTCGATCGGCGTGATGATGATCGCGTCCGGCTTGCGCAGGATCGCGTTCTCCATCTGCTGGATCTGCTTGGTCGGGTCGGGCCCGGACACCTGCGTCTCCTCGTCGAGCCCGATCCGCTTGGACTCGCCCTCCACGCCCGCGATGCAGCCGCGGAAGAACGCGGCCTGGCGGTCGTAGACGCTGTAGAAGATCTTCAGGTCCTTGGCGTTCTCCGTGCCGCCCGAGTCGTCGTCGCCGCCGCCGCACGCGGCGACGACGAGGCTGGCCACGAGGACCAGAGCCGCTGCCACCACCCGCCGTGCGGGTCGGTGTCCTGCCGTTCGGTGTCTCACCCTATGTCCCTCCTGTCGAGCTTTCAGGTTCGCGCGTCAGACGCGACCTCCAGCCTCCACCACCCCGTTGCCCCAAGATCTCCCTCTCCGCCCGCCGACGGCGCAGGCGCCGCCGGAAGTAGTCCGCGGACGCCGCGGCGATCAGCACGAGCCCGGTCACGACCTGCTTGAGGTCCGGGTCGAAGTTGGTCAGGTCGAGCCCGTTGTTGATCTCGGTCAGCAGCAGCACGCCCCACAGCGTCCGGGCCACCGACCCGCGCCCGCCGTAGATGCTGGTGCCGCCCACGACGATCGCCGCGACCGCCTCCAGGTTGAGCAGCTGCGCCGCGTTGGGCTGGCCGGACTCCACGCGGGCGGTCAGGGCCAGGCCGGCCACGGCCACGGTGAGGCCGCTGATCGCGAAGCAGAGGAAGAGGATCCGCTTGACGTTGATGCCGGACAGGCGCGCGGCCTCGCGGTTTCCGCCCACGCCGAAGACCTTGATCCCGAACGCGGTCTGGCTCTGGACGAAGTACGCGATCGCGAAGACCGCGAACATGATCCAGATGATCCACTCGAGGCCCAGGAAGCGGTTGTTGGCGATCTGGCCGACGCCGTCGGGCAGGCCGAAGATCGTGCCGCCGTTGGTGATGCCCAGCGCGAAGCCGTGGGCGATGACCAGCGTGGCGAAGGTGGCTATGAACGACGGGACCTCCAACCGCGTCACCACGAAGCCGTTCACCACGCCCAGCGTGATCCCCACCGCCACCCCCGCGAGCAGGCCGAGCAGGATCGAGTCGGTGTGCACCATCACCCAGGCGCCCACGACGCTGACCAGGGCCACGCCCGAGCCGATCGAGAGGTCCAGCTCGCCGGCGATGACCACGAACGTCGAGCCGAAGGCGGCGATCCCGAGGATCGACGCCTGCAGCAGGACGTTGCGCATGTTGTCCTCGGTGAGGAAGAACTCGTTGGTGAGCGAGAGGTAGGTCCCGATGGCGAGGATCACCGCGGGGACGAACAGCATGTCGCCCCAGCCCTCTCCCTCGGCGCGGTGGCGCTTGCTGCGCGAGAGGGGTCCGCGTCCCGCCGCCGCCGGCTCGGGACGGACGCCTGTCTCGGGGATCACCGACTCTGCCACGGGGCGTCAAGTCGGAGCGCAAACGCTTGTGCGTCCGTCTGGTTCGGAGTCAACATGCGCACAAAGCCAAGAAAGCAATCGATTGCACTCGCGCGCCGACATTACCAGCAGCATGGGCACAGCGCAAATTCCCACCGCTCCGCTCGCGCTAGTCGCGCACGACGAGCACCGTACCGGCCACCAGCAGCGCCACGCCGGCGACGCGGACGAGCGAGACGGGCCGCGGCTCGAGGCCCAGGACCCCGAGGCGGTCGACCACCAGGGAGGCGCCGAGCTGGCCGGCGATGGTGGCCGCGGTGACGCCGGTGGCTCCCAGCCACCGCACGGTGATCAGGACCGACGTGACGTAGGCGGCCCCGCACACCCCGCCCAGGACGTAGTACCACCACGCCGGCGGCTCCTGGGCCGCCCGCGCCCCCGACAGCTGGCCCACCAGCAGCGCGATCACCAGCAGGATGGCCGTGCCCACCGCGAAGTTGATCGAGGACGCGCCGAACGTGCCCACCGAGCGGCCCAGGACCGAGTTGGCGGGCGCCTGGAGCGCCACGAGGGCGCCGACCAGGAGCGTCGCGACCAGGGCCAGCTCCCGGGTCACTACTTCGCCTCCATCCAGTTGCGCCCCGCGCCGATGTCCACGGCCAGCGGGGGGTCGAGCGTGGCGGCGCCCTCCATGGCGGCGCGGACGGCGAGCATCGCCTCCTCCGCCTCGCCGGCCGGCCCCTCGAACAGCAGCTCGTCGTGGATCTGCAGGACGAGCCGTGTGGCGAGCTCCGCCTCGGCGAGCGCCCGGTGCGCGCGCACCATCGCCATCTTGATGACGTCGGCCGCGGTCCCCTGGATCACCGTGTTGACCGCCAGCCGCTCGCCGAGCTGCCGCGTCTGGCGGTTGCGCGCGCGCAGCTCGGGGATGCGCCTCCGGCGGCCGAAAAGGGTCTCGACGTAGCCCTCCTGCGCCGCGAAGGCGATCGTCTCCTCGATGAAGCGCTTGACCGCCGGGAAGCGGTCCAGGTAGGTCGCGATGAACGCCTCGGCCTCCTCGAGCGGGATCTGGAGGCGGTCGGCCAGCCCGAACCCCGACAGGCCGTAGACGATGCCGTAGTTGATCATCTTGGCCTTCGACCGCGTCCCGGCGTCGACGGACTCGGGCTCGACGCCCAGGACCTCGCCGGCGGTCGCCGTGTGCACGTCCTCGCCGCGGGCGAAGACGTCGCGCAGGACCTGCTCGCCGGCGATGTGCGCGAGCACTCGCAGCTCCACCTGCGAGTAGTCGGCGGAGACCAGCACGTTCCCCGGCTCGGCCACGAAGCACGCGCGGATCTCGCGGCCCAGCTCGGTGCGGATGGGGATGTTCTGCAGGTTGGGGTCGGTGGACGACAGCCGCCCGGTGGTGGTCGCCGTCTGGTTGAAGGTGGTGTGCAGGCGCCCGTCCTCGCCCAGCAGCTCGGGCAGCGCGACGAGGTAGGTGGACTCGAGCTTGGTCAGCTCCCGCCAGCGCTCGATCTTGGGCACGATCTCGTGCTCGCCGCGGATGGCCCCGAGCACGCGGGCGTCGGTCGAGTAGCCGGTCTTGCCGCGCCGCTTGCGCGAGAGCCCGAGCTTGCCGAACAGCACCTCGGAGAGCTGCTGGGGCGAGCCGATCGTGAACTCCTCGCCGGCCAGGGCGTGGATCTCGCGCTCCAGCTCCAGCGCGTCGGCGCGCACGCGCTCGGCGATCGCCGCCAGCCGCCCGGTGTCCAGCCGCACGCCCTCGACCTCCATCGCGCGCAGGACGTGCACCAGCGGCAGCTCGACCTCGTCGAGCAGGCGCTCGGCGTCACGCTCGCGCAGCACCTCGCGCTGCCATCCCGCCAGCCAGTGGACGAGCACGGCGTCGCGGGCCGCCGCGTCCTGCACGTCGCACTCCACGCCGCGGTCGGCGCACAGCTCGTCGAACGGGTAGGCGCGGGCTGCCGGGTCGATCAGGTAGGCGGCCACCATCGTGTCGTGGGCCAGGTTGGACGGCACCGCGCGCAGCGACTTGGCGTCGTGGGCGGCGACCGGTCGGTCGCCAGCCGCGGCCACGACCTCCTCGGGCCCCGCCGCCTCGCCCGCCAGCGCCTGCTCGCCGCCCGCGAAGGCGCCGTAGCGCCAGGGCTCCTGCGAGAACAGCGCGCCCTCGGGCGCCGCCGGCTCGCGCAGCGCCAGGGCCAGCGGCCCGGGCCCGCGCAGCGCCCCGACCTGCGACGCCGGGGCCTCGCGCACCGGGGCGCTCACCCGCAGCTCGCCGGACACGGCGGGCACCGGCTCGGCCTCGGCCAGGTCGAGCGCCTCCTCCAGGCGGCGCAGCGGCTCGCGCAGCTCGAAGCGCCGGAACACCTCGCGCAGGCGCGAGCGGTCGGGCTCGCGCGCCAGCTCGGCCGCGGGGTCGACGTCGACCTCGATGTCGCGGACCATGGTGGCCAGGCGCTTGGAGATCCGGGCGTCCTGCGCGTGGTCGACGAGGTTCTGCTTGCGCTTGGCGCCCGAGATCTCCTCCACGTTCTCCAGCACCTCCTCCAGGGAGCCGAACCGCTGGAGCAGCTGGGCGGCGGTCTTGTCGCCGATGCCGGGGACGCCGGGGATGTTGTCCGAGGTGTCGCCCTTCAGCCCGATGAAGTCGGGGATCAGCTCGGGCTCGATCCCGTAGCGCTCGATCACGCCCTCGCGGTCGTAGACCCGGGTGTCGGTGATCCCGCGCGACGTGGTCATGATCCGCACGCCCCTCGCTTGCGGGCCGTCGACCAGCTGGTAGGCGTCGCGGTCGCCGGTCACCACCATCACCGGCACGCCCTGCGCCTTGGCCTTCTCCACGATCGAGGCGATCACGTCGTCGGCCTCGTAGCCCTCGATCGCCACGTTGCGATAGCCGAAGGCCTCCACCAGCGGCTCGAGGTGGGGCCACTGCTCCTTGAGCAGGTCGGGCCGGGTCGTGCGCTGGGCCTTGTAGTCCTCGTAGACCTCCTTGCGCCCGGTGTAGCCCGCGTCCCACACCACCACCGTCGCCTTCGGCCCCAGGTCGGTGAGGATCTTCACCAGCATCGACGCGAACCCGAAGATCGCGTTGGTGTGGAACCCGTCCGAGGTGGCGATCTCCTCGGGAAGCGCGAAGAAGGCCCGGTAGGCCAGGGAATTCCCGTCGATCAGGAAGAGCTCGTCGCGTTCGTGGGCCAAGGACCGAACTCTATGATGGGAGGAGAAGGACGGACCCCGTGCAGCACACCCCCAGCGCCCAGTACAGCCTCACGATCCGCGTGCAGATCGAGCACAGGCCCGGCATGCTCGGCCGGGTGGCCAGCGCGATCGGCGAGGCGGGCGGGACGATCGGCGCCGTCGACCTGATCTCCGTCGACGATCGCCACACGGTGCGCGACATAACGGTGGCCGCGGGCGATCAGGACCACTGGGACGCGATCGTCGCCGCGATCGAAGCCTGCGACGGCGTCCACGTGGTCGACACCACCGACCGGACCTTCCTCCTCCACGTGGGCGGCAAGATCGAGCAGCGCAACAAGCACCCGCTGCGCACCCGCGACGACCTGTCGATGGCCTACACGCCGGGCGTGGCCCGCGTGTGCGCGGCGATCGCCGAGGACCGGGCCAAGGCCTTCCAGTACACGATCAAGCGCAACACCGTGGCCGTGGTCTCCGACGGGACGGCGGTCCTGGGGCTCGGCGACATCGGCCCGCACGCCGCGATGCCGGTGATGGAGGGCAAGGCCATGCTGTTCAAGGAGTTCGCGGGGGTGGACGCCTTCCCGATCTGCCTGGACACGCAGGACACCGACGAGATCGTGCGGGCGGTCGAGCTGATCGCCCCGGCCTTCGGCGGCATCAACCTCGAGGACGTCTCCGCCCCGCGCTGCTTCGAGATCGAGGAGCGGCTGAAGGTCTCGCTGGACATCCCGGTCTTCCACGACGACCAGCACGGCACGGCCATCGTCGTGCTGGCCGCCCTGCTGAACGCCTGCAAGCTGACCGGGCGCCAGCTCCCGTCGCTGCGCGTCGTGGTGTTCGGGCTGGGCGCGGCGGGCGTGGCGGTGACCAAGATCCTCATGTCCGCGGGCGTGACCGACATCGTCGGCGTCGACTCGCGCGGCGCGCTGCACGTCGAGCGCGACGACTACGCCGACGGCTCGATCAACCCGATGAAGCGCTGGTACGCCGAGATCACCAACGCCGACCGGCGCAACGGCGGGCCGGCCGACCTGCTCGAGGGCGCCGACCTGCTGATCGGGGTGTCGGGCGCGCGCGTGGTCCCGGCCTCGGCGCTGGAGCGGATGAACGCCGACCCGATGGTGTTCGCGATGGCCAACCCGACGCCGGAGGTCTCGCCCGAGGAGGCGGCGCCGCACGTGCGCATCATGGCCACCGGGCGCTCGGACTACCCCAACCAGATCAACAACGTCCTGGCCTTCCCGGGCATCTTCCGCGGCGCGCTGGACGTGCGCGCGCCGCGCATCACCGAGGAGATGAAGACGGCGGCCGCCCGCGCCATCGCCGGCGTGATCCCGGACGGCGAGCTGGCCGAGGACTACATCGTGCCCTCGGTGTTCAACCGCGACGTCGCCGCGGCGGTGGCCGCGGCCGTGGCCGAGACGGCGCGCGCGCAGGACGTCGCCGAGGCGGGCGACGAGGTCGGCTTCGCCGACACCGAGAGCCACCAGATCAGCACGCCGGCGACGTAGAAGGGACCCCGACCGGGTACGCGCGACCCATGAGGATCACCGTCACGGGCGCGACCGCATGAGGATCACCGTCACGGGCGCGACCGGCCTGATCGGCACGCGCGTGGTCGAGCGCCTCCGCGCCCGCGGCGACGAGGTCACCGTCCTCTCGCGCGCCCCCGACCGCGCCCGAGCCGTCCTCTCCGAGGACGACGCGTCGTCCGTGCCCGCCCGCGGCCCCCTCTCGGCGGCCGCCTGGTCGCCCGAGGACGAAGCGGTTCCGGCCGCGGCGCTCGCCGGCCGCGACGGGGTCGTGCACCTGGCGGGCGAGCCGGTGGCCCAGCGCTGGTCGGACGAGGCCAAGCGGCGCATCCGCTCCTCGCGCGAGCTGGGGACGCGAAACCTGGTGGCGGGGATCGAGGCGGCCGACCCGCGGCCCGGCGTGCTGGTCTCGGCCTCCGGCGTCGGCTACTACGGCGCGCGCGGCGACGAGCCGGTCACCGAGGCCGACCCGCCGGGCGACGACTTCCTGGCCGGGGTGACCGAGGCGTGGGAGGCCGAGGCGGCGCGCGCGCAGGCCCTGGGCGTCCGCGTGGTCCTGGTCCGGACCGGCGTGGCGCTGGCGCGCGACGGCGGCGCGCTGGCCAAGATGCTCCCGCCCTTCAAGCTCGGGGCCGGCGGCCCGGTGGCCGGCGGGCGCCAGTACGTCCCCTGGATCCACGTCGACGACGTCGCCGGCGTCTACCTCGCCGCGCTCGACGACGACCGCTGGAGCGGCCCGGTCAACGCCGCCGCCCCCGAGCCGGTCACCAACCGCGAGCTCTCGAAGGCCCTGGGCCGAGCCCTGCACCGCCCCGCGCTCGCCCCCGTCCCCGCCCTCGCCGTCAAGGCCCTCTACGGCGAGATGGCCACGATCGTCACCACCGGCCAGCGCGCCATCCCCGCCCGCGCCACCGAGCTCGGCCACGCCTTCGAGCACACCGACCTCGACGAGGCCCTGCGCTCGGCGCTCTCCTAGACCCGGCGGCCGCCGCGCTTGGGGACGGGGCCGTCGGTCTTCCAGGCGGAGTCGGGGCGGGCGGGCCAGAGGAGCCAGACGATCACGCCGACCACGGTCAGCAGCAGGCCGGTCGCGAGGCCGGACTTCTCGCCGTAGCCCTTGCGGTTGGACAGCCAGGAGGCGACGATCGCCGACAGCAGCCAGCCCCACAGCAGGTAGAGCGCCTTGGCGCCGATGAGGGCGTACAGGGTCATGCGCCCAGGTAGGCCTTCTGGACTTCCTCGTTGCGGCGCAGGGCGTCGGAGTCGTCGGCCAGCGCCACCTGCCCCGTGGCCAGCACGTAGCCGCGGCGCGAGGCCTCCAGCGCGTGGTTGGCGCTCTGCTCGACGAGCAGGATCGTCGTGCCCTGCTCGTTGATCTGCTTGATCGTCTCGTAGATGCGGTCCACGAGGATCGGGGCGATCCCCATCGAGGGCTCGTCGAGCAGCAGCAGCTTGGGCCGCGCCATCAGGGCCCGTCCGATCGCCAACATCTGCTGCTCGCCGCCGGACATCGTCCCCGCCTTCTGGCGCTCGCGCTCCTTGAGCCGCGGGAACAGGTCGTAGACGCGGTCGCGGTCGCCGGAGTGGTCGTCGCGGCGCAGGTAGGCGCCCATGTCGAGGTTCTCGCGCACGGTCATCCGCGGGAACACGTGCCGGCCCTCGGGCGCCTGCGAGATCCCCCGCCGGACGATGTCCTGCGGCGCCACGCCCGCGATGTCCTGGCCGTCGAAGTGGATCGAGCCCTCGCGCGGGGGCGTGAGCCCGGAGATCGAGCGCAGCGTGGTCGACTTGCCGGCGCCGTTGGAGCCGATCAGGGTGACGATCTCGCCCTCGTCCACGGTCAGCGACACGCCTCGCAGGGCCTCGATGTTCCCGTAGAAGGTGTGGATGTCCTCCACCTCGAGCAGCGCCACGGGCTACGCCCCCTCCGTCGCCGTCGCCTGCGTGCCCAGGTAGGCCTCGACGACCTTCGGGTCCTTGCGGACCTCCTGCGGCACGCCCTCGGCGATCTTGGTCCCGTGGTCGAGCACGGTGATGTGCTCGGAGACGTCCATGACCACCTTCATGTCGTGCTCGATGAGCAAGATCGTCAGCCCCCGGTCGTCGCGCAGCTGGCGCATGAACTCCACCAGGTTCGCCGACTCCTGGGGGTTCATGCCGGCCGTCGGCTCGTCGAGCAGGAGCAGCTGGGGATCGGAGGCCAGCGCCCGCGCGATCTCCACGCGCCGCTGGTCGCCGTAGCTGAGGTTGACCGCCAGCTCGTCGTGGTACTGGGGGGCCAGGCCCACGTACTCGAGCAGCTCGCGGCCCTTGGCGGCGACCGCCTTCTCCTCCTTGATCACCCACGGCGGCCGGAAGATCGACCCGAACAACCCCGAGCGCATGCGCGCGTGCTGGCCCACCATCACGTTCTCCAGCGCGCTCATCGTGGCGAACAGGCGGATGTTCTGGAAGGTGCGCGACATGCCCATGGCGAGGATCCGGTCGGGCCGGCCCGCGGTGATGTCGCGCCCGTCGAAGACGATGCGCCCGGTGGTGGGCCGGTAGAGCCCGGTGATCATGTTGAAGAACGTCGTCTTGCCGGCGCCGTTGGGGCCGATGATCGACACGATCCCCCGCCGCGGGATCGAGAAGTCCACCTCGCTAACCGCCACCAGGCCGCCGAAGGCCTTGGTGACGTCGGAGGCCTCGAGGATGCGGTCGGCGCCGTTGCCGTCGCTCACGCGCGCACCTCGTAGAGCTGCTCGTCGCCGGTCCCGACGCCCTCGGTGAGCTCGAGCCTTCGCCTTCGCTCGGGCAGCAGGCCCTCGGGCCGCAGGACCATCACCAGCACGATCAAGAAGCCGAAGATGCCGAACGACAGCTGGGTGAGGTCGAAGTCGAGGCCGAACTTGGACGGCAGGCTGTTGAACACGTCGGGGATGAAGTAGGTGTTGATGTAGGAGATGAGTATCGCCCCCAGCACCACCCCCCAGATCGATCCCAGCCCGCCCAGGATGATCATGGCCAGGATGAAGATCGAGAACCCGAACTGGAACTGGTTCGCGTTCACCGCGTTGTAGTAGGAGCCCAGGAAGGCGCCGGCCATCCCGCCCAGCGCGCCGCCGGTCGCGTAGGCCAGCAGCTTGGTCTTGACCAGCGGCACGCCCATCGAGGCGGCCGCCACCTCGTCCTCGCGCACGGCGATCCACGCCCGGCCCAGCCGCGAGTCGCGCAGGCGGAAGTTCACGAACAGCACGAAGGCCACCATGGCCAGGCAGAACCAGTAGTACGGTCGCAGGCTGAAGGCCGAGTCGAACTCGTTGAGCAGCGGCAGGTCGATCTGGTCGACCGGCGAGATCGAGTCGCGCCCGTTGGTCAGCGTGTAGCCGGAGGCGAAGGTGATGTCGTCGCCGAAGAAGGCGAAGACGCGGATGATCTCCCCGAAGGCCAGGGTGACGATGGCGATGTAGTCGCCGCGCAGGCGCAGGGTCGGCAGCCCGATGAGGATCCCGACCACCGCGCAGATGATCACCGCCAGCACGACCACGATCAGGAAGTTGAGGTGGATGCCCGGCAGCGAGCTGGCGAACTCGCCGGCCCCGAAGTGGATGCCCTGCTCCCCGTTGACGCGGTTGAAGAAGTCCGACGCGAACCAGCCCATCGAGTAGGCGCCGAAGGCGTAGAAGGCGACGTAGCCGAGGTCGAGCAGGCCCGCGAACCCGACGACGATGTTCAGGCCCAGCGCCATCACCACGTAGGCGAGCGCCAGCACCGCGTTGTTCATGAACGAGGCGCGCGGGTCGAACAGGTAGGGCAGGAAGATCGCCAGGCCGAGCACGACCGCCGCGATCACCAGGTTGGCGTGCTTCCAGTGGCGGAACTCGTCGACGCGCGCCCTCATCCCGCCTCCCTCGTCTCCTCGCCGAGCAGGCCCTGGGGCCGGAAGACCATGATCACGATCAGGTAGGCGAACACCACGGCGGGCGTCCACTTGGCGGCGATGCGGTCGTCGGAGATGTTCTGGATCACCCCGATGATCAGCCCCCCGAGCACCGCGCCCTGGAGGTTGCCGATGCCGCCCATCACCGCGGCGGTGAAGGCGATCAGCCCGGCCTGGAAGCCGGCGAAGTACCACAGCGTGGTCTGGTACAGCGCGTAGATCAGCGCGGCCGCGCCCGCCATCAGCCCGCCGAGCAGGAAGGTGAAGGAGATCGTCGTGTCGACGTTGATCCCCATCAGGCGCGCGGCCTCGGGGTCCTGGGCGGTGGCGCGCATCGCCTTGCCGATGCGGCTGCGGTTGATGAACTGGGTCAGCAGGAGGACGAGCGGCACCGTCACCGCGACGGCCAGGATGTCGCCGTTGCGGACGTGCACGCCGCCGACGTCCACCAGGATGTGCTGCGACTCGACCAGGTTGGGGATCGAGAACTGCGAGCTGCCGAACCACAGGATCCCCACGTTCTGGAGGATGAAGGAGAAGCCGACGGCGGTGATCAGCGGCGCCAGCCGGGGCGCGTGGCGCAGCGGCCGGTAGGCGACCCGCTCGATCATCACGTTGGTGCTGCCGCACACCGCCATCGCGGCGAGCATGCACACCAGCAGCCCGGCGACCAGGCCCAGCGGGCCGGTGGCGACGGTGAGGCCGAGCGTCCCGAACAGCGCGAAGGCCGTGAAGGTGCCCAGCATGAAGTTGTCGCCGTGGGCGAAGTTGATCAGCTCGATGATCCCGTAGACCAGCGTGTAGCCCACGGCGATCATGGCCCAGATGGCGCCGTTGGAGACGCCCAGGACGAGGAGGTTGGCGACCGGGGTCAGGCCGTCGCCGGAGGCGATGTCCTTGACCGCGATGTAGACGGGCATGGCCAGCAGGAAGGCGACGAGCCCGAACCGCGAGAGCAGGTCGCGCGCCACGTCCGCCGGGCGGCGCGACACGGGCTTGGAGGCGACGGATGCGGCTTCCATATGCGACTGGGGTGGGACCCGGGGGCGGACCGCCGTGCGGTCCGCCCCCGTCTCCCGGGTGGATTCCTGTCCTTACCCCTTCGGGATGAGCTCCGGGTCGGCCACGATCTTCTTCGAGTACGTCGGCTCTCCGTCGCGGATCAGGTAGAGCCCGTAGTCGGTGAGCGTGGTGTCTCCGTTCTCGTCGATGGAGTAGGTGCCCAGGACGCTGTCGCGGTCCTTCGTGTTGAACAGCTCCTCGATCACCTTGTCGCGGTCGTTGGCCTCGTCGCCGGCGCGCTTGAGCACGTCGAGCGCCAGCGCCATCGTCTCGTACCCGTAGATGGCGTACGGATCGATGGCTCCGGTGCCGTACTTGGCACGGAACTTCTCGACCACCGGACCCGCCGCGGGCAGATCCTTCACGCCCAGGGTGGCCACGGTCGTCTTCGTCCGGCGGCCCACGTCGGCGGGGATGCCGCCCTCCGCGGGGTCGCTGAACGCGGCCTCGGACACGCCGTCCGGCCCGTACAGCTTGCAGTCCGGGCAGGCCGCCGCGGCGTCCTTGTACACCTGCACGCCGTTCTCACCGGTGACGCCCGACCACAGGAAGCAGTCGGTGTCGATCCCGGAGGCCAGCGAGCGGTAGTTCGCGGCGTTCCTGTCCGTGCGCTGCTTGTTGCGGACCGGCAGGTCGCCCTGCTTCGCCGACAGCTCGACGTTGCGCGCCAGTCCGGCGCCGTACGTCGACCCGTCGTTCCACAGGGTGACCGCGTTGCAGCCGTCCTCCTTCATCGTCGACACCAGGGCGGCGCCCTGGATGGTGTCGCGGGGGACGACGCGCGCGTAGTTGCGCTTCCCGGTCGGGTAGTACTTCTGCGGCTCGCCCGGCTCGGAGCCCGGGTCGTCCGTGGTCAGCCCGACGTAGGTGTTCGCGGGGCTGATCTGCGGGATGCCGCCCTTGTTGAGGATCGGCAGCGAGACCTTCGTGCCTCCCGAGTTGAACTCGCCGAGGTAGAAGATCGTCGTGTCGTCCGCCGCCGCCTTGCGGGCGTTCTGCGCCGTCTGGCCCTCGTCCGCGGTGCCCGGGTTCTGCGCCGTGGAGTCGTCCAGCGAGACGTACTTGATCGTGTACTTGCCGAGCTTGCCGCCCGGGGCCAGCTCCTCGAGCGCCAGCCGCTCCCCGTTGATGACGGCGGTCGACTGACCGCGCGACGTGCCCTGGAGCGGGAGGCTCGAGTAGATCGTCAGGGTGTTGCCGGAGACCTGATTGCCGCCGCCGCCACCGTCGTCGTCATCGCCGCAGGCGGCGAATCCGACTCCGAGCGCGGCGCAGGCGCCGGCTACTGCCAAGAAACGGACTCTCAATGAGGTTCCCCCCTCAGTTCGGAACGGGCTCTGATCCTATGCCATTCCGGAGCCTCGTCGCGCAACACGTATCAGGCGCCGAGGGGATCCAGCACCCGGGTGAAGGCCACCCGGCCGTCGCGCACGCGGTAGGCGCCATACACCTTGGTGGTCACGTCGCCGTCGCGGTCGATGGAATAACGGCCCAGGACCGAGGCGCGGCTGCGCGTCTCCAGCAGCTCGTCGATGACCCTCGCGCGGTCGTTGCCGTCGTCCCCGGCGCGCCGGATGGCGTCCAGGACCACGGCCATCGCCTCGTAGCCATACAGCGCCGGCGCCGGCATGGGCTCGCCGTGACGCTCCTCGTAGCGGCGCCCGACCTCGCGCGCGGAGGCCGGGTAGGCCTCGAGCTCCAGCCACGGCGCGGTGGCCACCACCGAGGCGCGGGGGGCCAGCTCGCGCGCGAAGGCCGCGTTGACCTGGGTGTAGGTCCCGAACAGGCGCGCGCGCGGCGCGCCGTGGGAGACCGCCCCGTAGAGCGCGGGCACGCGCGGCACGGGCTCGCCGGCGTACAGGAAGGCGTCGGCGCCCGAGGCCGCCACCTCCTCGCCGAGGCCCGGGAGGTTGGCGTCCTCGAGGTCGATCCCGCGGACCTGGACCACCTCGACGCCCTTGCCGCGGGCCCCGCGCGCGACCGCGCGGGCGACGCCCTGGCCGTAGAGCTTCTGGTCGTGCACGACGTAGACGCGCTCGGACCGCGTGTCCTGGAGCAGCTGGAGCAGCGCCGCCGCCTGGACGTGGTCGGGCGGGACCAGCCGCGCGAAGTTCTCGTCGCGGGTCGGGTAGTACTTGTCCGGCTCGCCGGGGTTGGCGCCGGCCTCGCGCGTGAAGCCGGTCACCGAGTCGGTGGGGCTGACCTCGAGGATGCCGGTCTCGTTGAGGATGGGGATGGCGACCGCCGAGGCGCCGGTGCCCATCTCGCCGAGGTAGGCGATGGTCTTGTCGTCCTGCGCGGCGCGGCGGGCGTTGGCCGAGACGATGCCGGGCTCCCACGTGCCGGTCGCCGGGTCGGCGTCGTCCAGCGGGCGGTACTCGATGCGCCACTTGCCCGCGCGCCCGCGCGCGTCCTCGAGCGCGAGGCGCTCGCCGCGGACGATGGCCTGCGCCTGCGCAGCCAGCACCCCGCGCAGCGGCTGGCTGGAGTAGATGCGCAGGACGTCGCCGGAGACCGTGTCCCCGCCGCCGCCCCCTCCGCCCGAGCAGCCGGCGAGCACGGCGGCCGCCAGGGCCGCCCCGAGGGCCGCGCGGCTCATCCGAAGAACACCTCCGCCGTCGCGTAGAGCTCGGGGTCCAGGAGCTTGGGCTCGCGCAGGGCGTCGTCGAGCGCCACGCGCACGATGTCGGTGGCGTGCAGCGCGACCATCCGGCCGAAGGCCCCGTCGGTGACGGCGTCGATCGCGCCGACCCCGAAGCGGGTGGCCAGGACCCGGTCGTACGCGGTGGGCGTGCCGCCGCGCTGCACGTGCCCGAGGATGGTCATGCGCGTCTCGTACCCGGTGCGCTCCTCGATCTGGCCCTCGAGCTCGACCGCGATCCCGCCGAGCCGCACGTGGCCGAAGGCGTCGGTCTCCTTGTCGCCACGGGGCGCCGAGCCGTCGCGCGGGACGGCGCCCTCGGACACGACGATGATCGAGAACGTCCGCCCCGCGCGGTGGCGGCGGCGGATGCGCTCGCAGACCTCGTCGAGGTCGAAGGGGCGCTCGGGGACGAGGATCGCGTCGGCGCCTCCCGCCATGCCGCTGTAGCAGGCGATCCAGCCGGCGTGGCGGCCCATCACCTCGACCACGATCACGCGGTTGTGGGACTCGGCGGTGGTGTGCAGGCGGTCGATGGCGTCGGTGGCGATCTGCACGGCGGTGTGGAAGCCGAAGGTGAAGTCGGTGGCCGCCAGGTCGTTGTCGATGGTCTTGGGCACGCCGACGATCGGGATCCCCTCCTGCTCGTGCAGCTGCCGCGCCACCCCGAGCGTGTCCTCCCCGCCCACGGCGATCAGCGCGTCCACGCCCTCGGCCTCGAGCGTCGCCTGCACGCGCGCGGCCCCGCCCTCCTCCTTGTAGGGGTTGGTGCGCGAGGTGCCGAGCATCGTCCCGCCGCGGGGCAGGATGCCCGAGGTGTTGTCGAGCGTCAGCTCCAGGCTCTCGCCGCCCATCGCCCCCAGCCACCCGTGGCGGAAGCCCAGCAGCGAGTGGCCGTGCTCGCGGATGCCCTTGCGCACGACCGCGCGGATCACCGCGTTGAGGCCCGGGCAGTCCCCGCCTCCGGTCAGGATGCCGACACGGGCCATGCGGCCGTGTCAGGCCCGCTCTTCGCGACCGGGGAGGTGGCGCGTGACGATGCGCGCCGTGGCGACGACGACCACGATCGCCAGCGCGAGCATGCTCGCGTCCAGCGCCTTGGTCCCGAGCGCCCACAGGACGACCCAGATCACCAGCGCCGCGGTCGTGGCGAGGAGGATGGCCATTGCCTTCGATCCTATCCGGTGAGCGCGGCGGCGAAGGCCGCGACGAGCTCGCGGACGGCGGGGGCCGGATCGGCGGACTCGGCGGCGGCGCGCACCAGCCGGCTGCCGACGATCACCCCGTCGGCGCCGGCGTCGGCGGCGGCCCGCGCCTGCTCGGGGGTCCCGATCCCGAAGCCCACGGCCACCGGGACCTGCGCGTGCGCGCGCGCCCGCGCCACCACGCCGCCCACGTCGAGGGCCTCGCGCTCGCCGGTGGTGCCGGTGACCGCGACCGTGTAGAGGAAGCCGCGCGCCCGGGCCCCGATGCGGGCGAGCCGCTCCTCCGGGGTGGTCGGCGCCACCAGCGGGACCAGCGCGACGCCCGCCGCCTCGCAGGCGGCCAGCACGGCGGGCGACTCCTCGAGCGGCAGGTCGGGGACGATCAGCCCGCTCGCCCCGGCCTCGGCGAGCCGGGCGGCGAAGCGCTCCGCCCCGGGCGCGAGCACCAGGTTGGCGTAGCACATGACCACCACGGGGACGCGGGGCGCGAGCCCCTCGCACACGCCCAGGACGCCCTCGACGGTGGCGCCCGCCCGCAGGGCCGCGGTGCCGGCGGCGGCGATCACCGGGCCGTCGGCCAGCGGGTCGGAGAACGGGATCCCCAGCTCCACGAGCTCGGCGCCGCCCTCGGCGTAGGCCGCCGCGATCCGCGCGCAGGACGGCAGGTCGGGGAACCCGCCCATCATGTACGGCATCAGCGCGGCCCTCCCGCGGCGCCCGGCGAAGGCCGCGGCGATCCGGTCGGGCCCGGTCACCGGCCGAGCGGGCCCGCCACGCGATCCCCCACCCCGTGCGGGGCGGGCGCGAGGTCAGCCACCGAGCCTCTCCAGGGCCTCGGCGAGGTCCTTGTCGCCGCGCCCGGAGAGGCAGACGAGGTCGAGATCGGCGCCGCCGTCCGGATGGCGGCGCTCGCCCGGGTTGGCCAGCGCCCAGGCCAGGGCGTGGGCGGTCTCCAGGGCGGGGATGATCCCCTCCAGCCGGGCCATGCGCGCGAAGGCGGCGAGCGCGTCGTCGTCGGAGACCGCGACGTAGCGCGCGCGCCCGGTGTCGCGCAGGTGCGCGTGCTCGGGGCCCGAGCCGGGGTAGTCGAGGCCGGCGGAAACCGAGTGGGCCTCGGCGATCTGCCCGTCGGGCCCCTGGAGCACGGCCGACATCGACCCGTGCAGCACGCCCGGGCGCCCGCCCGCGGTGAGCGGGGCGCCGTGGCGGCCGCTGTCCAGCCCCTCCCCCCCGGCCTCGACGCCGATCAGCTCGACGCCGTCGTCGCCGGCGAAGGCGGTGAAGGTGCCGATGGCGTTGGAGCCGCCGCCCACGCAGGCGATGACCCGGGCCGGCAGCCGGCCCTCGCGCTCGAGCAGCTGGGCGCGCGCCTCGTCGCCGATGACCCGCTGGAGGTCGCGGACCAGCGCCGGGTAGGGGGCCGGCCCGACCGTGGAGCCGATCACGTAGTGGGTCGTCTCCACGTTGGTGGTCCAGTCGCGGATCGCCTCCGACGTGGCCTCCTTGAGCGTGCGCGTCCCCGCGTCCACGGGGGCCACGGTGGCGCCCAGGAGCCCCATGCGCTCGACGTTCGGGCGCTGGCGGCGCATGTCCTCCTCGCCCATGTAGACCGTGCACTCGAGGTCGAGCAGCGCGCTCGCGGTCGCCGTGGCCACGCCGTGCTGGCCGGCGCCGGTCTCGGCGACGATCCGGCGCTTGCCCATGCGCCGCGCCAGCACGCACTGGCCCAGGGCGTTGTTGAGCTTGTGGGCGCCGGTGTGCAGCAGGTCCTCGCGCTTGAGCCACAGCGGCCGGCCGGCGACCTCGGACAGCCGCCGCGCCAGGTAGAGCGGCGTCGGGCGCCCGGCGTAGTCGCGCAGCAGCCCGTCGAGCTCGGCGCGGTAGCCGGGGTCGTCGCGCGTGGCCTCCCACGCCGCCTCCAGCTCGGCCAGCGCGGGCATCAGCGTCTCGGGGACGTACTGGCCCCCGTACTCGCCGAAGCGGTGCTCGCTCACCGGACCCCCACCGCGCCGGCCGCGCGGAAGAAGGCCTCCAGGCGCTCCGGGTCCTTGCGGCCGGGCTCGGACTCCACGCCGCTGGCCACGTCGACCGCGTACGGGGCGGTGGCGGCGATCGCCTCGCCGACGTTCTCGGGCGTCAGCCCCCCCGACACGATCAGCGGGGTGCTCGCGCGCCGCGCCGCCACCAGGTCCCAGTCCCAGGTCCGCCCGGTCCCGCCGCGCGCGCCCTCGACGTGGGCGTCGAGCATGTGCAGGTCGGTGTGGAAGGCCTCCAGCGCGGTCAGGTCGGCTCGCGAGCGCACCCGCGCCGCCTTGACCACCCGGCAGCCGGTGCGCCGGGCGGCCTCGGCGCAGTACGAGGGCCCCTCGTCGCCGTGGAGCTGGAGCATCGTGAGCCCCACCGCGTCGGCCACGGCGGCGACCCGCTCGAGCGGGGCGTTGACGAACACGCCGACCAGCTCGGTGCGCCGCCGCAGCTCGGCGGCGATCCGCGCCGCGACGTCCTCGTCCACCACCCGCGGGGTCCCGGGCACGAAGATCAGCCCGATCGCCCACGCGCCCAGGTCGACCGCCAGGCGCGCGTCGTCGAGGCTCGTGTTGCCGCAGATCTTGACGCGGGTCACGCCCGCCATCGTAGGCCCTCAGCGGTTGGGCGCTTCGCTGGGGCGCTGGGCGAGCTTGACCTCGACCGTGCGCGACTTGCCGTCGCGCAGCAGCTCCAGCGACACGGTGTCGCCCGGCTTCTTGGCGCCGATCACCGCGACCACGTCGTCCATGGACTTCACGGCGCGCCCGTCGATCTTCTTGATCACGTCGCCGCCCAGGGCGATGTCCGAGCCGTCCAGGTTGGCCTGGGCGTCGCCGCCGCGGACGCCCGCCTTGGCGGCGGGGCTGCCGGCCTGCACGGACTGGACGAGGACGCCGCTGTCGGTGGCCAGGTTCAGGCGCGAGAGCGACTGGTCGATGGTGGCGCCGGTGATGCCGATGTAGGCGCGCTCGACCTTGCCGTCGTCGCGCAGCTGCGGGACGACCTGCTTGGCGGTGTTGATGGGCACCGCGAAGCCGATGCCCACGTTCCCGTTGCCGCCGGCGCCGGTGGCGATCTGCGAGTTGATGCCGATCACCCGGCCGGCCGCGTCGAGCAGCGGGCCGCCCGAGTTGCCGGGGTTGATGGCGGCGTCGGTCTGGATGACGTTCTCGATCTGGAAGCCGTTGGGGGCGGTGATCCGGCGCTGGAGGGCGGAGACGACGCCGGTGGTCAGCGTGCGGTCCAGGCCGAAGGGGTTGCCGATGGCGATCGTGGTGTCGCCGACCTGCACGTCCTTGGAGTCGCCCAGCTCCAGCGGCTTGAGGTCGAGGCCCTCGGGGTCGACCTTGAGCACCGCGAGGTCGGTGGAGGTGTCCTTGCCCACGACCTTGGCCTCGGTGAGCTTGTCGTCCTCGAACTGCACGGTCACGCGCGAGGCGCCCTCGATCACGTGGGCGTTGGTGAGGACGAAGCCCTTGCGGTCGAGCACGAAGCCCGACCCGCTGGACTGGCCGCGGTCGGGCTGCGGGTTGAGGTCGAACGGGGACTCGACCTGCTGGACCACCTGCGCACGGACGTTCACCACGCCGGGCGCGTCGCGCTTGTAGATCTCGCGGGGGGTGAGGCCGCTCTCCTTGGTGGCCGCGTCGCGCGCGGCGGAGAGCGGCGCCTGCTGGATGACCGTGGTCGTCCGGCCGTCGTCGTCGCCGAGGTCCAGGAGCAGGATCGCGGCGGCCACCACCGCGCCGCCGACGACGGCGGCCAGCAGGGAGGCTCGAAGCGAGGCGGGGTTCATCTCCGTCGAGGGTGATCGGCGCGGGTGAACTCGACCTAAAGCTCGGACTCGGGGGCGCCGGACAGCGCGCGGCAGGCCGCCTCGACGTCGCCGGCGCGCATCAGGGACTCGCCGACCAGCACCGCGTCGACCCCCACCCGCTCGAGCTCGTCGAGCTCCTCGCGCGTGCTGTAGCCGGACTCGGAGACCACGACCTTCCCCGTGGGGACGTCGGAGAGCAGGTCGTAGGTGCGCCGCACGTCGACGGTGAGGTCGGTCAGGTCGCGGTTGTTGATCCCGATCAGCTCGGCGTCGATCTCCAGCGCCGCCTCCAGCTCCTGCTCGTCGTGGACCTCGACCAGCACGTCGAGGTCGAGGTCGAGCGCCTCGCGGTGCAGCCGCGCGAGGTCGTCGCGGCCCAGCGCGGCCACGATCAGCAGGACGGCGTCGGCGCCGGCCACGGCGGACTCGTAGAGCTGGTACTCGTCGACCAGGAAGTCCTTGCGCAGGATGGGCAGGCCGCTGGCTCCCCGCGCCTCGCGCAGGTCGTCGAGCGAGCCGCCGAAGTGGTGGCGCTCGGTGAGGATCGACAGCGCGGCGGCGCCCCCGCGCTCGTAGGCGCCCACCACGTCGGTCACCGAGGCCTCCTCGGCCAGCGCGCCCGCGCTGGGCGAGCGGCGCTTGTGCTCGGCGATCAGCGACAGGCCCGGGCGGGCCAGCGCCTCCGAGAACGGTCGGTCGTCGGTCCGCGCCGCCAGCTCGCGCTCGAGCTCGGCCTGCGGGCGCGCCCGGCGCCGCTCCTCGAGGTCGTGGCGCGTCGCGTCGACGATGCGGTCCAGGACGTTCACGACGCGGCCCCCGCGGCCCCGTCGCGGTCGGCGACGTTCACGAGGGCGTCCTCTCGGCGGCCAGCGTGCGCTCGACGAACGCGGCGAGGGCGGCCTCGGCGCGGCCGTCGTCGATCGCCGCCTCGGCGGCGCGGACTCCCGCCTCGAGGGTCTCGGCCCGGCCGCCGGCGTAGATCGCGGCGCCCGCGTTGAGGACCGCGACGTCGCGGGGCGGCCCGGCGTCGCCGGCCAGGATCCGGCGCGTGACCTGCGCGTTCTCCGCCGGCGTGCCGCCGGCCAGCGCCTCGGTCGCCCCGGTGGGCAGCCCGACGTCGGCGGGCTCGACGCCGTAGCGCTCGATGGTCGCCTCGCCGTCTCCTCCGCCGGTCACCTCGACGACCTGCGTGCGTCCCGCGGTGCTCATCTCGTCCAGTCCGCCTTCGCCGCACACTACCAACGCCCGGTCGACGCCCAGGCGCCCCAGCGCGCCCGCCACCACCTCGAGCACGGCGGGGTCGGACACCCCGATGAGCTGGCGGGTGGCGCCGGCGGGATTGGTCAGCGGCCCGAGGAAGTTGAACACGGTGCGCACGGCCAGGGCCTTGCGCACGGGGACGACGAAGCGCATGGCCTGGTGGTGGGCCGGCGCGAACATGAAGCCGAAGCCCACCTCGCGGATGCAGGCGGCGACGTCCTCGGGGCCCAGGTCGATCCGGGCGCCCAGCGCCTCCAGCACGTCCGCCGAGCCCGAGAGGCTGGTCGCCGAGCGGTTGCCGTGCTTGGCCACCGCGCACCCCGCGCCGGCGGCGATCAGCGCCGCCGTGGTCGAGACGTTGAAGGTGGTGGTGCCGCCCCCGGTCCCGGCGGTGTCGAGCAGGTCGTCGCGGCCCGTCTCCACGTGGGCGGCCAGCTCGCGCATCGTCCGGGCCAGGCCCGCGACCTCGTCGACCGTCTCGCCCTTGGCGCGCAGCCCCACGAGGAAGCCGGCGATCTGGGGCTCGGTCGCGTCCCCGGCCATGATCACGGCGAGGACCTCAGCCGCCTCGTCCGCCGACAGGTCGCGCCCGCCGGCCACGGCGTCGATGGCGCGGGTGAGGACGTCGCCGCCCATCAGGGCCCCGGTCCGGCGAGGAAGTTGGCGAGCAGCGCCTTGCCGTGGGGGGTGAGGACGGACTCGGGGTGGAACTGGACGCCCTCGACCGGCAGCTCGCGGTGGCGCAGGCCCATGATCACGCCGCCCCCGCGCGAGGAGGCCTCCAGCGCGCCGGGCAGGTCGGGATCGACCACGAGCGAGTGGTAGCGGCCCACGGTCAGCGGGCTTTCGAGGCCGGCGAAGATGGTCCTGCCGTCGTGCTCGACCTCGGCGCTCTTGCCGTGCACGGGCTCGTGGCGCACCACCCGCCCCCCGAAGGCCTGGCCCAGCGCCTGGTGGCCCAGGCACACGCCGAGCGTGCGGACCCCGGCCTCCGGGAAGCGGCGCATGGCCTCGAGCGAGATGCCGGCCTCGTCGGGGGTGCACGGGCCGGGCGAGACGACCACGCGGTCGGGCGCGCGCGCCAGCAGCTCGTCCACGGTCGCGCGGTCGTTGCGCATCACCTCCAGCTCGGCCCCCAGCTCCCCCAGGTACTGGAAGAGGTTGTAGGTGAACGAGTCGTAGTTGTCGACGATCAGGACCCGGGTCACGCCCAGTCCTCCTGCTCGACCGCCAGCTCGATCGCGCGCAGGACGCCGCGCGCCTTGGCCACCGACTCCTCGTACTCGTAGTCGGGCTTGGCGTCGGCCACGGTGCCGCCGCCCGCCTGCACGTGGGCGGTCCCGTCCTTGACCACGACCGTGCGGATGTGGATGCAGGTGTCGAGGTCGCCCGTGTAGGAGAGGTAGCCGATCGCCCCGCCATAGCCGCCGCGCTTGACGGGCTCCAGCTCGTCGATGATCTCCATCGCCCGGACCTTGGGGGCGCCGGAGAGCGTCCCCGCCGGCAGGACCGAGCGCAGGGCTTCGACCGCGCCGACCCCCTCGCGCAGCTGGCCGCCCACGGCGGAGACGATGTGCATGACGTGCGAGTAGGTCTCCACGGCCATGAACCGCTCGACCTCGACCGTCCCGTACTCGCACACGCGCCCCAGGTCGTTGCGCCCCAGGTCGACGAGCATCACGTGCTCGGCGCGCTCCTTGGGATCCTCGAGCAGCTCGCGGGCGATCCGCTCATCCTCCTCGGGACCGGCGCCGCGGGGCCGCGTCCCGGCGATCGGGCGCGTGGAGGCGCGCCGGCCCGAGACCGTGAGCAGCGGCTCGGGGCTGGCGCCGGCGATCTGGAAGTCGCCGAAGTCCAGGAAGTACATGTACGGGCTGGGGTTGACCGCGCGCAGCCCGCGGTAGATCGAGAACGGCTCGACCGGCACCGGCGCGCTCCAGCGCTGGGAGGGCACGACCTGGTAGGCGTCGCCGGCGCGGATGTACTCGATGATCCGCGCGACCATCCCCTCGAAGTCCTCGCGCGGCAGGTTGGACTCGAACTGCGGCATCGACCGGCCCCGGCCCGGCGCGGGCCGGGGGACGGCGCTGCCCAGGCGCCGGCGGACCTCCGCGATCGTCTCGCGCGCCGCCGCGTAGGAGCGCTCGACGTCGTCCTCGGCGTAGACGTTGGCCAGGATCGAGACCTCGTGGCGCAGGTGGTCGAACACCACGAGCACGTCGGTGAGCATCAGCGCCATGTCGGGCACGCCGACGGGATCCGGGTTGGGCTCGCCGAGCGGCTCGACCGTGCGCACGAGGTCGTAGGCGAAGAAGCCGACGGCGCCGCCCGAGAAGGGCGGCAGGCCCGGCAGCGGGGCCTGGCGGTGGCGCGCCACCTCGGCCGCGGCCAGCGCGTAGGGGTCGCCCTCGTCGCCCAGCGACCAGCGCAGGGTGGAGCGCGGGCGGAAGCCGATGAACGACCAGCGCCCCACGCGCTGGCCCTGCTCGGCCGACTCCAGCAGGAACGCGGGCCCGTCCTCGCGCAGCTTCAGGAAGGCGGAGACCGGCGTCTCGCAGTCGTCGATGAACGTGTGGCGCAGCGGGACCAGGTTGTGCTCCCGCGCCAGCTCGCGGACCTCCTCCAGCGAGGGCGCGACCGCGGGGAGGTCAGCGGCGACGGCCATTGAGGACCTCCTCGACCTCGGCCATCTCCACGCCGCGCTCGCGCAGGAGGACGAGGAGGTGGTAGAGGAGGTCGGCGGACTCCTCGGCGAGCCGCTCCGGGGTCTCGTCGCGCTGGGCGTGCACGACCTCGCCCGCCTCCTCCTCGACCTTCTCGCCGATGCGGAAGGGCTCGTCGAAGAGCTCGCTCGTGTAGGAGCCCGGCGGGCGGTCGCGCTGGCGCGAGGCGATCGTGCGCTCCAGCCCCGGCAGCGCCTCGAAGGGCGCGGCGGGCGCCAGCTCGCCGCGGTGGAAGCAGGTGCGCTCGCCGGTGTGGCAGGCCGGCCCGGCGGGCTCCACCAGCGCCAGCACCGCGTCGGCGTCGCAGTCGTAGCGGATGGCCCTGAGCGCCTGGGTGTTCCCGCTCGTGGCGCCCTTGTGCCACAGCTCGTCGCGCGAGCGGCTCCAGAAGTGCATCTCGCCGGTCAGGCGCGTCCGCTCGAGGGCCTCGGCGTTCATGTAGGCCAGCGTGAGGACCTCCCCGGTGCGCCAGTCCTGCACCACGCAGGGCACGAGGCCCTGCTCGTCGTACGTGATTTCGGAGTCGTCCACTGCGGGGATCTTAGGATCCGGTGATCCTCGACCGGCGCCTCATCTACGTCACGGGCAAGGGAGGCGTCGGCCGCTCCACGGTCGCGGCCGCCCTGGGGCTGGCGTGCGCGGAGCGCGGGCGGCGCACGATCCTGTGCGAGGTGGCCGAGCAGGACCGCCTCTCGCGGATCTTCCGGCGGGCGGGCGTGGGCGACGAGGAGGCCGAGCTGACCGACGACCTGTGGGCGATCTCGATCGACCCGTGGGCGGCGCTGCGCGACTGGCTGGCGTCGCAGCTGGGCTCGCGGGCGCTGAGCCGAGTCCTGTTCGACAACAACGCCTTCCGCTACTTCGCCGCCGCGGCGCCGGGGGCGCGCGAGATGGCGACGATCGTGAAGGTGTGGGAGCTGGCCCAGCCGCAGCGCTGGCGCAAGGGCGCGCCCGCCTACGACACGGTGATCGTGGACGCGCCCGCGTCCGGCCACGGGCTCGGCCTGCTGCGCACGCCGCAGACCTTCGCCAACCTGGCCCGGGTCGGCCCGATCCGCAAGCAGGCCGACCGCGTCGGAGAGCTGCTGCGCGACCCGCGCGCCACCGCCTACGTCGCGGTGGCGCTGCCCGAGGAGATGCCGGTCAACGAGACGCTGGAGCTGGAGCGCGCCCTGCCCGACGCCGTCGGCCTGGGGCTGGACGCCGTGGTGGTCAACGCCGTCCACGGCCGGCGCTTCGCCAAGGCCGACCTGGAGGCGGTGGCCGCCGCCTCGCCCGACGGCGCGGCGCCCGTCCGCCACGCGCTGGCCGCCGCCCGCACCGAGGGCCGCCGCGCGCGCGGCCAGCAGTCCCAGCTGGCGCGGCTGCGCCGCGGCGCCGACGCGCCCGTGGTGACCCTCCCCTTCCTCTTCGAGCCCGAGCTGGGTCGCGAGGACCTCGACCTGCTCGCCGACGAGCTGGCGCGCAAGCTCGGCGATTGAACCGTTCGACCGGCTATGACCGGCTCAACGGTGCAGCGGCCTGGTCAGTCGATCCCCAGGCGGTCGAGCAGCGCGTCGTCGGCGCGCCAGCGGCGGCGGACGCGGACGCTGAGGTCGAGGTGGACGCGCGTGCCGTAGCGGCGCTCCAGCTCGCGGCGGGCGGCGGTGCCGACCGCCTTGACCATCCGGCCGCCGGCGCCGATCAGGATCCCCTTCTGGGACTCGGTCTCCACCCACGCCAGGGCGTGGATGCGCACCAGGTCCTCGCGCGAGCGGTCGATCTCGTCGACCTGGACCTCGACCGCGTGCGGCACCTCCTGGTGGGCGCGGCGCAGGACCTGCTCGCGGATCAGCTCGGCCACCGCCACGTGCTCGGGCTGGTCGGAGGCCGCCCCGGGCTCGAACCAGAACGGGCCCTCGGGCAGCAGCGCCGCCAGGTGGCGCAGCAGCTCGCCCACGCCCTCGCCGGTGCGCGCGGACACCGGGAAGACCTCGGCCTGCGGGAGGAGCTCCGACGCACCGGCCAGCGCGGCCGCCGCGCGCGCGCGGTCGAGGCGGTCCATCTTGTTGACGGTGACGACGACGGGCACGGGCGACTCGCCCAGGACGCCGGCGATGAAGCGGTCGCCCGGCCCGCCCACCCCCTCCTCGCCGTTGAGCACGACCAGCGCGGCGTCGGCCTCGGAGAGCTCGCGCTGCACGCTGCGGGCCATGCGCTCGGTCAGCGCGTCCCGGGGGCGCTGCACGCCGGGCAGGTCGACGAGCACGAGCTGCCAGCCGTCGCCGGTGGCCACGCCCCGGATCACGCGCCGGGTGGTCTGCGGGCGATCGGAGACGATCGCGACCTTCTCCCCCACGATCGCGTTGACCAGCGTCGACTTGCCGGCGTTGGGGCGGCCGGCCAGCGCCACGAAGCCGCTGCGCGTGGTCTCGGTCACGGCTCCAGCCAGCGCATGATCTCGCGCTGGAGCGTGAGCATCTCGCCCTCGTCGGTCTCGTGGTCCATCCCCGCCAGGTGCAGCGTCCCGTGGATCACGGCCTCGCGCAGGTCGGCGGTCTCCGGCGGGCAGATGACGACGTCGCCCAGCTCCCGCGGTCCCGCCGCCGGGCCGCCCCCGTCCACCGGGAAGGACAGGACGTCGGTGGCGGCGTCGCGGTCGCGGTGCTCGCGGTTCAGCGCCCGGATCTCCTCGGGCTCCACGAACGACACGCCCACGTGCCCGTCCTCGATCCCCGCCGAGGCGAGGGCGAGCGCGACGAGCTGCTCGACGTCCTCGGCGGCCAGGCCGCCGTCGGCCCGCCCCAGGCCGGCGACCTCGACCTCGAGGCTCACGCGCGCTTGCGGGTCCGCAGCTCGGGCGCCTG
>Ga0299907_10000127_pt1 | contig 29754 bp, 32 predicted proteins | sample RVTome_16_FD_198680 | JGI IMG/M metagenome (GOLD analysis project Ga0299907, IMG submission 198680) | Soil microbial communities from uranium-contaminated site in the Upper Colorado River Basin, Wyoming, United States - RVT152D67 (version 2) ...
GAGCGTGGTCGGATCATCGCCGCGGGGCGAACTGATGTGGTCCTTCCGCCCCCGGTAGAGGCCGTACCGCCGGTCCCGTCAGGTGCGGAGTTCGGTATCGATGGTCTGGCCCCGGCGATAGTTCCGAACGAAGACTTTTACAGGATTGACACTGCCTTGGCAATTCCCCGAATCAGCCTTCCCGAATGGCGGCTGAAGTTGACTGGAAGGGTCGACCGTCCCTACGAGATCACCTACGCCGACCTGTTGGAGATGCCGATGGTCGAGCGGACGATCACCCTTTCCTGTGTTTCCAATCAGGTGGGAGGAGACCTGGTCGGCAATGCCAAGTGGCTTGGTGTCCCCCTTGTTGACATTCTCGACCGTGCTCGGCCCGCCGACGATGCCGAACAACTCGTGGGTCGCGACGTCGACGGGTTCACCGTTGGCTTTCCGCTCGAAGCGGCCTTCGACGGCCGTGACGCCCTGGTGGCTGTGGGTATGAACGATGAGCCGTTGCCGTTCGAGCACGGGTTTCCGGCCCGACTCGTGGTCGCCGGGCTCTACGGGTATGTCTCAGCGACCAAATGGCTTAGTGAGATCGAGCTGACCGGCTGGGACGAATTTGACGCCTACTGGGTTCCACGGGGCTGGGCTAAGGAGGCACCAATCAAGACCCAGAGCCGGATCGACACGCCCATGAACGGTTCCACGATCGAGGCCGAGTCACGGACGGTTGCCGGTGTTGCATGGGCCCCGACCCGGGGAGTCTCCAAGGTCGAGGTTCAATTCGGTGAGGACGCCGATTGGGTTGAAGCCGAGCTTTCAGTACCCCTCTCCGACAATGCCTGGGTTCAGTGGAGGGCCGACTGGGCAGATCCGGTCCCCGGTCGCCACCGTTTGCGGGTGCGAGCGACCGACGGTGACGGAAACACCCAAACCGACGAGGTCAGACCACCCGCCCCGGACGGCGCCACCGGCTATCACTCGGTGCTGATAACTGTTTCCTGATCGGCGATGTCGTTCGCAGAGATGGCCCACCCCAGGTTCAGCTCCGGGTCTTCCATTGCGAGCCTGAGCTCCCAGCCTCCGGGCGGGCTGGCGTCGTCGAACCAATACCAGTTGATGTGGTCGGCGGCCCTTGCTATCTCGCCCGGTTCCGCCGGCCAGTCGAGATCGGAAATCGTGGCGACAACCCACCAGGCCATATACCTCCCGGCGGCTGCCCCCCGTCGCTGCCCGTGGGCTCCACCCGAGGCTGCGGCCCATGCCATATGAGCCAATGCGTCGGTGGTGTCCAGTTGGACGATGTCTGCCGCCGGAAGCCCCAGCGCAGCTATGGCTTCAATCGCGCCCCCTTCAACCGAGACTGTTTGACAACGCCCATTCGATTGGTCAATCCACGGTTCGATGAGGTCGGTGAGGGCAGCCTCCGACTCCGGGTCGTCGATGATGGTCACCGATTCGGGAAGTTGGCTCGGGACCCGTGGGGGGAGCTTGGGCCGCGGGGTCTCCACCTTGTTCGCCTTGTAGGTCGCTACCGGGTAGTTGGGCTCCCAGTCCTGGAGCACGGGCAGTGATCCCGGCTCGTCTGGCCTGTCGCCTCTGACGATGCGCTCGGAGGCAAGGGTCATTCTCTCCGGCCCGGGCGGCAGATGGGTGGACATCTCGGCCCAGGTCTTGGTGCTCGCAACGACCTCGGGCAGAGGCCCCGGTGTGAATCTTGTCCTTCCCTCCGCAACAACAGCCGCAGCCCACTCTGCGGGTGCCTCCAGGGCGAGTCGGTAACGGATGTGCTCGTCCACTCCCCAGAGTTGCTTGCCCCGGGTGACAGCTTCCTGGCATCGCCCCCGGAGCCGAACCAACGCGTCCCAATCCCGAGCCTTGCAATGGCCGTCGACGATCCGGATCAGCTCGTCGGTGTCGGAAGCCTCGATCGCATTGATCGTTCGTGTGTCGGTCAAGGCTTCGCCCCCGTGGTGACAGGCATGCCCGAACGCGACCACTCGGAGTAGGACCCGACATAGAGGTCAGGTACCGGCCCTCCCGCCGCTGCGATTGCGAGGGCGGTGTGACAAGCCACCACGCCCGAACCACAGGAGACCACGGGCTGATCGAATTGCTTGTAGAGGGCCGCCAGTCGTGGTGGCTCTTTGAAGGTCCCGTCTTCCAGGGCTTCGGAGGCAGGGACATTTATCGCACCCGGGATATGCCCGGGCTTGGGATCCACCGGCTCGGTCTTCCCCTCGTACCGCTCCCTGGCCCGGACGTCGAGCAAGGTGCGCCCCGCAAGATCACCCATCTCGACTACGCCGGCGAATAATTCAGGTGAGGGATATTTGGCCGGTTCGGGAGCCACCGGGGTTTTGGATACCGGCAACCCGGCTTCAATCCAGGCGCCCAACCCGCCGTCCAACAGCCGGACCCGGTCATGGCCGATGGCCTGGAGCATCCACCACATTCGGGCCGCGATCGTCCCCGAGACATCGTCGTAGACCACAACGTCGTCCGATGGCGTCAAGCCCAGTTTGCCCAGTGTCTCCGCAAATGTGGCTGGAGAGGGAAGGGGATGGCGTCCCCGATCGGGTGGTGCGCTCAGGTCCCTGTCGAGGTCTACGAAGATTGCGCCTTGGAGGTGACCGTCGAGGTAAGCCCGGTGTCCGTAATCGGGCTCGTTGAGCTTCCACCTGATGTCGAAGAGGTGGAAGTTGTCGAGGCTTGCCGCAAGGGTGCCGACGTCGATCAGAGGTTGCGTCACGGATTTCATTTCAGCAGTTCTTGCCCACTCACGACTAATTTCAAGGAATGGATCCCGGACCGCCGTGATGAAGCGCTACTTCCGTCTCCTGGCGTGGGGAGTCTCATGGCTGGTCGCATGGTTGACGGTATTTCTTGTCGCGTTGCCTGGATTGCCCGATAGGGTCGCAATCCACTGGAGCCCGAGCGGCGTGGCCGATGGTTCGGCACGTCTCTGGATGATTCCGGTGGTGGCCATTGCGATACTGCTGCTCGGATTCGCGCTTACCCCGGTCTTCTCGGTTGGCAGGGAACCGTCGATGGAGGCCTTCGCCCTGGTCGGGATGAGCGGTGGACTGGCCACGGCCCTCGTAGTTGTCACTGCATCGGCAAATCATGGGATCGCCGACTGGTCCCAGGCCCCCGAGACAGGGTTCCTCGCGATCGCGGTGCTATTCGGGTTACCCACGATTGGCCTTGTCGCGGGAATCCTCCTTGGCCGGCACTGGTATCCCATCAAAACCATCCCGCGTCGGATTGCCATCGACGGTGTAATCGATGTCAAACCGGGGGAGCGGGTGAGTTGGGTGGGGCGAGCTCGGGTCAGAGGAGTCCCAATCGTGACGTTCGCCGTGGCCGTAATTCTCCTGTTTGCGATTCCCGAGTTGCCGTTGTGGGTTTTCGTCTTGGTGGCCGGTGTGGGGGTGGTTTTCTCGCAGGTGGAGGCGCACGTCACCAATGACGGGATGCGGGTTCGCCTCGGGGGCATCCCTGTCCGCAGGTTCCCACTGGAGGAGATTTCGTCGGCGGCCATGATCGAGGTCGATCCTGTTGGGTTCGGGGGCAAGGGATGGAAGGTGCTCCCCGACAAGACTGCATTGATCTTGAGAGCCGGAGAGGCGATGGCAATTACTTTTCTGGAAGGACAGCAGTTCGTAATCACCGTCGACGACGCACCGACAGGCTCGGCGCTCCTCAATGGCCTGATCGATAGCGCCGGGGATGACTAGTCGCCCGTTGAACAATGCATGTCACCCATCTTGACGACCAGGCATCACCACTCGCTGCGTTCTCGGCCCCGCCATTCCAACCCGAGGAGTGACGAAACCTCGGCCTTGCGACTGGCGCGCCTGGCCGCCAATCTGGGCAACGGCATTATCCAACGGACTCCTGATGCATGGCGTCTCATATATGAGACGTGGGGCGTCGAGAAGCGAGGCGGGCGGGTGGGGCACGGAGAATGCGCCGGTAGTACGGCGGCCCTGCATAAGATGGTTACGACGGCCCCCAACCGTTTCCCACATTTCGTCAAGGTCTCTTTGCCGAATTCGGTAACGAATCACACGGCCGGTGTCGTCTAACCCGTACCCAAGCAAAGGTGGCCGACATGGCCCTAAACGAAAAGTTCGAGCTGGTGGAGTCAATCGACCCACAGGTGGAAAAGCTGATGGCGGATCATCTCGCCCGTCGAAACCACTGGTATTTCCACGACATCGTCCCCTGGGAACGCGGCGAAAGCTTCCGGGACAAACCCTGGGATGTGTCCCAGTGCACTATTTCTGAGAATGCCCGGACGTCGCTCGTTCTCAACCTCCTCACCGAGGACAACCTCCCCTACTACCACGCCCTCATCGAGAAGAACATGCCGAACACGTCTGCGTTCAACAAGTGGAATCACCTGTGGACCGCCGAAGAAGGCCAGCATGCGATCGGAATCCGCAGCTATTTGCTCACGTCCCGCAATTGCGATCCGGACGAGCTCGAGGATGACCGGATGGCCACAATGACCAACGGGTACAACCCCACATACGACGATCCGACGGAGATCTTCGCCTACACGGCGGCACAGGAGCTGGCAACGAGAGTCAGCCACCGGAACGCAGGCAAGATCACCGATGACCCCAATGCCTACGAGCTGATGAAGAACATTGCCGCCGACGAGAACCACCACTACATCTTCTACAAAGGTGTGATGCAGGCGATGCTCGACCAGAGCCCGTCTACGGTCCTCGAAGGGATCTACAAGACGTTCTCCAACTTCGAGATGCCCGGGGTTTCGATGCCCAACTTCCTGCGCAGATCGCTCGCGGTGGCAAAAGCCGGGGTCTACAACCTCCGGATCCACCACGACCGTGTGCTGATGCCATTGATCAAGGACTGGAAGATCGCTGATCTAACCGACCTCAAGCCGCGGGCGGCCGAGTTCCAGGAGAAGATCATGGCGATTCCGGCTGAGCTAATTGACAGGGCCGAGCGCTTCGAGAAGCGGATCGGCGCAGTCAGCTACACGTAGCCCTCACCACACGGTTGGCACAAGGATCCTCCGTTAGGGTGCGGTGATGGCCTGGTCTACCTCCGACATTCCCGACCTCGCCGGGAGGATCGCAGTGGTTACCGGCGCCAACGGGGGTCTGGGCCTGGAAACAAGCAGGGCGCTTGCTGGCGCCGGCTGCCATGTCGTCATGGCTTCGAGGAATCAAGACAAGGCATCCGATGCGGCAAAGGACATCCTCGGGACCGCTCCGGGGGCCTCCCTCGAATCGGTCCCTCTCGATCTCGGCTCGCTGGAATCGATCGAGACAGCGGCAGTAACCATCCTCGCCACTCACAACGCCGTCGACATCCTCGTGAACAACGCAGGTCTAATGGCGATGCCGGAGGGTCGGACCGCTGACGGTTTCGAAACGCAACTTGGTGTCAACCACCTCGGACACTGGGCCCTCACCGCCCAACTGCTCCCCGCTCTTCTCCGTTCCGCCTCGGGGCGTGTGGTGACTGTCACCAGCACCGCTCACCATTTCGGCCGCCCGATCGACCCGGCCAATCCCCATCTCGAGGGTCACTACGACCCGTGGCGCGCCTACAACCAGTCCAAGCTGGCCAACTACCATTTCGCCCTCGGGCTGCACAACGAGTTCGAGGAAGCCGGGGTTGTCACCGCGAGCCTCGTGGCCCATCCCGGGCTGACCAACACCGACCTCCAGGCCAACACGGTGCGTCAGGGCGGTGCCAGAGGATCAGGCGAGTTCTGGCACAGTCTCGCGCAACGAACCGGCATGTCCCCCGCCAACGGTGCCCTTCCCCAATTGCGCGCCGCAACCGACCCGCGAGCCAGTAGCGGTCAGATGTATGCCCCCCGATTCATCAATGCTGGCGCGGCGGTGCGGCGGCCCATCCTGCGCAGGGTCGGCATGGCGAGTGCCATCAACACACTTTGGGAGATATCCGAGCGGGAGACCGGAATCGGGATAGATCTGGAGTGAACGCTCGAGTACGTTCACTTGCCCTTCTTGCGCCGCCTACTGGCGCTTCAGGCTCGTTGCTGAAATACCAGGAAGAGAACGACGCACAACACGACGACCGCAACAACCAAAAGCACCGTCGTCCAACGTCTAGTGGATCGAATTGTCCCCTGGTTTCGCGGAGCCAGTGGTTCGACTTCTCGAGCGAACGAAGGGTGGACTCCGTAAAGCCGCAGGACATCACGGTCCAGACGACCACTCACCCAAACGACACGATGAGCAACGGCGCCACCAAGAAGTGTCACCAGCGCGACGGTGATCCCACCCCATGCCCACGCGCTCTCCTCGGTCATCAAAGCTGAGACCAGCAGTCCGACCCCGAGCGCAAGACCCGCGACGGAGCCGAGACGCACGACTCGTAACCGACGCAGAGTGTCGCCTGAGGCGGGGAGATTCACTCTGACCTTGCGGCGAGCGAAACCAACTGCGATCAAGAAAGGGAGTAGACCCCAGAAGATCAGCAGCAACGTCCAACCGGGAATGTCCGCGAACTCCTGACTCTTTGCAGTCTCTGTCGGCACACCCGTCTTGGCACACAAACGGGGAAGGCCGTCCAGATGTTGGGTATCGATGACTGCGGTTGCCACGGCATGAATCCTACGACGATTTATGACCCGTCACCGAGAATCCACTGCGGCCGAGTCATAGAGCCGTTATGTGGGTGTGAGATCGTCGGGAAGGGTGACGATGACAACCAGCATCTCCTCGATGCCGGTCACTCGGGTTGTATGGCCCTTCCCCGTTGTGTCGTCGACGTGCAGGATCGTCCCCGGTCGAAGTGCCCGAACCGTGCCATCGCTCGCCTCGATCTCGCCCTCACCGGTGAGGTACACAGCGAGTTCTCGGACCGGCGCTGGATGCCAGTCTGCATGCCATTCAGCTGGGACACGAGCGATGAAATAGCCCGACGCCGGCGTTTGCGCGGTGAGGTGCATAGGGAGTGCAGGCGGCAAGAAGTCCGATTCCTCGAAAGCGAGTTCCACGTCCTCCAGATGGGACTCGCCATCCTCGCTGGCCCAGATCCGCAATGTCGACGCCATCGAATCCGAGACTACTTAACGCAGAAATGTGCCGCTATCGCGCACCCTGAAATGTTCTTTGTTCGCGGGGCAGCATCGGAGTTCTTCCCGGCCATCGATCAGCTGAACTTGGTCTTTGGCCTCTCCTCGAGGACTTCGTCGACGTAGATGTCGACCTTTTCGTTATAGAAAGAGACCAAGCCCATGATCTTCTGCGATTCGGGGAGTGGCCGGTCATAACCCCAAACGATGTCCTTGTGAGTCTCACCATTGACATCGACTGACCAGTACCGCGCCGTGCCCTTGTAGGGGCAATGGGTTGCGAGATCCGTTGACGTGAGCAGGTCCATCCTGACGTCGGTCTTTGGTATGTAGTACCGGGGAGGGAGATTGGTCTCGAACAGGAACGACGCATTGGTGGTATCGGCCACGGTTACGCCGTCGACCTCGACCCGCACCCTGCGACTGGATGGCAGGATATCCACTCGGGTGTACGGGTCCTTGGCGTGGACGAACACTTCCTCGTCTTCTTCAAACCAGTGATCCATCGAAGACCAGTTGAAAGCGACATGGCCAGCCAGCTTGTCGATTTTGGGCTCGGCGTATCCGTAGGCTGACCCTTCTTTCCCGCCTGCCTTCACGGTGTACAGGGTGGCGACGCCACGGCTCGGACTGTCTTTGGTCTCTCCGGAATCGACCAACGCATCAATGTCCACGTCGGATTCGGGAAAGTAATAGGTCGGGTAGTAGGGAATCTCCCACACCAGGAGAGCATCGGCGGTGTCGGCGACCACCTCTCCTCCCAACATGACCCTGACACGCTTTTTGGCTGTCTCGACTTTTACGCGTCCGCTCTCGCTCATAGTGAATCGTCCTGTGTCGGCTGTTGTCTTTACAACACAGCCGGAGCCTCTCAGATTCCGCCAAACAGCGTCGGCGTCAGAGCATTACCCGGGTCAACGCGGCCAGGCTCTCCGGCTCCCTTGCTTCCCAGTAGGCATCAAATCGGCCCGTCAGGGACTCGGGCTCTTCGGCAAATATCCGGCGGCCGAGGATCCTCGCCGCCATCTGTAGATCGGCCCTTCGTTGGTTGGCCAGAGCCCTGATAAGCGATCGCTCCACGGGGTCGGGGCAAAGGTTGGTGTCAGCGTCAAGACGATCAATGAGCATCGCTAGGTCATGATCCTGGCCCAACAACTCTCCCACCCGCTCCAGGCTGATCGCCATGCCAACGACGACCTCCGGCCAGATCGGCGTCAAAAGCTCCATCTGGTGGCGCAAGTATTTGACGCTCTTTCGCCACTCATGGAATTTGGCTGCGTCGACATTCTTGTAGGCGTCAACCATCTGGCCCCTACCCCTGGCATAGGTCTCCGCGAGGCCCGGTCCGACGGCGGCGAACTCGTCGCGGATTCCCACTCCGTAAATGCTGCGAGCGGAATCATCAACGGGCCAGTTGGAGTAGCGGCCGTGGGCTTTCTCCAGCTTCTCGACGACGGCTACGACTATCTCAGGATCCTCCATGACCCTGGTCTCCACTCGTTCGCGCCGATGGTCAAGGCGGTACCGGGTCTCGTCGAGGGCGCCGGCGGCCAGTAGGTGGCCGTAGATGCGATCGAGCAAATCCATGCTTTCGACAAGAGCGACCGACTCGCGTACCGGGGAGACGAGTCGGGCGGTATCCCTCATCCAGCGGTCCTCGAAGCTGAAGATCCGGTCGCCCAACTCACCACGGATGAGGCGGAGCACGGCCCTGATCCGCTTGGTGGACCGACGCGCCTCGTGGACGGCCCCACCAAAGGCTTCCTCTCCGTCGAAAAACCCTGACGCCGCCACCTCCATCTCATGGAGTGTGAGTCGTTTCAAACCGGCTGGCAGCGACTCGAGATCGCCCAGCCGGAACTCGGGAAGAGGCGTAACCACAACCTGGTTAGATGTGGGTGTGGTAGCGGTAATGACAGTCACAGGGCCAGGGTAATGAGCGGTCTCCGATCGGCCGGTCTTCTCCCCTTCCGGATTCGCGACCGACTCGAGGTCTTGCTCGCCCATCCGGGCGGTCCGTACTTCGCCCGGCGTGACGATGGCTGGTGGTCACTCGTCAAAGGCCTCGTCAAGCCCGGGGAGTCCGACCATGATGCCGCGAGGCGCGAATTCGTCGAAGAGACGGGGTGGTCGGTCCCCGAGGGCGTCTGGACTCCTCTGGGTGAGACCAGGCTCAAGTCCCGGAAGATCGTTGTCGCGTGGGCCCTGGCGGCCGATCTCGATCCAGGCTCGCTCGTGCCAGGACACTTCATGATGGGTGACCGCTCCTACCCTGAGATCGACCGTGTGGACTGGTTCACCACAGATCAGGCACGGATGAAGCTGAACACCGCACAAGGAGTGTTTATCGAACGTTTAGAGCTCGGGTTGCAAGATTTGACCGACATCAGGAAGGACCGAACATGACCGACATCCCCAAGACCGAGGCCGAATGGCGGGTGAAGCTCGACCCGGAGCAGTTTCAGATTCTGCGCGAGGCGGGAACCGAACGCCCGTTCTCAGGCAAGTACAACGACACCAAGACGCCGGGGAGTTACAAGTGCGCCGGATGCGGGACCGAGCTCTTCTCCAGTGACGCCAAATTCGAATCGGGCTCGGGTTGGCCCAGCTTCTACGAGGCGCTCGACCCTGAGAAGATCAAGGAAGTCGAAGATCGGGCTTATGGGATGGTCCGCACCGAAGTGCGTTGTGCCACATGCGATGGCCACCTCGGCCACCTATTCCCCGACGGGCCTAACCCCACCGGGATGCGTTACTGCATCAATTCAGCGGCGCTCGAACTCGAGCCAACAGACTCTTAGTTGAGGCCGTCCCGGTAGGTCTCGATCAAGGCAACCAACTCGTCGTCGTAGTCGCTTCGGGGCAGATCGGCGACAAGGGCTCTCCCGTGGAGCAAACCGCTGGAGGTCTCCTGACCGGTCAGACCCCTGAGCAATCGTTTCACTGGCTCATTCGACGACGCCACCTCGAAACAGAAGCTGGGGACACCGTCATGACGGGCGACAGCTGTCAACGCATCGAACAGGACCCGGCCCAATCCCTGGCGCTGGAACCGGTCGACGACGGTCAAAGCCACCTCGGCGCAACCGTCGGCGTCGATCACGAAGTACCTGCCGACTCCGGCCGCATCCCCATCGATCGTCGCGCCCCAGGCGACGTGACTTCGGTGGTCGACGTCGGTGAGGTATCTCAACTCCTGACTGCTGAGCTGGCCAATCCCCACACCAAACCGGGCGAATCGGCTCGACTCGGACAACCCCGCGAGACCCTCGACCAGGAGTGGGGCGTCGGAGGGGAGAATGGGTCGAAGCTCTGCTATCAGGCCGCTTTTCAACTCGACCTCGACCGTGTCCAGCAGGGGCGAAGAATCCATATCTACCATTCGCTGGTGGTGCTAACTACAGCAAGCATAGCGCAAACAACGATGTTGCTAGACCCTTCCAGTCGGCGATGGGATGCCCGACATCGACGACAGATGCCAGCCCTCGCGCGGTGTCGCCGGTAACTTCAAGGTATGCCGCGCCGCCGTTTGGCCACAGTCACATCAGAATTCGGATCGGGAAAACGCGAATCTCACGACGCCACCGCGTTCTACAAGCGCTTTGGCCCACCGCGGATATCACAAGAAGCGCGGGTCGCTCCCCCCTCCTCCGTCGACACCTTATTCCACGGTGATGCAGCGGAGATGACAGCCGAGCAGGTCGCCGACGACTCGGTCGCCCTGATTGTGACCTCACCCCCCTACTTCGCCGGGAAGGAATACGAAACTGAACTGGCCGGGGGGCATGTGCCGGCCAGCTACGTCGCGTATCTCGAAATGCTCACCGGGGTCTTTGCGGTGTGTGTGCACAAGTTGGAGTCAGGTGGGAGGATTGCGATCAACGTGGCGAATCTCGGTCGCAAACCGTATCGCTCTCTATCAGCCGACGTCGTCAGGATTCTCCAGGATGAGCTGGGGCTGCTGATGCGGGGCGAGGTGATCTGGCAGAAGGCAAAGGGAGCGGGAGGATCATGCGCATGGGGTTCGTACCGGTCCCCGCAGAACCCGGTCCTCCGCGACGTCACCGAACGGGTAGTCATCGCCTCCAAGGGGCGCTTTGACCGGGCGATCAAACGCGATGAGCGACGGGCCATGGGACTCCCGTTCGAGGCGACGATCGAAACCGAGGAGTTTCTCGAAGCGACCCTCGATATCTGGGAGATCCCTTCCGAGAGCGCCCGCAAGATCGGCCACCCTGCGCCGTTTCCGATCGCGCTGCCGAGGCGACTGATCGAGCTGTACACATATCGTGATGACCTGATCCTCGACCCGTTCATCGGATCGGGAACGACGGCTTTGGCCGCGATCGAGACAGGGAGGCATTACGTCGGTTTCGACACCGACGACAGCTACCTGGCGATCGCCCGACAACGCATCGCCGAAACATCTCCATGAAGATCCTCGTCGTGTGTTCGGGGAATATCTGCCGGTCACCTGCTGCGGAGGCTGCCATCCGGAAGGCGGCAGCCGGGGTCGGAATCGATGTCGAAGTCGACTCTGCGGGCACCGGCTCGTGGAATGTCGGTGAGCCACCACATCCCGAATCAGTCGCAGCTGGAGCCCGTTTTGGACTCGAGATCACAGGACGTGCCCGCAAGTTCAATCCGATCGACTTCGACAGGTACGACATGATCCTGGTGATGGACAAGTCGAACTTGAGCGATCTGGTCGACTTGAGCCCGACCAAGGAGGCGCAAGCCAAGATCAGGCTGTTCCGGACGTTCGACCCCGACACCGACGAAAGCGAGGTGCCGGACCCATGGGGAGGCCCCGCTGAGGGCTACGACGAGACGATTCGCATCGTCACGGCCGCGGCCGAGGGTCTGGTCGACACCCTGACGGACTAACGCCCCTGAAGGGTACGGTATCCATTCTCGAAGAATGCCAGCGCCGTTTCTGCCGGGTCGGGGGACGAGGCCAACTCGGCATATCCGAGGCTCGAGCCATTGAAAGCATCATCGTTCCAGTACGGCTCCGAGCGATCGATGTCACCCCACGCTGCGACATAGATGTAGGGGTCGGGGTGGGCCGAGTCGCCAGGAGAGAAGCCGTAACTGGCCCTCTTGCCGTCGTCGGCGCTTCCCAATTCGTTGGCAGCATCGAAATGCTCCGGCCAGATCTGTGGTTCTGAGACATCGTGGTCCCCGGTCCGATCACCGAGGCGACCCAGCATCTCGAAGGCGAAGTCGAACCATTCTCCGATGAGATGTGCATCTCCCTCATCGACAACCAACGGTACGTCCGGGTCGCGTGGAGCGAGTGGATCCCTGAATCCGTCGTACCAGACCTCCTCGTAGCTGCCCCCGAAGAACTTGGCGGCCGCTCTCACGGTTGATATTGGCTGGGTGGCTGTATTCCCGCTCTCCTCATGTACGAGAAGTGTCCCGTCGACCCTGGCGACGCGGTCCTGGAACGGGGGTGTGCCGAATCCCCCCGGTGTCGGGCGCAGACCCATCCGACCTACCGCCCGCTGACGTGCTGGGCTGATGGCGAAGAAGGCAAGGTGGTGGAGATGCTCCCTCGTCTGTCCGTAGGTGTCCGAAAGCGGGTTCCAAAGTGTGCTCATTGCGTGTCCTCTCTAGTGGTCTGTCGGTGAAATAGGGTGAGGGTGTCTCCGAGTCATCGCGCGCCATCTGGCAAGGAGAAAAGCGCAGTCGCAGTCGGGGCCTGCATCGAGCATTTTCGACGAAGCCAGAGGTGTCGAGGGCCGGAGAGACACCGCCACTATTTCTGCGACGGGCCACGAACGGGCTTTCTCCAGAAAACAGCGACCTGGGTTCCACCGGCGAGAAGTCCCGCAGCGGCTACGATCCCGCCGACCACACCATCGAATTGGTCGGCGATGTCGAAGGCGTGGTCCAACGAATACGCTCCGGGACCGGCGATGGCCAGGGCGGTTGCGACAACAGCAAGCGTCGCCACGTATTCGTATCCCTCATCGGGGCGATGGAAATTGAAGAATCCAGCGAAACGATGGATCGACCAGAAAGCCACGAACATGGTTGCGATCAGCCCGGCTGCGGCGAAAGAGGTGAGTAGACCTCCAATTAGCGCCAGACCCATCATTATCTCCCCGGTCGCCGACACCCTCGCGTTCATCGGTGCTGATCGAAAGCCCTTGCTGGCAAACCAATTCGCCGTACCTTCGAGGTTCCTACCGTGGTTGACCCCGTGGGCGATCATCACCACTCCGATCCAAATCCTGATAATTAGAAAAGCCAGGTCAAATTGTTCCAATGTCACTCCTTGTGCAAGTGAACAAACCGCGCGGAGTCGCTTTTATGCCCACCGCCGATTCACGCCCACCATTTTCTTAGTCGGACATCCGACGGTAACGCCATGCGATCCCGGCTGTGGCAGCGGCACCCAAGCTGGCGGCGGCCCAGATCAGGGGGTTGAGCGGTGGGGATGGTTCCGCTGAGGCCGCCGCACCGTCAGCGGCCTCGACATTGGCGGCGGCGACAGCCACCTCCGGATCAGTCGGACTCGACTTCACCACGGTGGCCTGGACTCCGGTGGTGGACGGTGCAGCCGTCGGGATCGGGTCAGCCTCCGTGATCGTCGCTAATGGCTCCGACGTCGAGACGAGTTCGGACGGGGTCGACGCAGATGTTGAGGTTGCCTCGACAGAAGTTGTGCTCGTCGGCTCGGCGGGCGGTGCGCCACCACGGACGGCATGGACGTCACCAGTCAAGGACGTCGTCACGATGTCGAAGAGAGAGTCGCCGGGACAGGACGTCTTGCTCATAGTCCTGTGCCCGGTGATAGTCGGCGCCGTCACGGTGACGCCCGAGGGCCACAGGTTGGATCCCCGCGAAGCAAAACTCACCTGTGAGTCGGGAGAGGTGGCGACACCGTGTTTATCAGCCAACCAGGCGAGCAACGCAGTCAGCGACGCCAATGAAGCCGGCGACGGACTTGTCACATTGAAGTCTCCGATCAAGCACACCAACTGGCTGTAACCCTGGTTGCCTCCGGTGGCATCTCCTGCCACTGAGCCGGCGAGGCTGCCCGAGCGTCCCTCCCAGATACCTCCGGCGGTGTCAATCAGGAAGTTGTAGGCGATGTCGTTCCATCCCTTTTCCGGGCTGGTGTGAAAGTCGTAGAAGCTTCTCAGGATTGCGGGCACCTCGGCGGCCGTGTGCCCACTTTGGGAGGCCGAGTGGTGGACGAGGAGGAACCTGACGTCTTCGGAGGGCAGTGGACCTTTGGCGGGCCGGTCGGTCGCCCACGATGCCCGGGGGTTGATGGCCAGGGCACGGGCAAGAAACGGGTGTGTGAGAAGGTTCGCTCCACCCACGATGCTTGCCCCGACGGCTTGAAGGAACTTCCGCCGCGACCACTGTCCAACCCTGCCAGAATTCCGGGACACGAGGAAAGCTTAGATTTGGCTGTCCGAAGGTTTACCGTTCTATCCCGATGAAGAGGTCAAGTTGAAGACGACAGCTGAAGCCGCCGTGGCCCTGGCCATCGTGCTGGTTCTCGGAGCCGGATTCTGGTTCTACGGAGGTGGGGAGCTTGGCGGTGACGGGTCCAGCGCGACGACAACCACGGTGGTCGTCGATCCCGAGGCGGCGGGGCGCGGTCTCCAACTTGCCAACGACAGCGGGTGTCTCGCCTGTCACACGGTGGACGGATCTTCAGGCCCCGGCCCGACGTGGAGCGGAATCGCTGGCACGACCCGGACGCTCGAGTCTGGTGAGAGCGAGATCGCAGACACGGCCTACCTCTTCAACTCGATCATCGACCCCGGATCCCATATCGTGGCCGGTTTTTCCGACGTTATGCCAGCGGATTATGCGGACCAGTTGACGGTAGACGAAATCAACGATCTGGTCAGTTACATACAGTCACTGGCTGGCTGACGTCGCCGTTTCCGCCGAGTAAATTCCGCCACCATTGGCGCCGTATGCCACTGGAAACGGCATTTTTCCAAACTTGATATAACCACACTCAAGTTGTACCATTGTCCACGACTCAGAAATCCACTCGAAAAAGGGACTATTTCATGGCAAAAGCAGTAGGTATCGACCTCGGTACGACCAACAGTGTCATCGCTGTTCTCGACGGTGGCGACCCAACCATCATCGCCAACGCCGAAGGTGCCAGGACGACCCCATCAGTTGTCTCATTCAAAGAGGGCGAAGTGCTCGTCGGTGAAGCGGCCAAACGGCAGGCAATCACCAATCCCGATCACACGGTCCGCTCGGTCAAGCGTCACATGGGCACCGATTGGTCCGTGGACATCGACGGCAAGAGCTACAACTCTCAAGAAATCTCCGCTCGGATCCTCATGAAGCTGAAGCGGGACGCCGAGTCGTTTCTCGGGGACACCGTGACCGATGCCGTTATCACCGTTCCCGCCTACTTCAACGACTCCCAGAGACAGGCAACCAAGGAGGCTGGCCAGATCGCCGGCCTCAACGTGCTCCGCATCATCAACGAGCCGACCGCAGCGTCTCTCGCCTACGGGCTCGACGACAATGCCGACCAGACCATCCTCGTCTACGACCTCGGTGGTGGGACATTCGATGTCTCGGTTCTCGAGATCGGCGACGGAGTTTTTGAGGTCAAGTCGACCTCGGGTGACACCAAACTCGGTGGAGATGATTGGGACGAGGTCCTGATGGATCACCTCGTGACAAGCTTCAAGAATGACCACGGTGTCGATCTCAGCAAAGACCGCATGGCGATGCAGCGCCTCAAGGAAGCGGCCGAGAAAGCGAAGATCGAACTCTCCAGCGTTGTCGAGACAGAAGTCAACCTGCCATTCATCACAGCTACAGACGCCGGCCCATTGCATCTCCAGCAGAAGATCTCCAGGTCGGAGTTTGAGAAGCTGTCTGCACACCTTCTCAAGCGGACCAGGTCACCGTTCGAGCAGGCGATCAAAGACGCCGGTATCACGGTCAGCGAGATCGAGCACGTTGTTCTCGTCGGGGGATCGACGCGGATGCCGGCAGTCCAGGCTCTGGTCCATGAACTGACCGGGAAAGACGCGCACAAGGGGGTCAACCCCGACGAAGTGGTCGCCGCTGGCGCAGCGATCCAGGCCGGGGTGCTCAAGGGCGATGTCAAGGACATACTCCTGCTCGACGTCACGCCTCTCACTCTCGGAATCGAGACCAAGGGTGGAGTGATGACGAGGATGATCGAGCGCAACACCACAATCCCGACCAAGCGCTCCGAGATCTTCACCACGGCTGAACCAAATCAGCCCGAGGTCGAGATCCACGTTCTGCAAGGTGAACGGACCATGGTCGCCGACAACAAGAGCCTCGGTAAGTTCCGCCTCACGGGAATTCCCCCGGCGCCGATGGGCGTGCCCCAAATCGAAGTCACGTTCGACATCGACGCCAACGGGATCGTCCACGTCAACGCCAAGGATCTGGCCACCTCAAAGGAGCAGGCCATGACCATCACCGGCGGTTCTGCGTTGGCCGATAACGAGATCGATCGGATGATCAAGGACGCCGAGAAGTATGCAGAGGAAGATGCCCAGCGTCGTGAGGCAGTGGAGACCCGTAACCAGGCCGATCAGCTGGTAAACCAGACAGAAACGCTCCTCAGTGAGTCGGGTGAGCAGATGACCGACGACGAGAAGGAGTCTGTGGAGTCTTCGTTGACCGAGCTGAAGACGAATCTCGAGGACGAGTCCACCGAGACAGAGCTGATCCGGAAGTCGATGGATGCATTGATCGCAGCCAGCCAGGCGATGGCGACTCGCCTCTACCAGCAGGCGGCTCAGGAACAGGCAGCACAAGGCGAGAGCGACACCTCCGATGAGGACGACGACATTGTCGAAGCCGAGATCGTCGACGACGACGATGAGGACGACGACGAGCAGCCTGCCGACGAAAACTCCTGAGCGGGAGACCCATGACGGACCAGAACACTCCGGAATTGGAGGAAGGTCTCACCGACAGCCCGGCGATAGAAGTCGCCGGGATCGGTGACACCGCGCACGACCTCGGCATCGATTTGCCCGAAGATCCCGACGAAGCAGTCTCGATGCTCCTCCGGTTGCTGGCGGAGTCGCGCGAGGAGGGAACCTCCTACCTCGACGATCTGAAGCGAGTCGCAGCAGATTTCGACAACTTCCGGAAACGGACAATGCGGGAACAGGCGTTAGTGCTCGATCGGGCCGCTGAGCGGGTAATCCAGCAACTGCTGCCTGCCCTCGACTCCTTCGACGCGGCTCTGTCGATCAAGGTCGAATCCGATGCCGGCAAGCAACTGATGACGGGTATGGAAAAGACTCGAGAACAGCTGTTGGGCGCCCTGGCCGAAGAAGGGTTGAAAGTGGTGCCGACCGTCGGCGAGAAGTTCGATCCTGAAGTGCACGAGCCCGTGGGCGCACCGTCGGGAGAGGGACAGCTGATGGTTAGTGAGGAGCTGCGCCGGGGCTATCAGCTCAACGATCGGCTGATCCGAGCTGCCCTGGTAACTCTCGAGCTTCGAAAATCATGAATCGCGATTGGGTCGACAAAGACTTCTACCAGGTGCTGGGCGTGTCTCCCGAGGCACCCGCTGAGGAAATCAAGAAGGCATACCGGAAGCTGGCGCAGACCCATCATCCCGACGCCAACCCTGGGGACAAGGAGGCCGAGGAGAAGTTCAAAGAGATCTCTGAGGCACACGCCACGCTCTCGAATCCCGAGAAGCGCAAGGAGTACGACGAAGTTCGCAGACTCGTCGCCACCGGTGGATTCGGTACCCGAGGCGGGGGTTTCGCCGGAGGAGGATTTGGCGGTTTCGGCGGTGGCCAGCAAGTCAGAGTCGAAGACCTGAACGACCTGCTTGGCGGCTTCGGTGACCTCTTCGGTTTTGGTGGAGGCGGCGGCGGCCGCGGTGGACCTACCCGGGGAGTCGACATGGAGGCCGACCTCACGATCGGCTTTGACGACGCGGCCCACGGTATCACCACGACCATTTCCGTTCGCGGTGCCGTAGCCTGCTCGAAGTGTGGTGGCTCAGGGGCCGAACCCGGCACCTCGGTGACCACATGCCCGACTTGTGGTGGCCGCGGGATGGTCGCCCAGAACCAGGGATTCTTCTCCTTCACCCAACCATGTCCCGAATGCGGAGGTAGAGGCCAGATCATCGAGAAGCCGTGCACCCAATGCCGCGGCTCGGGCTCGGAGATGAAGACGCGAGAGATCAATCTGCGCGTGCCGGCCGGAGTCAGAGACGGTTCGACACTCAGGATCCGCGAGAAAGGCGCTCCCGGAACCTTGGGAGGTCCCCCGGGTGACCTACTCGTCCACATCCGGGTAGCCCAAAGCAAGCTCTTCGGGCGTAAAGGCAACAACCTGACCCTCAAGGTCCCCATCACCTACTCCGAAGCGTCTCTCGGGGCCAAGATCGAAGTGCCCACCCTGAACGGCGCCGTCAAATTGAAGATCCCCTCGGGGACACCTTCTGGCAAGACGTTCCGGGTCAAGGGTCACGGAGTGCAGCCCGAGCACGGTCGGCCTGGCGACCTCCTCGTCACCGTCCAGGTTGCTGTGCCCACGAAGGTTTCCCGCGAAGAAAAGAAGCTCCTCGAGGCCCTCGAGGAGGCAAACGGCGAAGATATCCGTAACTACCTGAAGGACCGAAGATGAATAAGTCAATGAAGGCTGTATTTGTCATCTCGGTTGCCGCCGAGCTGGCAGGTATGCACCCCCAAACCTTGAGAATCTACGAGCGGAAAGGGCTGATCGACCCGTTCCGCACTCCGGGAGGAACCCGTCGCTACTCACGCGACGACATCGAGCGCCTCCAATTGATCCAGGACCTGACCAGCCAGGGATTGAACCTGGAAGGTGTCCGCAGGGTCCTGGCACTGCAGGAGGAGAACCGGCAGTTGAAGCAGCGGGTCGGTCGCCTCCGCGAACAGGTGAGCGAATTGGAGTACCAGAACCGACGTATCGCCGATGAGACACGACGGGCGTACCGCCATGAGATAATCCTCCGCAGCAACCTGCGGCCGCCGCTCGGAGGAAATGATGAGTGATGGGTACCAAGGGCCAGTCAGGGTCCTCGGCAGCGACGGCGTACTACTCACCACCGGGAGGGTCTCACTCGAAGCCGATGAAGAGCATGGCAACTGGGTGGGAGTCCTCGAAACTCTGAACCACACGGCAGTAGCCGGCAAGGCCCTCATGGTGACGCTAGAAACCCCCGACGGCCGCCGCGGAAACGCCCAGCTGGTCCCCGACTCAGAAAACGGAGACCGCGCCCTCTCCCGAGTAGTAGGAATCGGTACCGAACGCCCCTTCTAGCGAGCAGCGAGAGATGCGAACTGCGAGCTGCTGACCCATTCTGTCCGCCCCACGTCTCATATCTGAGACGCCATGCATTAGGAACGCGGATGGTCAGAGTTTGGCTACGGACCTGCCTATTGCTGTCGCCACCTGGCTTACCGTGTTCATCGTCTCTTTGAAACCTTCGATGGTGAGGCTTTGAGGGCCGTCGCTGAGGGCGACTTCGGGGTTGTTGTGCACCTCGATGAGGAGCCCATCAGCGCCGGCCGCAATCCCGGCTAGGGCGAGGCTGGGGACCAGTGAGCGGCGACCGGCGGCGTGGCTCGGGTCGACGATGACGGGGAGGTGGGTGCGTTCCTTGAGGACCGGAACGGCACTGATGTCCAGCGTCGAGCGCGTCGAGGTGTCGAACGACCTGATGCCGCGCTCACACATGACCACTCGGGGATTGCCCGCAGCCATTATGTACTCGGCGGCGAGGAGGAATTCGTCGATGGTCGACATCAGGCCACGCTTTAACAAAACGGGGCGAGGCTGTTCGCCGACGGCCGATAGCAACCGGAAATTTTGCATGTTGCGCGCCCCGATTTGGAGCATGTCGACGTAGTCGGCCATCAGCGCGACATCCTCGGGTGCCACGCACTCGGACACCACGCCAAGCCCGGTGCGATCGCCGGCGTCCCGCAACAGCTTCAGGCCGTCCTCGCCCATGCCCTGGAAACTGTATGGCGAGGTCCGGGGTTTGAAGGCACCACCCCTGAGCATCACCGCCCCTCCGGCAGCGACACCATTGCTCACTTCCTCCAGTTGCTCCGCCGACTCCACCGAGCAAGGCCCGGCCATCACCACGATCGGAGCTCCCCCAATGAAGACACTCCCCACCTTGACCACCGACGGCCCGGGCTTCGAGCCGAGTGAGACCAGTGGATAGGACGGGGCATCGAGGCTGATCGATTCGACACCCGCGAACCGCTGCAATTCATCTGCGAGCGTGGCGGTCGGGTTGCCGATGATGCTCACGACGGGATTCTCGCCGGAATCGCCGACATGCACCCTGAGTCCCTGGCCCTCGATGTGGCGGATAATTGCAGCCTTATCGGCCAGCGAGCAATCCGCCTTCAATGTCGCAATCATCCACTCAACTCCTCGACCAGGTCCACCGGACTGCCACCGCTGGTGATCCGCTCCACAATGGCACTACCGACAATCACCCCATCGCAGTGCGGGGCCAGTGCCCGAACCTGCTCCCGGGTGCGGACCCCGAAGCCTGCAAGCACCGGCGTAGCGGATTGCGACCGCACCCCGTCGAGATACTTCCCGACCGCGTCGCCGTCGCCAACCTCGCCGCCGGTGGTTCCGGTCATGGTGACCGCGTACACGAAGCCCTGGCTTCCTGAGCAAAGTACCTGGAGTCGGTCGGGGTTGGTCAGTGGGGTCACCAGTTGCACCAACCCTATACCGGCCTTTTCCGTTGACCCAACCAGGATTCCGGACTCTTCTAGAGGAAGGTCGGGGATGACGAGGGCACAAACCCCGGCTGCTGCCAAACGCGGCATCAGCCGTTCGACGCCGAATGCGAGTAGAGGATTGAGATAACTCATGACGATCAATGGAGTCTGTTTGGCCTCTCTGGCTTCGAGGGCGACAAGGATCTTCTCCAGCGTGGCGCCGCCGGCCAGGGCGAGGCGGGACGATTCTTGAATGGTCGCCCCGTCGGCCATGGGATCACTGAAGGGGATCCCCACCTCGACGGCAGGTGCGACCTCGCTCAGGGCGTCCAACCACTTGACGAATGTGTCCAGATCCGGATACCCCGCAGTCAGGTACGGGACCACTGCCGGTGCCGATTCGGAGATAGCCCGGGAGAGCCTTTCGTCGCCTCTCATCGGCGCAGCCCCCGCAGGATGTCAATGTCCTTGTCGCCCCGCCCGGAGAGGCCGACGAGCACAAGGTCGCCCGGATTGTCAGCAAGGTGCCGGCGGGCACCGGCGAGGGCGTGGCTCGACTCGAGAGCGGCCAGGATTCCCTCCGATCGCGCCAGTTCGTCCAGAGCTGACAGGGCTTCCTCGTCGGTGGCCTCGACATATCTCGCCCGGCCGGTGTCAGCGAGGAATGCATGCTCGGGACCGACACCGGGGTAGTCGAGACCGGCCGAAACCGAATGGGTCTCGAACACCTGACCGTCCTGGTCCTGGAGGAGATAGGAGTGAGTGCCATGGAGGACACCAGGAGAGCCACGGACGATGGTGGCAGCGTTGGCGCCTGCGTCAGGGCCGGTCCCTCCGGCCTCAACCCCAAGTAGTGCCACTCCCGCGTCGTCGACAAAGGGGTGGAAGATGCCAATTGCGTTTGAGCCTCCCCCGACACAGGCAATCACCACATCAGGCAGGCGGTCGTTGACCTCCTGGAACTGGGCGCGTGCCTCGCGGCCGATCACAGACTGAATCTCCCTGACCAGCCAGGGGTAGGGGTGGGGACCTACGGCTGAGCCGAGCATGTAGTAGGTGCCTTCAGGATCGGCCACCCAGTCACGCATCGCCTCGTTGATTGCCGCCCGGAGGGTCCGGTCGCCCGACTCCACCGGCACCACCTTGGTCCCGAGGAGGTGCATCCTCTCGACATTCGGTGCCTGGCGCTCGATGTCGACCGCTCCCATATAGACGGTGCAATCGAGGCCCACCCGGGCGCAGGCCGCGGCCGCCGCCACTCCGTGCTGGCCGGCCCCGGTCTCGGCAATCACCCTGGCTGCACCCATCTCGCGGGCGAGGATCGCCTGGCCAACTGCATTGTTGATCTTGTGTGCCCCCGTATGGGCAAGGTCTTCTCGTTTCAACCAGATCTCACCGTCCCATCTCTCCCCGAGCCGGGTGGCCTTCGTCAGCGGCGTGGGACGTCCCACCCAGTCCCTGAGCTCGGCGGCCAGCTCGTCCTGATATGAGCGGTCACCTAGGAGCCGCAACGCTTCCTTCTCGAGTCGGGCAAGGGCGGGCATGAGGACTTCGGGCACATACCTCCCCCCGTAGTCCCCAACTCTTCCCGTTTCCCGCAATTGGTCGTGGTTTCCGCTCACGAAACACCCTCTCTGACGGCGTCACGCGCCGCTTCGACAAACCTTGCCATCAATTCCGGGTCTTTGACCCCCGGCGACAATTCGACTCCCGAGCTCACATCGACGCCACCCGGGTTCAGATCCGCCACCGCCTCAGCCACGTTGTCCGGGGTAAGGCCCCCGGCAATCACCACTTTGTCGAGTTGGCCGACCGCCCCCACCCGCCTCCAATCAGGCGATAACCCGGTGCCGCCGCGGCCGGCGCTCTCGACGAGGATGCGTTCGCGGCGGAGAGAAGTCGACAGCCCACGGACGGCACTGGCCAGATCAGGACTGTCGTGGATTACTGGAAGGGTCTGGATCCCGGATATCCCTTCGAGCGATTCGGGCTCTGCCTGAAAGAGATCAAAAGGCACCTGGTCGCGCACCGATTCAACAAGGTCTCGATCCGGCCTGTAAAAGACCGCCACAGTGGTGAGCTCGTCAGGAGCGCCGGCCACCAGCCGGCGGGCGGTGTCAAGGTCGACCTGCCGCACCGATGGCGTCATCACCAGACCAATGGCGTCGGCACCTGCGGCGACTGCCGCGGCGACATCGGCCTCCGAGCGGACCCCACAGAGCTTGACCCACAGGCTCACGACGCCGTACCCGCTGTCACGAGCGCGGCCACCGCGGCCGCAGGATCGTCGGAGCGCATCAGGGAGGTCCCGACCAGCACACCGTGATATCCGGCCGCGGTCAAAGATCGCACGTGTTCGGGCGAATGGATACCGCTCTCGGCGATAGCGGTACAGCCTTCGGGAAGCAGCCCGGATAGCTCCTCGTGGGCGTTTGGTCGCACTTCGAGGGTGGTCAGGTCCCGGGAGTTGACCCCCACCAGCACCTGCCGTGAGGAGAGGTTCAAGGCGGAGACAGCTTTGATGTCGGCTCGATCGAAGGCCTCGACCAGGAGGAACATGTCGGCCTCCAGCGCAGCCCGGGCAATCTCCTCCAGGACGTCCGCATCAAGCATCCGGGCGATGGCCAACACCCCGCTCGCACCGTGAGATCGAGCCTCCCACACCTGGTAGGCGTCGACGATGAAGTCCTTGCGCATGACGGGGAGGCTCGTCGCGGCAGCAACCTCCTTGAGAAGCTGGAGTGAGCCGCCGAACTCGGTTGGCTCGGTCAGAACTGAAAGGGCCGACGCTCCCCCCGATTCATAGGCCTCGACCAGGTCGAGAAAGCCACTGTGCCGAAATCCTCCCTCCGCCGGCGATACCGGCTTGATCTCGGCAAACAGAAGGAACCCCGTCGGCAAGCCAACGGTCGTCACAGTCTCGGCGGCGCGGCGCTGCGATTCAAGAGTGGAGAAACCTTCGGCTTCGGCAAGCCGGCTGCGACTCGACGATTCCATCCTGGCCAGAAAATCACTCATCGGACCTTCCTCCGATGGCGTTGAGGAGCCCGGCGGCACGGCCATCGTCTATGGCCGCCCCGGCGAGCGACATCCCGTCCTCCAAACGATCGACTTCGCCCGCGACCTGGAGAGCCAAACCGGCGCCGATGAGGAGGGCGTGTCGATGTGCTCCGGGTTTGCCTCCTAACACTTCTCGCAAGCTGACCGCATTCTGCGCCGGGGAGCCACCGGCGAGATCGGACGGGGCACACCCGTCCACACCGAGGTCGACCGGGTCGACAATCGACTCATCCACCTTTCCCTCTCTGACATCGAGGAGGTGGAAAGGCGCAACCTGCGTCGGCTCGTCCCAGCCGTTGGAGCCATAACAGACAAAAGCCCGCCTGATCTCGCTTCCGGCCAGAGCGCCGGCCATGAGTCGGGCTGTGTCGAGGCTCCAGGCACCGATTACCGCGAAGTCGGGTGATCCAGGGTTGATCAAAGGTCCGAGGAGATTGAAAACGGTCCGGACTCCCAGGGCCTTCCGGATCGGCACCACGGCACCCATCGCCGGGTGGTAGTACGGGGCGAATAAAAAGGTGAAGCCGTGCCTTTCGAAGAACTCACCGGCCGCAGCTTCGTCCATCGGTATAGGGACCCCGAGCTGTTCGAGCACATCGGCGCTCCCCGATTGGCTGCTCATAGACCGGTTGCCATGCTTGACGACCCTGACCCCAGCGGCAGCGGTCAGTAGGGCGGCCCCTGTCGAGAGGTTCAGTGAACCTGAGCCGTCGCCACCGGTCCCGACCACATCCACCGCCCCAGAGGCGTCCAACTCGGGAGTGAGTGCCAGTCTCCTCATCCCACGGGCAAGACCCCTGACCTCCTCAGCAGACTCACCTTTGGCCCGCAGGGCGGCCAGCAGGGCACCTACCAGCACCGGGTCGTGCTCCCCAGAGGTGATCTCATCAACCAGCTCGTCGGCTTGATCGACGCTCAGGTCGGAGCCGTCCAGAAGGGTATCGAGCACCTCTCTCATCGCCGTTCTCCCATATCGAGGAAGTTGCGAAGGAGAAGGTCTCCATCCGGGGTCAACATGCTCTCAGGGTGGAATTGGACACCCTCGACCGGCAGTGTCTTGTGCCGCAATCCCATGACCACACCCTGGGAGGTGAACGATGACACTTCCAACTCGGCAGGGAGCTCACCCTCGGGCACCGCCAGGGAGTGATATCTGCCCGCCTCGAAGGGGTTGGGGAGGCCACCATAGAGGGTGCGTGAGTCGTGGTACACGGGAGAGGCCTTGCCGTGCTTCAGCTCCGGAGCCCTGGTGACCACCCCTCCGAGAACGGTGGCGATCACCTGATGACCGAGACACACTCCGAGGATCGGCACCTCCTCGAGCATCGCTTCGACAATCGACATGCTCCCCTTGGCCTCTTCCGGCCGCCCCGGGCCTGGCGAGATGACGAGATGGGTCGGGGCCAAGGCCCGTGCTTCTCCAGTCGTGATCTCGTCACTGGCCCGAACGTCCACCCCCGCTCCAAGTATCCGCAATGCCTGGACGACGTTATAGGTGAATGAGTCGTAGTTGTCGATGAGCAGGACGCGGTTCACGACAGTCCTCCGCATGCCATTTCGATGGCCGACCGCATCGCCCCGGACTTCGACTGGACTTCCTGCCACTCCGATTCCGGATCGCTGTCGGCGACGATCCCAGCTCCTGCCTGGAAGCGATATCTGTCACCCTCCATCACGATCGTCCTGATTGTGATCGCCTGGTCCATTGTTCCCCCGTGGCCGAAGTATCCGACAGTGCCTGCATAGAAGCCCCTTCTCGTCGGCTCCATCGCTTCGATCAGCTGCAGGGCGCGCACCTTCGGCGCCCCGACCACAGTCCCGGCCGGGAAAGCCGCGGCGAACAGGTCGAAACTATCGGTTCCCTCTTCGAGGTCACCGGCGACGCCGCTCACCAGATGCATGACGTGACTGTATTTCTCGATGCTGCGATACGGATCGACCTTGATCGTCCCCGGAACGGCAACACGCCCGAGGTCGTTCCTGGCGAGGTCGACCAACATCACATGCTCCGCCGCCTCCTTGGCGTCGCCGAGGAGCTCGCGCTCGGCGGACAGGTCTTCGTCGTGGTCGATCGAACGCGGTCTCGTCCCGGCGATCGGTCGCAGCTCAGCGCGTCTACCGTTGAGCCTCACCAGGGCCTCCGGTGATGAGCCGATTATCTGCATCCCGTTCAGATCCATGAAGTACATGTAAGGCGACGGGTTGAGGAGACGCAGGCCGCGATAGACGTCGAACGGGTTCACGTCGGCGCGACCCTCGAAGCCGACCGAGAGGACGAGCTGGTACACGTCGCCAGCCGCAATGTGGCTTTTCGCACTTTCGACGGCCCGCACGAAACCAGCCTCATCCATGGTGGACGTCACATCATCGACAGCTCCGCTGTGGCCATTTCGCTCCGGGATACCTCCCGCGAGCAGCCTGATCACCTCTGCCCTGAGCTCCTGGCGTTCCGTCTCGGAACCGTCATGAAGCAGCGCGGCCCGCCGGCTCAAGTGGTCGAAGGCAAGGATCGAAGGCGGTGCGTAGAACGCCATTTCCAGGTCCTCGCCTGTGTGGTCCGATCCGGCCCCAGGCAAGCGGTAGGCAACGTCGAAGGCGACTGCCCCCACCAGACCACCGTGAAATGGCACGTCGGCGCTCGTTGGGCCTGGTTGCGGCGTCCTCGAGAGCGCCCCCCGAAGCGCGTCCATCAGCCCTCGGATCGTCCCGTCTGTCTCGGTGGTAGCGTCGCCTGCCGTCACCGTGCCGCTCCTGGAGGTGACGTCCAGGCCGTCACCGAAGCCTATGAAGGAGTATCGCCCGACTCTCTCACCGTGCTCGACGCTCTCGAGAAGGAACCTCGGCTCGAGGGGGGCAAGCTTGAGAAACGCCGAAGTCGGTGTATCTAGGTCGGCTGGTATGTCGAAGATCTGGTTCAAGGTGTCTCCTTCAACCGATTTGGCCGGCGGTCCAAACAAAAACCCACCTGCCAACCGGAGGTGGGTATCTGGTAGTGGTGTGAGCTTTTCGCTTAACCGCTGGATGCCACCTCAGGCGCGTACCAGCCCCACCACCAGGTGTGCGTCGACTGTGAGAGGTGACTTTTCAACATGTGGGCGACAACCGTACGCACGCCGACAGCAAGAGTCAACCTCGGATCGGGTGCTCGAACATCTCTCCAGCCTCCATCATGCCGGCCGGGTCCTGTCGGTTGAACCAGGTTCCGTATCTTCGGCTCAACACTGGGGCAGTGGCGCCGTGTGCCACGACTGAGACCAGGACCGTCAATACGACGACGGAGAAGATCGAATTGTTGATCGGTACCCCGGACTCCTCCAGAAGGAAGACTCCGAACAGGATTGAAGCCAATCCACGTGGCCCGAACCAACCGATGAACAAGATCGTGGGAAGTCGGAGCCCTGCTCCGATCAACGAGATGGCGACCGGGACCAATCGCACCACCGTCAACGAAGCGGCAACGTAAGCCACCGTCGCCCACGAAAAAGTGTCGAAGGCCCGTCCGACGACGGCCACACCGAACAACAGGAATGTGACCAAAGTGAGTAGTTCCCCTTCGTCGGCAGCAAAGTCGTACGCTCCGGCACAATGGTCCCTGGCTGCGACGCCGAAGGCGATACCTGCAACAAAGGCCGCGACAAAGCCGTTTCCTCCGACGATTTCGGCCACTGCGAAGGCACCGACGCCGATAGCCAGTGTGGCGAGCTGCCTCATGACTCCGTCGACTAGTCCGCGCGAGGCGAAGCGGTCCAGCAAATGCCCACCCGACCAGCCGATCACAATCGCGACGAGGACTGCGAGACCGATCTGAGAAGCAAGCAGGCCGACAACACTGGTGTCGATCATCCCGGCATCCTCGGCGAGGAGCGTCACAGCGACGGTGACCACCGGGAGCATCAAACCGTCGTTCAGACCACTTTCGACGTTGAGGGACTGTCTGACACGCAACGGTACGATCGCGCTCGCCACAACAGCTTTTCCCAAGGCAGCATCGGTCGGAGCGAGAATTGCGGCCAGGACGAACGCCGCCGCCAGATCAAAACTCTCAAAAAGCGTGTACCCGACAAAGGCCCCTAGCGCCACAGTCAACGGCAATCCGATTGAGAGGAGGCGAAGCGGAATCCCGGCATCGCCACGGAGTTTTCTGATGTCGATACGTATCGCGTCAGTGAACAAAACGAGCACCAATGTCGCTTCGGCAAAGACACCAACCGTGCCGGTACCGAGGGAACTGACTTCGACCCAACCCAACACTGCCGGACCTACGAGCACGCCGAGCGCTGTGAACAGAATCGGGGCACTGACCACCGAGCGCTCCAGAACTCGTGAGACAAGTGCATATGTGAAGATGGCCAGGGCGGCAATAAGGAGCAGAGCCACCGCCATACAATATCCGACGGGTTATTCGGTATGCCTACAAAGTATGGAACCTTTGGCTCAGTTGGAGAAGGTCAGGTCACCATCTTCAACATCGGCCTTGATGGTGTCCCCGTCGGTGAAGGTGCCTTCCAGAAGTCCCTTCGCCAGGGGGTCGGCAACGCTGGTCTGCAGCAGCCTCTTCAACGGGCGCGCCCCATACACCGGGTCGTAGCCCCGGTCGGCCAGCAAGTCGAGGGCCTCATCGTTGACGACGAGATCGACCCGGCGCGCCTCCAGCCGGCGCCTGAGGTCGCTCAGCTGAATGTCGACGATCTTGCGCAGGTCATCTCGGGTCAAACGGTCGAACACGATCATGTCGTCGATGCGATTGAGGAACTCGGGCCGGAAGTGGTTGCGGACCGCGTCGAGGACTCTGGTCTCGATCACCTCAGCGGGTAGGTCGGGTTGGATGTGCTCGGAGCCAAGGTTCGACGTCATGATCAACACCGAGTTCGTGAAGTCGACCGTGCGGCCCTGGCCGTCTGTCAGCCGACCGTCATCGAGCAGCTGCAGCAGCACGTTGAACACCTCCGGAGCGGCCTTTTCCACTTCGTCGAGGAGAACCACTGAGTAGGGGCGGCGACGCACCGCCTCGGTGAGCTGGCCCCCCTCGTCATAACCCACATATCCGGGCGGCGCTCCGATCAAACGGCTAACGGTGTGCTTCTCCATGTACTCCGACATGTCAATGCGGATCATCGCCCGATCGTCGTCGAACATGAAAGCGGCAAGCGCCCTGGCCAACTCTGTCTTTCCGACACCGGTCGGTCCGAGGAACAGGAACGAACCCACAGGTCGGTGGGGGTCGGACAGTCCGGCCCGGCTCCTCCGAATCGCGTTGGCGACCGAGGAAACCGCCCGCTCCTGGCCGACGACGCGGTCATGCAGATGATCTTCGAGGCGGATCAGCTTCTCGGTCTCGCCTTCCATCAACTTGGAGACCGGGATCCCGGTCCAACGGGCGACGATTTCGGCCACGTCCTGGTCGGAGACCTCCTCTGACAGCATCGACCCGGTCTCGTGAAGGCGCGCCAGCTCGGATTCGTTTTCGACGAGGTCTGCTCCAAGCTGGGTCAGCTTCCCGTACCGCAGCTCTGCCGCGCGGGCCAGATCTCCCTCACGCTCGGCGCGCTCTGCATCGAGCCGAGCATCCTCGATCTCCTGCTTCAGCGCTCGGATTTTGCCGATCACATCCTTTTCCAGGTTCCACCGGCCGCTGAGCGCGTCGATCTCTTCGGTGAGGTCAGCGATCTGCTGGTCCACGCCCTCGAGCCTTTCCACCGAGGCGGCGTCGGTTTCCTTTCGGAGTGCCTCCCGCTCGATCTCGAGCTGGATCCTCTTCCTCGTCAGCTCGTCGATTTCTTCCGGCATCGAGTCGATCTCGATGCGGAGCCGGGATGCCGACTCGTCGATCAAGTCGATCGCTTTGTCAGGAAGGAACCGCGCCGGGATGTAACGGTCGGA
>Ga0299907_10000128_pt1 | contig 29753 bp, 30 predicted proteins | sample RVTome_16_FD_198680 | JGI IMG/M metagenome (GOLD analysis project Ga0299907, IMG submission 198680) | Soil microbial communities from uranium-contaminated site in the Upper Colorado River Basin, Wyoming, United States - RVT152D67 (version 2) ...
ATGCCGTACACGACCCACTCCCCGCCGATGTTCTCCACCGGTTGGACGACGTGGGCGTGATGCCCGAGCAACAGATCGATGTCAGGCGATGCGATCAGCCGCGGGGCGAGGGCGAGTTGCTGCTCGTCGGGGTCGTGGTCGTACTCCGTGCCCCAGTGCATGGCAACGACGACGACGTCGGCGCCCTGCTCTCGCGCGCGGGTCGCGTCTGCCAGGATCCTCGCCTCGTCGATCTCGTTTGCCCGCCAGGTGTCGCCGCTCGGGTACGGGATGCCGTTGAAGCCGTAGGTGTACGAGAGCAGCGCGACGCGGACCGGTCCTTCCACGGTGGCGACGTCGACGGTGGTCGTGAGGCCGGCCTCCTCGGGCGTTCGGGCCGAGCCGGCGTGGGCCAGACCCGCGGCGTCGAGTGCGGCAAGCGTCCGCTCGATTCCGTCGGCACCCGCGTCGAAGGTGTGGTTCGACGCCGTCGTGCACGCGTCGTACCCGGTGTCCACCAGGGCCGTCACCACCTGCGGCGGGCCGGAGAACGTCGGGTAGCCGGAGTAGGGGCCGTCGGAGGGTGCCAGCGGTACCTCGAGATGACAGATCGCCAGGTCGGCGGTCGACACAACCGGCGCGATGTTGGCCAGTTGCGGGGTGAAGTCCATGATCGCGGCCCCGGAGCGCGCGGCGTCGGCCTCGGCCTGGCGCCACAGCCGCTCGTGCAGGAGGACGTCGCCCGAGGCGACGAGGGTGAACGCCCGCGGCTGCGGGGTCGGCGTCGGTGCGGTTGCCTGAGTGCCACTGCTCGGCGTGGCAGTCGGTGCCGCGACAGACCCACCGTCACCGGAGCAGGCCGCGGCCAGCAGCAGGACGGCCGTCGCGGCGGCGCCGAACGACGAACGCTGGTTCACGGGCACAGTGTGCTGCATGAGACGCGCCGCGCAGGTGCGCGGCCGCGCCGGCGTTTCGCGGACGTGTGTCAGAACGGTGGTGGCTCGGACTCGGCCTTGGCCACGGCGTCGGGGCTGGTAGTGCAGTCGAGGACCCGGGGGGTCTGGGTCACGTACTGGTGGCCGGTGGGTGCGGTCCAGGTGATGACGCCGTCGTCGTCGCGTCGCCAGCTCCAGCCGCCCTCGGTCTTGGCCCGGTGATGGTGGCGGCACAACGGCCCGAGGTTGGCCGCACAGGTCGACCCGTGCGGAAACGGGGTGCGATGGTCCAGATCACAGCGCTGCGCCGGTTGCCGGCAGCCGGGAAACGCGCATATCTGGTCGCGCGCCCTGACATGCCGCGCGAGTGGGGATGGCGGCCGGTACACCGTGGTGCCGTAGTCCAGCAGCACCCCGGAGACCGGGTCGGTGAGCAGCCGTCGCCAGGTCGCGTCCGCGTGGTTCGCGATCTGCCGGGCAACGTCGGCCGATATCGGCCCGTACCCGGCCAACTCACCGGGCTGCTCGTCCACTCCGAGCAGGGTGCTCGCCGCGACGGTGACCTGAATGTGCGGCCCACCACGCCCGCACCGCCGCGCCCGCCGCCGCCGGGACCGGCTCGTGCCGACCACGAATGAGCCCGGGCAAGAGACGACCCCGCGGTGGGCGGAGCGCTCTGGCATGTAGCCCACAGCCAGCAGGTTGCGGCACAGGTCGGTCAGAGCGTCGGCCCGGCGGGCCGCGACCGGCCGCTGATCGGCCGGGTCGGCAGACTGCGCGATCACGTCGAGGGCGGTGAACACCGTCACCGCATCCTCGGCAGGCAGCACGGCGGTGATTTCGGCCATCGCGTCCGGCAGTGGCTGCAGGTGCACGCCGCGGTCTGCTTGAGCCTTCGCCCGTCGTTTGACCGTCGCCGCCGGATCGACCGCGTGCACCGCATGCAACAGGCTGCGGCGCAACTCAGGTGCGGTCTGCGTGTTCGCGCGGGCCAGCACCCTCTCCTCGACCAGGCGGCGATCCTCGGCCTCGGCCAGATGCGTGGTGTGCTCGATGATCGCCTTCGCCTTGGTCAGGTCGATCCGGCCCTCACCCAACGCCCGCAGGGCTCCGGGCAGCCGCTCCGCGAGCTCCACCGCCACCGACAGCTTCAGGTCCGCGGCCCGGCGGGTGATGGCCAGCCGCGCAGCGATCTCGTCTGCGGCGAACTCACTCACCGTCCGGCCAGGTGAGTCCGGCGCGTAGGGGCCTGGGCGACGGCCGGCGAACTCGGCGATCACGTCGACCTGCCGTGCCTGCACCCACGACGCCAAACGCTCCCACCCGGCCATGGCCTCCACCAGGTCATGACTTGACATGGCGACCGGGTCCACGCCCGCGAGCACCGCCGCCAACCCCGGCCCCGGCAGCCGGCCTGCGCCCTGGGCGGCACCCGCCGTGGCGCCCGGGGCGAGTATCTCGGGATCCTGCGACCCGTCCATGGCTGCGGTCACTGGTGTCGGGTACCGGCCCGGAGCCCGGAACACCCCGGGCGCCACGCGCTCCGCCCGACGCACCGGACCCACGCCGACCTCCGGGCGTCGCTCCGAAGCCGGTAGCATGATCTTGGCCAGACGGGCCAGCGCCACCCCGCGGAGATCATCCCCGTCGGGCGCAACGGCCATGGATTCGAACATGTGTCCAGTCTGACAGCACCCACCGACACGCCGCCCATCCGGCAATCTCGCCAAGTCAGAAGCTCGCCAGCAGGTGGACGAGGCGCTGTTGTTCCTGTCCCGCTCGGTCAAACGCCTCAGCTTCACGGTCATGCCGGCGGTCTCAAGGGGTCGGCGCAACACACCATCGCAAGCAGTCGCCGAGGTGTTGCGTTGACCGCCTGAACTCGCACCGCTGTCCGCGTGCTATCGCCCGCGGACGGTGTGCCTACAGCTCGCCGGCGGCCCTTCCGGGAGCCTGGCCGGGTGCGACATGCTGCTCACAGGTTCGTTTCGTAACCATGCGCCGAGCGCTCAGGAGTGCGCCATGTCGAGTGCGTTGGGTGGTGCGCTACCTGCACCGGCCTATCTGGGTGGGTCGGAGCCGATGACCAGGACGGCGGTGGTGGGTGAGCCCGCCCCGGACAGGGCGCCGATGTATGTGCCGGGTGCCGAGAGCCTGTCTCCGGGGGAGATCCGGGTCAGTGTTCTGGGAAGTGGCGATCCGTGGATACGGCGGAGTCAGGCGTCGGGGTCGCTGTTGATCGAAGTGGGTAACCAGGAGAAGGACTTCTTCTTCTTCGACCTGGGTTCGGGGTCACTGGCGAACTTCACCTCCTTGATGCTTCCGGTGGAGGCGACGACGAAGGTCTTCTTGTCGCATCTGCACGCCGACCACATCGGCGACATCCCCGGTCTGGTGGGGAGTCTGGCGAAGTCGGGGCGGATCGACCCGGTCGAGATCTGGGGTGGTGCCAGCGAGGACCCGGACCTCGGGTTGGCTGCCTTCGTCGAGCACATGGGCAAGGCAATGGCGTGGGACACTGCCTCGGTCCGTGGGGTCCGGCCGACCACCGGCTTCGCGATGGTTGGGCACGAGATCCCCTACGACCGACCCGAGACCATCTACGAGCGCAACGGTGTCACCATCTCCTGCTTCCCGGCGATCCACGGGCTCAGCGGAGCAGTCGGCTACACCGTCGCCTACGCCGGACTCAAAGTCGTCTTCTCGGGAGACACACGTCCCTGCAGACATGTGGCGGAGGCAGCCGCGGGAGCTGACTTGTTGATCCACGAGTGCTTCCAGTCGCCCGCGGTGTTCGCCCGTGCCACCGGGCTTCCCCTGGAGACGGCCTTGCAGATCACCCGACTCGCACACACGATTCCGGAGCAGATGGGGAAGATCCTCGACCTGACGAGGCCCCGCATGGGAGCGCTCTGGCACCTGGACGTGACACCCGGCGTCGATACCGTCTTCGACGAGATCATCGCCAACTACAACGGGCCGGTCACCGTGACCCAGGACCTGACGGTCTTCAATGTCACGCACGACGCGGTCACCGCTCGCCAGGCGAAGGTGAACGACGCCGCACCACCCGTACACGGACCGTCGCAGACCACCCCCGTACTCGATCCGCAACCGACCCCGCCGGCATGGTGGCCCGGAGCACTCCTCGACCTCTGACCTGCGCGCGCTCATGCCGGCGGTCTCAAGGGGTCGGCGCAACACTTCCTTGATTCGATGTCGAGGAGTGTTGTTGTGGGGCATGGCGATTACGGGGGGTTGACGCCGGAGGCGATCGACCAGGTGTGGGAGCGGTTACGGGCCGGGCAGGCGGCCAGGCCCACCGCACGGGACCCGGGACACAACTCCGCACGAAAGCCACAGATCTGAAACGATCGCACCCATGGAGCGAGTGACCGGAATCGGCGGTGTGTTCTTCCGTGCGGATGATCCACAAGCGTTGACCCGCTGGTATGCGGATCATCTCGGTGTGCTCCCACCGCCGGCGACCTATGACGAGCGACCCTGGGAGCAGGAGGCCGGGCCGACGGTGTTCGCGCCGTTCCCGACCGACTCCGAGCACTTTCGGCGGCCCGACCAGCAGTGGGCGGTCAACTTCCGAGTGCGGGACCTCGACGCGATGATCGACCAGCTGCGCAAGGCCGGCATCGAGGTCGACGAGCACGAGGCGTCCTACCCCAATGGGCGATTTGCCGAGCTCACCGATCCCGAGGGAACGCCAATCCAGTTGTGGGAACCCGCGAGCACCAACAGCGTGTGACGTCAAACGTTGAAACAAACAGAACCGCCTGGTCGAGCATGACACCTCCGTGACCATCCACGGCGGCAGCGCATGGGCCCCGCAATATCAGAACAGGACCGTGGCGAACGTTCCCACCTCGTGGAACCCCACCTTCCGGTAGGCCGATCGGGCCGCGATGTTGTAGTCGTTGACGTAGAGCGTCACGACCGGTGCAACGTCGCGCTGGGCGTGCTCGACGACCGCCGCCATGCCGCCCGCGCACAGACCCTGACCACGCCGCTCGGGACGGATCCAGACGCCCTGCACCTGGCACGCGTCGGGCGTCACCGCGCCGATCTCGGCCTTGAACACGACCTGGCCGTCCTCGAACCGCGCGAAGGCACGCCCGGCCGTGACGAGGTCGGTCACCCGGGCCCGGTAGTACGCGCCGCCGTCGGAGCCGACCGGGGACACGCCGACCTCCTCGGTGAACATGGCGACCGATGCCGGCAGCAGCCGCTCGACCTCGTCCGGGCGCACACGCCGGACCAGCGGGTCCGGCGAGACCGCGGGCTCCTCCCCGATCGCCAGCAGCGGCTGGCGCGAGCGCACCTCCCGGGCCTCCCCCCACGACCAGCGCAGGCGGTCCCACATCGTCAGCACAGCGTCGGCCGGACCCAGGATGGACGAGCACCGCCGCCCTCTGCGGCCGGCCCGGTCGGCGAACGCCAGGGCCGCGGCCGAGGTCGTGGCGACCGGAACCAGGTTGGCGCCCGCATAGCAGAGCGAGACCAGCCGCCCCGACTCGCGGTAGCCCCACATCTCGCCACCCATCCGCCCGGCGGACAGCCCCGACGAGTGCACCCGGGACGCCACGAAGACGTGCGAGACGGGGTCGCCACCGAGGAGCTCGAGCACCTCGGGCAGGTCGGAGGGTCCCAACGGCACGACCGGGACGGCAGTGGTGTCGAGCACGCCCACCCCCTCTCCGACCCGTCGCGGTAGCGACACCTGTCTCGCCGGTACGGCATGAAACCCGTTCACCTAGTGAAGCATCCCGGCGCACATCCGGCGCTCAGGAGACCACGACCTCCGGTCCGCCGGTCCCCGCCCCGGCCGGCTCCATCTGCTCGGCGATGCGCATGGCCTCCTCGATCAGGGTCTCGACGATCTGCGACTCGGGCACGGTCTTGATCACCTCGCCCTTGACGAAGATCTGGCCCTTTCCATTGCCCGACGCCACGCCGAGGTCGGCCTCACGCGCTTCGCCGGGCCCGTTGACGACGCAGCCCATGACCGCGACGCGGAGGGGGACCTCCATGCCTTCGAGGCCCGCGGTGACCCGGTCGGCAAGCGTGTACACGTCGACCTGGGCGCGTCCGCACGACGGGCAGGAGACGATCTCCAGCTTGCGCTCACGCAGGTTCAACGACTGCAGGATCTGCAGGCCGACCTTGACCTCCTCGACCGGAGGGGCGGACAAGGAGACCCGGATGGTGTCACCGATCCCTTGCGAGAGCAGTGCGCCGAACGCGACCGCTGACTTGACGGTGCCCTGGAAGGCCGGGCCCGCCTCGGTGACGCCGAGGTGCAGCGGCCAGTCACCACGCGCCGCCAGCAGTTCGTAGGCCCGCACCATGACCACCGGGTCGTTGTGCTTGACCGAGATCTTGAAGTCGTGGAAGTCGTGCTCCTCGAACAGCGACGCCTCCCAGACCGCGGACTCGACCAATGCCTCCGGTGTCGCCTTGCCGTACTTCTCCAGTAGCCGGGGGTCGAGTGAACCCGCGTTGACACCGATCCGGATGGACACCCCGGCGTCCTTCGCGGCCCGGGCGATGGCACCGACCTGGTCGTCGAACTTGCGGATGTTCCCCGGATTGACGCGCACGGCGGCGCAGCCGGCGTCGATCGCGGCGAAGACGTACTTGGGCTGGAAGTGGATGTCGGCGATCACCGGAATCTGCGACTTCCTGGCGATGGCCGGTAGCGCCTCCGCGTCGTCCTGGCTCGGACAGGCCACCCGGACGATGTCGCACCCGGTGGCGGTGAGCTCGGCGATCTGCTGGAGCGTGCCGTCGACGTCCGTGGTCGGCGTCGTCGTCATCGACTGCACGCTGACCGGCGCATCACCGCCGACCTCGACCTTGCCGACGCGGATCTTGCGCGAGACGCGCCGCGGCGACAGGACCGGCGGGGGCATGGAGGGCATGCCGAGGGCGACGTTCATGGATCCATTCTCCGTGACGTCAGCCCGGCAGGCGGACCGGGTTGACGATGTCGGCGTAGAGCAGCAGCACGCTCATGCCGATCAGCAGCGTGGCGACGCCGTACGCAAGCGGCAGCGCCTTGGCGACGTCGACCGGTCGCGGTGTCGGGCCGCCGCTGACCCACGCCCAGCCGCGCTTGACGCCCTCCCAGATCGCACCCGCCGCATGTCCGCCGTCCAACGGCAGCAGCGGGATCAGGTTGAACAGCGCGATTGCCATGTTGAAGCTCGCGAGCAGCAGCACGAAGCTGGCCACGCGGTCCGCGACGCCCACGTCCAGCGTCGCAATCTCGCCGCCGATCCGCCCGGCGCCCACGATGCCGATCGGGCCGTCCACCTCGCGCTCGCCGTCGCCGAACGCCGCGTCCCAAACGCCGACCATGCGCTCCGGGACCGAGATCACCGCGTGCGCCGTCGCCACGGTGAAGTCGCCGAGCCAGGCGACCGCGCTCCCGAGGTCCTGAGGCACCAGCTCCTGGGTGGGAGCGACGCCGAGGAACCCGACGGTCTCGAGCTCGTCGGTGGGCGGACGGAAGCCGTCGGCCCGCTCGTCGCCGAGCGCGCGCCGTTCGGTGGTCACGAGGTCGGGCGTGAGGGTGACCTGGCGGCCGTCGCGCTCGACGACGACGTCGACCGGGCCGGCCGGCTGGTGCCGAATCAGTTCCTGTGCGTCGCTCCACGACCTGACGGGGACGCCGTCGAAGGACACCAGCCGGTCGCCGGCGCGGAAATCGGCCTCGGCCGCGGGTGTGGGCGGGTCGTCGGCCGTACACGCGCGGTCACCGTCGGCGACCGGGATCACGCATGCCGAGACCTCGCTCACGACCGGTCGTAGCTCGGCCTGGCCGTGGATCATCAGCACCCCGCCGGCGAGCACGGCGGCGATGAGCACGTTCATCGCCGGGCCGCCGAGCATCACCACGAGCTTCTTCCACCAGGCCTTCCGGTAGAAGACGCGGTCCTCGTCGCCGGCCTGGATCTCCTCCTTGGCGACCCGCCGGGCGTCTTCGACCAACGCCTGGAACGGCCCGGTGCTGGCCTTGCGCAGGCGGCGCGGGTCGTCGCCCGGCTCGGGCGGGAACATGCCGACCATCCGGACGTAGCCGCCCAGCGGGATCGCCTTGTACCCGTACTCGGTCTCGCCGTGTCGGCGCGACCAGACGGTGCGGCCGAACCCGACCATGTACTGGGTGACCTTGATCCCGAACAGCTTCGCCGGGACCAGGTGGCCGATCTCGTGCAAGGCGATCGACAGCAGCAGCCCGACGGCGAACGCCAGGATGCCGAGCACGGGCAGCCAGTCCACGGCGGTGGGTTCCCCCTATCGTGTGATCTCGCGGGCGCGGGTGCGGGCCCAGGTCTCCGCAGCCAGAACGTCGTCGACGCTCGCGGCGTTCCCGCCGTGGCCGGCCGGGCCGGCACTCGCGGTGTGTTCGGCCACGACTTCGGCAACCGTATCCACGATGGCGAGGAACGGCAGACGCCCGCCGAGGAACGCCCCGACACACTCCTCGTTCGCGGCGTTGTAGACCGCGGGCGCCGTGCCACCGCGTGCGCCGACCTCGCGTGCGAGCGAGATCGCGGGGAACGCCGTGTCGTCGAGAGGCATGAACTCCCACGTGGCGGCAGTGGACCAGTCGCATGCCGGTGCGGCGCCGGGGACGCGGTCGGGCCACGCGAGGCCCAGGGCGATCGGGATTCGCATGTCCGGCGGGCTGGCCTGGGCGAGCGTGGACCCGTCGACGAACTCGACCATGGAGTGCACCACGGACTGGGGGTGGACGACGACCTCGATCGCGTCGAACGGCAGGCCGAACAGCAGGTGCGCCTCGATGACCTCCAGCGCCTTGTTGACCAGCGTCGCGGAGTTCACCGTGATCACCGGTCCCATGGACCAGGTCGGATGCGCGAGCGCCTGCTCCGGCGTGACGTCGGCCAGTTCGTCGCGCGTGCGCCCACGGAACGGTCCGCCGCTCGCGGTGACCACCAGGCGGCGCACCTCGTCGCGCCGCCCACCGCGCAGGCATTGGGCGAGCGCGCTGTGCTCGCTGTCCACGGGCACGATCTGGCCCGGTCGGGCAGCGGCCGTCACCAGCGGTCCGCCGACGATCAACGACTCCTTGTTGGCCAGCGCCAGCGTGTGGCCGGCCTCGAGGGCCGCCAGCGTCGGTCGCAGCCCGATCGACCCGGTGATGGCGTTGAGCACGACATCGCAGTCGTAGGCGGCGAGTTCGGTGGCGGCGTCGGGACCCGCCAGCACCTTGGGGACGGCGTACTCCCCCGCGCTGTAGCCGCGGCGGCGCGCCTCGGCGTAGAAGGCGAGCAGGAGATCCTGCGCCGCTCCGGCGCGGGCGACGGCCACGACGTCGACTCGGAGGTCGAGCGACTGCGCCGCGAGCGCGCCAGGATCGGATCCGCCGGCCGCGAGGCCGACGACCCGGAAACGGTCCGGGTTGGCCCGGACGACGTCCAGCGCCTGGGTACCCACCGAACCGGTGGACCCGAGCACGACGACCTCGCGCGGGCTGCTCACGGCTCCATTGTCGCCCCGCCCACCGCCGATCTCACCCGGACTCGGTCCTGGGCTCGGGCTGGGCGATCCTCGTGCGCGATCGAGGGCGCCTGCCGTTGAACCGGTCCGCGTCCGCGTACGTGCCCCCCGTGGGGGCCGACAACGTGGAGGGAGGCCAGGGAATGGATCGACGTTGGCGCAGGACATTCGCCATCGGTGTCGTCGCGGCCGGCCAGTTCGACGAGCTCGTCCGGGCCATCCGGTCGGGCACGACCTACGTCAACGTCCACAGCACGCTGTACCCCGGTGGAGAGATCAGGGCGCAGCTGGGCGACCACAGCCACTGACGGGGGTGCACCGCCGCGGCGGCCGGGAGGCGGCGATCCGCCCTCCGGCCGCCGCCGGCGATGTCGGTCACGCCAGTGCGGGCACGTCGACCGTCAACGTCGCGGAATCGGCGTCGAGGGTGGCGGGCAGCCCGAGCGGGACGGTGAGAGAGCTGTCCCCGTGGCCGAACCCGAGCTCGGAGAGGACCGGAACTCCGAGGTCCGTGAGCCGGTCGAGCATGACGTCCTCGACCGGCTCGCAGTCCTTCCACGATCCCAGCACGACGCCGGCCACGCCGTCGAACCAGCCCGCCCGGCGAAGGTGGGTGAGATAGCCGTCGACGCGGTAGGCCTTCTCGTCGACATCCTCGAGCAGGACGATCCCGCCCTCCGCGCTGCCACGTCCGGTCGCGGTGCCGAGCTCCGCCGCGAGCATGCCCAGACAACCCCCGACGGTGACGCCGCGCGCCATGCCGGGCACCAGCGTGTGCGCTGTCGGCGACGTCAGCGTCCGCACCGACTCCGGCTCGAACAGCGTGCGGCGGAACAGCTCGGCGGTCCGGTCGTCGCTGACGAACACGTGTGCGCCGACCATGGGTGCATGCAGTGTCGCGACGCCGAGCCGCGTCGCGAACGCCTCGTGCAGCGCGGTGATGTCGCTGTAACCGGCGAGCACCTTGGGAGCGACACCGCGCATCGCCGACCAGTCCAGCCGGTCGAGGATCCGCTGGACGCCGTACCCGCCGCGGGCGCAGAGCACCGCCGCGACGGATGGGTCGAGCCAGGCATCCTGCAGGTCGCCGGCCCGGTCGGCATCGCCGCCGGCCAGGTACCCGAACCGGTCGTGCACGTCCAGGGCGTGTGGTGCGACGACGACGTCCAGGCCCCAGCCGCGGAGGATCGCGCAGCCGGTGTCCAGCCGGTCCTTCGGAACCGGGCCGCTGGGCGAGACCACGACGACGCGGTCGCCCGCTGCCAGCCGCCGCGGCCGGGTCAGCGCCGGAACGCTCACGTCATGTCCGTGTCGCCGTCGGTCGCCGGGGGCGACAGGAAGCGGTCCAGTACGCGCACGCCGAAGTGGAGGGCGTCGACGGGCACCCGCTCGTCCACCCCGTGGAACAGCGCGTTGTAGTCGAAGCCCGGTGGCAGGCGCAGCGGCGAGAAGCCGTACCCCGTGATTCCCAGTCGGGAGAACCGCTTGGCATCGGTGCCGCCGCCCAGGCAGAACGGCACGACGTGACTGCCCGGATCCTCGGCCAGGACGGCGGCGCTCAACTCCGCGAAGATCGGCGAGTCGGCCGGCGCCTGCAACGGCTCCTCGTGGTGGGTGAACTCCCACTCCACCGATGGTCCGGTCAACTCGTCCAGCGTTCTGCGGAACTCGTCGTCACCGCCGGGCACCAGCCGGCCGTCGACGTGGGCGACCGCCGTCGCGGGGACGACGTTGACCTTGTAGCCGGCCTGGAGCATCGTCGGTCTCGCGCTGTTGCGCAGACTGTTCTCGACGATGATGCGGGCCGGACCGAACCGGTCGACGGCGGCCTCGACCTCGGGAACGGCGTCGTCCGGGCCGACCGGCACGCCCAGAGCGCGACCGGTTGCGACCATGGCAGCCCGCACGATCGGCGTCATCCGGACCGGCCACTCGTACGCGTCGATCCGGGCGACCGCCGCAGCGAGCGCCCCGACCGCGTTGGACCGGTTGACCTTCGACGCGTGCCCCGCCTTGCCATGGGCGGTCAGCCGCAGCCAGGCGACGCCTCGCTCACCCGCTCCGATCGGGTAGATCCGTACACCGTTCCCGGCGTGCACGGTGTAGGCACCGGACTCGCTGATGCCCTCTGTGCAGCCGGCGAACACCTCCGGATGGTTGTCGCCCAGCCATCCGGCTCCGTAGACCCCGTGGTCCTCCTCGTCGGCGGTGAACGCGAGCACGATGTCACGGCGCGGGCGGCGGGCCTCACGGGCCCAGCACCGGATGACGGCCAGCACCATCGCATCCATGTTCTTCATGTCGACGGCGCCGCGGCCCCAGACCACGCCGTCGTGCACCTCGCCGGAGAAGGGGTAGACGGTCCAGTCCGCGGCCTCGGCCGGTACCACGTCGAGATGTCCGTGCACGAGCAACGCATCGAGGCCCGGCTCGGAGCCGGATATCCGTGCGACGACGTTGGCGCGGCCCGGCGCCGACTCCAGGATCGTCGCCTCGACCCCCGCCTCTCCCAGACGCTCCGCGACGTACTCGGCCGCCGGACGCTCGCGGCAGTCGCCGCCCCCGCGGTTGGTCGTGTCGATGCGGATGAGATCAGAGGTGAGCCTGACGACGTCGTCGAGCGCGGCCGCGTCAACCATGCTGCTTCTCGACCGGCCATCGGCCTCTCGAGGGGAGGCTCGTGGTCACGTGGCGATGCCGACGTACTTGACCTCGAGGTACTCCTCGATCCCCTCGCGGCCCCCCTCCCGGCCGAAACCGGAGGCCTTGACCCCGCCGAACGGCGCCGCCGGGTTGGAGATGACCCCGGCGTTGAGCCCGACCAGGCCGGTCTCGAGGCTCTCGGCCACCGCGATGGCGCGCCGGAGGTCACGCGTGTAGGCGTAGGCGATGAGGCCGAACTCGGTGTCGTTGGCCAGCGCGAGCGCCTCGTCGTCGGTGCCGAAGGTCGTGACCGGCGCGACCGGGCCGAAGACCTCCTCGCGGAAGACCCGCGCGCCGACCGGGACGTCGGCGATCACGGTGGGCGGGTAGAACCAGCCACGTCGGTCCGGCGCCTCGCCGCCGACGAGGATCTTGCCCCCGTTGTCGACGGCGTCGGCCACCAGGTCGGCGACACCCTCTCGCGCCTTCTCGGTGATCAACGGTCCGACGTCGACCCCCTCGTCGGTCCCCCGCCCCATGCGCAGGGCGCCCATCCGGTCGGCCAGCCGGCGCGAGAAGTCGTCGGCTACGGACTCGTGGACGAGGAACCGGTTGGCCGCCGTGCACGCCTCGCCGATGTTGCGCATCTTCGCCGTGACCGCACCGTCGACGGCCGCGTCGAGGTCGGCGTCGCCGAACACCAGGAACGGCGCATTTCCCCCGAGCTCCATCGACACCCGGAGCAGCTGCTGCGCGGACTGCTCGACGAGAACACGCCCGATGGCGGTGGAGCCGGTGAACGAGAGCTTGCGGGCGCGCGGGTCGCGGATCAGCGGTTCCATGACGGCGCCGGAGTGGGACGTGGTCACGACGTTGAGCACGCCTGCAGGCAGGCCGCTGTCCTCGAGCACCGCTGCCAGCGCCAGCATCGACAGCGGCGTCTCCGACGCCGGCTTGACGACCATCGTGCAGCCGGCGGCGACCGCCGGGCCGATCTTGCGCGTTCCCATGGCCATCGGGAAGTTCCACGGCGTGATGAGCAGGCACGGGCCGACCGGCTGCCGCATCGTCAGCAGCCGGCTCCCCCCGGCCGGAGCGACCTTGTAGGAACCCTCGATCCGGGCCGCCTCCTCGGAGTACCACCGCAGGAACTCCGCCGCGTAGGCGATCTCGGTCCGCGACTCGGCGACCGGCTTACCCATCTCCAGGGTCATCAGGAGCGCGAGTTCGTCGCGGCGGTCCATCAGCGCCGCGAACGCGCTCCGCAGAATCTCGGCCCGGTCGCGTGGCGGTCGCGCCGCCCAGTCCGCCTGCGCGTCGGCGGCCGCGGCCAGCGCCGCCCCACCGTCGGCCGGACTCGCGTCGGCCACCTCGCACAGCACGCCGCCGGTGGACGGATCGTGGACGGCGAGGGTGGCGCCGCCGGAGGCCTCCCGCCACTCGCCCCCGATGAACAGGGACTTCGGGACCTCGTCGACGACACGCTGCTCGCGCTGGTCACTGGTCACACGCACGCTCCTACCCGGTCGCCCCCGCACCACACCGGCACCCTCAGCGGCAGGTCACGGGGCGACGACCTCGGCCTCGAATCCCTCGTCGTTCTCCAGGTATGCCGCGTAGTGCTGGGTGCCCCCGGCGTAGGGATGACGCTCGGTGAACATCAGCCGCCAGCCGTAGGTGGGTGCCTCCGAGACGATCCGGTCGACCATCCAGCGTTCCGGCACCGCCAGGGCGAGGTGGTTCAGGCCGGGAGCCGTACGGTCGTACGGCGTCCACGACAGGTCGGGCGACCGTTCGATGACGACGTAGGGACCCTCGCCCGGTGCCTGCCACGAGCGTCCCTGCTCCCAGACCTGGAACAGGGTCCAGCCCAGCCGCTCGAACAGCCAGCCGAACGATCGGGTGGCGACGTCGAGATCGCGGACCCACACCTCCAGGTGGTGCAGTCCTGTCGTGGGCGTGGGTATCTGCGCGACCGGACGGAGCTCGGGTTCGATCGGGCCGCGGATCGGCTGGCGGTAGACCGGCTCGGGCTCGGGTCGCGCGTACACGTCCGGCGCCGGCGCCGGAGCCGGCGGAAGCGGGGCGGGAGGCGCCGGCGGTCCCGCGTACGCGACGGTGGGCACGCCGACCTGCTCGTAGGTCGGCTCACGGCGGGCCGGCTCGGGGGCGGCGGCCGGTGCCCGCCGCGACGGGCCCGCGGCGTTCCGCATCGCCCGTAGTTCGACGGCGGCGTCGTCCAGCCAGTCGTCGACGTCGTCCATCGAGTAGCCCTCGCGCATGCGGACGACCTTGAACTCCTGCGCCTCGATCTTCTCCGGCGTCAGGGTGCGGCCGTTGGGCCGCCCTTCGAGCGCGTCGATGACGCGGTCGACGAAGTCGTCCACCCCGTCGAGGTCGTAGGCCTCCCGCATCCGCACGGTGCGGAAGGCGGGGTCGCGGCTGACGGCCACCAGATGTCACTCTCCTCCGTGAGCAGGCGCCAGAATCCTAAGCTTCCACAGCGGCCGGCCGTCCACAGGCCCCGTCGTTGTCCCTGCCCGGCGGCCGGCGCGATCGCGCTCAGCCGGGTGTCGCGGCGGCTCGGGCCGGCGTAGCGCCGCGACAGTGGCCTGTGCAGGGGTGGCCATGACCCCTCCATGGTGCCACGCCCGACGGGTCGATCAAGGCTCAGGTGACGGGAACCAGCGCGGTGAGGATCAGCCAGGCGATCGGTGCCGTCGGCAGCAGGGAGTCGAGACGGTCCATGATGCCTCCGTGTCCGGGCAACAGCGCACTCATGTCCTTGATGCCGAGGTCGCGCTTGATCATCGACTCACCCAGGTCGCCCAGCGTCGCGGTGACGACCGCCGCCGCACCGAGCACGGCGCCTGCCCACCAGCGGCCGTCCAACAGAACGATCACGGCGAGCGTGCCGACCCCGACGCATGCCACGACCGAGCCGGCGAAGCCTTCCCACGACTTCTTCGGGCTCACGGTCGGCGCCATCGGATGACGGCCGGCCAGGACGCCGGCCAGGTAGCCCCCGGTGTCCGACGCGGCGACGACGAGGATGCAGGTGAGCACCCGCCACGGACCGTCGTCCGGACGCAGCAGCAGCATCGCGAAGGCGGCCAGGAACGGCACGTACACCGCGGCGAAGACGCCGGCGGTCACGTCGCGGACGTAGCCGGGCGCCTGCTCGCCCAGTCGCCAGGCAAGGACGGCCACCACCGTCAGCCCGAGCGCCACGACCAGGGTCTGATAGCCGCCGACGTAGGAACCGACGACCATGAGCACCGAGCCCAGCAGCACGGGCACCACCGGGACCCGGACTGCCCGCGCTGCGAGCGCCTGGCTCAACTCCCACACGGCGAGCGCCACCGCGACCACCGCGAGCCCGGCGAAGGCCGCCTTCCACACGAACAGCGTCCCGACCACGAGCACGGCCAGGGCGAGCCCCACCACCGTCGCCGCCCGCAGGTCACGCCCGGCTCGGCCGTGCCCCGGCGCGGCGGTCACCGGTGCCGGCCCGTCCGTCGTCGCCATCAGACCTCGAGCAGTTCGGCTTCCTTGTGCTTGAGCAGGTCGTCGACCTGATCGACGTAGGTACGGGTCAACGTCTCGAGCTGCTTCTCCGCCCTGGTGACCTCGTCCTCGCCGACCTCGCCGTCGCGGGCGAGCCGGTCGAGCGCGTCCTTGGCATGGCGGCGGATGTTGCGGATCGACACCCGCGCGTCCTCGGCCTTCTGCTTCGCGACCTTGGTGTACTCGCGCCGTCGCTCCTCGGTGAGCTGGGGCAGGACGACGCGGAGGATCTGGCCGTCGTTGTTGGGGTTGACGCCGAGGTCGGAGTCCCGGATCGCCCTCTCGATCGCCGCCAGTGAACCCTTGTCATAGGGCTGTACCGTGATCATCCGCGCATCGGCGACGTGGAACGACGCGAGCTGGTTGACCGGCGTCGGGGCGCCGTAGTAGTCGACGAGGATCTTGTTGAACAGGGAGGGGTGGGCCCGTCCGGTCCGGATCGCGGTGAAGTCCTCCTTGGCGACGGACACGGCCTTGTCCATCTTCTCCTCGGCCTCGAGGAGGGTGTCGTCGATCACCGTGACTCCTTCGGTCTGGGTGGTGGCCGCCGGGACCAGCGCCGGTCGGATCGTTGCGATGCGACCGTACCTCCCGCGTACCCCTGCTCGACAGCCGTGGCCGGTCAGTCCGCCGCGGCTTGCTCGTCCTCGTCCAGCATCGTCGGCACGTCGGCCGCCACCAGGGTCCCGATCGCGTCGCCGCGGATGGCGCGCGCGATGTTGCCGTCCCGGCCCAGGCCGAAGACCACGATCGGCAGCTTGTTGTCCATGCACAGGCTGAACGCCGCCGGATCGGCGACCGAGAGCCGCCGCCGGAGCACCTCGGCGTAGCTGATCGTCGCGTACTTGCGCGCCGACGGGTCGGTACGAGGGTCGGCCTCGTACACGCCGTCCACCCGGCTCTTGGCCATGAGCAGCCGGTCGCACCCGATCTCGAGCGCACGCTGTGCGGCCACGGTGTCCGTGGTGAAGTACGGCATGCCGGCACCGGCGCCGAAGATGACGACGCGACCCTTCTCGAGGTGTCGAGCGGCCCGGCGCGGGATGTACGGCTCGGCAACCTGTCCCATCGCGATCGCGGTCTGGACGCGGGTGTCGACGCCCTGCTTCTCGAGGAAGTCCTGCAGCGCCAGGCAGTTCATGACCGTGCCGAGCATGCCCATGTAGTCACCACGCGCCCGGTCCATGCCGTGCTGGTGGAGTTCGGCGCCGCGGAAGAAGTTGCCGCCGCCGACCACGATCGCCACCTGGACACCGGACCGGACGACAGCGGCGATCTGGCGGGCGACCGTCTGCACGACCTCCGGGTCGACGCCGACGGCACCGCCGCCGAAGACCTCACCGGACAGCTTGAGCAGGACCCGCCGCGGCGCCGCCGCCCCGGCGAACGACGGTGGTACCGCCTCGGCTGCTCTCGGCTCCGCCACGGTGCCGACCTCTCTGTTCGGGCGGGGACCCGCCCCGCGGTCCTGTCGCGGTCCGTCGTCCTCAGGCCTGGCCGACCTCGAAGCGGGCGAAGCGGGTGACCGTCAAGCCGGAATCGGCCAGCACGGCGCCGACGGTCCTCTTCAGGTCCTGGACCGAGGGCTGGTCGACCAGGACGGTGTCCCTGAAGTAGGCATTGACCCGTCCCTCGACGATCTTGGAGAGCGCCTGCTCCGGCCTGCCTTCCTCCCGTGCCGTTGCCTCCGCGATCCGCCGCTCGTTCTCGACGACCTCGGCGGGCACCTGGTCGCGCGTGACGAACTGCGGGCGCATGGCGGCAACCTGCATAGCGGCAGCGCGCGCTGCGCCGGCGTCGCCACCGGTGTACTCGACCATGACGCCGACCTGCGGTGGCAGGTCGCTGGCCCGGCGATGCAGGTAGGTGACGACCTCGCCGTCGAAGGCGGCCACGTGGCGCAGCTCGATCTTCTCGCCGATGACCATCGCAGCGGCCTCGACGGCCGCGGCCACCGTGCGGCCGTCGGCCAGCGCCACGCTCTGCAGAGTCTCCACGTCGCCGGCCCGCGCAGCGTCGGCCGCCGTGGCGATGTCGGCTGCCAGGTTCTGCAGGTCGGCGCCCTTGGCGACGAAGTCGGTCTCGCAGGCGAGTTCGACCAGTGCGCTGCCGTGCGCAGCCACCAGACCGTTGGACGCGGTGCGCTCGGCTCCGCGCTTGGCCGCCTTGGCCGAGCCCTTGATCCGCAGCACCTCGATGGCCCGGTCGAAGTCGCCGCCGGTCTCGTCCAGCGCCTTCTTCGCGTCCATCATCCCGGCGCCGGTGGCGTCGCGGAGCCGCTTGACGTCAGCGGCGGTGAAGTCGGGCATGTGTTCGCTCTCTCTCGTGTGTCGTGTTCGCATCGACGCGATGCGGCGGCAGCCTGCGCGGATTCACGCGGGACGCCGGCCGCGCCTCGTCAGGCGTTCGGCTCGCCCTGCTCCACATCGGCCTCGTCGGGAACCAGGTCGACCGGTGGCGAGCCGGCGTCGTCGGCGACCTCCGCCGCGGTCTCCGCGCCCACCTGCGGTGCGCCCTCGACGGTGTCGGCAGCGGCCTCGACCTCGTCGGTCACCGAGGACTGCTCCGGCTGGCCGGCCAGCAGCTCCTTCTCCCACTCGGCCAGCGGCTCGTCGCCGGCCAGCTCGACACCGGGTGTCTCGTCGCCGCCGGCCTGGCCGGCGCGGGCGATGAGGCCGTCGGCGACAGCGTCCGCGACGACGCGGGTCAGCAGCGTGACGGCGCGGATCGCGTCGTCGTTGCCGGGGATCGGGTACGTGACCTCGTCCGGGTCGCAGTTGGTGTCGAGGATCGCGACGATCGGGATGTTCAGCTTGCGGGCCTCGTCGACGGCGAGGTGCTCCTTCTTCGTGTCGACGATCCAGACCGCGCTGGGAATCCGTGCCATGTCGCGGACGCCACCGAGGCTGCGCTGCAGCTTCTCCATCTCACGCTTGCGCATGAGCAGCTCTTTCTTGGTGAGCCCGGACGCGGTGGGGTCGTCGAAATCGAGCTCCTCCAACTCCTTGAGCCGCTGGAGCCGCTTGTGGACGGTCTGGAAGTTGGTGAGCATGCCGCCCAGCCACCGCTCGGTGACGTAGGGCATGGCCACCCGCGTGGCCTGCTCGCGCACGGCCTCCTGAGCCTGCTTCTTGGTGCCGACGAACAGCACGGAACCGCCGTGGGCGACTGTCTCCTTGACGAACTCGTAGGCGCGGTCGATGTAGGACAGCGACTGCTGCAGGTCGATGATGTAGATGCCGTTGCGCTCGGTGAAGATGAACCGCTTCATCTTCGGGTTCCAGCGTCGGGTCTGGTGACCGAAATGGACGCCGCTCTCGAGCAGCTGCTTCATGGTGACGACGGCCATGGCCGCGCCTACCTCCTCCCGCGCCCTGCTCGTGACAGGGACGCGTCGTCCGGTTGTCCGCGGGACCGTCGTGGCCGCCGCGCCTGGCGCCCCTGGTCGTCACCCACCCCGGCGGAACCGGGGACCGAGGGTGGCGGACCGTGCGCGGGGCGCGCGAGATGTGACCTGGTCGGGACCAAGCCGAGGTCAGTGTACGGGAGCCGGACGGTTGCCGACCAGTTCGCCGATCTCAGCGCGGCTGCAGCACGCGGAACTCGTTGCCTTCCGGGTCTGCGAGCACGGTCCACGGCACGGCGCCCGGTCCGATGTCCACCGGCGTCGCGCCGAGCGCCGTGAGCCGGGCCACCTCGGCGGCGTGGTCGCCGTCGGGGTACGGGGCGACGTCGATGTGCATGCGGTTCTTCACGACCTCGGGATCGGCAGCCCCGATCAGCTCGATGTACGGCCCTCGCCCTTCGGCAGCCCGCAACGCCACGTAGTCGGGACCTCCGCGGACCACGGGCCAGCCGGTGGCAGCGGACCAGAAGGCGGCACGAGCGGTCGGGGCCGCGGCGTCGAGGACCATCGCGGCCACCGGACCGGTGTCCTGGTAGTCCTCGCGAGGTTCGAGCACGCACAACTCGTTGCCCTCCGGATCGGCCAGCACGACCCACGGAACATCGCCTTGCCCGATGTCCACCGGCACGGCGCCGAGGTCGCGCAGCCGCACCACGGCATCGGCCTGGTCGCGTGTCGTGGCCGACCAGAGATCGAGGTGGATCCGGTTCTTGCCCGTCTTCGGTTCGGGCACCGGGACGAAGACCAACGGGATACCGTCCGGGTCGCCATGGGCCGGCTCCACCGCGACTTCGCCCGCGGTCTCCATCGCGATCTCCCACCCCGTGGCCGCCGACCAGAACCGGGCCACCCGCACCGGATCGAGGGAGTCGATCACGACACGCTCGAGTCGGGTGGTCACCGTTCGAGGTTACGGGCACCCCCAAGCGCATCCAGCCGTTCGACGACGTCCACAGGCAGGCGCGGAGGTGTCCACGTGTCCACACCCTCCCGGCTGCTCCTGGAGGCCAGGCCGTCGACTGCGGATGATCGCAGCCATGGCACGACAAGCCCTCCTCACCGGCACGCGCCGGCGGGCAGTCCGCCGCGTCACAGCGGTGCTGCTCGCAACGGTCTCGATCGTGGCCCCGGCAGCCGCCCTTGCCGGGTCACCTCCGCCCGGCCGATGGGTCCCGCCCGTGGCCGGCGTGGACCCCCACGTCGTGCGCGGCTTCGAGCCGCCCGAGCGGCGGTGGCTTCCGGGCCACCGCGGGGTCGATCTCGCCGCCTCGGCCGGTTCGACGGTCCGCGCGGCCGGTGCCGGCGTCGTCACTCACGCCGGCGCCGTCGCCGGGCGCGGCGTTGTCGTCGTGAGCCACGGCGACCTGCGCACCACCTACGAGCCCGTGGCGGCGGCCGTCTCGACCGGCGGGCGGGTCGACGCGGGTCAGGCCATCGGTACGCTCGCCGCCGTCGGCAGCCACTGCGCTCCGCAGGCCTGCCTGCATTGGGGCCTGCTCCACGGCGACACCTACCGCGACCCCCTCGGCCTTCTGCGCGGTCACGCGGTCCGGCTGCTCCCGCTCGGGTCCGACGCCGTCCACCCGCAGCCGGCCGTCGACGTCCAACCGGAACCCGTCGGGACGTGGTCGGCCCGCCCATCGGGTCCGACGTCGGCGGTCGGGCTCACCCTGGCCGCCGCCGCTGCGGCTGGGATCCACTGACCGCCCGCCTCAGGCGCGCGGGTGGGCCTGCTCGTACGTTCGCCGCAGCCGGTCGACCGAGACGTGGGTGTAGACCTGGGTGGTCGCGAGCGACTCGTGCCCGAGCAGCTCCTGGACGCTTCGCAGGTCCGCGCCGCCGTCGAGCAGGTGGGTGGCGGCCGCGTGTCGCCAACCGTGCGGACCCAGGTCCGGCGTTCCGGGTACCGCCCGGATCCGGGTGTGGACGATTTCGCGCGCCGCGCGCACGCCGAGCCGGCCGCCTCGCACACCGACGAACACGGCGTCGCCCCCCGCAGGTACGGCCAGATGTGGCCGGCCATGCGCCAGCCAGTCGTGGATTGCGGCATCGGCAGGTGCGCCGAACGGCACGCTGCGTTCCTTGCGGCCCTTTCCGAGCACGCGGACGACGCGGCGATGGTAGTCGAGGTCGCCCAGGTCGAGTCCGACGAGCTCGCTGACGCGGATGCCCGTCGCGTAGAGCAGTTCGAGCAGGGCCCGGTCGCGCAGAGCCACCGGGTCGCCGCGGTCGGCAGCCGCAGCGGCCACCGCGTCGAGCACAGCTGCCGCGGCATCGACGGCGAGCACTGCGGGAAGTTCGCGACGAGCTCTGGGGCTGCCCAGCAGGACGCCCGGGTTGGTGGCGACCAGGCCTTGCCGGTGCGCCCACGCGGTGAACATCCTCGCCGCCGACGCCCGCCGGGCCAGCGTGGCGCGGGCGCGTCCCTGGGTCCGCTGTCGGGCCAGCCAACCGCGCAATGCCGCCACGTCCAATCCACCGAGGTCGGTCCGGCCCAGCCGGAGCAGGTGGTCGACCAGGCTGGTCACGTCGCCGACGTACGCCCGGACGGTGTGCTCGGAGCGGTCCCGCTCCGAGGTCAGGTGAGCGGCGAACTCATCGATCGCCGCCTGCATCGCGGGCGGCACCTCGGTGTCGCCATCGACCCGATCAGGCATGGCTCCACCGTCCGGGTCGGGCCCGCACGGGTCAAGCACCCCGGCGGCGCGGCGACAGTCTCCAGCCCTGCTCGGCGACGTCGACCAGGCCGGCGAGGGTGAGCTCGCCCAGCGCGGCGATGCACGGCCCGGCAGCCAGGCCGGTGCTACGGCAGAGCTCGTCGACGGTGGCGGCACCGCGTGCCGGCATCGCCTCGAGGACGTCGCGCGTCACCGGAGCCAGGTCGTCCCACAGACGCGGCGGGCCACGGCGTTCAGCCACCGCGTCCGAACCGAGCTCCCCCACCATGTCGACGATCTCGGCGGCATCCGTGACCAGTGTCGCCGCTCCGCGGCGGACCACGTCGTGGCAGCCCGCCGACATCGCCGAGGTGACGGGACCCGGTACGGCCAGGACGGCGCGACCCTGCTCGGACGCCCAGCCGGCGGTGTTCAGCGCACCCGAACGGAGCGCCGCCTCGACCACCACCGTTCCACCCGTCATCGCCGCGATGAGCCGGTTGCGGGCCAGGAAGCGGGAACGCGTCGGCGTCGAGCCGGGCGGAAGCTCGCTGACGATCAGCCCTTCACCGGCGACGCGGTGCAGCAGTGCGGTATGACCCCTCGGGTAGACCACATCGACACCGCACGCGAGCACGGCCACGGTGGTCCCGCCCACCGCGAGGGCTCCCCGGTGCGCGGCCGCGTCGATGCCGTAGGCCGCCCCGGACACCACCGTCCACCCCGCCGTGGCGAGATCCGCGGCCAGGTCGGCGGCGACCCGCACACCGTATTCGGTGGCCGCCCGCGCGCCGACCACGGCGACCGACCGGCCGGTGGCCGCGGCCAGATCGGGCTCTCCTCGGACCCACAGACCGATCGGAGGCGGCCCGGCCGCCTTGAGCCCAGCATCCTGGGCGAGGTCGAGCGTCTCCAGCCCGGTCGGCCACTCCGGATCACCAGGACACAGGAACCTCGTCCCCGCCTCGTCGGCCCGGCGAAGCAGGTCGGCGCCGTCGACGGTCTCGGCCCGACGCTCGATCCGTGCCTCCGGATCGAGGCTGCGATCACCCGAGCGCAGCCGGTCCAGCACGACCACCGGCCCACACCGGCGCACCGCTGCCACGATCGCCGAGCCGGTACCGGGTTCCACCAGCGCGGACAAGCAGGCCCGCGCAACGCGCTCCGCCGTCGCGTCGGGCGCGTTCATGCCAACCGCCCGAGGCGGTGACCCACCGCCTCGCCGACGTCGGCCGGGCTGGGCCGGTCACGACCGGCCAGGTCGGCCAGTGTCCAGGCGACCCGCAACACCCGATCGGCGCCGCGGGCGGTGAGCAGCCCCTTCCGCAGTGCTGCGTGCAGCGGCCCGAGCGATCCTGCCGGTGGCCGGAGGTCGCGCCGGAGCACCGGGCCGGGTACCTCGCCGTTGAGCCGCCACGGGGTCTCGGCGAGCCGGCGGCGCTGGCGGTCGCGCGCCTCGGCGACGCGCTCGGCGACGACCTTGCTCGGCTCGGCCGACACCACCCCCTCCTCCAGGCTGGCCAGCGTGGGCGCCTCGACCCGGATGCGCAGGTCGATGCGGTCGCGAACGGGACCGGAGATGCGCTGTGCGTAACGCCGGATGGCGTCGGGAGTACACGAGCACGTGCGAGTGCGGCTGCCGTGGTTGCCGCACCGGCAGGGATTGGACGCCAGCACCAGCAGGAAGCGGGCCGGAAACGTGACCGACGATTCGGCCCTGGACACCACGATCTCGCCATGCTCGAGTGGCTGGCGAAGTGCGTCGAGCACGTGTGGCCCGAACTCGGGTGCTTCGTCCATGAACAGGACGCCCAGATGTGCCCGGCTCGCCGCGCCGGGCCGGATCAGGCGGCTCCCACCGCCCACGACGGCGGCCACCGACGCGGTGTGGTGGGGATCGGCGAACGGCGGCCTGATGATCAGAGGCTGGTCGGTGGGAAGCACACCCGCGACGGAGTGGATGGCGGTGACCTCGAGCGACTCGTCGGTGGACAGGTCGGGTAGCAGGCCCGGCAGTCGCCTCGCGAGCATCGTCTTGCCGGCTCCGGGCGGTCCGGTCAGCATCAGGTGGTGGTGACCCGCGGCCGCCACCTCCACGGCGCGCTTCGCGCCCTGCTGGTCGGCGACATCGGCGAGATCGACCGGGATCTCGACCATATCCCCGGTCGGCGCGGTCATGCCGCCGGCAGGCGGGGACTCCGGTTCCTCGGGCACCGGCTCGTCGCGCAGCACGGCGAGCACCTGGCGCAGCGAGCGCACGCCGAGCACCGACACGCCCGGCACCAGCCTGGCCTCCCCGGCGTTGAATTCGGGTACGACGACGTGCGTCGCCCCGGAGCCGGCGGCCGTCAGGACCGCGGGGAGCACACCCGGCACCGGTCGCAGCCGCCCGTCGAGCGCGAGCTCGCCGAGGAAGATCATCTCATCGGCCACTCCGGCCGGCAGGTCCTCACCGGCGGCCACGATGGCCACGGCGACGCCGAGGTCGAAGTGACTGCCCCGTTTGGGCAGGGCTGCGGGCGACAGGCTGACCGTGATGCGCTGCAGCGGCCACCGCTCCCCGCTGCACAGAACGGCGGCCCGAACCCGGTCGCGTGCCTCGGCCAGCGACGCGTCCGGAAGCCCGACCAGCGTGAAGCCGGGCATGCCGCCGATGTGCACCTCGATGTCGACGACGGTGCCCCGGACCCCGGCGAGCGCCACACTGCGGCATCTGGCCAGGCGCATCAGAACGCCGCCCGGACGTGCTCGACCGCGGCCGGCCCGCGTGGTGAACGGTGCACGGCCAGCACGTCGAAGCGCAGACCGAGCCCGCCCGGTCCGTTCTCGACCAGCCACCGGTGGCCCAGCCTGCGCAGCCGGGCGGCCTTCTCGCGCGTCACCGCCTCCAGACCGGAGCCGTATCCGAGTCCGGTGCGGGTCTTGACCTCGCAGACGACGACGGTGGAGCCGTCGAGCGCCACGACGTCGATCTCGCCGATCTCGCATCGCCAGTTGCGGGCGAGGATGGTGAACCCGGCCTGCTCCAGGTGGCGCACCGCCACTCGCTCGCCGTACCGCCCCACGCCGTCCTTGGCCCGCACCCGGCACCACCTCCGGCCACGAGCGTCGTGCCCGTGCCGCCCGGAATGCCCACTGACCAGGCCGGCTGTGGACAACTTCCGACGAACGCGGCCACTGTGGACGATCCCCGCCGGCCGCCCGGCCCGTACTGGTGCCACCGCGCAGGCTGGTGTCAGATAGCCGGATGGACAGCCCCGACACGGCGCCGATCGCCACGATCGCCGTCGTCGGGCTGGGCGCCATGGGTGGCCGGATGGCCGAGCGTCTGCTCGCCGCCTACGACGTCGTGGTCTGGAACCGGACCGACGCGAAGACCCGACCGCTGGTGGACGCGGGTGCGAGGGCGGCGACGAGTCCGGCAGCCGCCGCCGCCCAGGCGGATGCGGTCATCACCATGGTCTCGGACCCGACCGGACTGAGGAACGTGACGGAGGGTCCACGCGGCGTACTTGCCGGACTCGGGCCCGAGTCGACGCTGATCGAGATGTCCACGGTCGGGCCGGCGGCGGTCACCCGCCTGGCATCGCTGCTCCCCCCTGGTGCCGGCCTGCTCGACGCCCCGGTGCTCGGCAGCATCGCCGAGGCGGATGCCGGCACCCTGCGCATCTTCGTCGGCGGCCCGTCCCGATCCGTCGACCACTGTCGGCCGGTGCTGTCGAGGCTGGGCACGCCGATCCGCGTCGGTCCCCTGGGCTCTGGCGCCGCGGCGAAGCTCGTCGCGAACGCCACTCTGTTCGGCGTGCTCGGCCTCCTCGGCGAGGCGCTCGCCCTGGCCCAGGGGCTCGGCCTGCCTCGCGACGTCGCGTTCGAGGTGCTGTCCACGACACCGCTGGCCGAGCAGGCGCGGCGTCGCCGGCCCACGCTCGAGGCCGGCGACTACCCGAGCCGCTTCGCACTGTCCCTGGCCCGCAAGGACGCGGACCTCGTCGTCGACGCGGCCCGCCACGTCGATGTCGATCTCCGCCTCGCCGCGGCTGCACGGACGTGGTTCGTGGATGCCGACAACGCCGGCCTGGGCGGCCTCGACTACACGGCCGTCCTTGGCCACATCATCGGTCTCTTCGACGACGACCCGTCAGGGCACGCGGAGCGATGACCGTCTGCCGCGTGGCCCGCTCGGCGGTGGTACGTGGCACGCCGAGCGGTCGCCTTGGCGTCTGAGTTGTGGTGGTTTGTGGAACCAGGAAGCGTGCCACGTGCCGGAGAAGTAGCGCTCTCAGCTGCCGAGGCCGGACTTGGGGATCTCGAGGTCGCTCTTCGCCAGTTCCTCGACGTTGACGTCCTTGAACGTGACGACCTTGACGTTCTTGACGAACCGGGCCGGCCGGTACATGTCCCAGACCCAGGCGTCGCTCATCGTGACCTCGAAGTAGACCTCGCCGCCCTCGCTGCGGACCTGGAGGTCGACGTTGTTGGTGAGGTAGAAGCGCCGCTCGGTCTCGACGACATAGGAGAAGAGCCCGACGACGTCCCGGTACTCCCGGTAGAGCGACAGCTCCATCTCGGTCTCGTACTTCTCGAGATCCTCAGTGCTCATCCGGTCTCCTCGAGGACGACGGGCCCATTCTCGCCCATGACGCGTGCCACGTTGACGTACGACCGACGGTGCACGGGACTCGGACCGTAGCGGCTCAGCGCCTGCTGATGCTCAGGAGTCACGTATCCCTTGTGCGTAGCGAAGTCGTACCCCGGCCACCGGTCGTGCATCTCGGTCATGATCCGGTCGCGGGTGACCTTCGCGATGACGGACGCCGCGGCGATACAGGCCGCCATCTGGTCGCCCTTCCACATGGCCAGCCCGGGCACACCCAACCCGGCCACGGGAAAGCCGTCGGTCAGCACGTAGCCGGGTGTCAGCTCGAGCCGGGCCAGTGCCCGACGCATCGCCTCGATGTTGGTGACGTGCAGCCCGCGCCGATCCACCTCGTCGGCCGGAACGATGACCACCGACCACGCCGCGGCGCGGGTGACAACGGCCTCATAGACCCGTTCCCGTACCGGTGGGGTCAGCAGCTTCGAGTCGGCCAGGCCCGGCACCTCGCCGCGCCGGCCTTCCCGAAGGACGGCCGCGGCCACGACCAGCGGGCCCGCACACGCGCCACGCCCGGCCTCGTCGGCGCCGGCCACGGGAGCCAGGCCGAGCCGGGTGAGGGTGCGCTCGTAGCCGTAGAGCCCGGCGTCGCGGCGGACGGTCGCCCTCGTCACCGGGATCACACTCCCACCTCGAGCGGTTCGGCGGGTGCGCCGTCGCGGATCAGGCTGCGCACGAGTCGCGCCAACGAGCGGGGCACGAGCAGCTCAGTCGTCGCCTCCAGCTCGGGCAGGGACCACCATCGGTGCGCGGTGAGGTCTTCACGTTCCTCGGGCGTCCAGCCCGTGGAGTCGACGTCGACGACGTCCGGGATCCGGGCCAGGTACCAGCGCTCGCGCACGTCGAGCATGCCGCCGCGCCATTCGAACACGTCCCGACGGTTCCATATGTGCGGCCCGATCCCGACACCGGTCAGCCCGGTCTCCTCGGCGAGCTCACGGTGGGCAGCTTCCTCGTAGGTCTCCGTCCCCTCCAGACCGCCACCGGGGGGGAACCAGTAGTCGTCATAGGCCCGGAAGAGCAGGACCCGTGTCAGCTCGGCCGTACCGGCCAGCACGAGCACCCGGACTGTCGGTCGGACGACGGGCGTGCTCATGGGTTCCGAGCCTAAGGCCGGACGGCCGCCGCCGCGCTCAATGGTCGGGAACGGCGTCGAACGTTTCCGGGCGGGACAGCGACGCCCAGTTCGAGACCGGCCACACCACGGCGAAGGCGCGACCGGTGACCCTGTCCTCGGGAACGGTGCCGTTGACCCGGGAGTCGCCGGAGTTGGAGCGGTGATCGCCCATGACGAACAGCTCGCCCTCGGGCACGACGGTCTCGAACTCCACGGCTGACGGCTCGTCGCCCGGGCGCAGGTATTCCGACTCGTCGATGCTCACGCCGTTGACCTGCAGGCGCCCGCCGTCGTCGCAGCACTCGACGGTGTCGCCACCGAGGCCGATGACCCGCTTGATCAGGTGGCCCTCGGCGTCGTCGGGAAGCACTCCCACGAACTGAAGGGCGTCGCGGACTCGCCCGCCGAGGCTCGTTCCGGCGTCGTCCACGGTGGGGGACAGCCAACCGTTCGGGTCGGCGAACACGACGACGTCGCCGCGGTGGATCTCGCCGAACCGCGTGGTCAGCTTGGAGACCAGGACGCGGTCTCCGACGACGAGGGTGTCCTCCATGGACTGGGACGGGATGAGGAAGGCCTGCACCAGGAAGATACGGACCAGCGTGGCGATGACCAGCGAGAGCCCGACCACGATCACGATCTCACGGACCAGTGCGGCGAACCCTCCCCGTCGCGGCTTGTCCACTCTGGCCTCACCGTCGTCGCGGGGCATCGTCTTCTCCGCCACGAGCACTCCTGTCGCCGCCGGGCCGGGCCCGCCGTGGTCTTCGTGCGGCACCACCGGAGCCGGGCCGCGACGCCCCGACGCTACCCTGCCGGCCGCTCGACGCGGCTCACCGGGGGCCAAGCGACGGCCACCACCCTGCCCTGGACCGAATCGGCCCCGACGCCGCCCCCGCCGGGCGAGCCGAGGTGGTCCCTCGAGTCCAGCGAGTCCTCGCGGTCGTCGCCGAGGAGCCACAACCTGCCGGCGGGCACCACAACCTCGAAGTCGGGCCCGGGACCGCCGGGTGCGAGATACGGCTCGTCGAGCGGTGCGCCGTCGACCGTGACACGGCCCTGCGCGTCACAGCAGGCCACCCGCTCCCCCGGCAGGCCGACGATCCGCTTGACGACCGTCGGATCGTCCTCCGATTCGGGCCGCGCCCACGTACTGCGGACGTCCACGACGACCACATCGCCCCGGCGGAGGTCGTCGAGCCCGATCCGGACGGCCAGCACCCGGTCACCAGGCTGCAGGGTGGGGGTCATCGAGCCGGTGGTGACCGTGTAGATCCGGCCCACCCAGAGGTAGGCGGCCAGCAGGGCCATGACCGCGAGCGCCGACAACGCCGACACCCTCGACCACCGTGGACCGGGACCACCGGCAGCGCGTCGGCCCGAAGCCGGATCGGCCATGCGCGGTCGAACGGGTCGCGATCAGACGTTGTCGCGCTTCTCGCGGATCTTCGCGGCCTTGCCGCGAAGCTTCCGCAGATAGTAGAGCTTCGCTCGCCGGACATCGCCGCGGGTGACCAGCTCGATCCGGTCGATCACCGGCGTGTGCAGCGGGAAGGTCCGCTCGACGCCGACCCCGAAGCTCACCTTGCGAACCGTGAACGACTCGCGCACCCCGGAACCCTGCCGCCGGATGACGACACCCTGGAAGACCTGGACCCGGGCACGGCTGCCCTCGATGACCTTGACGTGGACCTTGAGGGTGTCGCCTGCCCGGAACGCGGGGATGTCGTCGCGCAGGCTGGCGGCGTCGACGGTGTCGAGGGTGTGCATGGCATGGTCGCTTCCTCGCCGGCGCCACGGGTCGTCGGCGGAACGGTGTTCGTCAGGACGGCCCGGATCACAGCTGTCGGCACACCCCCCGTGGCAGGGGCACGAGTGACTGACCGGGCGACGGCCATCCAGTGTGCCACAGCCCGTCCCGCTGCCCGAAAACGGGTGATGACCCGCACGACCGCTTCTGAGGTGCCTTAGGCGACCGACGGCGCGGTCTAAGGGTGAGGTCCGCCGCTTCCTGGGCGACTGCCCGATGCCGCCGCGCCCCCCTCAGCACGACGCTGGAGGCATCACTGAGGAGAAGAGGAAGCCGTGACCAGCATCGTCGCACCGGCCATCGAGGCCGAGGTCAGTTACCGCCACGAACGCATCACCGAGGACTATCGCCGGGCCAGGTCCCATCGTCGCTCGCGTAACCGGCGCACAACGCGGCTCGCGCGAAACACCGGGCAGACCGCCACCGTCCGCCACGCCTGAGCCC
>Ga0299907_10000129_pt1 | contig 29718 bp, 30 predicted proteins | sample RVTome_16_FD_198680 | JGI IMG/M metagenome (GOLD analysis project Ga0299907, IMG submission 198680) | Soil microbial communities from uranium-contaminated site in the Upper Colorado River Basin, Wyoming, United States - RVT152D67 (version 2) ...
CCTGCGTCACGGCGACACCACGTCCTCTCGCCTGACCCTGGGCGCGAACGCCCGGGCCGGTGGCGGCGGCAGGGGCGCGTTGGCGTCCTGCTTGTTGTTGATGGCGACACCGCGGGCGACGGCCGCGAACGACTTGACGTCGACCGTCGAACCGACGGCGTTCCTGAAACTCTTCGCGAGGCTCACGTTGTTCTTGTTCTTCAGCCCGCCGAAGAGGGCGTTGAGCAACTTGGCCAGCTCTGAGGTGTCGACGGAGGCGAACGCTGCGATGTCGACGTCGGGTGCCTGCAGCTCGGTCAGCGCGGCATCGAGGTTGAACCCGCCCGCGACGGTGAGCTGCGGCGGGATGCAGAACTTGAGCAGCAGCATCCACCACAGCTGGAACACGAACACCACGATGGGGAGGAAGATCTGCAACACGAACATGGCGATGATCGTGATGAGCGGGATCGAGAACGAGCAGATCTGCGGGAAGGCGCCGGACAGCTTCGAGGCGTCGAGCCCCGTTGCCGTGAAGTTCAACGCCGAGTCCGGTGGCGTCACGAAGCGCACGCCGGCCGCCGGCGACACGCGCAGGGCGTCCGCCTGGAGTTGCTTGAGGTCGGGGAGTTGCACGGTGAACGGGCGGTTGGAGGTGCCCTCGAGGTCGAACTGGGAGGCGAGCTGGTAGGGCTCCGTTGGTTCGCTCCACGTCACCGGGCACGCGCAATGGCTCGAGTCGCGCGGGCACTCGGCACGGTGTCGGCGTACGAAGCAGCGGATCTCGTACGTCGACCGGTCGTCGAAGCGGGGCTTGCCTTGGAGGTCGAGGTCGGAGCCGCCGGCCGGCAACGTCCCGAACCAAACCGTCTCCCCGGTGGCGTCGTGATCGGGCTTCGTCGGGTCAGCAACCAGCGGGTACAGCGGGAACCACGCCTCGTCGACGGTGTCGGCCATCTCGTCGACGGGGAGCCACGCGCCCGTGCCGGCGAGCGGCGCCGCGCCGCCCTCCTTCGCGCATGCGTCCACGGGCACCAACTGGCCCTTCGCGTCGACGCCGTGCGGGACCCAACCGTTGAGCTGGCGCTCGACGCCGAGGCGGTTCGCCCACTCAGCCAACGCCTTGCGGGCCGCGTTCTCCACGTCGACGGCAGCCTCGAAGCGGCCGCGGAGCGAGGTGAGCCGCACGGCACCGGTCGTGGACACGCCGAGCGCGGTCGTGAGTTGCTGCTGCGTGCCCTCGCGCTTGCGCATGGCCTTGGTCAGGGCTTGCATCAGCTTCGTGCCCTTCAGCTGCTCGGCAGGCGGGACCACCACCGCCCTGCGGCGCACCACGAAGCCCGCTTGGCAGACAGCGGTGCGATCGACGGAAGGGAACCCGGCCGCATCGCAGTGCAGCGAGCACGCCACGAGGTAGTTGCGGTGGTGCGTCGGCAGGTACACCTTGCGCATGCCCGTCGGCGTGCGCGTGGGGAACGACCCGAGCGATGCCGACGTCACGGTCGCCGTCTCGTCCGTGTCGGCGTTGAAGGCCAGCCGGAGCTGCGGGTCGGCGAGGAACGTGTTGACGAAGTCCGGCGTGTCGTACTTCTGGATGACCGGCCGGCTCTGGCGGACCCCGGCAGCCACGGACGCCGCTGCCGCCGACGGCATCGACGCCTTCTCGGGCCAGTGCCACCACGGCGCGACGACGCGCCACTCGTGACCGACCCGGGTCTTCTCGACGAGCGTCACCAGACGTTCCCCGCGCCGGGCGTGTAGCTGGGCGACACGACGCTCGTCAGGGCCGTGAGCGTCGTGCACGTGACGGTGCCGTCGAAGATCGCGGAGCCCGCGTGCACGTTCAACGCGGACGCTGTCATCTCGATCGTCGAGTTGGCCGTGATCTGCACCTGGCCCGACGCCGAGATCACGATCTTCGAACCGCCGCTGTGGGTCAGGCTGATCTCGCTGGTGCCGGCGTCGAGCACGAGCTCGTGGCCGCTCTCGGTCGCGAGCGTCACCTTCACCGACCCTTGCGTGTCGTCGAACTCCAGCACGCTGTGCTCCCGCGACCGCAGCACGCGCCGGTTGTTCGGCTTCGTCGGCGTGACCGGCATCATCTCCTTGCCGTTCCAGCACGCGCCGACGATGTACGGCCGGTGCGGGTCGCCGGCCTCGAACGCGACCACTACCTGCGTGTCGACCTCGGGCAGCGCGAGGAAGCCTTGGTCGTCGTCCGCGTACGGCGTGAGCAGCGTCGCCCACGCCCGCACCGTGTCGCCCGCGCCGCCCAGCCACGGCAGCTCCACCTGGACGCGGCCGAGCCGGTCGGGGTCGACGAGGTCGGTCACGATCGCCGGGTACACGCCGTAGTAGCGGCGCGCGCCGCCGCCGTTGCCAGGTGACGGTGCCGTCATCGCTCGTTCACCGTCGCTCGCTCGGCGTGGAAGCGGGTGCGGAACCCAGTTGCCACGTCGTACGCGTGGTGGATGCGCGTTACGTAGTAGCCGTCGCCGTCGAACGGCTTGCCGCACCGTTCCAGCGTGGCGCGGCTGCCCACCACCATCTCCGGCGTGCCCGACGTCGAGCCCCGTACGGTGACGAACCGTCGCGCCCGCCGTAGCAGCTCGGCCTTCGCCCACGCTTTCGCCTCGTCGGTGGACACGGGCACGGCGTCGATGCGCTGGGCCGGCAGCTCGCCGAGTGCGTTGGTGAGCGTGCGCGGGCCGGTGCGCCCGCCGCTGGTCTCCGCCTCGACCTCCGAACCCGCCGCCTTCTCGTCGATGGCACTGCGGGTCGACGCGTCGTAGCCCGAGACGATCACGCTGCTGCACTGGTGCGCGAGGTCGGCGCACGCTTCGACGGCGACGAGATTGCCGCCGCGCACGAGCTTCACCGTCGTGCCGGTCCTCCGGTCGCGCGTGGCGAAGTGCAGCTTGCCGTCGCTCGTCCACACCTCGGCCGCCACCCGTCTGGCCCGCTCGCGCAGGAACGCAAGGTCGCTCTGATGGAGCTGCTGCACGACGTCGTACGACGGACCGTCGGCCGCGACATCGGCTTGCAGGCTGTGTTCCTTCGCGATCTCCGACGCGATGTCGGCGTCGCTCTTCTTTTCGTACGTGGCCGACCGCTGCGTCATCCGCAGCTTCATGAGGTCGTCCTCGGCGAGGAGGGTGACGTGCGGGACGTCGCCTTCCTCGAAGCTCACCTCGATGCCCGAGATGGTCCCCGTGAACACGATCTTCTCGTTGCCGGGCGGGCCGAGCGACACCTCGATGCGCTTGCCGAAGTCGAACACGCTGCCGTCGAGGTACTCGACCACGTCGGTGTTCGGCCGCTCGCGCGCCGCGCTGCCGATCACGTGCAGGTGCAGCGTGCGCAGGCCGTCCGTGCTCTCCTCCACGTCGAGGCGCAGGAGGTCGCGGGCAACGTCGGGCTGGCGCTGGCCGTCGACCTTCACCACGGGCGCGGACGACGCGTACCGCGGCTCGTCAGGCATCGAAGCCCCTGCCGTCCGTGCGCGCCTTCATGCGCTCCATCGCTTCGCACAGCCGGGCGTGCCGGTCATGCGCCGCCCACCCTTGCATCTCCTGCGGCGCGCCGCCCGAGCCCGAGCCGCCGGCAGACCCGCCTCCCGCGCCCGCGCCGCCACCGCCGCCCTGCACGTCCATCTCCGTGCGCACCTCGCCGACGTGGACGGGGCTCATCGCGTCCCTCCACAACCGCACCCGCAGCCGATGCTCTTCTTGGTGGACGCGCCGCCGCTGCTCGTCGCCGCGCCTACGCCGGCGCGCGCGGGCAGCGCCTGCCAGCGCGGCACTGTCGGGTCGTCGCTCTCGGGGATGCCGTCTGCCGCGGCGTGGCGAACGCCGCGCCGGCGCTCGTGCACGACGGGAGTCGACGCCGCTCTCACCACGCCCTTGCGCTCGCGCAGCGGCACGCCGAAGCCGAACGCCGTGGCGCGCGGGTCGGTCACGGTCACCGTGGCAGCCGTGGGTTGCGGCGTCAGTGCCTCGACCGTGGTCGGCCGCTGCGCGCCTGGCGTAGACGCGAACGCGCTGCGCGTCGATGCCGCGGCGGCGGCAACCCGTGCCGCGGTGGCGCGGTCCATCGCCCTGCTCAGCCCGCCGGCCGCCGTCAACGCGGTGCCGGTGGCGGGCGGTTGCGCCGGGACGGGGCTCGCTGGCGTGCGCGTGTCGGCCCGTGGCGCCCCTGCCGTCGCGCCCACCTCGATGCCGAGCCCGACGTCGACGGTGGCTTCGGTGGAGAAGTCGATCTGCAGCCCGCCGTCGAGCCGCAGCGCGTCGGGCACGACCGCGGCGATGTCCTTCCACGCGCGCGGGTCGAGGCCCATGCGAGACGCGAAGGCCGGCGCGCTCTCGCCTTCGATCGCGGTGCCGGTCCGGTCGGCGGGTGGGCGGGGCCGGTCCTCGTCCTGCGGGAGCGACAGGCCGGCGTTCGGCGGCAGCAGGCTCGGCGGGATCGGCGGCGTCGCGCCCGCACCCTTGTTCGCGCCCGGCCCGGCGAGGTTGGCGTCGAACTCCGGCTTCTGCTCTTTGATCGACACCGCGCACTTGGCCCGCAGCGGGACGCCGTTCGTCGCGAAGAAGTCGAAGTCCTGGTTCAGCGTGGTCATCACGCCGACGACGGTGAGCGTGCCGTACGTGAACTGCACGCGCGGTGGCACGGCTTTCGGCGTCGCCGTGCTCGGTAGCAGGAAGCGCTCGAGCTGCTTCGTGCGCGTGCGCACGTCCACCGGCTCCTCGGTCGAGCCTTCGTCCGCGGTGTCGAACACGAGGTCGAACGACAGCGTTGACGACGACGAGCCCTGGTACTGCGTGTTGGGCCGCGAGTACGCCTTGCCCGCGTCCACCGTGTTGGCCATCTGCAGGCGGAGCGACGCGGGGTTGATCTGCACCTCGATCGGCTCGCCCTCGGGCTGCGGCGTGGCCGACGGCTGCGAGGAGATCTGTTGCAGCGTTGCCTTCTTGAACTCCATCAGGGCGCCACCATCCGCAGGCCTTCGTGCGCGATCTGCAGCTCCTCGATCGCCACTTCGCCGGTGCGGGCGTTGAGTTGCGGGCCGACGATCTTGGCCGGCAAGCCGCGCGTGAACGCCCACATCGACACGACGCGTTGCTCCGCGCCGAGCAGCTGAACGGTGCCGTCGTAGCGGCGGATGGGGCGCACGCCGTCGACGACCGACTGGAACCAGTGCCACAGCTCGTCGTTCACGGGGCCCGCGTCGACCGGGTGCAGCATCCCGCGCTTCAGCACGATGCGGCTCACCTTCATGCGCCCGGCCCGCTGGATGACGCCGTTGTTGCGCCCGCCCTCGACGTACTCGGCGACGTCCATCTCCATGTCGAGGCCGGTGCACTCCTGGAACCCGCCGTCGCCGAGCGGGCCCGGCGAGCTGGCCGACGCGGGCGACAGCGTGACGCGGAAGCGGAACGCGGTTGCGAGCAGGCCGTCAGGCATGCGCGATCACCGGTGCTTCGGCCCCGACCTGCGTCACGGCGCGGATGCCGCCGCCGTCGTCGAGCACGACGCGCAGCAGGATGAACTCGGTCGGCTCGGACGGGGCGACGCCGATCTCCACCACGAGCTCCCCGCGGTCGGCCTCGCGCCAAGCCTCCGCGCCGGTCGCCACGCGCACGAACCACGACAGCTCGCGTGTCGAACCGGCAAACGCGCCCCGGTCGAACAGCTCGCCCAGCAGGCGCTCGACCATGCGCTTCAGCCCGATGCGCAGGTGGTCGTCGTTGGGCTCGAACACGGTCCACAGCAGCTGGCGCCCCACCGCCCGCTCGAGGAGCAGCAGCAGGCGGCGCACAGAGAGCTGGCGCAGCTCGCGCTCGGTCGAGAGCGTACGCGCCCCCGTGACGCGGATGCCGTCGGGCGTGCGGCGCAGCGCGTTGACGCCTTGCGGGTGCAGCTCGTCGTGCTGGCGGTCCGACACCTCATCGAGCACGTCCACGGCGAGGGCGACTACCTCGTTTGCCGGCCCGTGCGAGATGCCGTTGCGGCGCTCGCACCTCGCGATGATCCCGGCGGCCACGGCCGACGGCGGCAGCTCGACGAGCGGCCCCGGTGTTCCCAACGCTTCGCCCGCCTCCGCCATCGGCACGCGAACCCACGGGTAGTAGGCAGCGGCGAACGACGAGTCGAAGCGGGCGCGCCAGCGCAGCACCATGTTGCGGCGGATGCACGGCGGCACGTCGAGCAGCACGACCACTTGCAGCCGTTCGGCCGTGCGCACGAGCTCTCGTTGCAACCCGACGATCGTCTCGAGCTCGGTGGCGATGGTGGGGTCGAGCCGTAGGCCGGTGAGGCCGGTGGCGGGCAGCGCCGGGTGCTCTTCGTCGTCGCGGTCGAGGCACGGTGCGAACGTCGAGCCGGCGAACACGCCTGGCACCGTCACGGCCTCCGGGGTGCGCACGGGCGCAGGGGAGTAGAGGTCGGGCACGACGACGGTGGCCACCTCGGGTGCACCGAGCAGGGCGTCGAGCCCTTCGACGCCCGACTCGTCGCCGAGGAGCACGCGCCCGAACAAGTCGGCGGGCGTCACGAGCTCCCACCTGTCGACGCCGCCGCCGTTGGCGGCGAGGCGCGACAGGACCGGCGCCAGCGACGCGTCCTGCACGTCGACGCGCGGCGGCGAGCCGTCGAGGACGACGAGACGGGACTCGCTCTCGACGGCCGAGCCGAGCCACAGGGGATGGGCGGCGTCGAGCCCGAGGCGGGCGTGGTGCTCGACGCGCGTGTGCACCGGATCGCGGTCCACCACGACCAGCTCGGCCGTGACCTCCTCGGCGCGCTGCGGCGCGAAGCCCACAGGCGCGTCGAGCGTCACGACGGAGTCGACGTCGGTGGACAGCGCACGGCCACGCCGGCTGATAGCGCGGACCCACCGCAGCGCCACCGTGCCGGCCGCGCCGTGCAGGCGCACGAGCGAGCCGACGGGAAGGTGCGCGCCGGGCGGCACCAGCAGGGCGCTTGCCTCCGTCCCGATCAACGCGACCGGCCGCGTGGCGAAGCCGAGCGTGATAGCGAGGCGGTCGCCCCACGTCCCCTCGTTGCGGGCGCGGAAGCGCAACGTGACGCCCCCGCTCAGGTCGAGCTCGTGGAACGCGCAGCCGATCGGTACAGGGCGACCGTCGGCCCACGCGTGCTCGTCGTGCACGATGCGCACGACGTAGGCGCGCCGGCCCCCTTGCGCGAAGAACGCAGCGACGGCGTGCGGCAGCAGCCCTGGCCCTTCGAACGCACCGAACTCCTGCACGTAGTCGTCCCAGCTGTCGACGGGCACCGCGACCGACCGCGCGAGGAAGACGCCGGCCTCGTGGAGCGTCGGGTCGTCGACCGGCTCCCACGCCGCGCCGCGCGGCGCCACGCCCACGAACGCGGCGACGTCCATCGGTTCGGCACCGAGCGCGGGCGGCGCGATCTCCGGGAGGAGGTACACGCCTGGCGCGCCGAGCGCGGGCAGCGGGGGCGGGCGCAGACCGAGGCCCATTACTCGTAGTCGATGCCTTCGTGGACGAGGTGCAGCTCCTCCATCGCGACCTCGCCGCCACCCTTCGCCGCGAGGGTCGGGCCGACCCACTTCTTCGGTTGGGCGTTCTTGAGCACGAGGCTCAGCACCTCGTTGCGGGCCTCGTCGAGCATCACGATCGTGACCGTGCGCGGCTGGTACGCGCCGTCCCGCGTCGCCTTGAGCCACTCGAAGATGTCGGTCGAGCCGATGAGGCCGCGCTTGAGCGTGACCTCGTCGAGCTTGAAGGTGTTGGGCACCTTCCGCATGGTGTTGGTGCGGTCGGTTCCCTGCCGGTATTCGGAGTAGTTGACCTCGTTGCCGATGCCGGAGACGTCCGAGAACCCTGCCTCGATCGGCCCGCTGCCGGCGTCGCCGAACTCGACCTTGAAGTTGAAGGCGCCGTACGGGTTGTCGCGCTTGGTTGCCATCGCGATCGTTCCTCCTCTAGCTCCGCGCGTCCGCGGTCCACTGGCCGATCCGGAAGATCACGAATTCGGCCGGTTTGGTCGGTGCGACCCCGATCAGGCAGATCAGGCGGCCGTTGTCAAGGTCGTTCTGAGTCATCGTCGTGCGATCACAACGCACGAAGTACGCCTGGTCGGGTGTGGAGCCGAGCAGCGCCCCGTTCCGCCACTGGACCTCGAGGAAGTCCTTGACCGTGCGGCTGATGTTGCGCCACAGCGATTCGTTGTTCGGCTCGAACACGGCCCATTGCGTGGCCTTGTCGATCGAGTGCTCCAGGTAGATGAACAGCCTCCGGACGTTGACATAGAGCCATTCCGGATCGGAGCTGAGCGTGCGTGCGCCCCAGACGCGGTTGCCGCGCCCCGGCATGAAGCGGAGCGCATTGACGTGCTCAGGGTTGAGCACCTCTTGCCGGGCGCGGTTGATGTTCACCTCGAACCGCGTGAGGCCGTACACCACCTCGTTGGCCGGCGCCTTGAACACGCCGCGCGTGATGTCGTTGCGGGCGTAGATGCCGGTCACGAACCCGGACGGCGGGATGTGCAGCTTGTTGAGCGGCGCGCCAGGCGCGATCGCCTGGTTGGGGTCGATGATCTCCACCCAAGGGTGGTAGAGCGCGGCGTACGAGCTGTCGAAGTTGCCGCGCCACGCACGGATCTCGTTGAGCGACGCGCTCTGGGGGCCGTCGACCACGGCGATGCGGTACTTGTTCGACTCGGCGTGGCGCACGATCCGCTGCGTGACCGCGAACCGCAGGTCGTCGTCCTCGATCGCGCCGGCGTCCGGTGCGGCCACGATGGCGACGTCGACCACGTCGTCGAGCGCTTCCAGGCCCGTCGCCTTCTTGGTGGCGTCGTCGGGGTCGGCCTCTTGGCCTTGGAAGTCGCCGTCGAGCGGCAGCAAGCCGTCGTTGCCACCGGTGAGGCGCACCGTCGTCTCAGGCGGCGAGCTCGTGCCGACGAGGCCGAGCAGCAGCGGGATCGGCTGCACGTCGGCGTCGGCCACGCCGGCCGAGAACCACACGACGGCGTCTTCGTCCTCGGGGTCGTCCTTGTCGAAGATGCGACCGATCCAGCGGCGTTGGTTGGGGTGCAGGCCGACGCGAGCGGCGATGTCGATGCGCTCCGAGTCGACGGTGACGGCCACGTTCACCTCGACGGGCAGGAGGCGGTCGGTGACCGCGGGCGGCGCGACCGTGCCGTCCGCCTTGAGGAACGTCTGCGCGTTGTTGTTGTTCGTGTCGATCTGCAGGATGCGCAGGTTGTCGGCCACGATCGGCGTGTCGCGCTTCGGCAGCGGGGACGACGCCGGGACGACTTCGAGCACCGCGCCGTGGCGTACGATGTTGGCCTTTGCCGCGGCACCGGAGTGGTCGCCGACGTCACCGCTGCGGACGGCCTGCACGGTCACCGCGACGTCGCCCCTCTTCCCCGGCCACCGCGCCCGCCAGCGTGCTTGGGTCTCGGGCGCAGTCGGGATCGGCACCGTCGCTTCCGACACGCCGTAGACCCCGCCGACCGGGCGGTAGATGCGCGACACGTAGAGCCGGCGCCCGCCGTTGAGGAAGAACGCTCTCGCCGCGTGCGCGAGGTACGGAACCCACGGCCCGACGTCGAGCGTCAGCTCGTCGAGCTTGCCGTAGATGCGCTCGAACTCGACGTAGCTCGTGACGAGGCGCGGCTCGGTCGGCGACGGACCGCCCGGGTACTGCACCGGCCCGTAGTGGGCGAGGCCGACGAAGCCGGTGGTCGAGGTCGGCACGCCTTCGATCGACTTCGATCGGAAGCTGACCTCTTCGACGAACACACCAGGGGCGAGGTACTCCGGCATTGGGCTCCTCTCAGGGGCCGGGGACGACGAACGTGACGGCGGGACGGGTGGCCGTGCCGAGGCGGCACGTGACGTTCTTGGTGACGCCGGCCGTGTAGCCGGCGGGCACGGTGTCGCCGGTGGCGACGGGATCGGTGGGGGACAGCGAGGCGACGTCTTCGACGGGGAGATGCCACAGGGGGTCGTCGCGCGACCCCGTGGGGGACTCGACCGGGTCGGTGACCGGTGGCTCGGGCCGCACCTGCACGCGGACGGACAGGTCGAGCGTGCGGAGCTTCATCTCGATGCCGAGGCCGAGGCCGCTCGGCACGGGACCGACGACGAGCACGAACTCGCCCTTCTCGTCGCCATGGGCGCGACCGAGCAGGGGTTGCAGCGTGGCGATCACGTCGCCGTTGTCGTCGCGGATCTCGATCTCGTCCGCGGTGCGAGCAGCGACGCGCGCCCACGCCGCCGGTCGGTCGTTCGACTCCCACACGACGCGGCCGCGCACGACGGTGGCGCCGGCCGCGGTGCCGTACGCGGAGCCGGGGAAGAGCACGGGCCGGAACGCGCGCGGTGTCAGCGGCGACGCGGGATCGGCCGCGTGCGCCGCGTCCGCGTCCTGGACGGTCTCGAGCTTCGGCACGGGGATCGAGAAGCGGCGCGCCACGTACGCGCGGTGCCGGTCGACGATGCGCACGACCAACGGCTTCGGGGCGCCGGGCGCGTCCACGTGGTCGCGCTCGTACTTGACGGCGAAGCGGCCGGACGGGCTCTGCGGGATGCCGGGCAGGCCGATGCCCGGGTCGAGCACCTCCGGGGGGCCGGGCGGGACCAGCCACGGCTTCGGCACGCTCTCGCTGTGGAGCCCCAAACCTCCTATCGGGCCGGGCCGGCCGAGCGCGTCCCTCGGTGCGATGCCGAGACGGAGGCGCCACACGCGCTCCGACCACGGCGCGGGGAGGATCGCCTGCTCGCTCACGGTGACACCGGTGCCGCCGGCGCCGCGGACACCATTGGGGCCGCGCCACGCACGAACGTGAGCACGTCGGGCACCGGCGTGCCCTCGCTGCTCACCACGACGACGCGCGCGATGTAGGGCACGCTCAACCGGAAGTCGATCGTGAGGCTGTCGAACGTGCGCATGAGGTCGTCGGTCGCCATGTCCTCGAGGTAGAGCTGCACGGTCTCGTCGGGTAGCCAATCGCCGTCCGGGTGCAGCAGCGGACCGCTCAGCGCGCCCGTCTCCTCGAGCACCTGCATGGCGCGGCCGAGGATGCGGTGCTCGTCGGTGGCGTTCGTGGCCCACGCGGTCAGCAGGAAGTGCAGGTCGAGCGGGAGGTGGGCGCGCCCGTCGACGGAGCCGGCGGCCGACCAGCCCGCGCGCGTCGTCTTGTTGAAGTCGATGCGGTACAGGAGGATCGTGAGCGCGGGCCGGTTGACGCTGGCCACGTTCTCGAGATCGTCGAAGTCGTCCGTCCGCACCAGCGTCGCGGTGGTGGCCTCGCCGTCGGACGTCGGTTGCGACGCGGCGAACGCCGCGTTCAGCAGCGCTTCGATGCTTGCGCCGACGGCGGCGATGCTGCGGAATCCGGCCACGTTTGCGGATTGTTCGCAGCCCGCGTCGCGGCCGTGTCAGCGGCGCGTCAACGCCGCGTCACCGCACTCGGGCGGTGCTCGGAGGATGCTCCGGACGATGCGGTCGGACGATGCGGTCGTGACGCCGCGGTGACGGGCGGCGCCGACCATGGGCACCATGCCGGAGTCCGGCCAGCCGCGTGGTGACGTGGTGGGCGCCTTGGTGGTGCGCGTCTGGCGCGAGGCCGCCGACCCCGAGGCGAGCATCCGGGGTCAGCTGCTCGGCCGGCTCGACGTCAACCGTGACGACAGCGACGAGCGGACCGCCATGGGCGTCGACGGCATCGCCGGCGCGGTACGGGAATGGCTCGACGCCTTTGCACAGTTCGCTCGCGAGCGCTGAGCGCAGCAGAGGGGCCACCCGATCGCGGTTGGCCCTTGCGCGGGGCGCTGCGCTGGTGTCGAATTCGCGGCACATGACGGCTGCCGCGGCGGCGAGTCCGACGAGTACGACGTGTCCGACCACGGACCTGAAGCTCCTCCAACGGTTCGAGCTTCTCGTCGAGGGACAGCGCGCGTCGTTGCCCGACACCGGCCAACGCCTCGTCGCGTTCCTCGCGGTGCGCAGCCGCCCGCAACGGCGGTCGACGGTGGCCGGCACGCTGTGGGCCGAGACCACGGACGACCAAGCCGCCGCGAACCTGCGCACCGCGCTCTGGCGCACGCGTCGCGTCGACCGCAACCTCGTGTGCTCCGAGGGTGGTTACCTGCGCATCGGCGACCACGTGCGCGTCGACCTCTGCGAGATGGTCGAGCGCGTGCACCATCTCATCGACGACGACGATGCCGGCGCGGATGCCGCTGCGCTGGCGGCAACTGCCGACTCCGCCGCCATCACGACCGCCGAGCTGCTGAGCGACGACCTGCTTCCCGATTGGTACGAGGACTGGGTGCTCCTCGAGCGGGAGCGGTTGCGGCAGGTTCGCATGCACGGCCTGGAGGCGTTGTGCGTTCGCCTCGCCAACCTCGGCCGTCACGTCGCCGCGATCGAAGCCGGCCTCGCCGCCGTCGCGGCCGACCCGTTGCGCGAGAGCGCGCAGCGCGCGCTCATCTCCGCTCACCTCGTCGAAGGCAACGTGTCGGAAGCGGTGCGGCAGTACGACGTGTTCGTCGCCTTGCTCGACGACGCGTTCGGCATCGCGCCCACCGACGCGTTGCGAGCGCTCGTCGCCCGCTGGCGCTGACGCTGCCCGGCTGGGCGAGGGTCTAGCGGCGGCGCAGCCGGTCGAGGGCGCGCCGGTCGCGCTTGGTGGGTCGCCCGGCCGCCGGATCGCGCACAAGGAACGGTGACGCGAGGTCGGGCGGCGGGGGAGGCGGGCTGTGGTCGACGACGCACTTGGCGGCGATCGGCGCCCCGACGCGCTTTTCGATGACGCGCGCGACTTCGAGCACGCGCTCGTGCCCGTAGAGGCGCGCCGTCACCCGGTCGCCCACCTTCACCGTGGTGCTCGGCTTGGCCGGCGCGCCGTTGACGCGCACGTGCCCGGCCTTGCACGCGTCCGTCGCCGCCGTCCTGGTCTTGCATACGCGCACGGCCCACAGCCACCGGTCGACGCGCGTCTCGCCGAGCTCGCTCTTGTGTGTGCGGCCGGCTGCTGCGTTCATCGCCGCGAGCGTGCCACTTCAGCCTTCGGCGATGCGCGCGTGCATCTCCCACACGAGGATCTCGGACGGCTCGGCCGCCGTCACGCGCTGCCCGCCGGTGGCCGTGAACCGCACTGCGTCGCCCGCGTGCAGCACGCCTGCGCCTTCGAGGTCGACGGCGCCGCGAGGCACGAACAGGTGCAGGAACGGCGCGTCCGGCAGCTCGACCGACGCGCCGGTGTCGAGCCTTGCCGCGTGCAGCGCGGCGAAGCGGTTGCGGATGCGGATCGCGGCGCGGTCCGCGTGCTGGTCCATGCCGGACGCGACGGGGACGAGGCCGCCGCGCAACAGCTCGTCCTCGATCTCGAGCTGCTCGTAGCCCGGCGCGATGCCGTTCTCGTCCGGCACCACCCACATCTGCACGAGGTGCACGGGCTCGTCGTGCGCGGGGCCGCCGTCGAGCCGCCACGAGTCGTTCTTCTCGGAGTGAAGGATGCCCGTGCCCGCGCTCATCCGCTGCGCGAGGCCCGGGTAGATGACGCCCTTGTTGCCCTCGGAGTCCTGGTGGACCAGGGACCCTTGCAACACCCACGTCACGATCTCCATGTCGCGATGCGGGTGCGTCTCGAACCCGGAGCCCGGGTGGATGACGTCGTCGTTGTTGACGAGCAGCAGCCCGTGGTGGGTGTTGCCGGGGTCCCAGTGGTTGCTGAACGAGAACGAGTGCTTCGAGTCGAGCCACGAGATCTTCGTCTTGAAGCGCTCGCCCGCTCGGCGGATGTCGACCGCCGGCGCGATCCCCGTGGCTCCTGCTCCCGTAGGCGTCATAGTTGCATCGTCAACTACTTTGGGTTGGCGGCTATTCCGCGGCGCGGACGCTGCGTCCCTGCTCTACCCACGCCCGCAGCTGGTCCTCGAACAAGCTGAGGTTGCCGTGCACGCGGATCCCGTGCATGTCCTCCTCGGTCAGCTCGCCGAACGCCGTCATCGAGTGCTGCACGATCGTCGAGCCGTCGTCCTGCGGCACGAGCACGAAGGCGTTGTCGAGCAGTGTGCTGTTCGCGAGGCCGCCTCGCAACGTGAACGCGCGCGGCGGGTCGTAGTGCGTGACCGTGCCGTAGAAGTGGCCTGCGCCGGCGCCCCAGTCCTCCCAGCACCCGCCGCCGACCCTGGGCTCGAACACGATCGTCCTCACCCTCGGCCCGCCGTAGTTGTACGGGTACCAGTCGTGCTGCTCCTCGGTGAGGGCCTTGAACACCTTCTCGGCCGGCGCCGCGATGCGCAGCTCCGACTCGATGCGTACGGCCCTCGCCTGCGCCCCGGCCGCTGCGGCCAGACCGGTCGTCGCGGCCGCTTCCTCGTCGATCGTCGTCGACTCCATCTCGTTGCTCTCCTGTCCTTGCTGTCGTGGTTGTGGTGGTGGTTGCTGCGTGCCCTCGACGTGGCGCCGCAGCGCGAGGGCGGCCCGGCCGGCGTGTTCGGCGAAGCCGTGCAGCCAGCGCTGGCGGACCTCCTCCAGGGGCGCGACGTTGAGGTGGTTGAGGCGCCGCCGGCCCTGGCGCCGGACGAGCAACAGGCCCGCCTGCTCCAGGACCGTCAGGTGCTGCATGACGGCGAACCGCGACAGCGCAGGGAACGCCGCCGCCAGCTCGCCCGTGGTGCGAGGCCCGTCCCGCAGCGCGTCGAGGATCACCCGGCGAACGGGGTTGGCGAGCGCCGACCACACGTCCTTCTCCGCGTCCGCCCTGGTCACCGCACTCATGTGATGTTTTTATAACATATGGATATCGTCCGCAACTCCGTTCCCGACGCCCGCGCTTGCACGGACTTGACCGGTCGGTCAGGCTGGCGGTCGTGGGGGGAACGACCGTCCCGATTCCGACCAGAGTGTTGGTCCTCGGGATGGCGCACGAGGACGGCACCATCCTCGCCAGCGAGCTCGTGCCCGTGGCTGGGGCGTGCGGCCTCACGCCCGACCAGGTGCGCAGCTGCCTCCGCCGCCTCGTCGCCGAAGGCCTGTTCGAGCGGCAGGGCGCGGGCAAGACGACCGCGTACGTCGCCACCGCCAGGGGCCTCGCCGAGCTCGGGCTGAGCATCGAGCGCACGCGCCTCGCGTATGTGCAGGACGCGGCGGGCAGGGGATGGGACCGGCAGTGGCGCCTCGTTGCCTTCGCCGTGCCCGAGCGGGAGCGGGCGGCGAGGGACACGTTCCGCGACCACCTCATCGAGCTCGGCGGCGCGCCGATCCAAGGCGGCCTCTATGTGAGCCCGCACCCGTGGCACAAGGACGTGCACGCGGAGGCGGAGCGCCTCGGCATCGAGGACGCGGTCACGCTCGCGACCACCGACGACCTCGACATCGCCGGCGAGCGCGATCCGAGACGGCTGGCAGCCGCGCTCTGGCCGCTCGCCGACCTTGCCGACCGGTACCAGAGCTTCCTCGACCTCTACCGCACGGTGCCCGACCGGCTGCAGGAGATGAAGGAGAAGCACGAGCGCCTGCCCGACGAGTTCTTCCTGCCGGGCGCGCTGGCGATGGGCGTCGACTTCCAGAGCTGCTTCAACGACGACCCGCTGCTCCCCCCCGAGCTCTTGCCGCGCCCGTGGCCAGGGCGCACGGCACGCGAGCTGCTGCTCGTGTCGCGGCGGCTCGCGCTCGCGATCAGGAAGGGGCAAGGCCGGCCCGCATTGTTCCGCGCAAGCTTCGACGACGCAGTGGAGGCGATCCCGTAATGAGGTTCGGCATCTTCTACGAGCACCAGCTCCCCCGCCCGTGGGACGACGAGAGCGAGCACACGCTGCTCAAGAACGCGCTCGAACAAGTGGAGCTCGCCGACAAGGTGGGCTTCGACTACGTGTGGGAGGTCGAGCACCACTTCCTCGAGGAGTACAGCCACTCGAGCGCGCCCGAGGTGTTCCTCGCCGCTGCCAGCCAGCGCACGAAGGACATTCGCCTCGGCCACGGGATCGTGCAGCTGCCGTTCAACTTCAACCACACCGCACGCGTCGCCGAGCGCGTCGCGACGCTCGACCTGATCAGCGACGGTCGCGTCGAGTTCGGCACGGGCGAGAGCAGCAGCGAGGCGGAGCTCGGCGGCTTCCTCGTCGACCGCGACGAGAAGCGCGACCAGTGGGACGAAGCGCTCGACGCGGTCACCCGCATGTTCGTGGAGACGCCGTTCGCCGGCTACCAAGGCAAGTGGTTCGACATGCCGCCGCGCAACGTTGTGCCGAAGCCGTACCAGAAGCCGCACCCGCCGCTGTGGGTGGCGTGCAGCCGGCGCGAGACGATCCACCTCGCGGCGACCAAGGGCGTCGGCGCGCTGAGCTTCAGCTTCATCGAGCCCGAGCAGGCCAAGGAGTGGGTCGACGACTACTACGCCACGATCCAGACCGAGGACTGCGTTCCCGGCGGCTTCAGCGTCAACCCCAACGTCGCCTGCGTGCTGCCGATGATGGTGCACGCCGACGAGGCGACGGCCATCGAGCGCGGCCTCGACGGCGGCCACTTCTTCGGCTACTCGCTCGCCCACTACTACGTGTTCGGCGACCACGCACCAGGCAAGACCGACGTGTGGCGCAACTTCGAGGAGAACCGAGCCAACTGGGGCTTCGACCGCAACATCGCGGCGCAGACGGGCCAGTCGCTCGGCGCGCAGATGCTCCAGCAGGGCATCGGCTCGCTGCGCGGCGCGATCGGCGACGTCGAGCAGGTGCGCGACCTCGTCCGCCGCTACGAGCAAGCCGGCGTCGACCAGCTGATCTTCGTGATGCAGGCGGGCAACAACCGCCACGAGCACATTTGCGAAGCGATCGAGCTGTTCGCCCGGGAGATACGGCCCGAGTTCGCGGAGCGGGCCCCCGACATCGAACGGGAGAAGCTCGACCGCCTCGCGCCCGCCATGGACAAGGCGCTGGGCCGGCGCCAGCCGCCGCGCCAACCGTCCGACTACTCGTTCGCCGCCATCCCCAAGGCCTAGAGAGACAGGAGCACACATGCCCGAGCTCAACGACGCCGTCATCGTTGCTGCCACCCGCACGCCGATCGGCAGGGCCAACAAGGGTTCGCTGGTCGACGTACGCGCCGACGACTTGCTCGCGCACGCGTTGAACGCGCTGATGGACCAGGTGCCGCAGGTCGGCAAGGAAGACGTGCAGGACGTCATCGCCGGCAACGTCGCGCAGGCGGGCGAGACCGGGTTCTCGATTGCCCGCACAGCGAGCATCCTCGCCGGCTTCCCGAACTCGGTGCCCGGCCACGTGGTGCAGCGCTTCTGCGCGTCGTCGCTGCAGGCGATCTCGCACGCGGCCAACTCGGTGAAGGTGGGCGAGGGCGACATCTACATCGCCTGCGGCGTCGAGAAGTCGTCGAAGCCGCCGGTGCCAGAAGGCGAGGAGAAGCCCAAGGGGAGCAGCCGGCCTGCGTTCGGCCCCGGTGGCCTCAACCCGCGGCTGCTGGGCAAGGACATGGGCGGCGACCCCGCGTTCCCGTTTGTGTACATCCCGATGGGCCTCACCGCGGAGAACGTCGTCGACAAGTACGGCGTGGCGCGCGAGGACATGGACCGCTTCGCCAAGCTCTCGCAGGACCGCGCCGTCGAGGCGCAGAAGAACGGCATCTTCACCTGCGAGATCTCCCCGGTCACCAAGGAGGACGGCACGCTCGTCGCGCAGGACGACGGGCCGCGCCCGAACACGACGGTCGAGAAGCTGGCCGAGCTGCCGCCCGCGTTCAAGCCCGACGGATCGGTGACGGCGGGCAACAGCTGCCCGATGAACGACGGCGCCGCCGCGGTGATGGTGATGTCGCGCGCCAAGGCCGAGCAGCTCGGCATCACACCGCTGGCCCGCATCGTTGCGACCGCGTACTCGGGCAACAATCCCGAGATCATGGGCGTGGCGCCGATCGACGCCATCGCGAAGGTGCTCGCCATGACCGGCCTCACGATCGGCGACGTCGACGTGGTCGAGCTCAACGAGGCGTTCGCCGCGCAAGTGCTGCCGGTGTGCGAGCAGACGGGCATCGACATCGACTCCCAGCTCAACCCGCACGGCGGCGCCATCGCCCTCGGCCACCCGTTCGGCATGACCGGCGCGCGCATCATGACCGCGCTGATCAACGACCTGCGCACGCTCGACAAGAGCATCGGCATCGAGACGATGTGCGCGGCCGGTGGCATGGCGATGGCCACGGTGGTCGAGCGCCTCTCGTAACGTCGCACTCGTGCGCAGGCCGTCGATCGTCGTGGTCGCCGTCACGATGGCGCTTGCGATCGTGGCTGCCGGCGCGTGCGGCGAGCCGAGGTCACGCGACGAGCTGCCACCGGCGCGAGCCGGGGGCGCCCGCATCGACGCACCCGAGCGCGCGGCTGCGGGCACGCCACCGCGCGCAGTGATCGCGACAGCGGTCGTGCCGCTCGTCGAGGTGTTCGACGATCCCTCGGCGTCCCGGGCGGCGCAACGTCTCGCCCACCCCACGGAATCGGGCGCCCCGCTGGTGTTCCTCGTCGAGCGGGAAGCCGACGGGTGGGTGCACGTGCACCTGCCTGTCCGCCCCAACGGCAGTAAGGGGTGGATCGAGGCGGACGCGGTGCGGCTCGACGCGACGGACTACCGCGTCGTCATCGAGCTGGGCGCCCACCGCATCACCGTCAGCAGAGGTGACGAGGTCGTCCTTCAGGAAGCCGTCGGTGTCGGCACGCGCGCAACGCCGACGCCCGGCGGCGACTTCTTCATCAAGGAGCTGTTGCGCCCGCCCGATCCGGACGGTCCGTACGGCCCGTATGCCTACGGCTTGTCGGGCTTCTCCAACGTCCTCACCGAGTTCGAGGGCGGGCCCGGCGTGGTGGGCATCCACGGCACGAACGACCCCGCGTCGCTCGGCACCGACGTCAGCCATGGCTGCATCCGCATGAGCAACGCCGGCATCACGCGGCTCGTCGGAGTGTTGCCGCTCGGCACCCCCGTCGAGATCCTCCCGTAACGGTCAGCCCGTGAAGCGGGGCTGCGCGGTGACCGCCTGCGCGGCGGGTGCCGAGGGTGGCTGCGTGGTGGTCGTCGTCGTGGTGGTGGCCGCAGTGGTGGACGTGGTGGTGGTGGCCGGCTGCGTCACCGTGAACGTCTGCGCGGTGTAGGAGAACTGCGTGCCGCCGCCCTGGGTGCAGTCGCCGGTCACCTGGTAGTCGCCCGGCGCCGCCGTCGCCGGCACGGTGACCGTCGCCGTCCAGTTGCCGGTGTTCGTATCGGTGTTGACGGAGTACGTGGCGAGGGCCGTGCCGCCACCCGATGGCTGCAGCTCCCCTTCAGCTTGGTGCTGGCCGAACGCGGGGTCGGGTGGGCACTGGCCGGGGTTGCCGGTCACGGTGATCTGCGTGCCGGGAGGGCCGCTCGTGGGCGAGATGGTCATGGCAGGCGTCACCTGCCCCGCGCCCGGCGGCGCCAGCACCACCACCGCAGCCGCCGCCAGGCCCGCGGTGGCCAACCCGGCGGTGAGAAGTCGCAGTCTGCTCATGAGGACACCTCCTGTTGCGCGCACCCTAGGCGTGCCACCGTCGACGCCGCGGGATCACGGGTCGCGAGCCGTACGATCGCCGGCATGGGCGACCACACGTACAAGGTGATCGACGTCGTCGGCACGTCGAGCGACAGTGTGCAGCAGGCGATCCGCAACGGCATCGACCGCGCCGCGCAGACAGTGCGCAACCTCGACTGGTTCGAGGTCAACCAGATCCGCGGCCACATCGTCGACGGCGCCGTCGGCCACTTCCAAGTGGTTATGAGGCTCGGCTTCCGCCTGGAGGACGGCGACGACGCGGGCGCGTAGCTACCCCGGGCGGCGGGCGTCGATGTTGAGCCGCACGTAGTCGACGGTCACGGGCGCACCCAACCGCGCCAGCATCTCGTCGAGGAACGCGGCGCGGTCGCTCATGTCGTTGCCCAGCCGCTGAAGGTGCGCGCCGATGGCGATCGTGCCGAGGTACTCACGCGGGTCGTCCGGCACGACGGGGCTCGGCTCCAACCAGCAGCGGATCTCCTGGAACCCGGCGTGCAACAACCGCGCCTCGGTCTCCTCCGCGGTCGCGTACACCGCGGGCCGCGACCAACCGTCGAAGCGCGCCGACCACTGCGGCAGCGCGGCTGCGCTGTCCGCGGCGCGCAGGACCAACGCGATGTTGCCGAACCCCCCGCACTGCGCGACCAAGAGGCCCCCCGGCCTCAGCGCGCGGAACAGGTTCGCGAACAGCAGGTCATGGTCGAGCACCCAGTGGAACGTGGCGGTGGACAGCACGGCGTCGAGCGCGGCGTCGAGCCCGAGCTTCAGCAGGTCGACTTGCTCGACTGCGACACGGTCGCCGTACGGGGCGAGCGTCTCGCGCGCGGACGTCACCATCGCAGCATCCGCGTCGACCGCGAGCACGCGCCCCTCTCGCAGCCGGTCGAGCAGCAGCGCGGTGACGCGGCCGGTGCCGCACCCCGCGTCCATCACCTCTTCGTCGCCCTCCAGCGGCAGGCGGTCGAGGACGCGCCGCGCCATCTCGACCATCGGCCCGCTCACCCGGTGGTACGAGCCCGCGTCCCACGTGCGTCCGGAATCGCTCGTCACGAGGACGTGAGCGCGCGGCGCGGGTGGCGGCCGTCGACGTAGCCGACGAACGGCGGGTAGATGCCGTAGCCCAACAGCTCTTGCAGGCGTTCGGGTAGCTGGGCGGCGACGTCGCGCGGCACCGCGAGGAGATGGTTCTCCTGCGGCCGCAGCCAGCCCGCGACGTACTCGAGGATCACGCCGAGGCGGGGCCGGTCGGTGCGGTTGGCGCCGCCGCCGTGCCACACCGAACCCGTGTAGAACATCACCGAGCCCGCAAGCATCTCCGCGGGCACGGTCGGCGTGCCGGGCGGTGGCGGTTCGTGCGAGCGGTGCGAGCCGGGCACGATGCGCGTGGCGCCATTCGCTTCCGTGAAGTCGTCGAGCGGCCACATGGTGTTGAGCACCACCTCGCCGTGCGGGCGCGGCAGCGGGTAGATGCTGTCGTCGCGGTGCAGCACTTGCGCCACCTCGCCCGGCCCGATCTGGATGCCCGTCGGCGCGCTCAGCTGGTAGCCGGTGCCGAGCACGCGGTCGAGCACCCCGAGCAGCAACGGAGAAGTCGCGGGGTCGTCCCACACGCGCGTCTTGGCGAACAGCGCGTACACACGCTTGGTGCCGTAGCCCTCGAAGGTGTTGCGGCCCGTCGGCGTGGTCTCCAGGACGCGCAGCATGTCGGCGCGGGCGGCGACGACTTCGCCGGGTGACAGCACGCCCTCGACGATGGCGTAGCCGTCCTCCTCGAGCCCCTGCACCACCTCGTCGACGTCGGCCGCGGTGCGCATCACGCGCATCGTAGGGTCGCCGCCGTGCCCACGCTGCTCCCCGTCCCGCGGGGCGCCGGCAGCGCGGGCGGGCGCTTGGAACGCCTGCGCGGTCTACGCAGACCCGTTCTCCGCAGGCGGCAAGTAGCGCTCTACCAGCGTCCCGAACAGCCTGACCGCAGGCGACTGTTGCTCCGCGGGCCGCGTCCACCACTGCTCGAACAGCTCGGCCGTCGCTTCGACCGGGTTCGTCGCCGCGTACGCGGACACCTCCGCGATCAACCGTTCGCGCGCGCCGGGGATGTCGCCGCGCGTGACGTGCTCCAATGACGGCGCGCCGAAGTGCTCGCCCATGGCGCGGCGCAGCTCGACGGTGTCGCGGTAGCGGCGGGCCTGTAGCCACGCGTCGATCAGGTGCCACAGCTCGTGCGCGGTGACCTGGCGCAAGAACGCGACCGGGACCACCGGTGCGCCGTGCGCCTGCGCCATCACGTAGTTGGCATTTAGGTGCACGATCGAGAGAGCTTGGTGCGCGGACCCTGCTTGCTTCCCGCTGACCAAGTCGGCGTTCGACAGGTCGAACGAGATCACGCGCAGGTGCGACACCGCGTCGCCAAACCGAAGACGGATCGCCAACGCGGTGTCGACCACTGCGGCAACGTTCGCAGCGACGACCTCGACGCCGCCACCCGGCACCGCGACACGCAGCGCGCGGCCGGCAGGGTCGTGCACCAACAGGTCGTGCTGGTTCACGAGCCCGCTCACGGCGCCTCGTAGCAACGCCCGCACGCCACGCGACCGGCGTTCGGCGACACGCACCCCGGGCGGCAGCAGCGCGGTTACCGCAGCGGCGAGATCGACGGCGACCACGCCGTCAGTGTGTCAGTGCGTCAATGCGCCGGGTGCGGCCTCCGCTCGGCGGCGCGTGCTGCACCGATGCGTCGTTGCTCGGCGACCGCGTCCGCCGCCGCAGCGTCGAGCGGTTCGCCGCCGCCCGCAGCGCGTCCACCAATCCGGCCGCTTCCCGCACCATGCGGTCGAGGCGGCGGTCGAATTCGTCGCGCGCCCGGCCGCGCCACTCGGACTGCGCGAGCGGGGCGAGCGAGAGGCGTTCGTCGCACTGCGCGTCGAGCAACGCGGCGCACGACCGCGCGAGCGCGCCGCCGGTGGCCCGCAACTGGTCGAACTGCGACTGCGCCCCTCCGTCGACGATGCGCTGCAGGTGGAGGGCACGGTCCTTGGCTTCGGGGTGACGAGCGCGGTCTTTATGAGGCAAGAAGCTACTTGTCATGTAGTTTCATGCCAATAGAATGTACAACGTAGCCAGAGGACTTGACGGTCGACGCCCGATCCTGACTAGCCTTCTGCTAACTACAGCAAGCAGTGGGGTTCCCGCCCGGGTCCGGCCCGGGGACACGAGGGCCCTGCGCCCCGCCCTGCGGTCGCCCGCACGCATCACGGGAAGGCCGGGGGCTGACTCGAGGCGCCGTCTTGCCGCCTCCTTCCGCCGAACAGGGAGGAGCGCGCCATCGCGGGCGCCTCCCGAGCCAACAAGGGAGTTGCGCGTCATGCGTCGCTATCAACCTCAACACCTCGCGCCGCGTCCGGCCTCGAGCCGGCGCCCGCGTCTCGGCCGCCGCCTCGGTGCCGCGGCCGTGCTCGTGGTGGCCGCGCCCGCGGCCGTCACCCACGTCACCCACGGCATGGCGTCGGCGGGTGGCCCGACCACCGGCACGGTCGCCGCCCTCGGCGAGGCAGCCAACTACGGCTCGGCGGACGGCCAGGCCGTCGCCGGCATGGCCAGGACCCCGTCCGGCCGGGGCTACTGGCTCGTCACCAGCGCCGGCCGCGTGTTCCCGTTCGGCGACGCCGCGCCGCTGGGCGAGCCGCCGGCGCGCCGGGCCAGCGGCGCCATCGTCGACATCGCGTCGACGCCGGACGGCCAGGGCTACTGGCTCGTCGCGACGGACGGGACGATCTTCGCCTTCGGCACCGCCGCGCACCACGGGTCCGTCCGTGACGGTGCGATCAACGCGCCGGTCGTCGGCATCACGTCCTCGCCCGGCGGCAACGGCTACTGGCTCGTGGCGCGCGACGGCGGCGTGTTCGCGTTCGGCGACGCTACGTTCCTCGGCTCGGCCGGCTCGCTGCACCTCAACCAGCCGATCACCGGTATAGCGTCGACGCCGAGCGGCAACGGCTACCGGCTCGTCGGCGGTGACGGCGGCGTGTTCACGTTCGGCGACGCCACGTTCGCCGGCTCGGTGGGCGATCGTCGCTTGAACGAGCCCATCGTCGGCATCGCAGGGACTCCCACTGGCACGGGCTACTGGCTCGTGGCGCGCGACGGCGGCGTGTTCACGTTCGGCGACGCGCAGTTCCACGGTTCGCTCGCCGCGGGACGCGGCACTACTGCTGGTGCGCCCATCGTCGACATCGCCGGTACGCCCGGCGGCAAGGGCCAGTGGCTCGCGAATGGCGGCCGGTACCTCGGCGACTTCGTCGTCACCTGCTACGCACTGCGCGGCACCACGGCCTCAGGAGCCAAGGCCGGTCCCGGCGTCGTGGCCGTCGACCCGCGGGTCGTGCCGCTCGGCACCGAGCTGTACGTCGGCGGGCAGGGCACGATGACGGCGCTCGACACCGGCGGCAAGATCAAGGGTCGCCGCCTCGACATCTGGCGCCGCTCGGCCGCCGAGTGCCGGGCCTTCGGGCGGCAGAAGTTGCCGGTGTTCGCTCCCGCAGCGTGACCGTGGAAGGCCCGAAGTGACGCTGCGTGGTCGGCCCCTGACTAAGGCGTGCGTTGACACTCCGACCCAAACGGGCCGTTCGCCTTCACAACGGGTTCTCATGGGCCGATAACAACAAACGTGGCGATCGTTCGACAGACGCAGGTAGCCAAGCGCGGCAACAGGGGCCCCCGCCTGGGCGAGATGCTCATCGCCAAGGGGCTGATCACCGAGGGCCAGCTGGAGGAGGCGCTCCGCGAGCAGGAGGCGACGGGCGACCGGCTCGGCACCGTCCTCGTGAACCGCGGCGACATCGACGACGTCGCGCTCGTGCGCGTGCTCGCCGAGCACTTCGGTCTCGGGTTCATCGACCTCGAAGAACGCGCCATCGACCCGAGCGCGGTGCAGCTCGTGAAGGAAGCGTTCGCGCGTTACCACCAGCTGCTCCCGGTCGGCCGTGACGGCGACAAGCTCGTCGTCGCGATGGCTAACCCGACCAACGTGTTCTCCCTCGACGACCTGCGCAGCGTCACCAAGCACGACGTCGTCGCGCTCATGGCCGAGCCCAAGCAGCTCATGCGCGCCATCGACCGCGTGTGGGGCGCGGCCGACACCGACGAGGCCATCCTCCGCATCGAGGAGGAGCACACCGAGGACGCGGCCGAAGCGATTGCCAGCGCCGGTCAGGCAGCGGACGCGCCGGTCATCCAGTTCGTCAACCAGCTCATCACCCGCGCGGTGAACGAGCGCGCGTCGGACATCCACCTCGACCCGCACGAGCGCGAGATGAAGGTGCGGTTCCGCATCGACGGCGTGCTGCACGAGGTGATGACGGTGCCGCGCGCCGCGCAGGCAAGCGTCGTCAGCCGCGTGAAGATCATGGCGGACATCGACATCGCCGAGCGCCGCATCCCCCAGGATGGCCGCATCGCGTTGAGCGTGAACAGCCGCGGCGTGTCGTTGCGCGTGGCGACGCTCCCCACCGCGTACGGCGAGGCCATCGTCATCCGCGTGCTCGAGGAGAGCGAGGGCATCCGCAGCCTCGCCGAGCTGGGCATGTCGGCGGCGTCGCTCAAGGTGTTCGAGCACGCGATCCGCCGCCCGTGGGGCGCGATCGTCGTCACCGGGCCGACCGGCTCCGGCAAGTCCACGACGATGTACGCGGCGCTGCAGGAGCTCAACGACCCGAGCCGCAACATCATCACCGTCGAGGACCCGATCGAGTACCGCCTCGGCGGCGTGAAGCAGATGCAGGTCAACCGCAAGGCGGGATTGACCTTTGCGTCGTCGCTTCGCTCCATCCTGCGCGCCGACCCCGACATCGTGATGGTGGGCGAGATGCGCGACCCCGAGACCGCGAAGATCGCGGCCGAAGCCGCGCTCACCGGTCACCTCGTGATCACGTCGCTGCACACCAACGACGCCGCGTCCACGCCGGTGCGCCTTCTCGACATGGGCATCGAGCCGTTCATGGTCACGTCGTCGCTGAGCGCGATCGTCGCCCAGCGCCTGTGCCGCCGCCTGTGCGAGCGCTGCAAGGAGCCGTTCGATCCCGGCAGCGACGAGCTGCTCGAAGACGTGCTCCCCGAGTGGGTGTTCAACGACAAGGGCAACACGTTCTTCAAGGCCGCCGGCTGCAACGGGTGTTCGAAGACCGGCTACCACGGCCGCATGGGTATCCACGAGGTGATGGAGGTGACCGACGAGATCGACCATCTCATCGTCACCAAGGGGATCCCGCACGACATCCAGCAGATGGCCGTCGACCAGGGCATGGTGACGATGCGGGAGGACGCGCTGCGCAAGGCGGCCACCGGCGAGACCAGCATCGACGAGGTCCTCCGCGCCATCGCATAGCGGCCCCGTCCCCGCGGGCAAGATGGGGCGGTGCCTGGCGACGACCGGCGGCCCCCCGACCAGCTGAGCCTCTGGGACGAGCCGGCACTCGCGGCGCGTGAGGCCGAGCTGCGCCGGCGCGAGCAGGAGGTCGCCCGCCTCGAGGTCGAGACCGGCCGGCGCCTCGTGCAGCAGCGCCTCGAAGCCGAGCGCGAGCGCCGCCAACTGCAGATCGAAGCCGAGCACGAGCGCCGGCAGCTACGGGCCGAGGCCGAGGAGCGCGCTGCCCGTGCGCTGGAGGAGGCGTTGCGGAACGGGCGCGAGGCCGCCGCGCGGTTGCGGGCCGACGCCAGGGCCGGGGGCGGGCGGCTGCGCCAGGCCGTCGACGACGAGATGGCCGCGCGCGTGGCCGAGCTCGACCGCCGCGAGGCCGACATCGAGGTGCGGCGCGCCGCCGTTCTCGCCGCGGCAGGGAAGGAAGCGGCCGAGTGGCTGGCGGAGGCGGACGAGGAGTGGGCGGCGATCGTTGACCGCGCCGCCACCGACGCCGAGGCGAAGGCCGACGCCATCGTCGTCGCCGCCGCGGACGAAGCGCGCGTCGAGGCGGCGTCGATCGTTTCGCGCGGTGCCGACGAGGCCGAGCGGTTGGTGACGGAGGGCCGACGGGTGCTGGCGCGTGCCGTCGACGCAGGCGACCGTGAGCGGGCGCGGTTGGTGGAGGGAGGGCGCGCCCTCGTCGAGCAGATGCAGCAGGACGCGGACGCGCGCATCGCCGCCGAGCGCGAGGTGATCCTCGCCGCCACCGAGGAGCAGGCGCGCGGCGTGCTGGCGCGAGCCGAGTCGCAAGCGGCCGCTCGTTCCGGGGAGCTGAACGCGGAGGCGGCGGCGGAAGCCGAGCAGGTGCGAACGGAAGCCGCGGCCGACGCCAAGCAGGTGCGGACCGAGGCCGCGGCCGACGCCGAGCAGGTGCGAACGGAAGCGACGGCCGACGCCGAGCGAGTGCGAACGGAAGCAGCGGCCGACGCCGAGCAGGTGCGGACTGAGGCCGCGGCTGACGCCGAGCGCATCCGCGCCGAAGCGGTCACGCAAGCGGAGGACGAGGCGCGGGCCCGTACCGCCGAGCTGGTGGCCCAAGCCGAGACAGAGGCGGAGGCGATGCGGGCGCGCGTCGCCGACGAGCTCGGCCCCGCCCGCCGTCACCTCCAGACCGCGCGCGCCGATCTGGCCGAGCTGCTCGAACGGTCCCGCCGCTTGCTGCCCGCGCTCGAGCAAGCCGACCGCTCGTTCGACGCCGCCGGTTCCCCAGACCCGAACTTGCGCGACTCAGCCGCGGTACTCGCGGCTGGTGTTACAGAGAACGACGTGACGGACGCGCCGCCCGCGCTGTCGGTGGTGCCGCCGCGCCAGCCGACGCCGTTGCCCGTCGAGCGCGAGCCGCTGATCGGCTCCCGCCAGCGCGACCGCCGGCTTCCCGAGTCGGCGTCGGCCACGCCGGCAACCGTCGTGCCAGACGGGGATGCAGACGGCCGGCGAGTCCGGCGGCGGCTCCTCGGGAGGCTGTTCGGCGCCCGCTGAAACGACACCAGGTAGCGTCACGCCATGCGCGTGCCGTTGACGGTGGGGGACTTCCTGGAACGGGCGGACGTGGTCTACGGCGACCGGGTCGCAGTGGTCGACGAGCCGGGCCGGCTGGGCACCTTCGGCGAGCTCACGTACCACCAGGTGCACCGCCGGGCGATGGGCATGGCCGCCGCGCTCGACCGCATGGGCGTGGAGAAGGGCGAGCGCGTCGCCATCGTGAGCCAGAACGCGGCCCGCTTCCTGATCGCGTTCTACGGCGTGAGCGGCTTCGGGCGCGTGCTCGTGCCGGTGAACTTCCGCCTCAACTCCGAGGAGGTCGCATACGTCGTCGACCACTCGGGCGCGTCGGTGTTGCTCGTAGACCCCGAGCTCGACGAGGCGCTCGCCGGTGTCACCGCAAAGGAGCGCATCCTGCTCGACGGCAGCGCGGACGCCGAGCTGTTCGCGGAGTGGAACGACGGCGACGAGCGGCCGCAGCCGTGGCAGGCCGACGAGGACGCGACCGCGACGATCAATTACACGTCGGGCACGACGGCGCGGCCCAAAGGCGTCGAGCTGTCGCACCGCAACAACGTGCTCAACGCCATGAGCTTCGGCTGGCACGCCACCGTCACCGACCGCGACGTGTACCTGCACACCCTGCCCATGTTCCACGCCAACGGGTGGGGCATGCCGTACGTGTGCACGGCGATGGGCGTGAAGCAGGTGGTGCTGCGCAAGGTGGACGGCGAGGAGATCCTGCGGCGCATCGACGAGCACGGCGTGACGCTGCTGTGCGGCGCGCCAGCGGTGGTCGCTGCCATCCTCGACGCCGCAACCGCGCGCCGCGAGCGGGGCGAGATGGTTCCCGGCCGCGACCGCGTGCGCATGATCGTGGCCGGCGCGCCGCCGCCGCGGAAGACGATCGAGCGCGTCGAGACCGAGCTCGGGTGGGAGTTCATCCAGATCTACGGCCTCACCGAGACGTCGCCGCTGCTCACCATGAACCGTGCCCGCGCCGAGTGGGACAGCCTCGATGCGAGCGAGCGCGCCCAGCTCATCGGCCGCGCCGGCGCACCGTGCGTCGGCGTGAAGGTCACCGTCGGCGAGGAAGGCGAGGTGCTGGCCCGCTCGAACCACGTGTTCGAGGGCTACTGGAACCAACCCGAGGAGACGGCGAAGGCCATCCGCGACGGGTGGTTTCACACCGGCGACGGCGGCTACCTGGACGGGCCGTTCGTCGTGATCGCGGACCGCAAGAAGGACGTGATCATCTCCGGCGGCGAGAACGTGTCGTCGATCGAGGTCGAGGACACGTTGTTCCAGCACCCGGCCGTCGCCGAATGCGCGGTCATCGGCGTGCCCGACGAGAAGTGGGGCGAGACCGTGAAGGCGCTCGTGGTGTTGCGCGAAGGCACGTCCGCCACGGAACAAGAGCTGATCGACCACTGCCGCGACCGCCTCGCGCACTTCAAGTGCCCCACGAGCATCGAGTTGCGCACCGAGCTGGCTCGCACGGCCACCGGCAAGCTCCAGAAGTTCAAGCTGCGCGCGCCCTACTGGGAAGGCCGCGACCGCCAGGTCAACTGACCCCACTTCCCGTTTTGTCCCGTGGAACGTGGCGCCAGGCGCCACGTTCCACGGGACAAAACCCTCAGCGGGCGGCGACGGGAATCTCGATCAAGCTCGGCCGGCCCAACGCCAGAGCGGCCTTCACGGCGTCGCCGATGTCACCGGCCCGCGTGACGACGTGCGCGTCGACACCCATCGAACGGGCCAGCGACACGTAGTCGATCGCGGGGTCGACCACGTCCATGCCGATGTAGTGGTCGTTCGCAGCAGCCGCGCCTTCGCGCTGGCGCAGCGCGTGCTTCAAGATCAGGTACTGGCGGTTGTTGACCACGGCGAACACCACGGGCAGCGACTCGCGCGCCGCGGTCCACAACGCTTGCGGCGAGTACATGGCCGAGCCGTCGCCGACGATGCATAGCACGGGCTCACGGCCACGCCCCAAGCTCACGCCGAGGGCGGCGGGCATGCCCCAACCGAGCCCCCCGCCCTTGCAGAACAGGTAGTCGCCGTGCTGCTCCGCCCGCACGAAGCCGCGCACGTGGCCCGTCATCGTGATCGACTCGTCCACCACGCTCGTGCCCGGCGGCAAGTTCGCCAGGAGCGCGTGCGCGGCGGCGATCGGTTGCACCGGGCCGCCGCCGCTGTCGTACCGGTCGCGCGCCGCCTGCTCGTAGC
>Ga0299907_10000130_pt1 | contig 29616 bp, 26 predicted proteins | sample RVTome_16_FD_198680 | JGI IMG/M metagenome (GOLD analysis project Ga0299907, IMG submission 198680) | Soil microbial communities from uranium-contaminated site in the Upper Colorado River Basin, Wyoming, United States - RVT152D67 (version 2) ...
TCGGGTATGGCTCTGGTGGTCGGATACTTGATCGGGTACGCGGCGGTCACCCCTTGGGGATGCTCACAGACGGCGACATTCGACGCGGCAACTGGTGTCGCAGAAGAAGCGCCGACGGTTTGTCGGAGTCTGATCGGGATCGAATACACCGGCCCCGATGGGTTCGAACCGAGCAGGACCCTTGGGGTGATCGCCGGAGTGGTACTCGGAGTGCTTGCAGCTTCGGCTGCCTGGATTCGTATCGGCGTACAGCAACGCAGGGCGAAATCCGACTTCGACGTCACCCAGATCAACTGATCCCACTCGATAACAATCCTGTCGCTCGCCTGCCCGCTATCGGCACGTCTGCGCTTCCTTCGGTCGACCATCAATGCCAGTGTCTGAGCGATGGATTTCTACCCCTGAAGCCGAACTCCAAAATTTCGGACCGGCTGCTCTGAACACCCTTAGCCCTGGAGTTCTCCCTCGTTCGTCAGGCGGTTCGTTTCCATCTGAAATGCGGATTCAAGACTCTCCAGGCGGTCGATAAGAGGCGCCAGGGCCGTCATTCCATCCTCGAGGGTGTCACCCAACTCGGTGTCGTTTTCAGAGTCGAGTTGAAGCTGTGCCAGCTTCATCGATACGGCCACTAGCGACCTATGGATGTCCTCCAAGCTGCGCTGGACCTTGTCTCTATGTTCCGATGTCTCTGCCATGTTCACCCCAGATGTAGCGGGAGACCTCTTCTATGCAACAGATCACACTCATTCTGGCGCAATAGCGAATATTCGGCACCACAGGCACGAGATCGGGACGTATCGAGCGAGCTGCACAACTCTCAACGCGACTGGTCATTGGGCAACCTACATGACTGATCCCGAACGATCTCGCCTAAAATCCGTTTGTCGGGATGGGCACAACTGTCCTCATCACGAATCTCCCCAAACGCCGCAGCGGCTCCGCCCGAGACGGGTTAGCCGTCCCAGTCGTATTGAGGGTTGGTCATGCGGTACTCGCGTAAGAGTGCGATTGTTCCAGCTTCGAGCAATGCCAACGACGCACCTTCAAAGGAGTGCTGGACACCCTTGATGGTGCATGAGAAAACCCATTCGAAGGCACAGGCGTGCTTCGTTGCAAGGAACGATGTGACGTCCCACTGGTCGATCATGTTGTCTTCTGCGAACCACGATTCGATCCAGCGCTCGACTTGTTCCTTTCCTCGGTAAGTCGTGCCATGGGATTCGACGACAACACAGTCGGGTCGAAGTGTTTCCAAAACGCGGCTGGCATCAGCGTCCTTCCAGCCTCCGACGTAATCGAGCACGAGCTGTCTGGCACCCTCCTCGTCCACCATCAATGCACCTTACATTTGTTCGTGCTTCCCCCTTCGGGCCAGTAATCCCTCACCAGGTCAAGTAGGGCGATCCGCACAGTGGACGGCTCAATAGGCGTCGAATCGCAGGCGACGCGGACCCTCTGATCGATGTTGCCTATCGTCTCGCGCATGACACGAGAGAGGTCATCGACTACGTGACAAGGGAGCTGGAAGGCACTCTGGTCGTCGTGGCGTCCGAGGAGAACGGTGCCCCGGAAGTGGCTTGGGGCGACACCTTCTTCTTCTACGACCCCGACGACATCACAGTGCCGGAGAAAGCGTTTGCCGTACGCGACCATCGTGGTCAACGATTACCCGGGCTTCGATGAGGCTTCGGATCTGAAGCGAACAGGGGTCTACCGAGTGAACCTGTGGGTGAGCCGAGATACCTACGAACGGCAGACGTCGGGCGACGATGGGTCGGCGATCGACTACTCCGTTTTGGATAAGGTCATTCCCCATCCCGTATACGGACCTCAATCGTGGCTGAGCGTGCTCAACCCGGGGCCGGTCACCGAAAGCACGGTGAAGGACCTACTCGCTGAAGCCCACGACCGGGCCAGGAAGCGCCACGAGAAACAGAGCACGAAGCGTTCCGTTAGCTAATGACCGCACGACGGGCCGCTTCCAAGTCCGATTAGGGAAATGTCCGACACGCGGAAGGTCCGGAGTTAGCCCTCCGCGAGGATGGCCTGTCGATAGAACGAGTAGTCCATCAACCCCCGGGTGGTGCCCGGTCGGGTCTCTGGAAGCGGATGCGTCCGTGTTCGGGGTGGGGTTGGATGGTGTAGTGCCACTGGTGGATGACGATGTGGTGGTGGAACCAGCAGAGGGTGATGAGATTGTCTGGCTCTGTGGGTCCGCCCTCCGACCAGGGGATGATGTGGTGGATCTGGAGCCGGTCGCTGCTGTCGCAGGCGTCGCCAGCGCATTGGTCGTCGTCGCGGTGGAGGACGGTTCGGCGTAGGGCGGGGGTGATGGTCCTCTTCCGCCGTCCGTAGCTCATGGGGATGCCGTCCTCACCGTTGACGGTGATTTCTGTGATCCCATCACAGAGGACCGCTTGCAGGGTGTCTTTTCCGATTCGTGGTCCAGCTTCGAGGACCACCCCGGCCTCCCCGTCTGTTCCTACCGCGTGTTGGGCGTCTACGAACACGGTGATCTGGGCCGGTGGTGGATCGTCCGATATGCAAAGTTCGACAAGGGCGGTGGCTTTCCGCCAGGAGCTGGTGCCTCGGGTCCCGTCGGGGAATTCGGGGAGCTGGTCGGCGGCTTCGCTCAATGCCTTGTCGACGATGGCTCCTGAATACCCGTTGAGTCCTCCCCACAGTCTCCACCACGACTCGTCCAGGGATGGTTGGAGGACGAGATACTGGTCGGCGGCGGTCCGATGTTCGGTTTCTGAGCTGATCCGGGCTCGTAACGCTGCCTCCCGGCGCACTCCGGAAATGTGTGCTCACACAGACCAACATCAACAAGGATGCGGGATAGGGCTTCCACCCGGTCGAAACTCACCTCACCCGAAACCAGCTCCGCTCTCAGATCGGGGCGGTCGATGGTGCGACGCATGGTCCGGACCAGACTCTTGGCTGTTTCACGGCTGACATCCAAGCGGGAGGCGGTCCACTCCGACAGGGAGCGGCAGCCATCGCCGGTAGCCACCTGACGTCCGTCCAACTCCTCGAGGATGGCCAGGTCTTTGGCGGCCAGACGGGAACGTTCTGCCTCGTCGGCCAGAAGCTCCTGTTCCAACTGGTCGGTGGTCCAGTCTTGGTAGCTCACAACTCCGAACATACGTTCGCCCTATGACAAATTCAGGACTTCCGATCGGTTTCTACAAAAAAAGAAGTCCGTCAGGCGTCAGTGCGGGTCGCCACCGAAATAACCTGGAACTCAGCCGACCGTGAGGAGGATGGGTTGATTCTCGATTTCTTCAGCGACCTGAACTGGCTCGCCGTAGTGGTGGCAGCGATCGCCTGGTTTGTGTTCAGCGCCATCTGGTACTCGGTCCCGCCGTTGAGCAATGCGTGGCAGAAGGCAGCAGGCGTGGACGCGTCGGCGGAGGGACCGCCACTCACTCTGCTGTTCATCCCGACTTTCGTCGGCTATTTCGTGACCACCGTTGTGATCGCCCTGCTCGTCCGTGCCATCGGGGCCACAGAGGTGAACGACGGGATCATATTGGGCATTGTCCTCGGCGTCGGATTCGGGACCGTAGGCGCCCTGGTCAACCAGATCTACGAGCGGAAGGGCAGCACCTATTGGCTGATCAACGGGGTGAACGCCATCATCGCCTACATGATCGTGGCGGTGATCCTCGTCGTTTGGGAGTGACCTCAGTCCAGTTCGACTTCCTCGACCGTCCCAGCGCGGATCGTGAAGCCGCGGATCTCTTCGGGTGCGGCGATGAGATACATCCAATCCGGCTCCAGGGCCGACTGCACGTCGATCAGGGAGGGCATGGCGTTCCCTCGGGGATGGGAATGAAACACACCGGTGATCACCCAGCCCTGTGACTCGGCGTGGGCCAGCGCAGAGAAGTGCTCGTCGGGGTCGATCGTGTAGGAGACAGGCGATGGATCGACGTTGGTCAGGGGGTAGGCGAAGGTGATCCGCCCTTCGGAGTCCGCGGCGACCAGCCCGCAGCACTCGTTGGGGGCACAGTTGTCGGCGTGGGTCAGGATCGCCTGACGGATCTGGTCAGGAAGTCTCGGCACGCGCCACGTTGCCGGCGGGCCGACAGGTCTGGTCGTACTCGACCAGCATCGGGGGCATCTCGGAGTCGGCGCATGCGGGGCAGGTCGGATCCCGACCCACATTGACTGTTGAGAAGTCCTCTTCCAGGGCGTCGTAGATGAGGAGCCGGCCGGTCAACGGCTCTCCGATGTCGAGCAATAGCTTGATCGCCTCCATCGCCTCGATCGACCCGATGACCCCGGGGAGGACACCGAGCACGCCGGCCTCCGCACACGATGGCGCCAGCTCGGGGGGCGGGGGCTCGGGGAACAGACAGCGGTAGCACGGGCCCTGGTAGGGATCGAACACGGAGACCTGACCCTCGAACCGGAATATCGACCCGTGGACCACTGGCACTCGCAGGTGCAGTGAGGCGTCATTCACCAAATATCGGGTTGGAAAGTTGTCCCCTCCGTCCACGACGACGTCGTAGCCGGTCATAATCCTCATCACATTCCCGGCGCCGAGCCGCTCGTTGTGAGTCACGACCTTCACGTCGGGGTTGAGCGCGGAGAGGGTTTCCCGGGCGGAGTCGGTCTTGGACATGCCGACACGGTCGAGATTGTGAAGCACCTGGCGTTGGAGGTTGGTGGCGTCAACCGTGTCGTAGTCGACGATCCCGATGGTGCCAACGCCCGCCGCGGCCAGGTATAGGGCAGCCGGTGAACCGAGGCCGCCGGCGCCGATGATCAGCGCCTTCGAGTCGAGGAGGCGAGTCTGGCCCTTTTCCCCGACCTCGGGGAGGAGCACGTGACGCGAGTATCGCTCGCGCTGGTCCGCGGTGAGCCCTTCGCCGGTTCGCCACGCCCTTCCTTCCGCCTTCCAGCGGTCAAACCCGCCCGCCATGGAGGCGACATAGGAGTACCCCATCTCCATGAGGCTGAGAGCGGCAAGCGCCGATCGGTCGCCCCCGGCGCAGTAGAGGACCAGGCGCTGCGTGGTATCAGGGGCGACGGTGCCGATGTCGCGCTCCAGCACGCCTCGAGGGAGCAGGTGTGCGCCCGGGATTGCTCCCTGCGCGTGCTCGCCGACCTCGCGTACGTCGATGATGACCACCTCGGCGAGCACCGTTTCGAGCCGTTCGGGCAGGACCTCCTCGATCAGCCCCTTGGCGCTGTTGACGAGGTCGCGATACGAGCTCATCAGTGAGCGTGGGCCGGATCCGGGGAGTTGGGGTCGATCCGATACCGGTCGAACGCATCCTGGACCACGTCCTTGGGAACCAGACCCTGGCTGGCGAGACTCGACAGGGTGGCAGCCACGATGTGACCGGCATCGACCTCGAAGAACCTGCGCAACGCTTTTCGCGCGTCGGAGCGGCCGAAGCCATCGGTGCCAAGGGTGACAAACGGCCAGGGAACCCACCGCGCCACCTGGTCGGGCACCAGCTTCATGAAGTCGGTGACTGCGACGACTGTCCCTTTTAGCCCGGAGAGAGCTTGGGTGACGTACGGTGTTCGCGGCGTCTCCGTGGGATGGAGCAGATTCCAGCGGTCCACCGAGAGTGCCTCTTCCCTCAGTTTCTTGTACGACGTCGCCGACCAGAGCTCGGCCCGGATGTCGTAGTGCTCAGCGAGGTCGCTGGCCGCTTGACGGGCGGCCAGGTTGGCCGACCCCGAGAAGAGAATCGCAACGTTCTGGCCGTCTGCATCGGGGGCGTCGGCCCACTTGTACAACCCTTTCATGATCCCCTGCTCCACGCCCTCTCCCCGCGGCGGTTGGGCATAGTTCTCGTTGTAGAGCGTCAGGTAGTAGAAGACATCCTCGGGCTCGTCGCCGTACATCCGCTGCAGTCCCTGCTCGATGATCGTTCCAACCTCGTAGGCGAACGCCGGGTCGTAGGCCTCGCAGACCGGAACCGATGTGGCCAGCACATGACTGTGCCCGTCCTGGTGCTGCAGACCTTCGCCTTCGAGAGTGGTCCTTCCGGCTGTGGCCCCGAGCAAGAAGCCGCGCACCCGGGAGTCGGCGGCTGACCAGATGAGGTCGCCGACACGTTGGAAGCCGAACATCGAATAGAAGATGAAGAATGGGACCATCGGGACCCCTCGGGTGGCATAGGAGGTCCCGGCTGCGATCCACGAAGCCATCGACCCCGCCTCGGTTATGCCTTCTTCGAGGATCTGCCCATCCTGGCTCTCGGCGTAGGAGAGCAACATCGAGGCGTCGACCGGCTCGTAGAGCTGGCCTTTGGAGGCATAGATCTTCAGCTCCCGGAAGAGCGAGTCCATGCCGAAGGTTCTTGCTTCGTCGGGCACGATCGGAACCACATGCTTTCCGAAGTCTTCGGCTCGGGCAAGGCCGCGCACCAACCTGGTGAATGCGGAGGTGGTCGAGGCCTCGACCTTCCCTGAGCCGGCATAGACCTCGGCGTAGGTCTCTGACGGCGGCAGGCTCAATCGATCTCGTCCAACGACGCGTTTGGGCAGGTATCCCCCCAGTTCCTGTCTGCGGGCATGGAGGTAATCGTGCTCGGGCGTTCCCGGCCCGGGTCTGAAGTAGGGCGGCTCCCGGTCTCCATCGAGCAACTCGGCGGGGATGTCGCCTTCGAGGTGGAGTGTCTCGCGCAGACCCAGCAGTTGCTTGTTGGTCAGCTCCTTTATCTGATGGGTGGCGTTGCGCCCTTCGACATCGGGTCCCAGGGTCCAGCCTTTGATGGTCTTGGCCAGAATCACCGTCGGCTTGCCGTTGTCGAGCTCGGTCGCAACCTTGTATGCGGCGTACACCTTTCGATAGTCGAGCCCACCGCGACGCAGAGCCCAGATCTCGTCGTCGCTCATGTCGGACACCAGCTCTTTGGCGCGGGGATCCTTGCCGAAGAAGTGCTCCCTCACGAAGGCCCCGCTTTCGGTCTTGTACCGCTGATACTCCCCGTCGACTGTGGTGCTCATCACCTTGATCAGAGCGCCTTCGTGATCACGCTCGAGCAGCTTGTCCCACCCCGATCCCCATACCACCTTGATGACGTTCCACCCCGCCCCGCGAAAGACTGCTTCGAGCTCGGTGATGATCTGGCTGTTCCCACGAACCGGCCCGTCCAGCCTCTGGAGATTGCAATTGACCACCCAGGTGAGGTTGTCGAGCCCTTCACGGGTGGCGAGTGAGATCGCACCGAGGGTCTCGGGCTCGTCGACCTCGCCGTCACCGATGAAGCACCAGACTCGCGACTGTGAGGTGTCATCGAGTCCACGGTTGTGCAAGTACTTGTTGAAGCGGGCGTGATAGATCGAGTTGATCGGCCCGAGACCCATCGAGACAGTCGGAAACTCCCAGTATTCGGGCATCAGCCTGGGATGGGGATAGGAGGAGAGCCCGTCACCGTCGATCTCGAACCGGAAGTTGTCGAGATGCTTCTCGTCGAAGCGGCCCTCGAGGAACGATCGGGCGTAGATGCCCGGGGCGGCATGACCCTGCATGTAGACGTGATCGCCGCCGCCGGGGGCATCCTTGCCCCTGAAGAAATGGTTGAAGCCAACCTCGTAGAGGGTGGCCGAGGAGGCGAACGTGGACAGATGGCCTCCGACGCCCTTGGACCGATGGTTGGCCTTGACCACCATCACCGCGGCGTTCCACCGGATATAGCGCCGGATACGTCTCTCGATGTCCTCGTCTCCGGGAAACTCCGGCTCTTCCTCGGGGGGGATGGTGTTGATGTGGGGGGTGGTGACCCCCCCGGCCATGCCGATGTTGCTCTCGTGGGCGCGCTCGATCAGCTTGGCGACGAGGTAAATGGCTCGGTCGGGCCCGTACTCCCTGACCACCGCGTCGAGCGAGTCGATCCACTCTTTGGTCTCGACCGGATCGGAGTCGGGCATCTGGTTGACGTACTCGTCGCCAAGAGTCCGACCAAGGTCACCTGCCATGGGGAAAGCCTAGTTAGAAGCCGGGCTTGCCATAAGGGCCCGGATCACACTGTGACCGCCGGAATGCCGGTGTGTGCCAGCCAATCGTCGACCACGGCCATGAACCGGAGGGGCGCGTCCATCTGGGGGGTATGCCCGGTGTCGTCCAGCACGACATGGTCCCATTCGGGGCGTAGTGAGCAGAGCCATTCGACTGCGCTCGGGGAAACGAACGGGTCTGACGCTCCCTGGACTACCAGGGTTGGAGCTTCGATCGAGTTGATCATCTCGACATAGGAGGCACGTCGAAAGTAGGCCAGGGCAATCGACGACGCGGTCCGGGCGGTGGCGTATTCGGCCCAGGGGAGTTGCTTACGGATGCGGGCCATCTCCCGAGAATCGGCGATGAGGTCCATGGGAACGCGTCCCGGTTTGTGGGTGATCATGGCCAGGCTCTTGCGCACCAGCTCTTCGGGGGTGTTGCTGCGGAGAAAATGGCGCCCGAAGATCTCGCCGAGAACCGGTGTGGCTTGGACCGCGAGCCGGGCGAACGTCGGCCAGTGGATCCGTGGATCGGGAAACCTCGGCGGAGTCGCCGGCGAGACCAGGACCAATCTGTCGACCAGATCGGGTCTGGAGGCCGCCACCATTGCGGCGAGCAGCCCTCCAGTGGAGTTGCCGATCAAGGTGTGCCCGGGCTCGTCCAGGGTCTCGAGATAGCTGATGATCGAATCACGGTGGGTGGTGAGGTGGAAGTCCTGGCGCGGCGGTGTCAACCCGAAACCCGGAAGATCGATGGCCCGGACCCGTCCCGAACGGGCCAACGCCGGTGCCACCGCATTCCAGTTGGTTGTCGAGCCCCCCATACCGTGAACCAGGACGAGGCTTGGGCCCGATCCATCGAAATCGACCTCGTGGATTGGCCCCCGACCGGTCGGGATGTAGTCGTTCACGCCTCCGAGGCTACCCATCGTCCCCCCTTAGACTCGCGGGGTGAGCTTGCTTCTCGTGTCGACATACGAGTTGGGTCGTCAGCCGGTGCATCTGGCATCTCCGACGGCCGCCCTCGTTGCGGGCGGGGTCGACGTGATACCCCTCGATCTGGCCGTTGCCGATTGGGACACGGAGTTGGTCGACCGGGTGGACGGTGTTGCCTTCTCGGTCCCGATGCACACCGCGATGAGACTGGCAGTGTCCCTGGCTGGGATGGTCCGCGAGCAGCGGCCCGAGCTGCCTATCGCGTTCTATGGCCTCTACGCAGCGGTGGGGAGCGAAGAAACTCTCGGCCGACTGGCCGATGCCGTGTTCGTGGGTGAATACGAGCCCGACTTCGTCGCCTGGGCCCGGGAGCTGGGCGAGCCACGCACCGGCCGACCGGAGATAAACAGTCATCTCGGTCCATCCCGGTTCCGCACGCCCGATCGCTCGATGCTCCCTGCTCATGAGAACTATGCCCGGCTGGAATGGGAGGGTGAAGCCCGAACTGCGGGGGCGGTGGAGGCGTCTCACGGCTGTAGACACCGCTGTCGGCACTGCCCGATACCGGTTGTCTACGACGGGCGGATGCGTGTGGTCGGATCCGATGTGGTTCTCTCCGACATCGACCAGTTGGTCAGTCAGGGCGTCGAGCACGTGACCTTCGGGGATCCGGACTTCCTCAATGCTCCTCGCTACTCGCTCGACATCCTGCGCGAGGCACACTCGGCGCATCCCGACCTGACCTTCGATGTGACGGTGAAAGTCGAGCACATCCTGGCTCATCGGGACCTCTGGCCGGTGATGGCGTCGCTGGGGCTCTTGTTCGTGGTGAGCGCATTCGAGAGCACCGACGAGACCACCCTCGACATACTGGACAAGAACCACACGGTCGCCGATATGAGGACGGCAGTGTCCATCCTGAGGTCGGCCGGGGTCCATGTCCGCCCTACCTGGCTCCCGTTCCTTCCTTGGACGACACCGGGCCATCTGCTCGACCTGGTCGAGTTCCTCGACGCCAACAGCCTGTGGGGGGCCACCGATCCGGTCCAGCTCTCGATCAAGCTCTTGATTCCCGAGGGCTCGCTCCTCGAGGACCACCCGGCTGTCGTGCCCCACCTTCTCGGTTATCAGGCAGAGACACTCACCTGGGGCTGGAGCTTTGCCCACGCCGCGACAGAACGGCTCCAGGTCGAGCTCGACGCGGTCGCGGCCGAAGGCTCCGACTGCGGAGCCGATGCGGCAGACATCCTGGCGTCCATGCGGGGACGGATCGCGTTGGCCGGCGCCGTCGAGCTCCCCCCGATGCCACCATCCCCTCCCACCCCCCGACTGACCGAGAGCTGGTTCTGTTGCGCCGAGCCAACGGCGACTCAGGCCGCGGCGGTCGGGTTGACGATCGGTAGGCTGCCGCTCGCAATCAAGTAGAGGATTCGATGGCAACGGTGTTGGCGGCGGAGGGCCTGAGCAAGAGGTTCGGAGACTTGGTGGCGGTGAACGATGTCAGCTTCGAGATCGCCGAGGGTGAGACTTTCGGGTTGCTCGGCCCGAACGGAGCGGGAAAGACCACCTCGATCTCGATGGTGGCCGGGTTGCTCGAGCCCGACGGCGGGGCGGTCCAGGTAAACGGCACGACCATCCGCACCAGATCGACTGCGGGGAGATCTGACATCGGCCTGGTTCCACAAGAGCTGGCCATCTATCCCGATCTCACCGCTGAGGAAAACCTCAGATTCTTTGGCCGGCTCTACGAGATGACCGGTCCCGAGTTGGCGACGAGGACCGAGGAAGTACTCGAGGTGATCGGTTTGACCGACCGGAAGGACGACCTGACCAAGGAGTTCTCCGGCGGGATGCAGCGAAGGCTCAACATCGGCATCGGCCTCCTCCATCGTCCCCGGCTGCTCATCCTCGACGAGCCGACGGTTGGGGTCGATCCCCAGTCGAGGAACGCCATCCTCGAATCCGTGGAAGAGCTCTCCGGCCAAGGAATAGCCGTGCTCTACACCACCCATTACATGGAGGAGGCGGAGCGGCTCTGTGATCGCGTGGCCATCATCGACGAAGGTGTGATCAAAGCCGAAGGCACCCGCCGGGAATTGGTCTCTTTGGTTGGCCAGAAAGACCGGATCCGAGTGGCGATGACCGGGGACGTGGCAGAGGTCGCCCGCATCGCAGCAGAGTTGGATGGCGTGGACGAAACGAGCCCGTCGGACTCCGGTATAGACGTGCTCGCCTCCGACGCCTCGAAGCTCCTCCCCGAGTTGTTGGCCTGTGTGTCGTCCGCCGGCGCAAGCGTGTCCGCCGTCGAGGTGTTCGAGCCCAATCTCGAGGCGGTGTTCCTCCATCTCACCGGCAAAGCGCTTCGCGACTGACATGAGCGCCGCCACCCGGATCGCGGGCAAGGACCTGAAGCTCCGTCTGCGCGATCGATCCGCCTTCATCATCGGGATCATCACCCCACTCGCCTTGGCATACATCTTTCACCTGGTGTTCGGCAACGTTTTTGCCTCCGAGACCCTTGACCTCCAGGTCGGACTGGTGGATCTGGATCGCTCAGAGATATCGCTCTCGCTCGGCGAGGTGCTCGTCGAGATCGAGTCGCAGGGGGTCCTCGAGGTCACCGACTTCGGCGACACCGCGGCTGCCGATGTGGCGGTGGAAGATGGAGACGTTGGTGCCTACCTCCTGCTCGAGCCCGGGTTGGGGGTTGCCGCAATCGCGGGCAGCCCTTTCACCATCCAGGTCGTCGGTGACATCGACTCCCAGACCACCACCCAGGTGGCTACTGCCATCGCCTCCGAGTTCGGTTCCGGGATCGGCCGGGCCCAGCTCTCGGTGGCGACCGCGGTCCACGCCGGGGGAGGGCCGCCACCCGCCGACGTGGTCTCATGGGGCGAAGAGGCAGCGTTGCGGCCGCAGGCGTATGTCTTCTCCGACGTCACCGCCGAGACCCGCCAGCTCGACGCCTCCACCTTCTTCGCTGCTGGTATGGCGGTGTTCTTCCTTCTCTTCACCGTCCAGTTCGGCGTGCTCGGGATACTCGAGGAGGAGGAGAACGGGACTCTGGCCCGGCTGCTTGCCGCCCCGATCGGCCGACGCAGCGTCTTGATGGGAAAGGCCCTGCTCTCCTTCGCCCTCGGCGTCATCTCGATGACGGTGTTGATCGTGGCCACCCACTATCTCATGGGCGCTCGGTGGGGACCCGTACTCGGGGTGGCGGTGCTGGTAGTCACCGGGGTCCTGGCCGCCACTTCGATCATGGGTGTGATCGCCTCGGTGGGGAAGTCGGCCGAAGGCGCGGCCAACCTGGGAGCGATCGTCGCTGTGACACTGGGAATGCTCGGAGGGACTTTCTTCCCGATCGGGCAGGGCAACGATCTGCTGAGCCGGCTCACATACATCACTCCACATGCGTGGTTCATGCGCGGCCTGTCGGAGATCTCCGGTGGAGGGGAATGGACGGCCGCGTTGCCGTCGGCGGGCGCCTTGCTCGTCATCGCCCTGGTCCTGGGGCTCGTCGCCTGGTTCGTGTTGCAGCGGAGGCTCTCACGATGAAGGTGCTGGCCATCGCCTGGAGCAACGTTCGTCGCATGCTGCGGGAGCGATCGAACATCTTCTTCGTCTTCATCTTCCCAATCGCGCTGATCCTGCTGATCGGGGCCCAGTTCGGTGGGGACTTCGACCCTGCGATCGGGCTGTTTCAGGAAGACGACGATCCGCTGGCCACGGCCGTCGCCGAGGAGATCGCCGCCGACGACAGCCTCGCTATCTCCGAGTACGAGAGCCGGGAGGAGCTGACCACGGCGGTGGAGCGGGGAGCGGTCCAGGCAGGAGTGTTCCTACCCGCCGGGATGACGGAGCTGGCAGCGGGCGGATCCCAGGTCGAAGTCGGATATGTGGCGAGACCCGAAGATTCAGGGCAACAACTCCAGTCGGTTGTCGCTGCCGCGGTGGCCCGGGTGATGGCCCCGGTAGGTGCCGCCCAGTTCGCCCTCGAGAAGACCGCCGCCGGGTTCGATCAGGCGCTGGAGGCGGCCAGATCTGAAACCGCTTCGGCTCCCGGTCTCGAGGTGGAGACCACGGCGGTTGGAGAAGCCTTGTTCCCGGCCACCCTGGGTCGATTCGACCTGGGCGCCTCCCAGCAGCTGTCCCTGTTCACCTTTCTCACTGCTCTGGCCGGCTCTGCCGCTCTGATCCTGAGCCGAAAGCTCGGCATTTCGCGACGGATGCTCTCCACACCTACCTCGGCCCGAACCATCGTGCTCGGCGAGGCGGCAGGCCGGTGGGCCGTGGCCATGGTCCAGGGGCTCTATATCGTGGCCGCCACTTTCCTCCTCTTCCGGGTGAACTGGGGTGATCCCTGGGGCGCGCTGCTCCTCCTCACCACGTTCTCGGCGGTGGGCGCCGGGGCCGGGATGCTGATGGGGGCGACTTTCAGGAACGACCAACAGGCTGGTGGCATCGGAGTCGTGGTCAGCCTCGGATTGGCGGCACTGGGTGGCGCCATGCTCCCGATCGAGCTGTTCTCCCCGGCCATGAATCGGGTGGCCCATTTCACCCCGCACGCATGGGTCATCGACGGCTTCGCCGAGCTGGTGCGCCGAGATGGGACCGTGATCGACATCCTTCCCGAGCTCGGTGTGCTCACCGCGTATGCCGCGGTCCTGCTGCTGCTCGCTTCCTGGCGGCTGAGAGTCGTGCTCACTCGAGGGTGATGTTTGAATGAGCATCGATGTCTGAACAGAACGCCAATGCCGTGGGTTGCCTGGGGAGGGTGCTCACGTTCATCGGGCTGGTTTGGATCGGACTCATTGTCCTCGGTGGGATAGGGATTCTCTCGCGACTGGGGGTGCGAGATACCTTCATTGCCGGCGTGGTCGGCACCAGCATCATCCCCGGGTTGCTATTCCTCGCCTCCGGCCGCGTGCTACGGCGCCGGGCCGCCACCATGTCAGGGCCAGAGGGGCAGACCAGCTCGACCCCGGTGCCAGATCAGGAGCTGAGCAAGGGCAAAGGCAAGGGGGTCAGGTCGATCCGTCTCGAGCCGACCGCAAGACCGGCGCCGAAGCCGGCGACACCGCCGATGCCCACACCCACGCCTATTCCGGAGCCAACTCCCCCGAGACCCGCCCAACAACGGCCGACACCTGTCGATCCCATCGCCAAGGCTCGCCGCGATGTGGCCAAGAGTCTCGAAGAGGCGGTCGCCGGTCTCGAGGAGTCGACCGAGCCTTCCCAGCAGCCCGGTTCGACCGGGGGCAAGCGCACCCGGCCGAAGACCTCCCAGGAGTTGGTGGACGAAGCCCGGCGCCGCTGGGGCGTCGACAAGCCGCGCTAAAGACCCGCGGCCGCCAATTGACGTGCCTGGCGTACCTCGGAGGCAAACGCCGCCCGGCGGGCGAGCACGTCTTCGGATTGATCGATCAGATCGCGGTTCCGGGCCAGGGCCAGGGCGGACTTGAAGAGCACCTGACTTGCGCTCTCCCCGGAGATGAGCCGTTCCTCGATCCGATACATGCGGGCACGATCGAGACATGCCTTGAGGAATGACTTCTCATCGAACCTCCGTTTGAGGGCCTCGAGCTCGTCGCCAACCACCTGATAGGCGTCGAGAAAGGGGAGGATCGCCCAATAGGCGACGGGTGCGCCGAGTTTGACCAAAGTCTCGCCGGCGCCGGCAGCGGTGAGCGAGCTCTCCCAATCCGGTATGTCGATGCCGATGTCCGACTCCACATCGGAGAGGAACTCGTCCTTCTCCGGGAAGAAGAACTCGAACTTCAACAGATCGCGGTAGGCAAGCAACGTGTCTCGAACTGCGCCCGGTGCTTCGTCCCCGGACCCGGCGACAGCGCCCAGGGCCATCTCGGCCAGAGCCCGGTTGATGAAGAAATGGACGATTACGTTCCGGTAGTAGGAGATCCGAATCATCTGCTCGTCGCTGAGCCAGAACACTCTTCGCCCCAGAGCCTCGTGGCTGCTGACGTTGTCGTTCTCGGCGAGCCAATCGAGCACGCCGGTCACCCGGGCGGGATCCCCGGGTTGGAAGTCCTCCGTGGTCGGGAGGTCGCGAGCTTTGGCGAACTCGAGTAGCCGGGAGGCGTCGTCGGCAAGCTGACCGGCCGAGCGCGCCGACCCGCGGGCGGCGAGAAGAGCGACGCTGATGAGAGCGGTGGGAGTCAGGGGAGTGACCTGGCCGATCCGGTACATGACCTCGAAAGCCAGTTTCTGCAGGCCGATCGAGGTCTCGTCGTCACCTTCGATCGACCCCAACACATCTCTCACCGACACCGGTTCGCCGAAATTGATATGGATGTCGCCATAGCGACGGCGCAAAGAGCGGACCGCCCTGACCAGCCAACCGATCGACTCCCGTTCCTTCTCCTTCCCCTGCGCTTCGAGCGCGTATTCGGGAACGTCCTGGATCTGGTCGTAGGCGATGGAGACGGGTATGAGCTGGATGTCCTCGCTCTTGCCCCGTCGGGTCGACTCGACAACGTAGCTGAGCAAGCCGAGGCGAGGGGGCAATAGCCGGCCCGAGCGTGACCTGCCTCCCTCCATGTACCACTCGAGCGGGAATCGCTTCTCCACGAGGTAATCGAGGTACGCCCGCAACACGGTCTTGTAGAGCTGGTTGTCTTTGAAGGTGCGCCGGATGAAGAACACGCCGGTCCGCCGCAGGAGGGGGCCGATCGGGAAGAAGTTGAGGTTGATCCCCCCGGCCGTGTGATTGGGAGGAAAATCGTTCTCCCACAACATGAACTGAAGACTCAGTCGGTCGAGGTTCGAACGGTGAGAGGGCAGGAACACCATGGTGTGCCCCTCGCCCAGGGCGGAGAGACGTTTGACTTGCTCCTCGGAGTATTTGATCTCGCCGTAGCCCTGGCTGTACAGCTTGTGGATCGCATTGGCGATGAGATCGATGACGTAAGGCGAATGGGTGGCCGCGATCTCGCGTAGATACTGCTCCGCCTTCTCCCTGGCGATTGCCGGGGTCATGCCCGAGTCGATGCCCACGGCGTCGACGGACTCCAGGAACTCGCGACGTGACAGGATCGCCTCCGGCACGAACCGCGGGATCTTGTAGCGGTTGCCGCGGAGTTTTCTCTCGGCCTGGTCGAGAACCAGCCATGCCCTTCGGGTCACGAAGCTGGTCAGGGGGTCGACCTGGCCCGACACCTGATAGTCGTCGGCCAGCTCTGAGGCAAAGGCTCCACGTGCCGCGATCAGCCGCACCCGTCCCGGTCGTGCCATCCGGATCCATCGAGCTCGAATCCCCTTGGGATCGCGGGGGTCACCGGGCTGAATGACATCCCACCAGCTGACCGACCGTCGCCCGTCCTTCTCCGGCGCCATCCACAAGACACGCAGCGGTATCAGATACGGGTCCTCGGGGGAGGCAAGAACTCGGGCCAGCTCCTCACTGTCGCCCCCGGTTCCTCTCCGGGACGAGCTGACCCTCAGGGTGCTCTGCTCGCCCGGGAGGTCCTTGTCCAGCCACTTCTTCAGCAACCCGGCTTCGTAGTCGGTTCCGGCGTCGAGAAGATACACGGTGGCCGATTCGGCGGGCCCACGGAGGAGGTCGTTTCGGTCTGAGGGGTTCTTGGACACGATCCCACTCTATTTGGCTGCCAAACTCGATCCTCGTGCGAATGGTCCTTCAGCGTGTGTCCCGGGCATCGGTGACAGTCGGTGATGCCTCGGTGGGCTCCATCGCGGGCGGCCTGGTGATCCTGGTCGGGATCGCCCCAACGGACACCGACCACGAGATCGACCGAGCCGTGGACAAGGTGTCCAACCTACGGATCTTCGCCGACGAAGCGGGTCTGATGAATCGATCGATCGTAGACATCGGGGGCTCTGTCCTCCTGGTCAGTCAGTTCACCCTGCTCGCCGATGTCGGCAAAGGACGTCGGCCCTCGTTCGCGAACGCCGCCGACCCGGAGACAGCAGAGCCCTTGATCGATCGCTTCGCGACCATGCTGAGGGAACTGGGGATCCTGACCGAAACCGGGGCATTCGGTGCGTCGATGGCGGTCGACCTGGTCAACGAAGGCCCCGTCACCATCATCATCGACGTCGAGGACGGACGTGTGAGTTGAGCGGGTCGGTCCCATGCCGCCACGCACGAGGCAGATGTCAGGTGCCCGCCACCTGCTCCTGACCGGCAGGGCAGAACCTGAGAAAGTCACACCGGTGGCACCAGTCTCCCGGTGTTGGGTCGAATTCGGCGCGGTCGATGGCACCGGTCAATCGTTCGAGGTCTTGTAAGGCACGATCGCGCCAAGGCTCGTCTGCTCGCTGGGTGTCGATGGTCAGCCCACCACCGAGATATGCGAACGACACGTCGATCTGCTCCGGCTGGTCGACTCCGAAGTCAACCCTGGTCGCGGCCACTGCATAGGCCTGGAGCTGGACCATCAGCGAAGGGTCCTTCTTGGGGCGACCGCTCTTGAAGTCGACGATCTCCCAGGAGGTGCCTTGGCGGTAGACGGCGTCGATGCGGCCACGCACCTGGTAGCCGTTGTCCAACTGGAGGGAGAAAGGCGCCTCGATCAACTCGGCCCGGTCGTTTCCGTAGCGGGATGCGAGGAATGCCTTGAAGCCGCCGCCGCCGCTGGCCTCGTCGATTACGTCGTAGAGCTCGGACTCCATTGGCTCAAAGGGCACCTGACCACGCTGATGCAATTCGATGCGTCTGTGGAGCTCGGTCCCAGCCACTGCGGCAGGGTTGCGTCGCCGGGGCAGACGATCGACTTCGGACCAGAAGAAGCGTCTCGGGCATTGGGCGTAGGTCACCAGCCCGGTCACCGAAACCGATCGTCGCGTTTCGTCCGGTTGCTGGTCGATCTCGGCGAGGCTGAGCTCGAACAGCGTTTCGGTCCACTCGCCGACCCGTCGCTCGAAATCGTCGCCGATGTCCATCTCCCGCGCTTTTTCCGCCATCGAGCCTTCGTCGCTCACCGCTTCTCTCAATGCTCCGTCCCACCCGCGATCAAACAGTGGATCGGGCGCCTCACCCGATGCGTCGCGTCGCAACAAGGCGGGTCTCGGGGTCTCTGAAGCGTGCCCGTCCTGCTGGGTCATGGGGTGCCCCTCGACCAGCTCGAAGAGCTCGGAGGGCTTCTTTGGTGTCATCGTGGGTTCGGGCAATCCGTACCAATAGGCGCCGGTGAAGATGAGGTGCGATCGTGCCCTGGTGGCCGCGACATATGCCACCCGCCACTCCTGCAAGTCGTTCTTGGCTCGGAAGTAGTCCTTTCGGTCGGCTTCGTCCGCCGGCATATCGACGAGGGAGTCGTCGATTCGAAACTCTGCCGGGAGATACTCGGGAAACCGGATCGGGTCCGGGAACTGGTGTGCGCCGCTGGGAAAGCTCTGGCTGGTGACGGCGGGTATTGCAACGACGTCCCACTCGAGCCCCTTGGAACGATGGACGGTGACCAGGGTCACGGCCTCTTCGCCAGACAGATGAGCCGAGTCGAGCTCCTCGGCGGGCTCTTCGGCCATCGCATCGAGATACTCGAGGAAGGCGGTGAGTGAAGGGCGGCCCTTGAGTGGGCTCCATTCCTCGGCCAAGTCGAGAAGGCGATAGAGGTTCAGTCGAGCAGTGGTGCGCTGGTTGACAGGGAGAGACTCGATGTCTTCCCAAGCGCGGGTCCGGTCGAGAACCAGTCGGCACACCTCGACCAGGCTCATGCCCTGGCTCTCGGTCAAGACCTCCCGGTAGACGCCCAGGAAATGGCGGTAGACGACCACCGCTTCGGGACGCACCCCGCCGATCTCGTCGATGTGCTCGATCGCCTCGAGAAGGGTGATACCAGGGACGTCATCGGCGTCATGGTCGGATACGGCTCCGGCCAGCCAACCGGTGAGCGGGGAGATGTCGGCAAAACCGAGTCGGTAGCGGCTGCCGAGGAGCACCTGGACCAGAGAGGGCGAGTCATCGGGGCGATCGATGACAGTGAGCCATGCCCTGAGATCAGCCACTTCGGGCACTGACAACAAGCCTCCGAGGTTGGCCACTTCGACCGGTATGTCATGACGGGCCATCGAGTCGACCACGGCCGCGAAGTCTTTGTTCTTCCGGAACAGGACTGCCATCTGCGACCACGGAATGCCCTCCTCGTGCAGAGTCTCGAACTTGCGGGCTATCCAGTCGGACTCCGCGAGTGCGTCGGTTGCCCAATGCGTGATCACCTGTCCGACGCGGGATACGTCGTCGGCGACCAGAGGCTCGGTATCGGGGTTGGCCCGGCGTCGGATCTGATTCGCTATCTCGAGGATCACGGGGGCGGAACGGCGATTGAGGGTGAGGGCGCGCTCGTGGGCTGGGGCGCCGCCCGGGGAGCGGAATTGCTGTGCGAAGAGCTCGAAATTCTCGGCGGAAGCGCCGCGCCACTCGTAGATCGTCTGGTCTTCGTCACCGACGGCGATCACCGGGAAGTCGTCGGTGAATATGGCGGTCAGCAAGGCCCTTTGGGCCGGGTTGGTGTCTTGATACTCGTCGAGCACCAGTGTCTGGTAGCGATCGCGCAGGTCCCGGGCCAGCTCCGGGTGACGGTTCATGAGCTCGGTGGACAGTGTCACCAGGTCGGCGTAGTCGACCACGCCCAGCCTGCGTTTGTCGGCCTCGTATCGCTGCAGGGTCTCGAGCATCTCGACCCGCTTAGCCCAGATGTCACCCCGCGGATCGGCTTCGGCCAGGAGGCGGGCAGGGCTGAGCAGATGGTCGCCCAGGCGATCGCCCAGGCTCCGGATCTTGTCCACGGAGCCCGGGTAGGTGATGTCGAGATGGTCATAGGAGGTGTGGTGAAAGGATTCGGTCAGTAGCTGTCGGGAAAAGGTCGGTGTGATGATCCGGACCCGGCCGTCGACTCCAACCAGGGCTCCGAACTCTCCCAGCACCTGGGCAGCAAAGCCGTGATATGTGTGAACCTCTGCCTGTCGGCCTTCATCGATGGTGGGGCCGAGGAACGACTTGACCCGTTCCGCCAGCTCGGCCGCGGCCTTGTTGGTGAAGGTGATCCCGAGGATTCTCTCCGGGTCGACCTGGTGATTCTCAACCAGGTTGGCGATGACGAGGGCCACAGTTGTCGTCTTGCCGGTGCCCGCTCCAGCCCTGATCCTGATGGTGTTGAGCCCGAGATAAAGGATCCCCTGTTGCTCCGAGGATGGTCTCAGGGGGCTCATGGGAGGTATGCCCCCTTGCCTTGGGGCCAGGCCGGGCATGAGAGGCGAAACCGGCATCGCTCACACCTGGCGCTCACCCGCGGCTCCCAATTCTCCTCCCGGATCGATCGGGTCACATCCTCCATGGTCTCTCTCACCTGGGGGAGCAAGCTCATGTCGAGGGCGCGGGTGCCCACAGACTTGCCCGTCGCCCGGGGAAACCACATCTGGGCGTCGATGACCGGCTCACCGAGCTCGTCGGAGACGGCAGAGGCATAGAAGCCGAGCTGGATGGACTGCTTGGCGTCCTTGTGGGGCGGGGGGCTCTTGGTGGTCTTGTAGTCGATGACACGGAGACCCGCCGCGGTGCGCTCCAACCGGTCGATGTAGCCAATCCAGGGCACCCCATCGATCACCGCCTCGACACGCTTCTCCAGCTCGACCGGTATGCCGTCAGGACTGGGCCACCGGCTGTAGAGGTTGCTGATCGCCTCGCGGGCATGCTTGAGCCAGGCCGCATTGAGCTGGGGTGTCCCGAAGTCTGCGGTGGCCCATACCCGCTCCAAGTGGCTCAGCGCATCCGCCAGGTCGGCGTGTGTCTTACCCGAGCCGAGAGTCTCGCTTTCGGCTGCCTCCAGGGCGGTGTGGACCAGTGTGCCGAAATGTGCGTAAGGAGACGACGAGTCATTCAGCCTGAGACGCCGTTCCATGGCGTACTGCCGGGGACAGCTGGCATAGGCGTCCGCCTGGCTTGGTGACAGGCGGAGGCCGGTGCCGAGGATCGGGCTGTCAGGGCCGGCGGTGGCAACTCCGGCGAAGGTCATCGCGCTCCACCATGGCTGTTTGGGGTGAGCCAGGACTTGCGCGGCGGCAAGTCTCTCCTGAGGAGGAGCCACGGGATCGAGCAGGGTTCGCCGGAGCCTGACTTGAGCCTCGGCGAGGGTGACCGGAGGGCCCACGACTTCAACCGGTGGCCCCGGGCCTTCACCCGCTTCGGGATCGGCGGCCGCGGCCAGGAACCGTGAGGGCCGGCGCTCACCCTGATCGACGCCTGCCGAGGTGGCAGTCCACACGACTCTGAGCCGGGCGCGGGTCATGGCCGTGTAGGCCAGCCGCATCTCCTCTTGGACCTGGAACAGGTGCTGTGCCTCGGGGTCGGTGGTCCTTTCCGGAGAGAGCAATTCGGGACGCAGCATTCGCCGTCCCCTCCGCAAGTCGGGGAACACCCCCTCGACGGCGTTGGCGAGATAGACAACGTCGAACTCGAGGCCTTTTGCCTGATGGAGGGTGGTGAGAGTGACCCTCTTGTCGGTGAGGCGATGTGAGAGCAAAGGGGTCGACTCGAATCGCTCGTCCTCGGTTAGCTCGAAGAGCCGGGCCAGAGTGACGGTTGGGTCCCGCTCCGCCTGGCGCTCGAGGACCTGGGAGAAGGAGTTGAAGGCAAGACGCCAGTCACGTCGGTCCGGGTCGAGGACGATTCGCTCCAGATCGTCGAGCCGGGTCCACACTTCCCAGAACCCATCGACGGCCGGAAGCACCGACCACCACTCGGGGTCGTTGAGCAGGCCGATGAGCCCGGGATGGGAGGGCAAGTCGTCTTCGAGGACCCGGGGCCATGCGTCCCAGCTCCGACGACGGGCGCGAAGAATCTCCCGCTCCTTGCCCAGGCTCGATGCCACCAACGGGCCGAGCAGGATGCGTCGCATGGCTCGGTCGGCCTCGGCAGCCTCACCCGGGGTCTGCAGGGGGATGGCGCCACCGAGGCGGGCGATCGTCACCAGGTCGTGGATCATCCTCACCGCGGGATGCTCCACCAGACGTGACTCGGGCGGATCGTGGGGTATTCCCTTGCGGGTCAGAGCCCGGCTCAGCCCGGCCAGCATCTCGCGTTTCGACCTGACCAGGACCGCAATCGACGACGGGTCGAGACTTTCGACTTTGATGGCGTGCTCGATGTCCCGGGCGATCCATTCGGCTTCGGCTGTCTCTTGGTCGAAGACGTAGGTCTCGACCCGACCGGTGTGACCCGCCGGTTCCACCGGCCCGGCCGACCCTGGGAGCTCGCCGGAGGACACGATGCGGAGGGCGGACTCGAGAATCTGGGCCGGGACCCGGAGACTCTGGCGGAGGACGATGCGGTGGGTGTCGGGGTGGTCGAGGGGGAATCGGGCGATGTTCCTCAGCTCCGCACCGCGGAAGGAGTAGATCGACTGATATGGATCTCCGGCGACAGTGAGATTGCCGCTGGGCAACGCCAGCAGACGGGCGATCTCGGCTTGCACCGGCGATGTGTCCTGGTATTCGTCGACCACGACGTACCGGTAGCCATGAGCCAACTCCTGGCCTGTGGGAGACCGGAGGAGTGTCACTGCCGACACCAGCATGGTGCCGTAGTCCGTTCTCTTCGAAGCTTCCAATGTCTCTCGATAGCGTCGGAAGAGACCCGGGATTCCTCGCCAGTCGGCCCTCGCGGAGGCGCGTTCCTCCAGCTCATCGGGCGAGAGCAGTCGCTCCGAGCACCGCATCAAGAAGTCGGCCACCTCGGCTGCGAAGGCAGGGCTGGCCAGAATCCCCCGATACATGATCGGCCAGTTGCTTGGGTCCTCTTTGGCCAACAGCTCGCCTACCACGCCGACCTGCTCGGGTGAGGTGAGCGGAATCGGCCTCTCGTCCGACCCGGCCTCGAGCAACCTCAGGGCGAGGGAGTGGAATGTCGACACATCGATCGGCATGCCCGTGCCGCCCAGAGCCTCGTCGATCCGACGCCGGACATCGGCAGCCGCTCGTCGGGAGAAGGTGAGCATGGCGACCTGATCACGCCGTGCCGCCCCGGTCTCGATGATCCTGGCGACACGACGCACCAGGAACTCTGTCTTGCCGGTGCCCGGCCCTGCCACCACGATCTGCGGGCCGTCGGTCTCGGCAAGCACACGATCCCAGTCTCCGAACTCGAGCCGGGTCTCGGTAACTGACACCTGCTGATCGTAGGGTTCAGGCCGCCTCGGGGAGACAGGTGATGTAGTCGACCAATTCTGCCCCGATGCCGAAGCTGGCCAGATAGGCCACCGGGTCGGCGAAAGGGTCGAGGGTGGGCTCTGCTTGGCGTTTGATTGGGTTGAATAGCTTCATGACGGTCAAGCTACGTGGTGGGTGTGACAGAAAACACACGTCATGCCGTCCGCATAGGATGCCGTTCGTTCGCCACGACCAACGGAGGCACCGGTGACATTATCCACCGGCAACGAATTCGCATCTCCGATGTACAACGAGGCGGCAGGTCAGTTCGATCGTGTCGCCAGACTCATGGGGCTCGACGACAACGTGGCGGATCGTCTCCGGGTCCCTCAGAAGTCGACGGTGGTCAGCTTTCCCTTTCGTCATGACAGATACTCCGAGGTCGAAACCCTGTTTGGCTATCGGGTGCAGCATCTGACCACGATGGGCCCCACCAAAGGGGGCATCCGCTTCGCCCCGGACGTCGACCTGGGTGAGGTCGCCGCCCTGGCGATGCTCATGACCTGGAAGTGCGCCATTGTCGGCGTCCCATTCGGTGGGGCCAAGGGCGGGGTGAGGGTTGACCCGATGGGGCTCTCCCGAGCGGAGCTGCAGAGAGTGACCCGGCGGTTCACGATGGAGATAATCAACGTGATCGGGCCCGAGACCGATATCCCCGCGCCTGACCTGGGGACCAACGAACAGGTGATGGCATGGATCATGGACACCTATTCCCAGCATGTTGGCCATTCGGTGCCCGCGGTTGTGACCGGGAAACCGCCCGCTCTAGGCGGAAGTATCGCCCGGAGGGAGGCAACCGGTAGGGGGCTCATGTTCCTCGTGCCTCAGGCGGCCGCACAGAGAGACCTCGATCCCAATGACGCCACCGTGGCCATTCACGGCTTCGGGAACGTGGGCCGGTTTGCCGCCATTGCCGGGGAGCAGATGGGGACCCGGATCGTGGCGGTGTCGGACATCTCGGGCGCTCTCTACAACCCAGACGGTCTCATGGTGGAGGCCGTGGCGAAATGGGTTGACGAGAACCGGTTCCTCGAGGGCTATCCCGATGCCGACTTCCTCGAGGGCGATCGGATCTTTGGCCTGCCGGTCGATGTCTTGGTGCCGGCCGCGGTTCAGAATGTGATCCGGGAGGACAACGCTGGAGATATCCAAGCCAAGATCGTGATCGAGGGCGCCAACGGCCCGACCACGCTCGAAGCCGACGACGTGCTTCGGGAGAAGGAAGTCTTGATAATCCCCGACATCCTCGCCAACGCCGGCGGCGTGACCGTCTCCTACTTCGAATGGGTCCAGGATGTCCAGAAGTACTTCTGGACCGAGAACGAGGTGGTGGCTCGTCTGCGGGAGATCATGACCAGAGCGTTCAGTGACGTCCACAACATCGCTCTCAGCGAGAACGTCGACATGAGGAGTGCCGCCCTGATCAAGGGAATCCGCAAGGTGGCCGACGCCAAGCTGGTGCGTGGGATCTTCCCGTAGGGCACTAATCGGTCTCGGCGAAAGCCGGGCAAATCTCCTGGAACGAGCACCAGTTGCACAGGGTGCCCGGGCGTGTCGGGAAGCGCTGGGTGGTCAGAGCGCGGTCGATGGCATTCCAAAGGGCGCGCAGCTGGCTGTCCATGGCGTCGAGCTGGCGGTCGTCGACGTCGAGGCGGTACAGCGTCGGGCCGTTCAGGTAGAGGAGCCTCAGCTCCTTGGGTGTCTCACCGGTGCTCTTCCGAATCAAAAGGGCATAGATCTTGAGGGCGAAGAAGGCGGGGAGAGCGAATCTCTCCGGGGGCGCCTTGCCGGTCTTGTAATCGGTGATTATCAGACGTCCGTCGGCATCGCGGTCGATTCGGTCGAGGATCCCGCGGATGGTGATCCCGTCCAGGTCCTCCAGCATGTCCAGTTCGCGGTCTACCGGATCAAAGCCCGTGGGATCCTCGATGGTGAAGTAGTTGGCCAGCAACTCGAGTGACTCCACTCCCCACTGACGCTCCTCCTCGGTGTCGCCGAACAGGTCTTCGAACTCCTCACTTCCCCGCAGCTCGGTCCATGCCTCGCGGAAGAGGTCGTAGAGAAGATCTGGGGATCGGTCGTCGGATGGGTGGTCGAATAGCCGCTGTAAGGCGAGGTGGGCCGTAGTCCCCCGCGCCTGATACACCGAGGTGGGCTCGGGCAGTCGGTCGATGGCGCGGAACTTGAAGAGTTGAGGACAAGTCTTGAAGTCTCCCGCGCGGCTGGGGGAGAGGCTCTCGAGACGGGGAATTTCCAATTCGATGGTCACGAGGCCGAGTGTAAGTCGGGTGGGTGACAGGAATCGGGAGATCGACCCGGCTCGCACCGGTACCACGCGAAAATTTCCGGTAGGACGCGAAAACTAGGTCGGGATGACGCTTGACGTTGCGAGGTCGGATTCGTACTTTGCCCCTACCGACGCGGTTTACCGGGTTGGGGAAGGAGAGACTTCGGTCATTCCGGATCGCCATCCTGACCGGGGGCCCGCTTTCCCGGTTCAGCGGCATTGAGAGCCCCGAGAGGGCTGCGGCTTCGGCCAAGGCTTTCTCGGGGTTTCTCGCGTCCCGGGGTCGTCCTCACTCCCGGACCGCCACCATCGTCACCCCGGCGTGTCTGTCCTATGGTGTCAGCTGGTAGAAGCGAAACAGCCCAGCCTCGGCGATCGCCGAGAAGTCGGTGAACCCTGCCTGCTCGGTGTAGGAGCGGAGAGTCGAGGGTCGCATCACCGTCCCGGTGCCGGCGGACGGTTGTGACGACAGCCCGTCGGGCAGACAGATCAGAATGCTGAAGCCGTACATGAGCCGTTCCACATCGTCGCCTGCGCCGCTGAAGCTGTCGGCTACGGCCTCGTCCATTATCACCACCAATCCGTCAGCACCGACCATGTCGTGCATGGCGGTCAGGACGGGAACCGGCTGGGGCATGTCGTGGATGCACTCGAAAGCCACCACCACGTCGTACTGGTCGCCCTGTCTGGTCACGATGTCGTCGGCACTGAAACTGACTCGGTCAGCCATCCCGGCTGCCATCGCGTTTTGAGTTGCCATCTCGATCGACGGTGTGTCGATGTCGAACCCGTCAACCGTGGCATTTGGATACGCCCGGGCGAGCGCCAACGCCGACCACCCCGCACCACATCCAACGTCGGCGACCTTGGCTCCGGGTCTGGAGAGCAGGTCGTGCACCCGTCCCATCCCCGCGAAGACTGCGGGCAGGTCGTTCTCGAAGAAGGGGCGGTTCATATCGGCCTGGCTTTCACGCATCTCCTTGCCGAATGTTTCCCAGGAGACGCCTCCGCCGCTGCGGTAGGCGTCGAGGAGCATCCCCATCTTCTCCCCGGCTGTGGTGAGCATGCGAGCCAGGGGGGCGAGGTGGTACCCACTCGTCTCGTCTGCGACCACCGGGCGATGTGCATCGGGCAAGATGAACACGGGATCGTCGCCGGTCAGGTCTACGTCGAGAAAACCCGATGTCGCCTGCTGTTCGAGCCATTCGCGCACATATCGCTCGTCAACACCGGTGGAGTCGGCGAGGTCCCGGCTTGTCATACCCTCGGCGTCCAGAGCACGGTAGAAGCCGAGTCGGTCGCCGATGTGAATGGAATAGGTCTCAATGGCGCCAAGCGCGGAGGCGAAGATCCGGTCGGCGAACTGTTCGGTCGTGTTGGGCATGTGAACCATCCTCCTCGTCGTCGGGAGAGTGTGAGGGCCAGGCTACCAATCCGCCTTCGGAGCAGAGTCGCGAAAACTCGGTCAGGGATCGCGAAAAACAAACAGCTTCTCAAGTTGCTACCTCGATGGCGGCGGGTCTACTTTCTCCGGCACGCCGCAGGGGAAACTCGGCGGCGGACCCGAACGGAGGGTGCGTAGCGGCGAGAGCCACTTCGCAGTTTGTGTGCGGGGTACTCGGAGCCACCGGGAAACTGAGGGCACCGAGGACGGCCGGATGATCGGACGGGGATCCCTCGGGATCGTCGAGCGGTAGTCCGGACGGCGGGTCTAACGACCCGCAAGAACTTCTCGGAGACGAGGAGAGATGGTCTTCGGGCCGTCAGCGGTCCTCGGATCGCAACCGCCGGCGGCTTCGGCCACCGGCAACCTCCAATCGGAGTTGGGTCCCCGGCCCGACACCGAATGGACGAGAGTCCCGAGAGGGTTGAGGCTTCGGCCTAGGCTCCCTCGGGGCTTTCTCGTTATGGGCCGTCGTGCTCCGAACACCGCCGATCTTGGGCTCAGAGCGGCCCACTCTCTCGACGTCAGAGACCGGCCCCGATCATTAGCCTGACGCCATGCGCTACCCCGAGAAGCTGCTCAGCCCCGACGAGGAGATCAAGACCGAATTCAGACCGCACTGGACCCAGATCATCCGGGAAGGTGCGTTGACCCTGCTGGTCGTTGTCCTCATCGTCCTGATCGCAATTCAGGACTTCAGCTGGAAAGGTTGGTTGATCCTCGGTCTCGTCGTCGTCTGGATGGCGCTCATCCTCACCGGGTTCATACGCTGGTGGACCACCCTGCACGTCATCACCAATGAGCGTGTCATACATAGAACAGGGCTCATTGCCAAGAAGGGCAAGGAGATCCCGCTCGAGGTGATCAACGATGTCGCCTTCAACCAGAGAGCCTGGGAACGGGTCTTTGGCACGGGCGACCTTCTCATCGAGTCGGCCGGCACCCATGGCCAATCGCATTACAGCAACATCCCTCAGCCAGAGACTGTGCAGTCGCTCATCTACCAGGTGCGGGAGTTGCGGAAGATCGAGATGGAGTCGGGCGGGCACCCGGGGGCTGACAGCGCGGCGTCGCAACTCGCCATCTTGTCCCAGCTCCATGATGAGGGAAAGCTCACCGACCTCGAGTTCGAGACGGAGAAGCGCAAGCTGCTTGGCGGCACCTGATGCCACACATGCAGGACGACTTCCCGCTGAATCTCTCCACCCTCTATGACCGGGCAGTGTGGCTTTATCCCGATCAGGAGATCGTTTCGGTTGAGTCAGACCGATCGATAGTGCGTACCACCTACGGTGAGACCGACACCCGGGTCCGCCGGTTGGCCACTGCTCTTCTCGACCTCGGCTTGAGAGCGGGTGACCCGGTGGGCACCTTTGCCTGGAACAACCGTCGCCACCACGAGCTCTACTGGGCGACTGCCAACACCGGTCTGGTATGTCACACCATAAATATCAGGCTGTTTGCGGACCAGATCGCCTACATCGTCAACCACGCCGGCGACAAGGCGATATTCGTCGACCCCGATCTGGTGCCCTTGTTGGCACCGATAGTGCCTGAGCTCGACTCGGTGGAGACCTTCGTGGTCATGGGTGAGACGGCATCGGAGGCTATTCCGGGGTCGATTGCCTACGAGGATCTGATCGGCGATGCCGAGGCCCACGGGGCCTGGCCCCGGCTCGATGAGCGATCCCCGATGATGTTCTGCTACTCGTCGGGAACGACCGGTAGCCCCAAAGGCGTCGCCTACACCCAGCGATCGACCTATCTGCACACAATCTCCAACCTGGCCAACTACTCGATGCTCCCGACCGACAACGTCTTGCCGGTGGTGCCGATGTTTCATGCCGCCGCTTGGGGATACCCCTACATGGCGGTGACCCAAGGCGCCAAGCTGACCTACCCGGGCCCGGACCTGACCCCGCAGGGATTGGTGCCGCTGCTCGAGAACGAGAAGGTGACCTATAGCGCCGGGGTTCCCACCGTCTGGCTCGGGATCAAGCAGTATCTCGAGGCAAACCCGGATGTCGACCTCTCTTCTATCAGAGCGTTTCTGTGCGGCGGGTCAGCGGTCCCCAGGGCAATGATCGAGTGGTATTGGACGGCTCGAGGGATAAGGGTGATCCAAGGCTGGGGGATGACCGAGACCAACCCGGTGGCTTCGACCAGCCTGCTCAAACCCGAGATGGAGGATTGGGACCTGCAACGGCAGCTCGATTTCCTCGAAACCGCGGGGATTCCAGTGGCCGGGCTGGAGATCAAGATCGTCGACGAGGTAGGGGACGAGCTGCCACGTGATGGTGAGGCATTCGGCGAGCTCCTGATCCGAGGGCCCTGGATCGCCGCTGAGTACTTCAAGGACCCACGCTCGGGCGAGTCCTTCGATGACGGCTGGCTCCGGACCGGAGACGTGGCCAAGATCACGCCCGAGGGGTACATCAAGATCACCGATAGAGCCAAGGATGTGATCAAGTCGGGCGGGGAGTGGATCTCCTCCATCGATTTGGAGAATGCCCTCATGGCCCACCCTGATGTGGCAGAGGCGACCGTGGTGGGCCTGAAGCACGTCAAGTGGCAGGAGCGCCCGGCGGCGTTCGTGGTGATGCGCGAAGCCAGGAGCGTCTCGGAGCAGGACCTTCTCGCATTCCTCGGGGACCGCGTCGCCAAGTGGTGGCTACCGGACAGGATCGTGTTCGTCGACGAGATCCCCAAGACGGGAACCGGCAAGTTCGACAAGAAGGTGGTCAGGAACCAATACGCCGATCTGCTGATGGAGGGCGACTGAAGGTCGGCC
>Ga0299907_10000131_pt1 | contig 29610 bp, 29 predicted proteins | sample RVTome_16_FD_198680 | JGI IMG/M metagenome (GOLD analysis project Ga0299907, IMG submission 198680) | Soil microbial communities from uranium-contaminated site in the Upper Colorado River Basin, Wyoming, United States - RVT152D67 (version 2) ...
CTCCATGAGGCGATCCGTGAGCTGAAAGGGGTCGACGGGAGGGGCGAGCCATGCGTCGGCGCCCGACCAACGCGCGAGCCACGCGTCCTGTGGCCGTGCGAGCAGGACGACGATGACGCCGTCGTACGGATCGGTGCGATCGCGCACGGTCCTCGCCAGCGAGAACGCGCCCGCGCGCGAAGCCAGCTCATCGGCGACGATCGCGTCGGGGCGCTCACGAAGCGCGACACGCACGCCATCGTCCCCGTTCGTCGTCTCGAGGAAACGGATCGGCTCGGCGATTCGACGCTCGATCCCGCGCACGACCAATCGCATCAGCTCGCGCGACCTCGGGTCGGGCGAGACGAGCAGGACCTTCACGCGCGGATAGTACCAACGGTCGTTCGGCGCCCAGAGCACTTCGGCGCGCGGTCGCAGAGTGACGTCGTGGTTACGCCGGTGCGCCGACGGTCCAGGTGTCGCCGGAGTGTAGGAGCTTCTCGACGCTTCCCTTGCCCAGGCGTTCGGTGGCCGACGCGACCTGCGCGATCGTCGCCTCGCCGAACACCGGCCGCTCCACCTCGCGGAAGACGCCGATGCACGAAGGTTCGATCGGCCGGTGCGACAGGTGCGCCAGCGCGAACGCCAGCGAAGGACGTCCGTGAACGTCGTGGACGACGATCCGTCCGGGATCGGTCTCCGGTACGTTGGCGATCTCGAGCCGTCCGTTGTCCCCCACACGGACGCACCGCTCCCCCTCGTCGAACACGATCGGCTGCCCATGTTCGAGCCGGATCTGGTTGTGGACACCCTGCGGCCTCTCGCGCACAGCGTCGAAGGCACCGTCGTTGAAGACGTTGCAGTTCTGATAGATCTCGATGAACGCGGTTCCGCGGTGCGCTGCCGCCTGCCGAAGGATCTGCGTCATGTGCTGCCTGTCGTTGTCGATCGTCCGGGCGACGAAGCTCGCCTCGGCGCCGAGCGCCAGCGCGATCGGGTTGAACGGGTGGTCGACCGAGCCGAACGGCGTCGACTTGGTGACCTTGCCCTCCTCCGACGTCGGCGAGTACTGACCCTTCGTCAGCCCGTAGATCTGGTTGTTGAACAGGAGGATCTTCATGTTCACGTTGCGACGGAGCGCGTGGATCAGGTGGTTGCCGCCGATCGACAAGCCGTCGCCGTCACCGGTGACCACCCACACCGACAGGTCCGGCCGTGCGGTCGCGATCCCCGTCGCGAGGGCAGGAGCCCGCCCGTGGATCCCGTGCACGCCGTACGTGTCCATGTAGTACGTGAACCGTCCGGAGCACCCGATCCCCGAGACGAACACGGTGTCGTCGGGCTCGATGCCGAGCTCCGGCATGAACGACTGCACGATCGCCAGGATCGCGTAATCGCCGCAGCCGGGGCACCAGCGCACCTCCTGGTCGGAGGTGAAGTCCTTCTTGGTCAGGGTTGCTACGGCACCTCCGTTGCCCCCGGCGCCGTTGCGTTGGATCTGTGGGTCGCTCATCGCTCTTCCATCATCCTCAAGATCTCCGTCTCCAACTCCTCCGCGAAGATCGGCTGTCCCTGTACCTTCGTGTACGTCGTCGCGTCGACGAGGAACCGTCCCCGAACGAGCAGCGCGAGCTGTCCGAGGTTCTGCTCCGGGACCAACACCTTCCGGTACCGCGAGAGCACTTCACCGAGGTTCGGGGGGAACGGGCTCATGTGCACGACGTGCGCCGTCGCCACCTTGCGCCCCTGGTCGCGTACGCGCCGGGCCGCGGCCCGGATCGTGCCGAACGTCGACCCCCATCCGACCACGAGCAGCTCGGCGTCGCCGTCGGGATCGTCCACCTCGACCGGCGGAACCTCGTCCGCGATCTTCGTGACCTTGTCGGCCCGAAGATGCGTCATCCGCTCGTGGTTCTGCGGGTCGTAGCTGATGTCGCCGGTGCCGTCCTCTTTCTCCAGGCCACCGATCCGATGGCGGAGACCCTTCGTCCCGGGTATCGCCCACGGCCTGGCCAGGTTCTCGTCGCGCAGGTACGGGAGGAACTCCTGTCCGGCGTTCGGACCTGTCGCGAAGTTCGGGTCGATCGTCGGGAGCTCGTCCGCATCCGGGATCAACCACGGCTCGGACGAGTTCGCGATGAACGTATCGGAGAGCAGGATCACGGGCGTGCGGTACTTGACCGCGATCCTGGCGGCCTCCATCGCGGCCTCGAAGCAGTGCGAGGGCGATTTGGCGGCGACGATCGGCAACGGTGACTCGCCGTGGCGTCCGAACATCGCCAGGAGCAGGTCGGCCTGCTCGGTCTTGGTCGGCATGCCCGTCGATGGGCCGGCGCGCTGGACGTCGACGACCACCATCGGCAGCTCGAGCGTGACCGCGAGACCAAGCGTCTCGGCCTTCAAGTCCATCCCGGGTCCACTGGTGCCGGTGACGCCGAGGTCGCCCGCGAACGCCGCACCGAGCGCGACGTTCGCCGCTGCGATCTCGTCCTCCGCCTGCAGCGTGATCACGCCGAAGTTCTTCAGCCGCGACAGCTCGTGGAGCAGCTCGGAGGCTGGCGTAATCGGGTAGCTCGCGTAGAACAGGCGCAGACCGCTCCGCTGCGACGCAGCGACGAGGCCCCACGCGAGTGCCGTCGCGCCGGAGATGTTCCGGTACGTCCCCGGGGCGGCAGGCGCAGGCTTGACGACGTAGGACGTCGCGAACAGCTCGGTCGTCTCGCCGAAGTTGTACCCGGCCTTGAACGCGGCCACGTTGGCGTCGTACAGCTGCTGCTTGTCGCCGAACTTCTTGTGCAGCCAGTTGAGCGTCACGTCGACCGGCCGGCCGTACATCCATGAGAGCAAGCCGAGAGCGAACATGTTCTTCGATCGCTCTGCTTCTTTGCGCGTGAGCCCGAGCTCCTCGACGGCGCGAACCGTGATGGAGGTCATCGGCACTCGGTACACCTGATACCCCTCGAGCGTCCCGTCCGTGAGCGGGTCGGCGGCGAACCCTGCCTTCTCCAGGTTCCGCGCGTTGAACGCGTCCTCGTTCACGATGATCGTTCCCCCGCGCTCGACCGTCCCGAGCTCCGCCTTCAGGGCGGCCGGGTTCATCGCGACGAGCACGTTCGGGTGATCGCCGGGGGTCATGATGTCCGTCGAGGCGAACTGGATCTGGAACGCGGAGACGCCGTGAACGGTTCCGGCCGGAGCGCGGATCTCCGCGGGGAAGTCTGGGAGTGTTGCGAGGTCGTTGCCGAGGACGGCCGTCGCACTGGTGAAGCGGTCTCCGGTCAACTGCATGCCGTCACCGGAGTCGCCGGCGAATCGAACGACGACGCGCTTCTTCTCTTCGACCTGCTTCGTCATCGCGGCGGGCGCGAGGCCCTTCGCTCCTTGCGTCGAATTCGAGGCCACGCGGCGGGTAACCCCTGCACATCAGCGTACCGCGTGCATGCCGGCTGCACATGCCGCGCCACAGGTTCCGAGAAGCCACCCGTGGTGCGGCCCGCCGGCCCGCCCCTCCTACACTGACTCGATTCGGCGGGAGGAGCTATGGGCTTGAGGACGGCGAAGCTCGGATCGAACGGCCCGGAGCTCTCCGTCGTGGGGTTCGGCGCGTGGGAGGCCGGCATGGCCGCCGACTGGGGCACGCCGCCGCCCGAGGATCAGGTCATCCGTGCGATCGCCACGGTCCTGGAGACCGGCATCAACTGGATCGACACGGCCGAGGTCTACGGCGACGGCACGTCGGAGGCGCTCGTCGCGCGCGCGCTCCGTGGACGGCGCGACGAGGTGCTCATCGCGACGAAGGTCGCGCCTCGCCAGGACGGGACGGGCTTTCGAGCCGAACAGGTCCGCCGAGCCTGCGAGAAGAGTCTGAAGCGACTGTCGACCGATCGGATCGACCTGTACCAGCTCCACTGGCCGGACTCGACGGGCGTGCCGGTCGAAGAGACGTGGGCCGCGATGGCGTCGCTCGTCGAGGAAGGCCTCGTTGGCGCGATCGGCGTGTCGAACTTCGACCAGGCCTTGATCGAGCGGTGCATCGCCGTTCGACCCGTGGACTCGTTGCAGCAGGAGTTCTCGATGCTTGCGCCCCAGGACCGCGAGCTGATCCGGTGGTGCGGCGATCAGGGCATCGGCGTTCTCGCCTACGGACCGCTCGCGTACGGCCTGCTGACCGGCGCCATCACCGCCGAAACGGCGTTCGACCGGGGCGACTTCCGGCGCAGCGAGAGGTCGCTGTTCGACAAGGGGCGCCGGGAACGGAGCCTCGCCGTCGTCGACGCCATGCGGCCGATCGCCGAGCGACTGGGGATCTTGGTCTCGCAGCTCGCGCTGGCGTGGACGTTCCACCAGCCGGGCGTCACATCGGCAATCGCCGGGAGCCGGAACCCCGACCACGTGCGCTCGAACGCCGAGGCCGGCGACGTCGTCCTCGACCGGGCGACGCTCGACGAGCTCGATCGGATCCTGGAGCTCGGACCGGCGTTCGCCTGATCGCGTGTAGGCTCGCGCGAATGGCCTACAAGCGGATCGTCCTGGCCACGGACGGCTCGGCGACGGCACAGACGGCGGAGCTCGTCGCGTGCTCGCTGGCGGCGGCGACGAAAGCCAAGGTGACGATCGCGCACGCGTTCGTCGATCCATCGAGAGCCGAGGCGGCGGTGGCGCGCGCGGTTCGCATCGCCGAAGAAACAGGACTCAAGAAAACTCAGACGGCGCTGTCACCCGATGTCCCCGCCGACGCCGTGGTGCGCGTGGCGGAGGAGCAGGACGCTGACCTCATCGTCACCGGGAGCCGCGGCCTGTTCCAGGGCGAGCAGCTGATCGGGAGCGTGGTACGAAAGATCGTCGTGAACGCGCCGTGCGACGTGCTGTTGACACGCGCCCGCGACGAAGCCGATCGCCCACACGGGTCTCCCCCGTACCGGCGCATCCTCCTGGCCACCGACGGCTCGGCGACCGCCGATCGCGCGGCTCGGAAGGCCTACGCGCTCGCGAATCGCATCGACGCGTCCATGACGCTGCTGTTCGTCGGTCATCCGAAGACCGGAGAGCTCGTCCTCGGCGACACGGCCAGGTCCATCGGCGAGGGCGCGCAGGTCGGCATGATCATCCTCGAGGGCGATCCCGCCGAACAGATCGTTGGCACGGCCGACAAGGAGGGCTTCGACCTCGTCATCGTGGGGAACAAGGGCCTCACAGGGGCGCGAGCGGCGCTCCTCGGGTCGGTCCCCCGGGACGTCGCGGAGAACGCGAAGTCGGACGTGCTCGTCGCCCGGACGATCGCGCAGAACCTCTCCGAGATCAGGCCCGGCGAGGGCGGGATCGTCGAGACGGGAGACCACAAGGTCGCCGTCTACCGGCATCCTGACGGAAGGGTCACGGCACTATCGGCAACGTGCACGCACATGGGGTGCATCGTGAGGTGGAACGCGGCCGGACGGACGTGGGACTGCCCCTGCCACGGCTCTCGTTACGCGCCCACCGGTGCGGTCGTGAACGGCCCGGCCGAACGCCCGCTGCCGCCTTCCGATCTCTGATCCGGCCGGCCCTGGCGTCTCCGGTCACACCTGCCAGGTCGGCTTCCAGATCATCAGCCACGCGATGATGATGAGCGCGGCCGTCCCCCACGCGATCGTCAGCGTCGACGCGCTCGACCGCATGATCTGATCGAGCTCCTCGTCGCTCCGCCGCGGCACGCCGGAGGGTCGCAGCTGGATCGCGTCTTTCAGCTGCTGGTAGTACGGCCGCGCCACGACGTACATCACCGCCAGCGTGGCCACGAGCAGTCCGAGCGAGATCCAGATCCACCAGAACCGCCACCAGTCCCCGGCGAACCCGGCGACCACGCCGAACAGGATCAGCACCCCGAGCGAGACATACATCCCCTGGATCGACGTGCCCGAGAACTGCAGGAGCTCAGCGATCCGGGTACGGTCCCGCTCCTTGCGGAGGCGGAACGCCACCACCGCCGACACGCCATGGAACATGACGAACGCCAGGACGCCGAGGATGTGGAGGAACTTCCACCAGTTGTAGGCATCCAAGACGTTCATCAGCCGGTTATCGAGCGCTCCGCCTGTCGTAGGCGCTTCGCCACGACGGCCAGGATCTTCGCGGCGACCGTCGGCTCCTCGCTGATGACGCGGTCGAACGAGCGCTTGAAGATCCGGATCGCCGTGACGGGGGTGTCCGCGACCACCGAGGCGGTCCTCGGGCCACCGTCGAGCAGTGAGATCTCGCCGAAGAAGTCCCCCGGCCTCAGGTAGCCAATCGTCCGGTCGTTGAGGACGACGTTTGCCTCGCCCTGGAGCACCACGTAGAACGTCCCTCCGGGCCGGCCGGCCTGCACGATCGCCTCGCGGGGCCGGAACAACACGACGTCGGCGTGCTCGGCGAGGCGGCGGAGGTCGCGGCGCGAGAGGCCGGCGAACAGTGGGACGCGCGTCAACATGTCGGCGTCGTGGCGTCCGAGCGGCCGATCGGCGCGCGGCGTTCGCTCGCGACGCTCGGCAATGCCGGCCGTGGCGACGGCGCGAGGGACGACCTCGGAGAAATCGTCGAACGGCGCCCTGGGCAATCGCATGGTCTCCGTCTCGGCGCGAACGCCGCAGCGTACCGCGTGGAGCGACGATGCTGGTCACGCACGTCGACGGCCGGTAGCGTTTCCACATGAAGCACGTTCACGGCCGCCTCGACACGCTACTGGCGGAACGGATCCTCGTCCTCGACGGCGCCTACGGCACCGCGATCCAGGGACGAGGCCTCACCGACGCCGACTACCGCGGCGAGCGCTTCCGAGACCATCCCCGCGACGTCAACGGCGACCCCGACGTCCTGAACCTCACGCGACCCGACGTCGTGGAGGACATCCATCGCTCGTATCTGTCCGCCGGCGCCGATATTGTGACGACGAACACGTTCACGTCGACGTCGATCTCACAGGCCGACTACGGGCTCGAAGACGCGGTGTACGACATGAACGTCGCGGGGGCGCAGATCGCCCGGCGCGCGGCCGAGGCGTTCGGAGCCGACAAGTTCGTCGCGGGATCGGTCGGCCCGACCAACCAGACGCTCTCGCTCTCTCCGCACGTCAACGATCCCGCGTACCGAACGCTGACGTTCGACGACGCGTGCGCGAGCTACGCCGAGCAGATCCGCGGCCTCGTCGACGGCGGGGTCGACCTCATCCTGATCGAGACGATCTTCGACACTCTGAACGCGAAGGCCGCCATCGCGGCGGCGAAACAAGTCACGCCGGACACGCCGCTGATGATCTCGGTGACCATCACCGATCGGAGCGGCCGGACGCTCTCGGGTCAGACGGTCGACGCGTTCTGGATCTCCGTCGAGCACGCCGAGCCGTTCAGCGTCGGCGTCAACTGCGCGCTCGGCGCCGCCGAGATGCGGCCGTACCTCGAGGTGCTCGCGCGCTCCGCGAGCGTCTACACGACCTGTCACCCCAACGCCGGGCTGCCGAACGCGTTCGGCGGCTACGACGAGCGGCCGGAGACGACCTCCAAGTACCTGCGCGAGTTCGCCGAGAGCGGTCTCGGCAACGTGCTCGGGGGGTGTTGCGGAACGACACCCGACCACATCCGCGCCATCGCGAACGTGGTCGACGGCCTGGCGCCTCGCCGCGTCCCGTCGCTCTCGAAGCTCACGTCGTTCAGCGGACTCGAGCCGTTCGCGATCGCGCCGGACACCGGCTTCGTCGTGATCGGCGAGCGCCAGAACATCACGGGTTCGGCCAGGTTCCGCCGTCTGATCGAGTCCGGCGACTTCCAGGGCGCCGTCGAGGTCGCCGCGGATCAGGTGCAGAACGGCGCGAACATGCTCGACGTCAACATGGACGCCGACCTCCTCGACGGCGCCAAGACGATGACGACGTTCCTGAACCTGATCGCCACCGAGCCCGACATCGCGCGCGTCCCCGTGATGGTCGACTCCTCCAAATGGGAGGTCATCGAGGCCGGTCTCAAATGCCTGCAGGGGAAGGGAGTCGTCAACTCGATCAGCCTGAAGGAGGGCGACGAGGACTTCCTGGACAAGGCGCGAACGATCAAGCGGTACGGCGCGGCGGTCGTGGTCATGGCGTTCGACGAGCGCGGGCAGGCCGACACCGTTGAGCGGAAGGTGGAGATCCTCGAACGCGCGTACCGATTGCTGATCGACCAGGTCGGTTACGCGGCCGAAGACATCATCTTCGACCCGTGCATCCTGGCGATCGCCACTGGGATCGAGGAGCACGCCTCGTACGGCAAGGCGTTCATCGAGGCCACGACGATCCTGAAGGAGCGCTGCCCCGGCGTGAGGATCTCGGGCGGCGTATCGAACCTCTCGTTCAGCTTCCGCGGGAACGATCGCGTCCGCGAGGCGATCCACTCGGCGTTCCTGTACCACGCGATCCGCGCGGGGTTGGACATGGCCATCGTGAACGCGGGACAGATCGCGCTGTACGAGGACATACCGGCGGACCTCCTCGAACACGTCGAGGACATCATCTTCGATCGTCGGCCCGACGCGACCGAGCGGATGGTCGGGTTCGCCGAGACGGTGAAGGGCGAGGCGACCAAGCGCGAGGTCGACCTCGGGTGGCGGGACGCCTCGGTGGCGGAACGCCTGAAGCACGCGCTCGTCCACGGCATCGACGCGTTCATCGAACAGGACACCGAGGAGGCCCGGCAGGCACACGAGCGCCCGCTCGACGTGATCGAGGGGCCGCTCATGGACGGGATGCAGGTCGTCGGCGACCTGTTCGGCGCCGGGAAGATGTTCCTGCCGCAGGTGGTCAAGAGCGCGCGAGCGATGAAGAGGGCCGTCGCATACCTCGAGCCGTTCATGGAGGAGGAGAAGCTTCGGCTGGGTCCTTCGGGCGACCGGTCCAACGGCAAGGTCATCCTGTGCACCGTCAAGGGCGACGTGCACGACATCGGCAAGAACATCGTCGGCGTCGTGCTCGGCTGCAACAACTACGAAGTCGTCGACCTCGGGGTGATGGTTCCCGCCGACGTCCTCCTCGACACCGCGGCCGAGGAGGGGGCGGACATCGTGGGATGCTCCGGTCTCATCACGCCGTCGCTCGGCGAGATGGAGAACGTCGCTCGCGAGATGGATCGACGCGGCCTCGACTTGCCGCTCCTGATCGGGGGCGCGACGACGTCACGCCAGCACACCGCGGTGCGGATCGCGCCCGAGTACGGACAGCCCGTCGTCCACGTCATCGACGCGTCGCGCGTGGTGGGGGTGGTCTCCGACCTGCTCGACTCCGAACGGCGGATGAAGCTCGACCGGCAGAACCGCGAGGAGCAGGAGCGCCTCCGGCGGCTGCACGCCGAACGGCTGGAGCAGCCGCTGCTTCCCTATCGCATCGCGCTGGAGCGCCGGACGCCGATCGCGTGGCGGCAGGAAGACCTGCCGGAGCCGCCCTTCACCGGGACCCGGGTCCTCGAACCCGACCTCGCCACCCTTCGCGAGTACGTCGACTGGACCTTCTTCTTCACGGCGTGGGAGCTCAAGGGGCGCTACCCCCAGATCCTCGACCACCCACAGCACGGCGCCGCGGCTCGCGAGCTCTTCGAGAACGCGAACGCGTTGCTCGACCGGATCATCGCCGACGGGTCGCTGCACGCGCGCGCGATCTACGGGTACTGGCCGGCGTCGGCGGAGGCGGACGACGTCGTGCTTGCCGGCGGCGTGCGGTTCCCGATGCTGCGGCAGCAGGCCGACCACGGCGACGATCGGCCCAACCGCTCGCTCACCGACTTCGTCGCGCCTGCCGGCGGCGATCTCGCGGATCACGTCGGCGCGTTCGCCTGCACGGCGGGGCACGGCGCCGACGAGCTGACCGCGTGGTTCGAGGCCGACAACGACGACTACTCGGCGATCATCGTGAAGTCGCTCGCCGATCGGCTGGCGGAGGCGTGTGCCGAGTTGCTGCACGAGACGGTTCGCCGCGAGTGGTACGAGCGTGGCCCAAAGATGTCGAACGAGGAGCTGATCGCGGAGCGCTATCGCGGCATCCGGCCGGCGTTCGGATACCCGGCTTGCCCGGACCACTCGCCCAAGCGAACGCTCTTCGACCTCCTCGACGCGCGATCGATCGGCATGGATCTCACGGAAACGTGCTCGATGACCCCGGCGGCGAGCGTGTCGGGCCTGTACTTCGCCCACCCGGCGTCGCGGTACTTCAACGTCGGGCGGATCGGGCGGGACCAGGTCGAGGATTACGCCCGGCGCTGCGGCATGGACCGCCGGGAAGCCGAATCGTGGCTGCGGCCGAACCTGGCATACGAGCCTGACTGAACCGCCGCGGCCGGACGGTCGCGGTTAGTGGAATGAATGCCCGCAGGCGCAGGAGCCCTGCGCCATCGGGTTGTCGATCGTGAAGCCGGACGCCTCCAGCGTGTCCACGAAGTCGATCTTCGCCTCCGAGAGGTACGGGACGCTCATCCGGTCGATCACCACTCGTACGCCGAACTGCTCCTCGCTCACGTCCTTCTCGGTGAGCTGGTCGTCCAGGTACATCGCGTAGCGAAGCCCGGAGCACCCGCCCGGCTGCACGGCAACGCGCAGCCCGATGTCACTCCGCCCCTCCTCCACGAGGAGGTCCTTCACCTTGCCGGCAGCGTTCTCCGTCAACTGGATCATCGTCAGGCAAGCCTCCGTCGGCGTGTGGTTCCGCTCATTTTACCTGCTGCAACGCTATGCAGATCGGTCTATCCGCCGCCTTCCTTGAAGTCGGCGAGCTCGGCGCTGGTCACCCGCTCGAGCTCGCTGGGATCCGTCCGGAACACGGCGTCGGGCGTCCCCGCGGCCGCCCACACCTCGTTGTGGGCGAGCAGGTCCCTGTCGAGGAACGTTCGGACCGGGTCCGGGTGGCCGAACGGCGGCGTGCCTCCGACGGCGAACCCGGTCGCGGCGCGAGCCTCCTCGGGGTTCGCGCGGCGCACCGATCGTGCGCCGGCGATCGAAGCCAGCCGGTCGGTATCCACGCGGTTCGCCCCGCTCGTCAGCGCCACCATGGGGCTGCCGTCGTCTGCCATGAACACCAGTGACTTCACGATCTGCGCGACATCGCAGCCGATGGCCCTGGCCGCGTCTTCGGCCGTCTTGGTTCCCTCGGGGAAGCGCCGCACCTCGACGTCGTGGTTCAAAACGGCCGCGGCGTCCAGGAATCGGTCGATCGCCTTGCTCATGAATGGTCACGATACGGGCCGCGGGTACAATCCGCGCCGATCCAGGACCCCTCTCCGCAAGAGGACGTATGTCGATGCTCGACCGCACGACGTTGATCGGCATCGCCCACGCCGAGCGCGAACGCCTCGGCCGCACGATCCAGTACACGCCGCCGGCCGCGTGGGATGCCGACAGCGTCTGCGCGGGGTGGCGGAACCGCGACATCGTCGCGCATCTCGCGGCGCAGGACACCGCTGCCGCGCAGCTCGTCGGCGACGAGCCCGCCGAGGAGTTCGACATGTTCCGGGAGGCGAACGGCGGCGAGCTGTGGGTGAACGGCTTCAACGAGTGGGCGATCAAGGTGCGCGACGAGCGACCGACGCGTCAGTTGATCGCAGACTGGGGGCGAGCGGCCGAGACGTTCCTCGAGCTCTGCACGCGTCTGGACGACGACGAGTGGCGAACCAAGCGCGTCGACTGGGTCGCGGGCTCGATCGGCGTCCGGTACCTCGTGCAGTCGCGGACGATCGAGTGGTGGATCCACGGCGAGGACCTCCGCGAGGGAGCGGGGCTCGAACCCAACTACCAGCACTGGCCGGTACACCTGACGAACGATCTGGCCATCCGGATGCTGCCGTTCTCACTCGGACAGGCCGGGCTGTCGTTTCCCGGACGGAGCGTGCAGGTGGAGCTCGAAGGCGTCGGCGGAGGCACATGGCACTGGGGACTCGCTCCGCGCGAGACGCCGGCCGCGGACAAGAAACCAGATGCGTACATCGACGGGCGCGCCACCGCGTTCGCCCTCGTCGCGGCACGCCGTCACCCTGCTGAGACGTTCCTTGACGAAGGCGAGCTCGTCGTCGGGGGCGACGAGGAGCTCGCGCTGACACTGCTGCAGCATCTTCGGGCCTTCGTCGAGTAGCTGGCCGGGGTCCAGAGGTTCGCGAACCGAACCTGTTTGCGGACCTCCGCCCAGGACTGCTGAGGCCACGGATCCATCTCACCCGTACACCCCTCCGAGGCCGCGTCGAAAGATCGGATGGGACTGGGTGGGTTAGCGTGCTGAACGTGCGAACACGCGGAACGGGGTCGGACGCCGCGTTGATGCGCGCGTTCGCCGCGCGTGATCCCGCGGCCGCGGAGGAGGTGTTCGACCGGTTCGCCTCACGCGTGTACGGGCTGGGCATCGTGATGCTCGGGAGCGACGCCGCCGCGCAGGATCTGGTCCAGGACACGTTCGTCAAACTGTGGCGCGGGGCAGCGCGCTACGATCCAGCGCGCGGCAGGCTCGAGACGTGGGTGCTGCTCGTCGCTCGAAGTCTCGCTATCGACGCCCTTCGTCGCCGCGTCCTCGAGGTGCGCGTGGCGCAGCGAACAGCGCCGCCGCGTGAGGCGTCGGACGAGCCCGGTCCGGATCAGCGCGCCGAGACGCTCGACATGTCCGAGCGGGCCCGGCGTGCGATGGCGGCGCTCACGGACGGACAACGCGCGGCGCTCGAGCTCGCGTACTTCGGCGGGAAGACGAGCGCCGAGGTCGCCGAGCTCGAGGGCATCCCGCTCGGTACAGCCAAGACGCGCATCCGCACGGCCCTGTTGAAGCTCCGCGACGCGCTCCAGGAGCACCCGTGACGTGTGACGAGGTACGCGAGCAGCTGGCAGACCACCTCCTGCGAACGCTCCAACCCGACGTGGACGCGTCCGTGCGCCGCCACGTCCGTGGCTGCGCCGCCTGCCGCGCCGACATGGCCACCCTCGCGGACGGCGTCAGCACGCTCGCCGCGGCCGCCCACGACGTGACGCCACCCGCCGAGCTGCGAAGGCGCGTCCTCGCGGTTCTGGACGAAGAGTGGTCCGAGCCGGAGCGAGTATCGCCGCGCAAGCGCGTGGCTCCGCGCGCGTGGCGTGTCGCCGCGGCCCTCGTACTCGGCCTCGTGCTGGCGTGGGGGGCCATCGCAACGATCACGGCCTTCGGTCTCCGAGAGGAAGCCGGTCGCTACCGCGCGTTCCTCGACGCGCTCGGTGGAGAGGACGTCCGAGCTGCGGAGTTCCGAGCGGTCGGTCCGAAGGAGATCGACGGCGACGTGGTCGTCTACGAGTCGGAGGATGGGATGTCGTGGGTCCTCGTTCTCGTGCGCGCTCCCGGTCGCAAGGAGGACGCGTTCGTCACCATGACCGCGGGCGAGCGGCGCATCGATCTACGTCCGATGGAGTTCGGGCCGAGCGGCGACGGCTCCACGTGGTTGGTTACCTCGAGCGACCTGAGTGCGTTCGACACCGTCAACCTGTGGGATGACGGCGGCCTGATGGCGTCAGCCGAGATCGATCGAAGCTGACGTGACTACCTGGTGACGACGAGGCGCTTGATGGCGCGCGGAACGGCTCCGAATCGGTACTTGTACGAGTAGTCCCCCTTCAGCAGGTCGAACACCGAGCAGCCGCCTTCGATGGCGATGCGGACGTCCTCCGCCACGAGCACCATGCCCGGGGCGGCGGACTCGTACGCGCGATCGAACGCCGAGTTGTACAGGTAGTACGTGCCCTCGTAGCGGAAGCCGATCGTTCCGGCGAGCTTCCGATGGCCCTCCGCCTCGATGAACGTCAGGTTGTAGATCCCCCGGCGAATGAACGCCTCGCCCAGCCGGCGGAAGAAGATCTCCATCCCCGGCTGCATGAACACGCCCTTGGGGCCCTCGCTCGTTCGGTGCAGTTCGACGAACGTGTCGAGGTCGCGGTCGAGCGTCTCGGCCGTCGCGAGACAGATGTGCCATGGGCCGATCGCGGATTCGAGCCGACGCGCCTTGCGCTTGATCTCGTGGCGGAGCTTCGAGGGCAGCTGCGCGAGGTACTCGTCGAACGAGCCGGGAAGCGTGAGGAACGGCGCCACGCCGTTCTTGTCGTCGATCACCTCCGTCGAGAACCCTTGCGCCGCCGCCGCTTCGTGCAGCAGCTCGAGCCACGCGCGATCCTCGGGCAGCCCGCGTAGGTCGGCATCGGTCCATCCGTCAAGCCGATCGAGCGCGACGAACAGCTCCTTGGCCACTGCCGTCTGCGCCTCGGGCAGTGCGACGGGACCCAAGTAGTCGGTCACCTCGGTGCCTCCGAGGAACCTCAGCGTCGTTCCGATCCGCTCGAACGCGACCGCGCCGAGTGGCGCCCCGTCGTCCTCGGCGAACGCCAACTGCAGCGCGTCGGTGTCCCGGCCGAACTCCTCCCAATACAGCTTCAGGTACTGCGGGGTATGGAAGAACGTTCCCGCCGGATCGACGGTAGCGATACCCGACCAGTCGCGTCGAACGAAGTCGCGAGGATCCTCGGAGAAGACGATGTCCACGATGTTCGGCCTTCGACGCCCGGGCTCGTCGCGACCCTACCAGGACCCTCCGCCGCCACCGCCGCCACCGCCGCCGGAGAAGCCTCCGCCGCCGGAGAAACCGCTCCCACCGGAGCCGGACGGCGTCGCGCTGATCACGCCACTCGTCGACACGGCGAACGAATCGATGCTGTCGGCGAACGCAACGTACGCGAACGGTCGCGTGCTGACGTACCAGCTCATGTCACCGGCTTGCTCGGCGCCGAGCGACTCGAACGTCTTCGCCCACTTGTCGGTGACGCCGAAGACGACCGCGTACGGCAGGTACTTCGTGAACACGTTCTCCTGTTCGGCCCACTTGGCCAGGTGTTCGTCGGCCGTTTCCACGACGCGGCGGAACCCGGTGATCCGCCGCGTGAGCGCCGTGCCCGTCGCCGTCCGCGCCGGCATGCGCTTCGCGCCGACGAGAAGGAGCAGTCCTCCGATGACGATGGGGATCCCCAGGAGCGCGAGCTTCGTCTTCCACGCGAGCAGCACCGTGATACCGATCCCGGCGAGGAGCGCCACGATGCCGATGCCGACCCACGTCTGCCGCACCTTGTCGGGACGGCGGAGGAACCACTTGCGCCGGACGACCTCGTCGTAGAGCGCGTCCTTGACGCGATGCAATCGCGTGACGAACTTCTTGCGCAGATCCGACAGCTCGACCTCGTCGCCGTCTTCGAACAGCCCGTCGAGCAACGAACGTTCGTACGGCAACAGCCCATCGGTCTCGGCGGGCAGTCGCGTGAGCCGCCAGTCGGGCTTGCCGAGCAGCCACTTCTTCTCGAGCTCCTCGATCACGAGGAACTTCCGGACGGCGAGGTCGACGATGGTGGCCGAAACGTCGAGCGTGTTGGCCTCTTCGTCGATGAGCGTACCGACCTGACCGGGACGAAGGCCGTCGGGCGGGGCGAACTCAACGGGTGTGTTCCCGTCCTCGAACAGGGGAACCGTCTGAGTCGGTCCCCCCGGCGGGCCGCCCATGACCTGATCGACCTGGGATCCCGAGAAGCGCACGTCGCGTCCGCGCCGCCACGCGAACCGCGAGAAACCGGCCACGACGGCGACGAGCAGCGCGAGCGAGGCGACCAGCGTCAGGGGCGTCACGGAGAACGCGCGCGGCAGGCTCCAGCGCTCCTCGAGGATGGGGAGTGCGTTCGTCACGGTGCCCGGCGGGAGGGCGGCCACGATGGACATCCCGGTGAAGGCGTCGAGTCCCTCCTGGACGAACGTGGCGACGTCGCCCTTGATCCGCGCCCGATCGCACTCGAGCGTCGAGCCGAACGGGCCCTGGAAGCATGCGACGCGCTCGATCGGACCCGGACCCGCGACGCGGACGCGCATCTCGCCGATCGGTTGCTCCCAATCGTCGCCGATCGCGTTCCAGTACAGCTCCTGATGCGTGGGGAAGTCGTTGAGCGCTCCGTCCACGACGTAGGAGATCGAGTAGGTGTGGCGTCCGGTGATCGTGTCGTCGGGATCGCCGATCCGGATGACGAGGTGGCCGGCTTCCTCGCTCGTCTGCACGTCGCTCGGCGTGCCCTGCGATGTCCGGACCGAGATGAGCTCGATGGGGTACACGCGGTCGAACTCGTCGTCGTACGGAACGCGGTTGGGGATGGTTCGGAAGATCCCGTGACGCGGGACGTCGCCGAAGTCCTGCACGATCGTCTCGGCGACGGCGATCGAGCCGTCGGACTCGATGTCGATGCGGACGTCGAATCGGGGCGTCGACTCCGTCGCGAAGCCCTGCCCGCCCGCGCTCGGTGGAACCCCGAGCGCGACAGCCGCGAACCCAAGCGTCGCCGCGAGGAGCAACCGCACGCGCTTCACGAGTGCGAAGCCTAGAGCGGTCCGGCGCCGATGGCGCGGAAGCGGCTCCCCAGATAGCCTGCGCGTTCGTGGGGCAGCAGCCGCGTTTGTACCGCGATCTCGCGGAGTGGTGGCCGTTGCTGTCGGCGCCCGAGGACTACGCAGACGAGGCGAACGAGTATCGCGAGATCATTCTCGGGACGGCGACGATCCCGGTTCGTGAGGTGCTCGAGCTGGGGTCGGGCGGCGGGAACAACGCGTCGTACATGAAGAAGGCGTTCTCGCTCACGCTCGTCGATCGCTCCCCCGGGATGCTCGAGGTCAGTCGCCGGCTGAACCCGGAGTGCGAGCACGTCGAGGGCGACATGCGAACTGTTCGGTTGGGACGCACGTTCGACAGCGTGTTCGTGCACGACGCGATCGCGTACATGACGACCGTTGATGACCTTTTCGCGGTGTTCCGAACGGCATTCGAGCACTGCCGCCCGGGCGGCGCGTCGCTGTTCGTCCCGGACTCGGTGACCGAGACGTTCTACGAGACCACCGACCACGGCGGTCACGACGGTCCCGATCGCGCGCTCCGCTACTTGGAGTGGACCTACGACCCCGATCCCGGCGACACGACGGTTCGGATGGACCTCACGTACGTCTTCCACGAGCCCGACGGTTCGGTGCATTCGAAGCTCGACAGCCACCTATGCGGCCTGTTCCCGACCCAGACGTGGCTCGCCGGCATGCGCGACGCCGGGTTCGGCCTCGTGCGGAAGGTCGACCTCACGGCGGACGAGAGCCGCGTCGGGCAGACCGGGTTCGTCGGGGTTCGGGCTACTGCGGTGCCGAGGTCGCGGCGTCGGTCCTAGTGGGCTACCGCTGCGCTACCTGATCCCTGGGAGAGCGCCTCCTGCAGGACGTCCCAAGCGAGGACGGCGCACTTCACCCTGATCGGATACTTGACGACGCCCTTCAGCGCCACCAGCTCGCCGAAGGCGTCCTCGTCGGGTTCGACGTCCCCGGAAAGCATCCCCCGAACGTTCGCCGTGAGCTCCTCGACCTCGCCGACCGTCTTGCCCGCGACGGTCTCCGTCATCATCGACGCGGAGCTCTGACTGATCGAGCAGCCCTGGCCGACGAACGACACCTCCCGGAGCTTCCCGTCCTCGGCGTCCGCGAACACGGTGATCTCGTCGCCGCAGAGCGGGTTGTTCTTCGAGTGGGTGAGCGCCGCGCCGGGCATCTCGCGCTTGTTCCGCGGGTTCTTGTAGTGATCGAGGATGACTTCCTTGTAGATGTCGTCGAGCGCCACCGGTGTCCTTCCTAGGCTCCAAAGACGTCGTCGGCCTTGCCGAGCGCGTTCACGAGCGCGTCGACCTCACGCCGGGTGTTGTAGACGTAGAAGCTCGCGCGCGTCGTCGCCGCCACGTTGAACCGCCGCATGACCAGCTGGTTGCAGTGATGCCCAGCGCGAACCGCGATTCCCTCTTCGTTCAGTACCGTCGCCACGTCGTGCGGGTGAACGTCGCGATAGACGAAGCTCACCGCGCCACCGCGCTTGGAGACGTCGACAGGGCCGATGATCCGCGCGCCTGCGTCCTGAAGTCGCTCGATCGCGTACGCGGCGATCTCCTCCTCGTGCGCGCGGACGTTCTGCATGCCCAGCGCCTGCAGGTAGTCCACCGCCGCGGCGAGTCCGACCTCCTGCGCGATGTTCATCGTTCCACCCTCGAACTTGCCCGGCACGTCGTTCCACGTCGAGTACTCGCGATAGACCTCATGGATCATGTGCCCGCCGCCGATGAAGGGGTCCATCTCCTCGAGCAGCTCGCGCTTGGCGTAGAACCCGCCCGACGCCGTCGGCCCGAGCATCTTGTGTCCCGAGATCGTCAGGAAGTCACAGTCGAGCACGCGCACGTCCACCGGTACGTGCGGCACGAGCTGTGCGCCGTCCACGACCAGCACCGCGCCGACCGCATGCGCCGCGTCGGCGAGGAGACGCACCGGCGTGAGCGTTCCGAGCGAGTTGGACATGCCGGTGACGGCGAACACCTTGGTTCGATCGTTCAGCGACGACTCGAGCGTCGACAGATCGATCAGCCCGTCGTCGGTGATCGGGAGGTATCGGAGCGTCGCGCCGGTCGCCCGGGCGGCGAGCTGCCAGGGCACGATGTTGGAGTGGTGCTCCATGTCCGTGAGGAGGATCTCGTCGCCCTCCTTGAGGAACTTCCTGCCCCACCCGTGCGCGATCGCGTTGATCGACTCCGTCGTGCCGCGGTTGAAGATCACCGTCGCGGGGTCCGTCGCGCCGATGAACGACGCGAGCTTGACCCGCGCCTCCTCGTAGAGCTCGGTCGCTTCCTCCGAGAGCATGTAGATACCGCGGTGCACGTTGGCGTTGTGGCGCTCGTAGAACTCGCGCTCGGCGTCGATCACCGCGCGAGGCTTCTGCGACGTCGCGGCGGAGTCGAGGTACACGAGCGGCTTGTCGCCGACGGTTCGCGACAGGATCGGGAAGTCCGCGCGGATACGCTCGACGTCCAGTCCCGCCTTTCGCTGCTCGGTTACCGCCACGTCGTCAGTGCTCCTCAGTCGGCGGACGCCGGCACGGTCTCGAGCCCGAGCTCCTTGCGGACGCCCTCGTAGCCCTTCTCCTCGAGCTCCTGCGCGAGCTCCTTGCCGCCAGACTTCACGATACGCCCGTCGAGCATGACGTGAACGAAGTCCGGCGTGATGTAGTTGAGGATTCGCTGGTAGTGCGTGATCAGCAGCACGCCGAGGTTCGGTCCGATGAGCTGCGCGACGCCGTTCGCGACGGCCTTCAGCGAGTCGATGTCGAGCCCCGAGTCCGTCTCGTCGAGCACCGCGATCTCGGGCTCCAGCACCGCGAGCTGTAGGACCTCGTTCTTCTTCTTCTCCCCGCCCGAGAAACCCTGGTTCACGTAGCGCTGGACCATCGCGTCCTCGACGCCGAGGAGGTCCATCTTCTCCTTCATGTGCTTGCGGAACGCGAGCGCACTGATCTCCCCACCCTTGACGTTCTTGTACGCGGTTCGAAGGAAGTTCACGACCGAGACGCCTGGGATCTCGACCGGATACTGCATGGCGAGGAACAGCCCTCGCTCGGCGCGCTTGTCGGCGGTGAGGCGGGTGATGTCTTCGCCCTTGAACAGAACTTGTCCCGCCGTCACGGCGTAGCCGGGTCGGCCCATGAGCACGGCCGCGAGCGTCGACTTGCCCGAGCCGTTCGGGCCCATCAGCGCGTGCGTCTCGCCTTGCCGGACAATCAGGTCGATCCCGTTCAGGATGTCCTTTCCCTCGACGGACGCCTCGAGGCCCTTGATCTCGAGCGTCGCCGCTTCTGTCGTCATGTCTGTCGTCGTCATTCCTCTGCCACCTCGATCATCACATCGTCGTTCTCCACTTTGACTGGGAACACCTCCACGGGCTGGGTCGCCGGGAGCGTCCGCGGCCTGCCCGTGTTGAGGTCGAACGTCGACCCGTGCTTGGGGCACTCGACCGTTTCAAAGTCCGCGTCGACATCCCCCTCGTCCAGGAAGTAGTGCGCGTGCGAGCAGATCGCGTCCACGATGCGGAAACCTTCGTCACCGAGATTCACCACGGCGTACGGCCGATGGTCGAGCTCGAAGCGCCGGACCTCGCCCTCGGGAACGTCGTCCACGCCGCAGATACGAACGAGCGTCACGTTCACAGCCCCCTCGCCAGCTCGTCCTCGATCGCCGCGACGAGCCCGTCGCGCACCTCGGGCAGCTCGACCCGGTCGAGCACCTCCTGGAAGAACCCGAACACGATCAGGCGCTGCGCGTCCTTTTCCGGGATGCCGCGGCTCATGAGGTAGAACAGCTCGTCGTCGGAGACGGGACCGACGCTCGCGGCGTGACCGCACCGCGTCGGGTCGTTCGTCAGGATCTCCAGGTTCGGGACCGAATGCGCCCGCGCCGACTCGGACAGCAAGATGTTGCGGTTGGTCTGGTACGCGTCGCAGCGGTGCGCGCCTTTCTCGATGACGACGGTGCCGGTGTAGATCGCGTTGGAGCGGTCGCGCATCGCGCCCTTGTACAGCAGGTCGCTCGAGGTCCGTGACCCGATGTGGTCCTGGATCGAGCGATGGTCGATGTGCTGAACGCCGTCGCCGAAGTACACGCCCAGCATCTCGCTCGAGGCTCCGTCCTCCGCGAGGACGGCCTCGATCTCCGCCCGTGAAAGCGTGCCCCCGAACGCGACGCCGAGCGTCTTGAGCGAGGCGTCGCGGGCGATCCGCGCGCGCTGAACCGCGAGATGGGTGACGCCGTCGCCGTACTCCTGCAGCGCGACGTAGCGAACGTGCGCGCCCGCACCGACGTGGATCTCGACGATCGCGTCGCTCAACGCCCGCTCGAGCCCGGGCGAGACGTACCGGTCGATGACCGTCACCTCGGCGCCCTCGTCGGCGATGAGCAGCGTCCGGGGGAACACCGCCGAGCCGTCCGCGTCGAGATAGGTCAGGGTCTGGATCGGCAGCTCCACTCGAACGTCACGAGGGACGTGCAGAAGCGTGCCGCCGCTGCGGAACGCCGCGTGCAGCGCGGTGAACTTCGAGCGCTCCGTTGACACGAGGTCGTGGAGATACCGCTCGACCAGGTCGGCACGATCGGCCGCGGCGCGGTCGAGATCGCCGAACCACACGCCCTTGGCCTTCAGCTCGGGCGCGAGATGCGTCACCACGACCTCGGAGTTCCGCTGGATCTGGAGCCCGTCGCGCTCGCCGACCGCGCCGGCGGCGGCGAGGATCTCGTCGGGGACGTCGTCGAGGTTGTCGGCCTGTCCCCCCTCGGCGAATGGACGCAGGTCGAGGTCGAACCCCTCCAGATCCGTGTATCGCCATTCCTCGGTCTCCTGCGACGGGATGGGGAGCGCGAGGAACTCGTCGAACGCCTGCTTGCGAAGCGTCTCCACGAACGGCGCGGGGGACGGGAGCGCCGCGAGGGCCTCCTCGTCGAACCCAGTCTTCGTCGTCTGCGTCATCTCGTCACCATCCATGCAAGAGGGCAGACCGCGCGGCCTGCCCTCGTCCGGTCCGGCGCCCGCGACGGCCGCTAGCCGATCGCGCCCTCCATCTGCAGCTCGATCAGGCGGTTGAGCTCGACCGCGTACTCCATGGGGAGCTCACGAGTGATCGGCTCGATGAAGCCGTTCACGATCATCGCGGAGGCCTCGGCCTCGCTGAGCCCTCGGCTCATCAGGTAGAACAGCTGGTCCTCGCCGATCCGCGAGACGCTCGCCTCGTGGCCGAGTTGCGCGGTCTCCTCCTCGACCTCCACGTACGGGTACGTGTCGGACCGCGACTCCTCGTCCAGGATCAGCGCGTCGCACCGGACGTTGGACTTGGCGTGGTCGGCACCGGGCTCGATGCGAACCAGGCCGCGGTAGCCGGTGCGTCCGCCGTCCTTGGAGACCGACTTCGAAGTTAGGACGCTCGTCGTGTGAGGCGCTGCGTGGATCGCCTTCCCGCCCGCGTCGGTGTGCATGCCCTTACCCGCGTAGGCCACGCTCAGCACTTCGCCGCGAGCGCCCTTGCCGAGCAGGTAGATCGACGGGTACTTCATCGTCACCTTCGAGCCGATGTTGCCGTCGATCCATTCCATGACGGCGTCCTCGTACGCGGCGGCGCGCTTGGTGACCAGGTTGTAGACGTTGTTCGACCAGTTCTGGATCGTCGTGTACCGAACCCGCGAGTTCTTCTTGGCGATGATCTCGACGACGGCCGAGTGCAGCGAGTCGCGCGTGTAGATCGGCGCCGAGCACCCCTCGACGTAGTGCACGTAGCTGCCCTCGTCGGCGATGATCAGCGTCCGCTCGAACTGCCCCATCGCCTCGGCGTTGATCCGGAAGTACGCCTGGAGCGGGATGTCGACGTGCACGCCGGGCGGCACGTAGATGAACGAGCCCCCCGACCACACGGCCGAGTTCAGCGCGGCGAACTTGTTGTCGTTCGGCGGGATGATCGTGCCGAAGTACTCCTTGACGATGTCCGGGTGCTCGCGGAGCGCCGTGTCCATGTCTGTGAAGAGCACTCCCATCGCGTCGAGCTCGTCCTTGATCTTGTGGTAAACGACCTCGGACTCGTATTGGGCAGAGACGCCGCCGAGGAACTTCTTCTCCGCCTCGGGGATGCCCAGCTTGTCCCACGTGCCCCGGATGTCCTCGGGCAGCTCGTCCCAGCTCTGTGCCTGCTTCTCGGTCGACCGGATGAAGTAGTAGATGTCGTCGAAGTCGATCCCGGAGAGGTCGGCGCCCCACCACGGCATCGGGCGCTGCTCGAAGTGCTTCAACGCCTTCAGCCGGAACTTGCGCATCCACTCGGGCTCGTCCTTCAGCGCCGAGATCTCCTCGACGACATGCGCATCGAGACCCTTCTTCGGCTCGAAGACCGAATGCGAAGGATCCTTCCAGTCGAAGCGATAGCCCTTGGAGAGCTCCTTGAGGTGTTCTTCCTGGCTGACGGCCACGGACAAATCCTTTCCGACTGCCTCGGATGGCGGGTTCCGTCGCATCCAGGATACCCGCGCCCGACGACCAAAGTCTATCGGCGTGATCGGATTACGGCCACAGCGTTTCCGCAGGTCAGGAGGCTGGGACGCCACCGTTCTCGAAAGCCGAGGTCACCCCCGCTCGATGGCCTCCTGAATCTGCGCCCTGAGCTCGGCCAGCGCGTCCTGGAGCTCCTCCCACGCCTGCTTGGCCTCGCCCGTGGCGTCTTCCCCCGCGGCCTCGGCATCGGCCTGGAGGTCGGCAGCGCGGCGCTCCAACTCCCGATACGCCTCCTGTGCACGCTCTCCGGACAGGTCGGCGACGCGATCGAGCTCGGCGGAGATGTCATCGATGCCGGCGCTGATCTCGTCGACGATCGGCTGCGCCGCCTCCTCGACCCGATCGCGCACGGTGCTCAGTGCGTCGAGCGCGTCGTCCGCCGAGCGTTCCAGGTCCGAAATGGCCGCGTCGGTATCACACGCGGTCCCGACGGCAAGGATCGCACCCGCCAACACGAACATGGCCACGCGCCGGGCTCGATCGATCCTCATCGAACGGGATGCTACCCACGGGCCCAGTGCAGTACGCCTGCCGTCGCGGCGAGCGTCGCGTTCGCCGAGCCGACTACGCCTTGTCGACCGGCGCGCCGACGAGCGAGCCGTACTCGGTCCACGAGCCGTCGTAGTTCTTGACGTTCGTGTAACCGAGCAGCTCGGTCAGCGCGAACCACGTGTGCGAGCTTCGCTCGCCGATCCGGCAGTACGCGATGATCTCCCGGTCGTCGGACACGCCCTCCGCCTCGTAGAGAGCCCGCAGCTCGTCTGCACTCTTGAACGTCCCGTCCTCGTTGGCGGCCTTCGCCCACGGAACGTTCGCCGCACCGGGGATGTGTCCCGGCACCTGTGCCTGCTCTTGCGGCAGGTGATCGGGCGCGAGCTTCTCCCCCCGGAACTCCTCGGGCGAGCGAACGTCCACGAACGTGGCGTCCGCGAGCTTCGACAGCACCTGGTCGCGGAGCGCTCGGATCTCGTCTCGCTCGGGCGCAGTCAACGTGATGCCCGAGGGCTGGTAGGACGGGACATCCTGCGTGAGCTCCCGGCTCTCCAACTCCCATTTCTTGCGGCCGCCGTCGACGAGCTTCACGTTGTCGAACCCGCGGAGCTTCAGGATCCAGTACGCATACGCCGCGAACCAGTTGTTGTTGCCGCCGTACAGGACGGCCGTGGTGTCATCGCCGACGCCAGCCCGCGAGAGCAGCTCCGAAAGTTCCGCCCGGCTGACGTAGTCGCGTCCGACCTTCGTGTGCAGGTCGCTGTTCCAGTTCCATCCGACCGCACCCGAGACATGCCCCTTGTCGTACGCGGAGGTGTCCTCGTCGACCTCGATGACCCTGACGCTCTCGTCGTTCAGGTGCGCCTCGAGCCAATCGGTCTCGACCAGCGCATCGGGGTTCTTGTATCCGCCCATGCTCACTCCTTCCGCGAAAGCGATTTCCGACTCGCGAACTAGGAATTGCAGGTGCGAGTCAATCGTCGGGCCTCGCGAGTGTCAACACGGCCGTCGGCCCCAGGCGACCGCCCGCCGGGCGGCTCCTCAGAAGTAGCCCAGGGCGGCCTTGGCCTCTTCCGACATCATCTCGGGGCTCCACGGGGGCCGTAGGACCATCTCGGCGTCGAAGCCCGACACTCCAGGCACGTTGGTCATCAACGACTGCATCTGCTGTTCGATCAGCGGTCCGATCGGACAGCCCATGGTCGTCAGCGTGTATTCGACGTGCACGTAACCCTCCTGCGAGATATCCACGTCGTAGACGAGGCCGAGGTCCACGATGTTGATCCCCAACTCGGGATCGACGACGTGCTTGAGAGCATCGAGGACCCGGTCCTCGGACAAGCCCTCGCCGTGGGCACGGTCTGCGTCGCCGGCGGCGGCCACGCCGTCCTGATCGGCCTCGATCAGGGATTCGCGGGTTTCGTCCACGTACATCCTCGTTCCTTCGGCGGACTTCTGCCTCTATCCTATGGACGCTCTTCGGCCAACGACTATTCCGTGAGCTCCATGAGCGACGAACAACACATGAGCGACGAACACCAGAGGATCCGCGTGCTCATCGTGGACGACCATCCCGTCACCCGGGAAGGGCTCCACGCCGCCCTGGATCTGGCGAAGGACGTCCTGATCGTCGGCGAGGCAGAGAGCGGAGAGGACGCCGTCAGCAAGGTCGGCGAGCTCAGCCCGGACATCGTGTTCATGGACGTGCGGATGCCCGGCATGAACGGGATCGAGGCGACCAAGGCGATTCGGGAAGCCTCGCCCACGACACGGGTCATCCTGTTCACGGTCGACGAGTCCCGCGCTTCGATCTCCGAGGCGATCCAGGCCGGCGTCTCCGGCTACCTGCTGAAGGACGCGTCCGCGGACGAGCTCGTGAACGCCGCCCGCCTGGCCCTTGAAGGCAAGGCCGTGATCCACCCCCAGCTCACTCGAGCATTCATCGAGGAGGTCCAGCTCGCCGAGAAGCGCGTGGAGTCCCCGCCGCTGTCGCGTCGGGAGAAGGAGATCCTCCAGAAGGTTGCATACGGGGCCACCACCAAGGAGGTCGCCCACGACCTGGGGATCTCCCCGCACACGGTGAAGACGCACCTCGAGCGGATCTTCGAGAAGCTCGGCGCCAACGACCGCGCTCAGGCCGTCGCGATCGCCATCCGCAGCGGGCTCGTGGAATAGGTCCCGACCTCGCGCTGCTCGATCGGTTCGCCCGAACTCCGCTCGTGCCTTCGGGTGATCCAGAGGTAACTCCTGCTCTGTTGCTGGCTCGGCGTCACGGTGTTACAACTCGCTCGCTCGAGCATGGGCTCGAGTGCTGCGGAGTCAAGCGAAGACCGGTTCGAATCCGGCACTGTCGCGCAACCGTGAAGCCCCCGCTCCGGGGGACGAGTCGGGTCGCCTCCTCCGTGGCGCGGATGACGGTCCTCGACGGAAGGGCGGTTCGTGGGCGGTTCGACCCGGTTCCCATCGCGCTCTCCGATCGAAAGGAGAGGGCATGGGACGACGTCTCGTTCTGTTGGTTGTCTCGGTCGCGGTGGTGGCGGCCGCGTGCGCGTCGGACGGTGAAGCCGGTCGCGAATCGACGGGGCCGTCCACCGGGGCCGCGTTCCCGGTCACGCTGACGACGTCGAACGGCGACATCACGATCGACGAACGCCCCGAGCGGATCATCTCGCTGTCGCCGACGGCCACCGAGATGCTGTTCGCGATCGGCGCGGACGATCAGGTCATCGCCGTCGACGACCAGTCCAACTTCCCGCCCCACGCTCCGACGACGGAGCTGTCCGGGTTCGAGCCCAACGTCGAGGCCATCGCGTCCTACGAGCCCGACCTCGTCGTGTACTCGACGGAGCCTGGCGACCTGGGGTCGACCCTCGGGGGCCTGGGGATCACGACGATGTTGCTACCGGCCGCCACCTTGCTCGACGACGCGTACGAGCAGCTCGAACAGCTGGGGCGGGCGACGGGCAACGCCCAAGCAGCGACGGCCGTCGTCGACGACATGCGCACCGAGGTCGACTCGATCGTTTCGTCGGTCGAGATGCCGCAGCCGCCGCTCACCTTCTATCACGAGCTCGACGACACCTATTACTCCGTCACCTCGCAGACGTTCATCGGTCAGCTCTACGCCCTCGTCGGCTTGGACAACATCGCGGACGCCGCCGACGACGGCGGTGGTGGCTATCCACAGCTCTCCGCCGAGTACGTGATCCGCGCAGATCCGGATCTGATCTTCCTGGCCGACACGAAGTGCTGCGGGCAGTCGCCGGCAACCGTCGCCGAACGGCCGGGATGGAACAGCATCACCGCCGTTCGAGGGAGGGATGTCGTCCCGCTCGACGACGACGTCGCATCGCGGTGGGGTCCTCGAATCGTCGAGTACCTACGGACGATCGCCGATGCCGTCTCCGACGTGGAGGCCGAGGCGGCGTGAGAAGGGCGTCGTCCGTGGCGATCGGGGCGTCCGTCCTGGTTGCCTCGATCGTGGTGGGAATCCTCGTGGGCCCGGTTCACATCTCGCCGAGCGACGTTCTGCGGTGGGCCGTGTCGTTCGGCGGTGCGACATCGGTTTCCGATCAGGACGCAGCGATCCTGGCGAACCTGCGGCTGCCCCGAGTCGTCGTCGCGGCACTGGTCGGCGCCTCGCTCTCCGCCTCAGGCGCCGCGTACCAGGCCGTGTTCCGCAATCCGTTGGCCGACCCCTACCTGCTCGGCGCCGCCGCCGGGGCCGGCCTCGGAGCGACGATCTCCGTCGCGTTCGGGCCGTCCGATGCGTTCGCCGTGACCGTGCCGCTCGCCGCGTTCACCGGGGCGATCGGCGGGGTCGGCCTCGCGTATTCACTCGGCCGTTCGGCGCTGGGCGGTCGTTCGGCCACGAGCCTCGTGCTCGGCGGGATCGCGGTCGCGTCCTTCCTCACGGCGGTGCAGACGTTCATCCAGCAACAGCGGTCCGAGACGCTGCGGCAGGTGTACAGCTGGATCCTCGGACGGCTCGGCACGGCGGGATGGGACGACGTGCGGATCGCGCTGCCCTCGGTGCTCCTGGCGGTTGCGACGCTGTGGACGGTGCGCCGGCTGCTCGATGTCATCGAGGTCGGCGACCTCGAGGCCGAGAGCCTCGGCCTGAACGTCGGCCGGCTCCGAACGATCGTCGTCGTCGCCGCGTCGCTCGCTACGGCCGCCGCGGTCTCCGTCGCGGGGCTGATCGGCTTCGTCGGCATCATCGTGCCACACACGGTTCGGCTGCTCTCGGGGACGTCGTACCGCCATGTGTTGCCGCTGTCGGTCCTGTTCGGGGCGTCGTTCGTGATCCTCGTCGATGTCCTTGCGCGGACCGTCGTCGCGCCGGCCGAGATACCGATCGGCGTGATCACGGCGTTCGTCGGGGCGCCGTTCTTCCTGCTCGCGCTTCGACGGAGCGCGGGGAGGCTCACGTGACGGCGGGCGCCGCGAGTGCCCTGCGTCTGCACGAGCTCGCCGTCCGCCTCGGAGGCCGCGATGTCCTTCGCGACGTCTCGCTCGACGTCCCCATGGGCTCGTGGACCTGCGTCGTTGGACCGAACGGCGCAGGGAAAACCACGCTCCTGCACGCGTGCGCCGGACTTGTCGACCGGGACGGCTCGGTCGAGCTGTTTGGACGGCGGATCGAGGAGCATCGGCGCCGTGAGCGGGCGCGATCGGTGGCCCTCGTTCCACAACATCCCGTGATCCCGGAGGCGATGACGGTCCGGCGGTACGTGCTGCTGGGGCGGACGCCCCACGTCGGTCCGCTCGGCGCCGAGGGCCGCGCCGACGTCGCAGCGATGGATTCGGCACTCGAGCGCCTCGATCTCGCGTGGGCGGCCGATCGCCGTTTGGACACGCTTTCGGGCGGCGAGCTGCAACGCGCGGTCCTGGCGCGCGCCCTCGCGCAGGAATCACCGCTGTTGCTCCTCGACGAGCCCACCACCGGCCTCGACCTCGGGCACCAGGTGCGCGTGCTGGAGCTCGTCGACGAGCTTCGACGACAGGAACGCCTCACCGTGGTGTCGGCGATGCACGACCTCACGCTCGCCGGGCGGTTCTCCGACCGGTTCGTCCTGCTGTCGGGGGGGCGCGTCGTCGCGACCGGTACGCGGAACGAGGTCCTGGACGCCGCCGTGATCTCGGAGCACTTCGGGGCGAGCGTTCAGGTCATCGACGAGGGCGACCTCGGGTGGGCCATCGTCCCGTCATCGCGCGGGAGCGACCACCGATGACGGCGGCCTCCGAACCGCCGCGCCGAGGACCTCGGCCCGCACGAACGCGCGTGGCTTCGCGCGTCCTCGTGCACACCGGCGACGGGAAGGGGAAGACGTCCGCGGCGATGGGGATCGCTATGCGCGCGGTTGCCCGGGGGTGGCGCGTGTGCGTCGTTCAGTTCGTGAAGGACGAACGGTGGCGAACCGGCGAAGAGGCCTCGGGACGGCGCCTCGGCTTCGACTGGTGGTCGATCGGCGACGGCTTCACGTGGGACTCGACCGACATGGAACGCACGGAAGCAATCGCGCGCGAGGCGTGGCGTTCGGGGAGCCGGATGATCCGCGGCGGCGAGCACGAGTTGGTCGTGCTCGACGAGGTGACGTACCCGATCAACTGGGGATGGATCGACGAGAGCGACGTCGTCGAGACGATTCGGAACCGCCCGCAGCACGTCAACGTCGTGGCGACGGGACGCGACGCGCCCGACCGCCTTCGAGAGGTCGCCGACACCGTCACGGAGATGGTCAACGTGAAGCACGCGTTCGACTCTGGGATCGGTGCCGTGCGCGGGATCGAGTTCTGATGCCACTGACGTTCGTGCTCGGTGGCGCTCGGAGCGGGAAGTCGGCGCTCGCCGTGCGGCTCGCGTCGACGTTCGGATCCCCCATCGTCGTCGTCGTTACCGCGGAGGCGCGTGACGATGAGATGACCGAGCGGATCAGCCGCCACCAGAGCGCACGGCCTTCGGAGTGGCAGACCGTCGAGGCGCCCGTGGAGCTCGCCGGCGCGATCGATTCGCTCGGCGACGACGTCGCGGTCGTGCTGGACTGTCTCACGCTCTGGGTGTCGAACGCGATCGAGGCTCGGCGCGGCGACACCGCGATCGTCGCCGAGGCGGAGGAGGTCGCCCACACGCTCGCCGCGAGATCCGAACACGCCGTCGTGGTGAGCAACGAGGTGGGGCTGGGCATCGTGCCGACGAACGCGCTCGCGCGTCGCTACCG
>Ga0299907_10000132_pt1 | contig 29561 bp, 27 predicted proteins | sample RVTome_16_FD_198680 | JGI IMG/M metagenome (GOLD analysis project Ga0299907, IMG submission 198680) | Soil microbial communities from uranium-contaminated site in the Upper Colorado River Basin, Wyoming, United States - RVT152D67 (version 2) ...
ATCGACAATCGCCTCCGCTCCGAGCTGAAGAAGAGGAAGAGTTCGCTGACGGCGCGGGTCCCGGTGTCTGAGATGCAGTGGGCGATCTGGAAGCGTTACTGCGAGATGGTGGGTGTCTCCGCAGGAGGGGGACTTGCCGTGCTCGTCGATCACGAGCTGGCCTCGGTGGTCGAAGAAGACGTGGAGACTCTCACCCAGTCGGTCAAGTCTCGCGAGGCAGCATTGATCGCCCGGGAGGTCGAGCTGGCCGAACGCGAGGAGGCCGTGGAGAAGCGAGAGCGGTCCTGTGACTTCCAAGAGCGACAGCTCGACTCGCAGCGGAGACGCCTCGACGAGAAGCAACGGCAACTCGAATCGAAACAGCAAGCCCTCGAAGTCCTGGCGACAGGATCACGGCCTAGGACGCCGGTGCGGGCCCAGCTCAGGCCTGGCCGCAACCAGCTGTGCTGGTGCGACTCCGGGAAGAAGTACAAGAACTGTCATCTCGACTGGGATCAAAGGAATAGTTAGTTAACGGTTGTATAGCAGCTAATAGCCTGATATGGTGAGTAGGGTCATGGCCTCGGTTGCTCACCCTTCGTTGCCCTTCGATGAGACTCCCGACCTTTCACCGCGTCCCGACGACCGGCTACAGTCGGTCGAAGAGCTGGCCGACTATCTCGAGGTCCCAGTGAAGACCATCTACACGTGGCGGCACCGTAACACCGGGCCTCAGGGTTTCCGGGTCGGCAAGCACGTCCGCTTCCGCTGGCACGATGTCCAAACCTGGGTTGCCCAACGCATCGCCGACGAGAACTGAACATGGCTCACGTCAGACGCCACCCCGTCGATACCTCTAAGTGGCAGGTCCGTTACATCGACCCCAACGGCCGGGAACGATCCAAAACCTTCCCCCGCAAGGTCGACGCCGAGAAGTTCCTCATCCACGTCGAAGCCCAGAAACAGAGAGCCGAGTGGATCAACCCCGAGCTGTCGGCGACCAGGTTCGAGGATTGGGCGGAAGGCTGGTTGGCGAACCGCACCCATCTCAAACCGAAGACGTTCGCCGGTTATGAGTCTCTCTTGAAGGTACACATCCTTCCCCGCTTCGGTGCCAGCCGTCTCGACCGGATCGATTCGCTGTCGATCGAAGGATGGGTCGCCGACCTCAAAGCCTCCGGGCTATCCGCTTCTCGCATCCGTCAGGCACACAACGTTCTCTCCCAGATTCTCAAGACCGCGGTCAGGGCGCGCTACCTCGCGGCTAACTCTGCGGAGGGGGTAGACCTCCCCCGTAAACCACGCCGCGAGCAGCTCTTCCTCACTCCTTCCGAGGTTGATCGGCTGGCAGAAGTTGTCGAAGACCAGTATCGGGCTCTTGTCTACGTCTTCGCATATGGCGCCCTGAGATGGGGCGAGGCCGCTGCTCTAAGGCGCCGACGAATCGACGTGCTGAGAGGCAAGCTCGACGTCGTAGAGAGCCTGTCAGAGGTCAGCGGCGAGATGCATTTCGGACCGACCAAGAACTACCGGAACCGGGTCGTGACCCTTCCTAAGTTCCTCCGCGAGATGCTCAATCACCATCTGCTCACTCATTCGGCTCAGGATCCCGACGCCCTGGTGTTCACGGTGAGCAATGGTGCCCCGATGAGAAACTCGAACTTCAGCTCCAATGTCTGGAGGCCTGCCGTTCAAGCAGCGGGCCTCCCAGAGGGCCTCAGGGTCCATGACCTCCGTCACACCGCTGTCGCCATCCTGATCAGCCAGGGCGTGCATCCGGAGGCGATCAAACGGTTCCTCGGTCACTCATCGATCATGGTGACGATGGACATCTACGGCCACCTGTTCCCCTCCGACCAGGAAGCGCTCGCCAACGCCCTCGATGACGCCTTCGCTCAATCTCAGACGGACAAACGACGGACAAAGACGGACAAGAATTCGTCGACGGAAGCGAGCGACCAGCGAGAAGGCCAGGCAACGCTTGACTTTTCTGAAGTGGGTCCCGTGGGAATCGAACCCACAACCTTCGGGTTAAAAGCCCGCTGCTCTGCCAATTGAGCTAGGGACCCAACGATTCTGCGGATCGCAGAACGCGCACAGGTTACCCAATGCCATAACCTGTCCCACACTGTGATCCGATTCGGTGTTTCGACGATGCCACCCGACGATCCGGGCGAGCACCCGGCGTTTCTCGACGGCGTCGTCGAGCGGGGGCACACCGCCCTCGAGCTTCCCTTTGTCAAAGAGTTTCCCTGGAAGGAGAAGCAGTGCAGGGCTTTCGGAGAACTGGCTGCCGAGCGCAATATTCAACTGTCGGTCCACGCCCCGTATTTCGCTGTTCTCACCGTCATCGAAGAAGACCGGGGCAAACAGGCGGTCTCGGCGATGGAGCACACCTTGAAACTCGGAGCGGCGCTGGGCGCCCCGGTGATCGTCGCCCATCTCGGAGCCAAACACGGCGAAGACCCCGAAGTTCTCACCGAACGCGCCGAACAGAGGCTTGAGTCGATCCGGTCCAAGGTGGAGGACCTCGGGGTGGGGCTGGGCCTAGAGACGGCCGGCAACGAAAGCTCATTCGGGACCTTGGGCGACATCGCCCACCTCGCTTCGAAGTTCTCTTTCGTACGTCCCGTGGTCGATTGGGCCCACCTGCACGCCATGACCGGGGGAGGGCTCACCTCCGTCGATGCCTTCGAAAGTGTCTTCGCATTCATCAAAGACTCCTTCCCGGGTTGGATGATCCAGCCGCTCCACACCCAGTTCACCGACAACGAGTTCGGTGCCCGCGGTGAGATCAAACACGTGGCCTACGGAGAGGGCTCGCTGCGGGTGACACCACTGCTCGAGGCAGCTGATCGTGCCGGGGTGACACTGACCATCATCTCCGAAGCGAGGGAAGCATCTAGTCATGAAGGAATATGGGCTGAGGTGAGTGGGTACCTCGAATCTGTGCCCGAACCCAAAGGCAGAACCGTCGCAAGCTCCGAGATCGACTTCCCCTCGCCGGTGAGGGCTACCAAGGATGGCAAACACTTCAACCCGATCGGCCTCGACCGGGCGTTGCGCCTGAGCAACCTGGACAAGGTGTTCTTCCCCGACGAGGGATACACCAAAGGCGACCTGATCCAGTATTACGCCTCTGTCGCCCCCATCCTGCTGCCTCATGTCGCCGACCGGCCGCTCTCGATGAACCGATTCCCCGACGGCATCAAAGGGTCGTCGTTCTACGAGAAACGCGCTCCAGGACATCAGCCCGACTGGATGCGGACTGTCCCGGTGGAGTCAGACTCCCAGGGCGGAATCATCGACTTCCTCGTCGCCGACAACATGGAGTCGCTGATGTGGTTTGCCAACATGGGATGCATCGAAGTCCACCCGTTCCATTCCCGTGCCGACAACCTGGGGATGCCGGATTACGCCATCTTCGACTTCGATCCGGCGGAAGGCTCGGAGTGGGACCAGGTCGTCGCCGGGGGAGAGCTCCTCAAGATTGCCCTCGGCCAGCTCGGGCTCAAGGGCTATCCCAAGCTCTCCGGGTCGAAGGGTCTCCACGTCTACGTCCCCCTCGAGCCAGTCCACCCCTACGAGCGGGTTCGCCGCTTCGTTGGCGAAGTCGGTTCCTACCTGGCGTCAGCGAATCCCGACGACCTCACCATGGAGTGGGACAAACCGAAACGAAAAGGGAAGGTCTTCGTCGACCACAACCGCAACGCATCCGGCCAGACAGTTGCCGCCGCCTACTCGGTCCGTCCCCGTCCCGGCGCGCCGATTTCGGTTCCGCTGACCTGGGACGAGGTTTCGACGGTGAAGAACGGCGACATCACGCTCGCCAACATCTGGGAGCGGATCCAGAAACACGGCGATCTGTTCGAACCGGCTCTCAAAGGTGGCCAGACCCTCGACGACGCCGAGAAGGCCCTGAAAATCACCGATTAGGTGGTGGTCGACTCCGTCGCCAACTCGACTCTGGCACGCTTCCAGAAGAGGACGAGGGCTCCCAGGATCATCACCCCTATCGACACCCATGCGTTCCGGCTGAGCCCGAGAAAGCGGAATGTGGTGTCGGTTCTGATCAGCTCCATCAGGAACCTGAAGAAGGCGTAGCCCACGAAGTAGATACCGATGAGCCGACCTCCGAGCTGGGGGTAACGCTTGCCGATCCAAATGATGAAGAAGGCGAGCGACACGTTCCAGATCGATTCGTAAAGGAAGGTCGGGTGGAACGCCTCAGCAGTTGCGTATTCCTCGGGCCGGAATTGGGGCTCGATCTCAACGCCCCATGGGAGGTCGGTTGGAGTCCCGAACAGTTCCTGGTTGAAATAGTTGCCCCACCGCCCGAACGCCTGGGCAAAGGGAACGGCCGGTGCGACAGAGTCGAGGAGGTTCGGGATACTCGAGTTCCACTTCCTGCTGTAGACCACCATGACGATCGCCCCGGCAGTCAGCCCGCCGTAGAGGGCAAGGCCGCCTTCCCAGATGGCGATGACTTTCCACCACTCTCCCTCGAACCGGGAAAGGTGGGTAGAGACGTAGCCGAGGCGTGCCCCGAGAAAGCCGAAGATGAGAACCCGGGCAAGGATTCTCCCCAACACGTCACTGTCACCGCCACGTGCGATGAAGCGTCTCTCGGAGACCTGCCAGGCGACTGCGACCCCGATGGCGATCAAGACCCCGTAGAAGGTCACTCGCAGCGGGCCGATGTGAAAGCTGTTGATCGGTGGGGACGGGAACGAGGCCAGAATTTGGGTCATGGGTGGTTTGTGATCATGGGCAGATTGACGTTGATGCTACCCACCGATGCTGCCTGTGCATTGTCGACCAGACGAAGGCGTCCCAGGGTCGACCTGCATCACATTGCCGCTGGACTCGCTAGGTTTCAGTCATGGATCTTTACGCCAGAGTGAACATTCTTGGTGGGCTTTCGGTCCGATTGCCCCACGGTGGTCTCGATGAGGCGATACCACTCGACAACGACCCCATTGGCCGTGCCCGCAACTGGGTGGAGCAGGGAATCAAGCATCTTCACATCGTCGACCTCGACGCAGCTGCATACAGCGACTCCCGCAACCGGGAGCTGATGTTCGAGCTAGTCGAATCTGTCGACGCCAAAGTCCAGGTGGCCGGAGGGATCCGATCCGAGACTGAGGCGGAGTCGTTCATCACCCGAGGCGCGTGGCGAATCGTGATGGGAACGGCGGCTATCGAGAACCAGAACATGATCTGGGATCTGTGCCGGGACAACCCGGATAAGATCGCGGTTGCCCTCGACGTCCGAGCCGACGAGGAGATCGCCACCCGCGGCTGGACCCAGAACAGCGGCCGCTATCTCGAGGAAGTGATGATCGAGATGTCCTCCGCCGGTGTTGTGGCTTTCCTCGTCTCCGAAGCCGGCCGCAACGCGCTCGAGGACATGCCCAACTTCCAGCTCATCGGATCAGCCCTCGCAACCGTGGAGGAGCCGGTGATCGCCTCGGGCGGTGTCCGGAACCTCGAAGACCTCCGGAGGCTGGTGTCGCTCGAATCGTCGGGGCGCCGGCTCGGCGGGGTGATCGTTGGCCGCGAAGTCACCGCCGGACGGTTCACCGTCGAAGAGGCGATGGCAGTCCTTGCGGGTCGCGGGCCAAGCCGGGCTCCCGGTGGCATCGTTGCTGCCCGTCAGCTGCTCCAGGTCGGATCGGTTGAATCCGCGCTGCAGTTTCTCGAGGAGGTCGTGGGTCTCTCCCGGGTGAGATCCCCCGAGGCGGGCGTATTGGGGACAGTTCTCGAGGTCGCCGAAGGTCAGCAGGTTGAGCTGGTCCAGGGAGCCTCAGGCCAGACAGCGACCCTCGCTCTCCTCGTCGAAGACCCCGAGCTCTGGCTCGAACACTTCACAGCCCAGGAGATCGAGACCACACGCACCTCAGCAGGCCTAGAGGTAGCCGGCCCAGGCGGCCTGACACTGCGATTCGAGTAGAAGCTCCCACCACCGACGCTGGTTGAGCTCACAGCCCGAGGGGATCTCTCCCTCCTACCTCCGCCCTCCTTTGTCGGGCGCAGGGACCTTCCTCCCGCAAGCGGGAGGACAGTTGCTGCCGCCTCCGGGGGAACAGTTGCTCGTTATTTGAACAGGGTGCGGGACTGTTCTCTTAGGAACTGGCGTAGGTACCAGGGTCCGCCGCCGCCTGCGCCTGAGGTGCCTGAGCCTTTCCATCCGCCGAAGGATTGGATGTCGGGCCATGCCCCGGTTGTGGCGCCAGCAGCCCGATTGACGTACGTGGTCCCGGCTTGGATCTTCCTGAACCATTTCTCGATCTCGGCCTCATCAGTCGAGAAGAACCCGGCGGTGAGGCCGAACTCGGTGTCGTTGGCGAGATCGATTGCCTCGTCGAGAGAATCCACCGCTGTCACAGCAACGAACGGGGTGAAGAGCTCCTCCTTCCAGACCCAGGAATCCAGAGGTGCGCTGACGACTGTGGGTTGGACGAAGTTGCCCTTGCTGAAGTCACCGTCGATGAGCACGTCGCCGCCGGTTAGGATCTCTCCACCGTCATCTCTCACGGCGGATACAGCCTTGCTGAAGCGCTCGACGGCCTCCTCGTCGATGACAGGGCCTATGAACGTTGACAGATCAAGCGGGTCGCCAATCGTTAGATCCTCGGTTGCCGAGACGAGTTTGGAGACAAACTCGTCGTATACGGCTCGCTCGACGTACACCCTTGATGTTGCTGAGCATTTCTGTCCGCTCAAGCCGAATGCGCCGCGCATGACACCCTCAGCGGCTACGTCCAGGTCTGCACTCGCTGAGACAATGGCGGGGTTCTTCCCGCCCATCTCTGCAGCGACTGGTTTGGGACGCTTCTCGTTCACAGTTCGGTAGAGGTACATGCCGACAGGGTGGGAGCCGGTGAACGTGAGCCCGTCGATCCCCTCATGATGGGCGAGATGGTCGCCCGCGTCGTCGCCGCCGGTCAGCACGTGTAGCGCGCCTTCGGGTAAGCCTGCCTTGCGCATGATCCGGTAGAACTCGAGAGCCATAAGAGCACCGGTGTTCGAGGGTTTGAGGACGACGGTGTTCCCGGTGATCAGTGCTCCGGTCGAAGGGCCACCGCTCAAAGCAAGCGGGAAGTTGAACGGCGATATGACCGCCCAGGTTCCCCAAGGACGCAGCACCGAGACGTTGGTCTCATTGTCTGAAAGGGAGCTCAGCGGCGTGATGAATCCGTCGTGCTCGGTGATTTGTCTCGAGTAGTAGCGGAGGAACTCGATTGTCTCTGCGACATCTCCAAGAGCCTCGAGGCGATTCTTGCCCACCTCGAGGGACATCAGTGCCGCAAGGTCGAATATCTCCTCTTCCATCAAGTCAGCGGCCCGGAGCATGAGGTCTCGTCTTTTCTCCCACCCCCATGCTTCCCAGTCGGGGGCGAATGCCCGGGCCGAGGCCACAGCGTCGTCCACGTCCTGAGTGTTCGCCTGGGCATATCGTCCGACGACTACCTCGCGGTCGATCGGCGACCTCTCCACGAACTCGTCGCGGTCTTTGCGTTCTTCGCCGTTCACCCATACGCCATAGGAATTCCCCAAACGCTCCCGGGCTCGGCTCACCGCCGTCTCATAGCCCCGGTTCAACTCCTCGTTGTCGGCAGACATCGTGGAGTAGGTGATCTTCATTTCGTTGAAACCTCCGCTGAGTGTGTCTCCCTGACGATATCAAGGTTGGGTGGACACTCCAGTTTTGGGAGCCCACGGCCGATAAGTGACTTACGGACTCAGAGGATGCCACTCGACTATGTCAACCGAAATCCACGTTGCTGAGACTCTGCTCGGTTCTCCGGGCGACATGGAAAGGCTGAACAGGCGGGTCGTACGCGTAGGCGCGGCGGCCGCGCTGTTTTGTGTCGCCCTCTTCGCGGTGGTCGGGCTGGTAAGCGGAGACAACGTGTTCTACCTGCAGACAATCGGGCCGGGCTTTGTTGCAGTCTTCATGATCGCCCAGATCGCTACCCGCAGGGAGAAGCCGGTTGCAACGTTGCTTGCCGCAGCCGTGTCGGTCGTGGCGACCTACCGGCTAGTTGGTGACGAATCTACCCTCATCCCGGCGGCTCTCGGCATCGTGATCATTGCGTCGATCTCAATCCTCTTTGTCATGACCCGTCATTTCGTCGTCACGCTCGGGATCGGTGTCGTTCTGCTCGTGACCCCTATCTTCTGGGGGGTACCGGCGAGCGACGCCGTCGCGCTCGGTGCCATCATGGCCGTGAGCTTCGCCGTCATCTCCGCCATCTTCTACAGCATCCGGAACGCCGCCACCACGCTCAATCGGCGGTTTCAGGTGATATTCGAATACTCCCCGATGGCAGCCATCGAGGTCGACTGGTCAGGGGCTATCGAATACCTCGGATCGGAGTTCTCCGGAAGGAGTGATCGGATCAGAGGGTTCCTAGCCGCATATCCCGAAGTGGTGCGGAATGCTGCCTCTCGGGTACGCATCGTACGGACCAATCGGGCGGCGTTCGACCTTCTCGAGATCGAACCCGAAAGCGAGCTAGTTGTCAACGGTGATACCTTGAGCGCCGGCTGGGTCGACACCGTCCGCGAAATGCTCATCACCCTCGTCGAGGGGCGCGACGAGGTCGAACTAGAGGTCCCGGTGGAGACTTCGAAGGGGAAAAGGATCTGGTTGAGCTTGAGGGCAGTGAACGTGTCCGGTGGCGACGAGCCCGACGGTGTCCTCATCGCTCTTGCCGATGTCACCCATCTCAAGGCCAAGGAAGACGCAATGAGCGAGCTGATCCAGGCGAAGGACGAATTCGTGGCGTCGATAAGCCACGAACTTCGCACCCCGCTGACTGCAGTCGTGGGCCTCACCTCGGAAATGGTCTCGGGCGGCCTCGGCGGGGCTGAGCGTGATGAGCTCATAGAGCTCGTGGCCGGTCAGGCCCAAGAGATGTCTCACATCATCGACGACCTATTGGTCTCGGCACGCGCCGGGATGGGAACCGTGTCGGTTGCGTTGGAAACGGTCGACCTGAACGCCGAGCTGATGGCGGCGGTCGAGGGTGTTGGAATCCGACTCCTCGAGCTTCCACCCGACCTTCCTCCCGCGATCGGGGATGGCAAGCGGATACGCCAGATCCTGCGCAATCTTCTGACCAACCTGGAGCGCTACGGAGGGTCGAATCGTCGCGTTCTCGGGGGCGTCGAGGGCCGCCGCGTTTGGCTGGAGGTGAGAGACGACGGCGAGGGCGTGTCCGAGCACGACTCGGGTCGCATCTTCGAGCCTTACGCGTCTGCTCACAACGGTGTGGCGAGTTCGGTGGGTCTCGGTCTCTCCGTTTCGCGCCAGCTTGCGGAACTGATGGGTGGGTCGCTCGATTACATCCGGGACGCGGATGAGAGCGTATTCCGGCTCGAACTTGCCCTGGCGCGGGAATCTTTGTTCGTCTGAACTAGAACTCCGGCCATCTAGTCACTAGTTTTCACCTACATGACGGATGTGTTGGGGCTCCTTTCCTGGCCTCTTTTGCTTATCGGGGCATACCTGGTCGGGTCGATTCCTTCGGCTCAGTTGATCGCGCGCCTCAAGGGCGTCGATTTGCGGCAGGTTGGGTCGGGAAACATCGGCGCCGGGAACCTCACCCACGCCGTGGGTCCGCAATGGGGCCTCATAGCGGGCGTTTTCGACGGTCTGAAAGGGCTTTTCCCCGTTCTCGTTGCCCGCTACGTCCTCGACATGGGCCTTGCCGCAAGCGGCATGGCCGGCCTTGCTGCCGTGATCGGCCACTGTTGGTCGATTTTCGTGAGGGGCCGCGCCGGGCGAGGGCTTGCCACCTCGGCCGGACTCATGTTCATCCTCGACCCTGTCCTCCTGGTTTGGGTTGGCGGGTGGTCACTTGCCGGATGGCGTATAGGCAGTGGATTTGCCGGCTTCCTGGGCTGGGGACTGTTGCCGCTGGTGGCGCTAGCCCTGAGTCGTCCCGGAACCGAGATCCTGTTCTTGGTCTTGTTGGCGACGACACTCATGCTGCGGAGAGCGCAAGGGAATCCCGGTGATATCGAAGGTGCAAACCAGGTTCTCCGCCGACTTCTCTACGACCGCGATCCGTTTGAGCATGTATACGGAGAAACCGCGGCCGACGAGGCTTCTACTTCGTGACACTCAAGAAGGTGGCGTGGATCGGGGGGATCGCCGCGTTCCTCTATGTCGCCGCGATGGTGATCGTTCTGAACACCGTGGAGGAGATACCTCCGTTACAACCGTTTGGTGCGTTGCTCATCGTGCTTGCGGGGATTGTCCAGATCGCAGCCAAGTGGTCCTTCGGGGCGCTCTTTCGTGAGTCGGTCGAGGAGACGGGCCAAACCCTAAAACCCTTCTCCGCTTTCAAGGGAGCCCTGGTTGGGGCCGGAGTAGCTCGATTGATCCCCGCCGGCGGTGCGATCACCCCCGTCGCGATGTCGTGGACCGTCCGCGACGAGGTCAAACAGTCCGCGGGACCGGCAATCCGGGCCGTGCTTCTCAACTACTCGGGGCTGTTGATCATGACCGGCGCAGCAATCCTTGTGGTCCGACCGAGCGTTGCTATCGCATCTATCAGTCTCACGGTGGCCGCCGCCATTGCACTTGCGGTCGGCCTTCTGTTGATGTTCGGGTCGGGCAGGCTCGGGTCGTTGAATAAGTATCTCCCCGCGTTCCTGAGCCGGCGGTTGGAGCCATCGATGGTCAACCACATGCCGGGTTGGGCCTCGCAGCTGCACATCTGGCTCCGCCTCGCCCTCGAGGCGTCCGCGCTGGGGTTTGTACTGGCCGCTTTCGGCATCGACATCGGGCCCATCGAGGTAATCGCCGCTTTCGGCTTCGCCTCCCTGGTCGGAGGTATCCCCGGTACCCCTGGTGGGCTGGGAATTGTCGAGGCGGGCCTTGTCTTCATCCTTGCCGCATACGGCCTCCGTGCCGGAACGACCGTGGCACCGGTTCTGGTGTTCCGAATCGTGTCGTACTGGCTGCCCGCCGCCCTGGGCTCTCTTGCAGGCGGCGCAACCTTCCTGTCATCCCCAGAGGCAGCCGAGGTCGCTGCGGAAGCTGCCTCCGAGGCAACCTCCGATGCGTCTACGGAGTCATCGTCGGACAGTTAGATCACTACTACCGTTGTCGCGATGACACTCCAATTCGAAGTCAAGAACCACCTCGGAGAGACAGTCACCCAGGATGACTACTTGGATGGTGGGCTGGTGATGTTCTTCTATCCCCGAGCCATGACCCCCGGGTGCACCATCGAGGCTTGCGACTTCCGGGACAGCTACGACGACCTGGTGTCGTCCGGTTATAACGTGGTCGGCGTCAGTCCGGATCCGCCTGAGCTCAACGCTAAGTTCCGGGAAAAGGAGGGACTCAACTTCGACCTTCTCTCGGACGAGGATCACTCTCTCGCCGAAGAGTTGGGCGCGTGGGGAGAGAAGAAGCTCTACGGGAAGGCCATGACCGGGCTGATACGTTCGACGTTCGTGTTCGACTCCGAAGGCAACATGGTTGGCGAGTACCGCAACGTCCACGCCAAAGGGCATGTCGATCGAGTGAAAGCAGACCTTCTCGGCTAGTGGCCTGTCGCTGAAATAGTGTGCGCGTGTCTCCGAGTCATCGGCGTCATCTGGCAAGGAGAAAAGCGCAGTCGCAGTCGGGGCCTGCATCGAGCATTTTCGACACAGCCAGGGGCGTCGAGGGCCGGAGAGACGCCACAAGTATTTTGGCGACGGGCCACTCGGAGCCCGTCCTAATCCTGGCCGAGGCGGATCCCTGCCATTTCCTCGAGCGCCTTGACCAGTGCGTGGTTTCCCTCGTCGCCGAGCCCCCGCTTTTGCAGGGCGCGATACATCTGGAACACCAGGGCGGTCCCCGGTAGCGGCACACCGAGGCTGTCTGCCGTATCCAGGACCAAGCGCAGGTCCTTCTGCTGGAGGTCGATGGTGAAACCGGGCGACCAGTCGCGTTTGATCATCTGGGGTCCCCGGTTCGAGAACATCCAGGATCCGCCGGCCCCGCTGCCGACAGCGGAGATGGTCGCTTCGAGGTCGAGCCCGGCGGCGTGCGCGAGGAGAAGCGCCTCAGACGCGGCCAGTTGGTTGATGACAACGAGCGCCTGGTTGACCATCTTCGCCATCTGGCCCGACCCGGGCTGGTCGCCGACGTGAACCAGCGACGATGCGTATATGTTGATGAAAGGGGTGACGCGTTCAAGAGCCTGGCGATCGCCGCCGGCCATAACTGCCAGCGTTCCGTCACGCGCACCCTCAGACCCGCCTGATACGGGAGCGTCGATCCAGGTAACGCCTTGTTCAGCAGCGCGCGCTGCGAACTCACCGGTTGCGATTGGTGAGATCGTGGAGTGGTCGACGAGCACTCCTCCACCCATGTGCTCGACCACTCCGTTGCTACCGAAGCAAACCTCCTCCACGTCGGGGGTGTCGGAGACGCATACGAATACCACGTCAGCACCTGAGGCAACTTCACGTATGTCGCTCGCAGCGATCGCATCGGGAACAAGCTCGGTGCGTCCCGATGTCCGGTTCCACACTGTGACCTCATGGCCGGCGGCAACCAGGTTGTTGGCCATCCCCGAGCCCATTATCCCTAGTCCGATGAATCCAAGTTCACTCATGGATTCAGCCTAAACCTGCTAAACCAGAGCCATGCCGCACGATCGACTCGACGCAGTCCTCGCCGCCCGCGTCGCAGAATTGGAGGCCTCCGGCACCGCAAAAGGTGTCGAGCACATCATCGAGGATGTGCTGCCCCCGGCAGATGGGTTCAGCAGGAGGTACGTCCTCGACGGGGGCCTTCGCGGATTCCTCCGCATGAATTCGAACAGTTATCTCGGCCTGTCCCATCATCCCGCCGTGCTCGACGCCGAGGAAGAGGCGTCCAGGAAGTTCGGGGCAGGTCCGGGAGCCGTCCGTTTCATCTCGGGCACCTACCGGATGCATCGTGATCTCGAAGAGCGTCTCGGGTCGTTTCATGGGCGGCCTGATGGAATCATCTACTCGTCTGCCTATGCCGCCGTGGTTTCGACGTTGAATTCGCTCATCACACCCGACACCGTGGTCTTCTCCGATGAGCTCAATCACAACTGCATCATCAACGGTTTACGCATGGTCAGGCCTGCCGCGCGGGAGATCTACGGCCACCTTGACTACGACTCCCTCGACGCGGCCCTTGGAGATGCTGCCGGAAGTGCAAAGCGGGCCATCGTCGTGACGGACGGCGTCTTCTCGATGCGTGGCGACTACGCCGACCTGGGGCGACTGGCGGCAATCGCGCGTGATCACGACGCCGACTTCGAGGAGAACGTCGCGTTGGTCGTGGACGACTCTCACGGAGTGGGGGCGTTCGGATCGACCGGTCGCGGCACCGAAGAGGTGACCGGCGGGGATGCGGATGTCCTCATTGGCACGCTGGGTAAGGCCTTCGGTGTGAATGGAGGGTATGTCGTGGCGAGCGACGCCGCGGTGAGATTCCTGCGCGAGAGTGGTCCGATGTACATCTATTCGAATCCGGTGACCGTGGGTGAAGCCGCTGCCGCCGTTGCGGCGATAGGTGTGCTCGACTCCGACGAGGGAATCTACCTGATCGACCACCTCTCTGAGATGACCAAACGGTTCGAGGCCGGTCTGGTCGAACTCGGATTGGAGACGATCCCGGGGCCGCACCCGGTTGTCCCGCTGATGGTGAGAGACACCGCGGAGACGTCCCGTCTCGTTACGCATCTCTTTGACCACAATGTCCTGGCGACGGGTCTCAACTATCCGGTGGTTCCCAAAGGTGACGAAGAGATCAGGTTCCAGGTGAACGCAGACCACACACCGGCCGATATCGACTACGTGCTCGGACTCCTAGGCACCGCCTGAAGCCGACTTTCACTCGATGACGATGAGTATGTCGTTCGTCTCGACCTGGTCTCCGACCCGGTGCTTGATCTCCGTGACCAAACCGTCTCGCGGCGAACGTAGGGTGTGCTCCATCTTCATCGCTTCGAGGACCACGAGGACCGCGCCCGGAGCGACGGTGTCTCCAACTTCGACCTCCACCCGGACCACCCGTCCCGGCATCGGCGCGTGAAGGCTTCCCACATTGGCCGTGGAGTCGGGTGCCGGATATCGGGATAGCTCGACCAGGCGCGCCGAACCCGCCTCGGAGTCAACGAATCGAACATCCCCGTAGCGGGAAACTGACAACTCCCTCACTGCACCATCTTGTTGGAGACTCACCGACGAGGGGGTCGCCGTGGAGACCGTCACGCCTCCAGGCTCTAGGACCGTTGCCCCACCCCTGCGGTTTGCGTATACGACTTCGAGGCGTCGGTCGCCGTACATGTACTCGATCGTCTGCCGGTCGGTACCGACATTGCGAAATCCGGGTGGGATTGTTCGAGGAGCCGGCGAGCCCTCCAGTCGGCTTGCCCGATCCGCCAGGGCTGCCGCCACGGCCCAAAGGTCAACCTCGTCGGAGCTCAAGAGCGGCGCAGCGAGTGTCGCTACTCCGGTGCTTTCGATGAAGCCGGTATCGGCGTCCGCTGCGAGGAACACCGGGTGCTCGAGGATCCTCACCAGAAGGTCCCTGTTGGTCATCGTGTTGTGGATTCTCGCCTGGCGAAGCGCCGAGGCGAGGTCGATGGCCGCTTGTTTGCGGTTTGGGGCATGGGCGATCACCTTGGCCAGCATCGGGTCGAAGTGGACCGAAACTCGGGTTCCGGGTTCGACCCCGGTGTCGACGCGAACCCCGGAATCCGGAGGAAACGAGAAGTCGTGGATCATTCCGGTGACGGGGAGGAACCCATTCGATGGGTCCTCGGCATAGATCCTTGCCTCTATTGCATGGCCGACGAGTGCGGGATCCAGAGCTTCGCCCGGGAGTGCCAGGCCGTTGGCGACAGTGATCTGAAGCTCGACAAGGTCGAGGCCGGTCACCATTTCGGTGACCGGATGTTCCACCTGAAGGCGGGTGTTCATCTCGAGGAAGAAGAAGTCCCCGTCCTGATACAGAAACTCCACCGTTCCGGCGCCGACGTAGTCCACAGCTCTAGCTGCGGCGGTAGCTGCCTCACCCATCCGCCGTCTCATCGGTTCGGTGACCACGGGGCTCGGGCTCTCCTCGATGATCTTCTGGTGTCTCCGCTGTATCGAGCATTCTCTTTCGTGGAGAGAGACGATGTTCCCGTGGTCATCGCCGAAGATCTGGATTTCGATATGCCGGGGACCGGTGAGTAGGTTCTCGATGAACACAGTCCCGTCACCGAAGGCACCCTCAGCTTCCCGCCTGGCACCCTCGACCGCTGAGATCAGATCATTCTCGCTGACCACGGTCCGCATCCCTTTGCCTCCGCCGCCTGCACTTGCCTTGATGAGGACCGGATATCCGATTCGGAGAGCCTCTTCTCGGATTTCGTTGTCCGTGAGCCCCGCCAGGTCGGCGCCGGGCACGCAAGGCACCCCAGCGGCCTCCATAAGTCTCTTCGCCTCGATCTTCGAGCCCATCGCCGCCATTGCGTGAGGTGGAGGACCGATCCAGGTCAAGCCTGCCTCAATCACCGCTTGTGCAAACGCGGCATTCTCCGAGAGAAACCCGTACCCCGGGTGGATCGCATCGGCACCGGACTCTGCGGCTGCGCGGAGGATTGCAACTTCGTTGAGGTAGGTCTCCGCTGCCTCTTTTCCGTGGAGATGAACCGCGTCATCTGCGTCGGCAACGTGGGGAGCCGCCGCATCGGTGTCCGAGTAAACCGCAACTGTTTCTATCCTTAGCCGTGCACAGGTCCGGAAGACCCTACGCGCGATTTCACCGCGATTGGCCACAAGGATTCTTCGGATCATGTTCGGAGGAGGCTAACCGCCGGGAACTTTCTGTCGACGGCCGGAGTCAAATAGACAACAGCGGAGGAGTTTGAGAATGACCATGATCAAAACGAAAACGGAAGAGCGCTTGCGCGCGCCGGCCAACGGACCCGAGCCGAGCCAAGGGCCCGACCCGAGTCCTCAACCGCCGAAGCGGTCTGGCTCGAAGCTTCTGATCGCTCTCGCCGGATTCTCGATGGCGATGCTTCTGGTCCTTGTCGCTTTCGTGGCGTATTCGGCGCGCGGGATCGTCGACGCTATTCCTACACCCGCCGATATCGCCGCAGTCTTCGAACCGGAGCCATTCACCGATATCGGACCGGTTGTGGTCAGCTCAGTCCATGACCTGGGCAGCCTTACCACCATCGAAGTAGTCGAGTTCACCGTCGTGGAGAAGGGGACCGACGAGGGGTGGCTGGCTTGGGCGCGTGGTGACAGCCTTCGCATGATCGCAGTCGCCCGGATTGGCGCCGGGGTGGACATAAGTGGCCTCACGGCAAGCGACTTTTCGGTGTCTGATGAAGGCGTAGTCGAGGTGACGATCCCCGAGGCCGAGATCCAGTACGTAGCTGTCGACAATGATGCCACCGAGGTGCTCGACCGTGACATGGGTCTGTTCACCAAGGGTGACCCCCAGTTGGAAGGCGAAGCTCGCCGTGTTGCGGAGACCGTTCTGGTCGACGGTGCGATCGAAGACGGCCTTCTGGTTCAAGCGGAGGAGAACGCGACCACAGTTCTCACGAACTTCCTGCTCAGCCTGGGTTACTCCGACGTAGTGGTGAATTTCGGGAGCTGAGTCGGGTTTCACCGATCCGGAGAAGAGGCCGGCGCCTCTTCCGTTTCCCGGGCTTACATCCTGAACACGCCGAACCGGTCAGTACCCTTGACCGGACCGGAGTGAATGGCCGAAAGGGCCATACCGACAACGTGTCTCGTGTCCCTCGGATCGATGAGCCCGTCGTCGCGCACCAGGGCTGTCGAGAAGTAGGACTGCTCCTCGTGTTCGATCTGTGCCTCGATTTCGGATCGACGCTTGGCGTCGGCGTCCTCGTCGAAAGGTGTGCCGCTCGCCTCGGCTGAAGCCCTGGCGATGATCGACATCACACCCGCCAGTTGCTTTGGCCCCATCACGGCGACCTTGTGGTTCGGGTAGCCAAAAACAAAACGAGGGTCGAACGATCGCCCTGACATCCCGTAGTTGCCTGCTCCGTAGGAGACCCCGGCCATCAAGGCAATGTGCGGGACTTCTGAATTGGCCACGGCGTTCACCATCTTTGCCCCGTCTTTGATGATGCCCCGCTGTTCATACTCCTTGCCCACCATGTAGCCGGTGGTGTTGTGGCTGAACAGGATCGGGGTGTCGTAGCGATTGCACAGCTGGATGAACTCGGTCGCCTTATGGGCTTCTTCGCTGAAGATGACTCCCCGCTGGTTGGCGACGACGCCGATCGGATAGCCATGGATCGATGCCCACCCGGTGAGGATCGACGTTCCGTAGAGCGCCTTGTACTCCTCGAAGCGCGATCCGTCGACCACCCTGGCGAAGATCTCAAGCTGATCGAATGGCACCCTCAGGTCGCGGGGGATGACACCGAGGATGTCGTCGGGGTCGTGGACCGGGTCATCTGCAGGCTTGGTCGGGCCATAACCCTGCTTGCGCCAGTTGAAGTGACTGACGATGTCGCGACCCATCCGAATCGCCTCGTGCTCGTCGTTGGCGAAGTAGTCGGAGAGGCCGGACGTTCGGGAGTGCATCTCGGCCCCACCCAGTTCCTCGTCGGTCGACTCCTCCCCGGTGGCCATCTTGACCAGGGGAGGACCGCCCAGGAACACTTTGGCCTGGTCCTTCACCATCACCGCGTAGTCGCACATTGCCGGAAAATATGCGCCGCCCGCCGTCGAGGAGCCGAAGATGATGGCAACGGTCGGGATCCCCAGTTTGGAAAGCTGGGTCAAGTTCCGGAACCATTTGCCGCCGGTGATGAACACCGACGCCTGATCGGGGAGGTCGGCGCCCCCCGACTCGATCAGGTTGATCAAAGGGAGGCGGTTCTCCCTGGCGATATCCATTGCCCGCAGGCTCTTTGAAAGGGTGTATCGGTTAAAGGATCCTGCCTGGCTGGTCGGGTCGTTGGCCAGAATCACACACTCGACGCCTTCGACCACTCCGATCCCGGTGACCAGGTTGGCTCCGAGGTTCTTGTCGGTGCCCCACGCCGCGAGCGTCGACAGTTCGAGAAATGGTGTGTCACGATCGAGGAGGAGATCGATCCGCTCCCGTACCAGCAGCTTCCCCCGATCCCGGTGCCGCTTGATGTACTTCTCACCGCCACCCTCGACGGCTTGTGCGGTCAGTTCATCGAACCGGGCGAGAACCTTTTCCATTTCGGCGCGGTTGGCAACGAAGTCTTCCGAGCCGCGGTCGATGTTCGTACCGAGTACTGGCATTGATCTAGCGGAGTTTGATGCCGGGACTCACCCCTGGTGGACGGCGTCGGCTGAATACGGCTCGATCATGATGCATTCGCCGGGGCACTCCTCGGCCGACTCGATGGTGTCCTCGATCAACTCGTCGGGGACACGGGCGAGCCCGCGCGCACCATCGGGAGCCTGTTCACCGTCGAAAACGACGGTGCTATCGAAGTATTTCGACTCCTCTTTGACAACCCAGAGGCCGTCGTCACGTCCCACGAAAACGTCGGGTGTGATCTCTTCACAAATTCCGTCACCGGTGCAGAGGTCCTGGTCGATCCAGACCATCAGCTTCGTCTCTTTGGCCATACCCACAAACTTAGTCTTACTCGCGGGCTTCAGTGGTCATGGCACAATTGGATCATGGAACTACACCAAAATCTCGTGGAAATGGTCGGCCAACATCTCGGTGTCTCTGAATGGATGCTCATCGACCAGGAACGGGTGAACCAATTCGCCGACGCGACCGATGACCACCAGTGGATTCATGTCGACGCCGAGAAGGCGGCCCAGGGCCCATTCGGGGGAACTATCGCCCACGGCTTCCTCACCTTGGCCCTGACGGTGCCGCTCGGCGGTCAGGTCCCGCTCGACGTGGGTGAGCCCAAAATGGCGATCAACTACGGGTTGGAGAAGGTGAGGTTCCCGGCTCCGGTGCCTGTTGGGTCCAGGGTGAGGGCGCGGGTCGAGCTTGCCAATGTCACCGAGGTCGACGGAGGTGTCCAGGTCAACCGAATCGTCACCATCGAGGTGGAGGGCCAGGAGAAGCCGGCGATGGTCGCCGAGACGGTTTCGCGGTACTACCACTGACCGGTGCTGTAGCCGCCAATTGGTGGTACTCCTATGTGAGGCTTCTCCCGCCACCTACCACGAGGACGTGGCCGGTGATATATGAGGACTGGGGGGAGAGGAGGAAAAAGACCGCGTTGGCGATTTCTTGAGGCGTGCCCATCCGATCGAGGGGGATGGCCGCGATCATTTTCTCACGGATGTCGTCGGGGATACCCATTGACATCTCGCTGGCGATCAGTCCGGGGGCGATTGCGTTGGCTCGTATGTCCGGAGCGAGGTCGATAGCCAGCGCCCTGGTGAGCCCGACGAGACCGCCTTTCGACATCGAGTAGTTGAACTGTCCGAAGTTTCCCAGATAAGCCCGAGAGGCAATGTTGACGACGGCCCCACCCGGGATGATGAGTGGAGCGAGAGCCTCGGTGAGCCGATATGCGCCTCCGAGATTCACGTCCAGAACCGCCGAGAAGTCCTCGTCGGTCATGTTCACCAGCCGGGCGTCGCGGGTGATCCCGGCGTTATTGACGACTCCGAGAAGGGGGAGAGCCGTGTCCTCCACAGCAGAGCGAACTGTGGCCGGTCCGTCCCCGGCAGTGAGATCGACCTGGACCGGGACGATTCCCTCGGTGAAGGCGAGTTCGGGAGCAATATCGACCCCGACGACGGTGAATGGGCCAGTGTTGAGCAGCGTTTCGGCGATCACCCGCCCGATTCCCCGCGCCGCCCCGGTCACCACCACCGTGCCTTTCATGCCAGAGCCTTGCCGACATGGCCAGGGCCGAGGTGGACCAGTTCACCGCTGATCATCCCGTCCTCGAGCAAATGCAAGGCGCGTTCGAGCACACTCGCCGGATCCTGGTCAGCCTCGTATGCCACCACGTTGGCGGTCCAACCCTTCTTCCAACCCTCGACCGCCGCGGTCCGTGACCCCGACAGCAGCCCGGCCGCCACCATCGCCGAAAGCCCACCGGTCCTGCCAAGAAGGGCATCGTTGGAGACGATGTACACGAACGACTCCTCCTTCTGCGCCGATTCGCGCGACCCCTCGAAAGCGAGGCTCAACTCTGCCTTCGCCTCTTCCCAGGTGCCGATCCGGGTCTCAGCCCAGAAGAGAAAGCCGAGTGGAAGTGAAGGCGGATCAATCCCGACTGCCTCCGGGATTCTGGCTTCACCCATCGTTGGCCACCGCCTTTCCCTCTTCGATCATTTTCTCGATTGTGCCGGTGTCGACTCCGAGCTCGCTCAGGAGCCGGCGGGTGTTTCCCCCTAGCGCAGGCGGGATCGTTGCACTCCGGGCCGGCATCCGGTCGATCTGGATCGGGCTTCCTGTTGAGCGCACCAGGCCAGCCACGGGGTGCTCGAATTCGAACATCATCTCGTGATGGCGAGCCTGGGGATCGTCGAATGCTTCCGCGAGAGTGAGGACGAGACCCGAAGGGAGCCCGGCCCCTCCGAACAGTTGGATCCAGTGGGAGGCGGGCTCGGTGAGGAACAGGGTCTGCAAATGCTCGATCAGCTCAGGGAGGTTGCCCATCCGCGCCTCGTTCGTCGGGTATCTTTCAGCCAACTCGGGCTGTTCCAATGCGTTGCACATCAACTCGAAATGACGATCGGAGACGACGGCGAGGGTAAAGGGACGATCGCTGGACTCGAAAACCTGGTTCGGGGCGAGAAACGGGCTGGACGTGCCAGTCCTGGCAGGCTGGTCGCCGGAGACGAAATGGATCGCGTTCCAGCCTGACTGCACGGCCATTGCACCGTCCCGCAACGACACTTCGATCAGCCGACTCTTTCGAGGCGATTCGGCGAGGGCGGCTGCTACGGCAAACGCGGCATTGGTGCCGGCCACGTAGTCACCGATCGTTGTCGCCGTCTTACGGGGGCCGTCGTCGGCGGCGCCGGTGATCGAGATCATCCCGGACTCGCCCTGGAACACGATGTCGATACCCGGCCTGGAGGCGTATGGCCCGGTCGAGCCGAACGCGGAGATGGTCGTGTAGATGAGGTTTGCGTTCAGCTCGAAACATCGGTCCGATCCGAGGCCGAGGCGGTCCATCGCCCCGTGTCTCAGGTTGTGGATCAGAACATCCGCCTTCTTCACGAGATTGTCCAGCACCCGCTTCGCAACCCAATCCCGGGTGTCGATGGCAAGTGACTCCTTCCCCCGGTTGACTGCGAGGAAGAACACCGATTCCTCATTCTGGAACGGGCCGAACTGTCGTCCGAGATCTCCGGTCGGTGGCTCGACCTTGATGACGCGAGCCCCGAGATCTGCGAGGAGCATCCCCGCGTAGGGAGCCGCGATCAGATTGCCGAGCTCGACGACGGTGATGCCGTCGAGCGGTCCGTCAGACACCCTCTACCACCAGGCTTATCCCTTGACCGACACCGATGCACATGGTGGCCAGACCGAATCTGCCCCCTCGCCGTCGCAACTCGTGGACCAATGTCACGACAATTCGCGCCCCCGAAGCCCCGAGGGGGTGGCCGATGGCGATCGCGCCCCCGTTGACGTTGACCCGATCCGGGTCCAATTCGAGCGACCGGATACTCGCAACGGTCTGGGAAGCAAAAGCTTCGTTCAGCTCGACGAGATCGAGGTCTGATGCAGCCAGCCCTGCTCTTTCCAGAGCTTTCGCCGATGCCGGCACCGGCCCGATGCCCATGACGTCGGGGTGGACCCCGGCAGCGGCAGAGCTCACGAGCCGCGCCATTGGCTTCAGATTGTGTGTCTCCAGGCCCTCTTCGGTTGCAAGGAGGAGCGCCGCCGCTCCGTCATTCATCGGCGATGAGTTGCCAGCTGTGACCGTGCCGTCAGACTTGAACACCGGCATGAGTGCGGCGAGGGCTTCGAGTGATGTGTCGGCCCGCGGCCCCTCATCGGCTTCTATGTGCCGGCTGGTTCGTCGCTGTGGGTCGGCGGCAGCTTCGATGGGCTCGATTTCGCCTTTGAACCGCCCCTCGCCCTGAGCGGCAAGCGCCTTCTTGTGGCTCTCCAACGCGAATTGGTCCTGGTCCTCGCGTGTCACCCCGTACTCCTCGGCGACTCTTTCGGCGGTCATCCCGAGAGTGATGGGTGGGTACATCTCCTCCATCCGGGGGTTCACCAACCGCCAACCCAAGACTGTGTCCGCCACCTCCGGTGTGCCGGCGGGGAAGGGCCTGTCGCTCTTGGCCATCACATAAGGGGCGCGACTCATCGATTCCGATCCCCCCGCAATCATCACATCGCCCCATCCCGCCATGAGAGCATGAGAAGCGGCGATGATCGCCTGCATCCCCGATCCGCACAACCGGTTGACGGTGTTGCCCGGAGTCTCGATCGGCAGTCCGGCGAGCAGCGCTGCCATGCGGGCGACGTTCCGGTTGTCCTCGCCCGCCTGGTTTGCTGCACCCCATTGGATGTCCTCGATTGCCGCCGGGTCGAGGTCGTGGTTGCGCTCGACGAGGCTCGAGATGGCATGGGCGGCAAGGTCGTCGGGCCGGACATGTGCAAGCTGGCCGCCCCGCTTCCCCATGGGGGTCCGGCACCCGTCGACTATGTAGACATCTGTCATTCTCTGTTTTCCTTCAAAATGTTCGCGGAAGGGTCGATAGCCCTATTACATAACGCTCATCGTGAGCGTATGTTCGCATGGTTGGGATGGGGGTTAGGCAATTGGCCCGGTTGCCGGACGCTTAGTGGGGGACTCCGGAGGCCGGGCCGTGCCATCGGACCCCGTTCGAGGGTTGTTCAAGTGGCCCGTCGCTGAAATAGTGGCGGAGTCTCTCCGGCCCTCGACACCCCTGGCTGCGTCGAAAATGCTCGATGCAGGCCCCGACTGCGACTGCGCTTTTCTTCTTGCCAGCTGGCGCCGATGACTCGGAGACACCCTCGCCCTATTTCACCGACGGACCACTACCGTCTGTGCGATGAGACGGCCAGAGCAACTTCATTTCACGGAATCCGATGACGCCAACAGCCTCCTGGCCAGCAACGATCTTGCCGTCTTGATCGGCATGCTTCTCGACCAACAGTTCCCGATGGAGCGTGCGTTCTTCGGCCCTCAGCTCCTCAAGGATCGACTCGGCGAAGAACTCGACGCCGGCACGCTCGCCAGGACCGATCTCGCCAGATTGGAGAAGATATTCAAGGGCCCCCCGGCGATCCATCGCTATCCCGCGTCGATGGCGAAGCGAACCCAGGACCTATGCCAGATGATTGTCGACGACTACGGCGGTGACCCGTCCAGGATCTGGACTACCGCAGAAAACGGTGAGGATTTGCTCAGGCGGCTCAAGGCTCTTCCTGGTTTCGGGGAGGGAAAATCCCGGATCTTCGTCGGCTTGCTTGGCAAACGCCTCGGTGTCCAACCCGAAGGCTGGGAGAAGGCAGCCGCCGACTGGCCGAGCATTGCCGATGTCGCCACCTTCGAGGACGTCCTGGAGCTGCGGGAGCAGAAGCGCCTGATGAAGCAGCAGAAGAAGGAATCGCAGGGATAATTCCCCGCCGGATTCCGTTGGCGAACACCGCGAACTTTCTAGGTACATAGACCCATTTAGTCCTAAACCGCGAAGGGGGTTTGTCCGATACCTAGGTCATGCCGCAAGGAACAGACGACCGTGGATAGAGGTATGAACCTGTCAGGCCAGCTGGCCGACTGGACGATGGACGACTTGCTTCAGATTGTCCAGGTCACCAAGAAGACCGGATCGCTCGACATCGTCGGCGTTCAAAAGGGCCGGGTCCACTTCCGCGAAGGAAACATCACCGGTGCCGAGCTGCACAGTTCCAAAGGCGTTTATGCGGGTACCGACCCGTCCATCATTGCTGACGTCGTGTTCGTGCTCGGCTCCATGGAGGAAGGTGCATTTGCCATGGGCCGCGCCGACGGGCCAGATGTCGATGGCGTCCCGATCGAGGCGATAACCGAGAAGATCGGTGAACTCAGGGCGCTCGAAACCGTTGTCGCCGACAAGGGTCTGATCGACGCCGGTGAGGTGATGCTCAAAACGGTCATCGATGACGACGTCACGTTGAGCCCGGACGATTGGGCTGCGATCGTGTCGCTGGTCCAGCCATTCACTTTCGAGAGTCTCGCCGAGCGCCTTGGCCGGGGCGCAGCCATCAGAATGATCCACGCATTCCACCGTCTCGGCATCGCCGAGGCTGTCACCAGCACCGAAGCAGAAGTCGTAATCGAACCGGTCCCCGGCGAAGTCAGCGAAGAAGAATCGAACTGGTTGGATCGCCTTGCCGACGAGGTTTCCAGCACTGACTCGACCAAATGGCTTGAAGACGCCGTTGCCGAGATGACAGCCGAGAGTGACGACGCTCCGGTCGCCAAGGAAGTCGATGAGACTCACGTAGAGGCCCCGGACTCCGAACTGGTGATCACCCCGGACGAAGTTCCGGCACAGGCACCGGGGGCAAGAGGGCTTTCTGCACCTGCTTCGACGACCCTGACGACCGGCGTCTACGACGACATCCGGCGTCTTCGCAGCAAGGTCTCTGAATAGCCGGATCGACCTGAGCGAGGACCACACCGGTGGCAGCCGCCACGTTGGTCGAAGCGATCTGATCTAGTGCCCCGCCCAGGCCGTTCTTATACTCTCCGCCATGTCACAACGTCCTTCAGTTGCAGTGCTCGGTGTCGGCGCCATGGGCGAGGCCCTTGTCTCCGGACTGCTGCGTGCCGGTTGGGGCGCCGACAACGTGTCTTTGTGTGTCCGCCGGATGGAACGTGGCGACGTCCTCGCCAATCAGACTGGTTGCCGAGTGCTTCTCGATCCTGCGGAGGCAATCGTCGGTATGGAAGTGGTGGTTGTCGCCGTCAAGCCGCGCGACGTCTCGACGGTGGTCGCGTCCATCGCGTCCTCGCTTCAGCCAGAGCAGCTCGTCATCTCCCTGGCGGCCGGGGTGACCACGGATTCGTTCGAGGCGATGCTTCCTGGTTCCCCGGTGATACGAGCCATGCCCAACACTCCCGCCCTGGTCGGTGAGGGTGTGACGGGCTTGGCCGGGGGAGCCCACGCCGGTGCAGACGACCTGGAGAAGGCCCGGGTGGTCCTTGGGGCGGTTGGCGACGTCCGGATCATGGACGAGGCATTGCTTGATGCGGTCACCGCTGTGTCGGGCACCGGCCCGGCCTACGTATTTCTCCTCGCCGAGGCTCTGACCGAGGCTGCGATCCGCGAGGGTCTGCCCCGTGACATTGCCGAGATGTTCGTCAACCAGACCGTCCGCGGGGCCGGGCGGCTGTTGACGGCGATCGACAAGACACCTTCAGAGTTGCGGGCACAGGTGACCTCCCCGGGTGGCACCACGGCTGCTGCCGTGCACGTGCTCGAGGAGCGGGGGTTCAGGGCCCTCGTCGAAGACGCCGTGAGAGCGGCGGCCAAGCGCGCCCGCGAGCTCGGAGAGTCCGGGTGAGTGTCTTCTCCCGAGTCGTCACCGCCACGACTCAATCCCGACCCGTGGAGAAGGTGATCACCGGTACCCGCCCCGGCCGGGCCCTTGCATCGAGATTTGTCGCCGGGGACACCCTTGAAGACGCAGTGAGAATCGCCTCCGACCTCAATGGTCGCGGTTTCCTCGTTTCCCTCGACCTCCTCGGAGAGGAGGTCCACGACGAACAGTCCGCGGGCGCAGCTCTCGATGAGTATCTCGAATGTCTCGATCGGATCGCGGGCGACGGTCTCAAGGCCAACATCTCGGTGAAACTCACCCAATTGGGATTGAGCATCGACAAGGCGGTGACCTCCGAATCGGTGGCAAAGCTCGCGGGAAGGGCCGCGGAGATGGGGACAACCGTGACGATCGACATGGAGGACTCGCGGTACACCTCCGACACCGTCGAGATCTATGCCGAAGCGCAGTCACAATTCGGGAACCTGGGTATTGCCCTCCAGTCGTATTTGAGAAGGACTCCTTCCGACCTGGAGCGTTTGATCCCATTGGGCGGTCACATCCGCCTCTGTAAGGGAGCATACGTTGAACCGCCGGAGGTGGCGCTAACGCTCAGAAGCGCCGTCGATAGCGCATATGCCTCCCAGCTCGAACACCTCATGAGCTCTGAGGACGTGCGGCCTGCCGTCGCCACTCACGATCTTGCCCTCATCGACCTCACCAGAAAACTGGCACCGCAACGTCTCGGCTATTTCGAATTTCAGATGCTCTATGGCGTTCGTCCGGGACTTCAGCAGGAACTGATCGATGAGGGGCACCCCGTTCGCGTCTATCTTCCGTTCGGGTCACATTGGTACCCGTACCTGACCCGTCGCATGGCGGAGAGGCCGGCGAATCTGTGGTTTTTCGTCCGGTCACTAATCGATTGAGTTCCGGACTCCTCTAGCTCCGGTCCGAAAGAGAAAGGGACAGCCAGACGGCTGTCCCTTTGTCTCTGTAGGACGAGGCTCAGGCGGCCCTGTCCAGGCTAGATGGGTCGACCGAGGGAGGATCGGCCAGCCTCTCGCCAAGGGCGATGAGCCCGTTTCCGATGGCTCCCCGGAATGAGTTGCCATTTCGGATCCTGGCACTTCCGGCTCTTGCCGAACGTGCACTTTGTCTTTGATCGAGTTCTATCTGGAGTCTCCCGACCCGATAGTCATATTCGCTTCTGTCAATTAACGGGTACATGTGGTACTCCTTTCTCATGCAAGTGCAGATTTGTCTTGTGGTCGCATGTAGCCCTCGAGGAATGCGGAGGCGTCCTCGAATGCCTGCGGTCTGAGGCCGTATTTGGATTCGGCTTTCGTCGATCCCATCGAGACCCTGACCAGTCCGGCTCCCCTGAGGGTCGTTATGTGGTGGTGGACGGTCGACTTGCTCAGGTCGAGCATTTCGGTCAACTCGTCGAGGCTCGTGTCTCCCTCGGAGAGACGGCGGAGGATTCTCAGCCGCTTCTCGTCACTCAGTGCCTTGTAGAACCTGACCATCCACGATGGCGGTGCCTCAGGGTTGAGGTTTAGGAAATCGTCGGCCAGGCCGTAACAGACAATCAATGTGTCGCGGTACTGGTCGATCAGAGAGAGCGGCCGCACGATCACCGACGGAACCAGGATCACCCGGCAGACGCCGAGAGGGATCTCGTAGTCGAGACCGTTGGTCACCTCTTCGATCACGTCCTTGGCCGAGTCCCGGGTTGCCACCGACCGGCGGGCGGCGGCTGCCGCGGCGATTGCTCTGCCGAATTCGTCCTCGTACTTTGAGTAGACCTCGGTCCGGAACCGGCGCAGTGCAGTAGCCATCCGATCTCGCATCTCGACGGGATCCATCTCGAACATGGCCACCACCTGGTCAATCCCGTCCGGATCCATGCTCGATCCGATGATCTCTCGCACCGAATCGATGTCACCTTGCGCGGCTTGCTCGATGAGCGACGGTGCCGGCGGGCTCTGATTCGACTCCAGAGCTGCTTGCTCGCCGAGATAACCGAGTATCCAGCGCCGCAGACGTTGCGGGTTCAATTCGCCAATCCAGTTGAAGACGCTGTCCGGGTCGTGGGGATGGGGCGCCACTGAAATGAGACCGAGCAGGCTGAGCCATACGATGCAACGCTTTCCGCCGAGCCTGACGATCTCCTCCTTTAGGTCTTCAGGTGTGGCGTCCTGGACTTCGGTGAACCATTCCGTACCCAGATCGAACGAGTTGGTGTACTTCTTGGAGCTGAAGAGATGCCACATGGTGAGGACCACTTCATAGGAGATGGCGCCGTCGATCTCGATCGGGATCCGGCGCGCGGCCGTGTTCAGTTCCCTTATTTTCTTTTGTGGTGTGATCAATTCGGGCATTTTGAAACCTATGTTGGCTATTCGAAAGTTATCGAATGGAACTATAACAATGCGAAAACGATCACGCAACCCTTCATTCCAAGAAAGTTCGAATGACGCCCTTCCGTTTCACGGAAGTGAACTGGGAGGAGCTCGCTTGGTCGATGGCAGACCGATGTCGGGGATATACACTCGCCGCAATGTCTGCAACGAGCCAGGTGGAAACCCAAGAAGAGGCTACCGGGCGATTCCCCAGGGTGCCGGCGATTATTGAGGGAGTGGGGGTGTTTTCAGCAGTCGCCACCTTGCTTCTCGGCCTGCTGGGCACATTGCCCGAGGAACCGCATTTCGAAATCAGCCGCGTGGTTTTTGGCAACGTCCCCGAAGCGGTAGTGGTGATCTTCTACGTCGGAGTTGCCGGCTTTCTCTGGCTCACTTTCCATCTCCTCGCCCTGCGTTCCAGGTCCTGGTTGCAAGGCCTACCCGATTCGAGGTGGGGTGACTGGCGCCGGCGCACTTCCCGGTTGATGGACGGATTGAGGATGGAGACCCTTATGCGAGACCGTCGCATGGGTGTGATTCACTCACTGATCTATTACGGGTTTATCGTGCTCTTCCTCGGGACAGTCACTCTCGAGATCGACCACCTCCTTCCGTCAAACCTCAAATTTCTCCAAGGAGGCTTCTACCAGGGCTATTCGGCGGTCCTCGATCTCGCCTCCCTCGCGTACCTGGGCGGGCTCGCCCTGGCCGCCGCCAACCGATACGGGATCAGACCGTGGAGAATCAAGTCGAAGACCAAACCCGAGGACGCCTTGATCCTGGTGACGCTTGCCTTGATCGGGGTCACCGGTCTGCTCACTGAGGCAGCCCGGATCTCCCTGGTTGGGCGACCCGACTTCGAGGTGTGGTCCTTCGTCGGCTATCCGCTGTCGTTGCTCGTCCCGATGTCCGCCGCCGCAGACTTTCACCTTGCGATGTGGGTTACGCATGTCGCCACCTTTGTGGCGTTTCTCGTGGTGCTCCCGTTGACCAAGCTGCGTCACATGGTCACCTCGCCGGCGAACCTGTTCCTCGGGCCTCACGAAAGGCCGAAGGGCGCGATGCGCCAGATGCCCAATCTGATGGAGGCGGACGACATCGAGACGATCGGCGCCTCGCTGGCTTCGGACCTGACCTGGAAACAAATTTTCGACACCGACGCCTGCACGATATGTGGCCGCTGCACCTCTGTTTGCCCCGCAAACATCACGGGTAAGCCGCTCGATCCCCGCGAGATGGTGCTGAAGTCGGGTGAGGTGGCTGCTGCCAACGCCGGGGTCGGACCCCCTGTCGGCTCTTTGGTGACGCTGACCCAGGGTGCGGGGTTGTTCGACCGGATCACAGCTGAGGAGGCATTTGCGTGCACCACGTGCCGCGCCTGTGACGAGATTTGCCCGGTGGATATCGAGATTCTCGACCGCATCCTTGACATGCGCCGGCATCTGACTCTCATGGAATCCGACTTCCCTGCCGAGTTGGGTAAGGCGTTCGTCGCTATGGAGAATCAGTCCAACCCCTGGGGAATGAGCCAGCAAGCCCGGGCCGACTGGACCAAGGAGCTCGATTTCGACATTCCGGTTCTGGGTCAGAACGGCAAAGACAGCGCTGAGTACCTGTGGTTTGTCGGTTGCGCCGGTTCATTTGACGATCGCAACACAGCAGTTTCGGTC
>Ga0299907_10000133_pt1 | contig 29505 bp, 32 predicted proteins | sample RVTome_16_FD_198680 | JGI IMG/M metagenome (GOLD analysis project Ga0299907, IMG submission 198680) | Soil microbial communities from uranium-contaminated site in the Upper Colorado River Basin, Wyoming, United States - RVT152D67 (version 2) ...
ACGGCGTACGGAACGGAAGGCCGTCCAGCTCCGAGGACTCGGCCACCGTCGGCGTGCCGTCGGAGACGAGGGCGACGTCGGCCGACGTCCCGCCCATGTCGAGAGTCACCACGTCGCTAACGCCACAGCGTTCGGCAGCCCAGGCCGCACCGAGCACACCTGCCGCCGGTCCGGAGTACAGCGTGTGCACGGGCAGTTCGATCGTCGCGGCGATCCCGCGAACGCCGCCGCCCGACCACATCACCCCGACGCGGCCGCCCGACACACGCTCGCCGATGCGCGTGAGGTATCGGGAGACGGAGGGCTGCACGTACGCATTGAGCGCGGTCGTCGACGCACGTTCGTACTCGCGGAACTCCGGTAGGACATCGCAGGACGCCGACACGGCCACGTCCTCGCCCAGGACCTCGCGGATCAGCTCGGCGACCCGGCGCTCGTGCTCCGGATTGGCGTACGAGTGGAGCAGGGTCACGACCACGCCGTCGACACCGTCGAGCCGTTCGAGCGCTTCGCGCGTCTTGGCCTCGTCCAGTGCGAGCAGCACGGTCCCGTCGTGACCGATGCGTTCGGGCACACCGATGCACGCTTCCGTTCCCACGAGCGGGACGGGTGGGCGGGCGTGAAGATCGTACAGCGACGGCCGGTCCTGCCGAGCCAGATGCAGAAGATGACGGAACCCTTGCGTCGTGACGAAGACCAGCTTGGCGCCCGACCGCGTGAGGACGGCGTTGGTCCCGACCGTCGTGCCGTGCAGGACCTCTTCCGGTTCCTCATCGATCCGGTTGAGTGCGTCACCGAAGGCCCGAGAGGGATCGTCGGGCGAAGACGGGACCTTCACGACCCGGATGCCGTCCGCCGTAGCGGCCACGAGATCCGTGAAGGTACCGCCGATATCGATGCCGACCCTCATGGATGGACGTAGGCGGACACATCGAGCACGGCCCGGCGCACGATAGCGTGGCCCAACGGAACACCGAGCCGCACGTCGTCCTCGACCCCCTCGAGCCGCCGCACGAAGATGAGAACGTTGATGACGATCGCAGCCACCACGTATGCCGTGGGCTGCCGGCGGTACCACGCGACCATGGGGATCGCCACGAATCCGATCGTCGAAGCAAGACCGCCGGCCTTCGCAAGACTGCCGGCGATACGAACGATGCCGGCGAGAACCATCTCCACGGGCACGAATCCCAGGAACGCCCCGGCGCCGGCGGCCAGGCCCCGGCCCGCGTAGCGGTGGAGGAACGGCGGCCAGCAATGGCCGGCGACGGCTCCGACCGCGCAGGCCGCGACCTCGTAGGGAGCCGTCAGCCGCGTGGCTACGAGGACGGGGACGAATCCCTTGACGACATCCATCGCCGCAGCGACCGTCGCCGCCCGGCCCCCGGCTTGCTTCAGCAGCAGGTGGGCGTCCGTCTCTCCGACGGTGCGCCGTACGCCCTCGAGAACGTCGCGGCGCCCGGAGACGGTTGCCACGATCCACGCAGACGGCAGCGAGCCCGCGGCGTAACCGATAAGCGCCCAAAGAAACACGGCCATGAACTGGGCCAAAGTATCCTGGATACACACCTCCAGGACGGCGAGGCTAGAGAGTTTGCAAGAGAACGTCTCCATAGGCGGCGAGCTGCTCCGCAACAAGCCCTTTCGGCTGCTGTTAACCGGCCACGCGGTTTCGAGTCTCGGCGACTGGGTAGCGACCTTCGGCCTCATGCTGTTCGTCCGCAACCTCACCCGCGGATCGTCGATCGAGGGTCTGGCGATCTCCGGGATCCTCGGCTTCCGGATCCTGCCCGCGCTCATCGCCGCACCCATCGCGTCGACGATCACCGATCGTTTCGACAGGCGCCGCACGATGATCGTGACGGACCTCGTCCGGGCCGGGCTGATCGCGACCGTCCCGTTCACGCCGAACCTGGGTGCCGTCTACGCGATCGCGTTCGTTCTGGAGGGAATGAGTCTCATCTTCCTCCCGGCCCGGGATGCGCTGGTCCCGAGCATCGTCAAGCCCAGCAAGCTCGCCGGCGCCAACGGCCTCATCATGCTCACGCAGTGGGGGTCGATCCCGCTGGCCGGTGCGCTCGTGATCGCAGCCGACGCCGGTTCGGGAGCACTCGTGAACATCCCTGTGATCGGTTTCCTCGCCAGCCAGCGACAGGCGCTCCCCTTCTTCTTCGACGCCGTCACGTTCCTCGTTTCGGCCTGGGCGATCTCCCGGCTCCCGGCCCTGATCGGACGTGTGACACGGAGCGCGTCGGAGTCCCGCGACGAGAGCGCGCTGCACGCGATCGAGCGGGACATGGTCGAGGGCGTTCGCTACCTGTTCAAGGATCGCGGCCGCCGCGACCTGATCATCGGCATGGCCCTGGCGACCGGTGCCGGCGGGGGGTTGTTCTCGATCGGCATCCCCTACGTGAAGACCACGCTTCGTGCATCGGATTCCGTCTTCGGCGCGCTGGTGGCGTTGTGGGGGGTGGGCATGGCGATCGGGGCGTACATCACGCAACGCTCGCCCAAACGAGAGTCCGAGCTCTTCAAGCTCGGCCTCGGCGCCTCGGGCGCGATCCTGATCTTCATGGCCGTCGTCTCCAGCGCCTGGCTCGCCGTGGTGGTGGCCATCGGCTTCGGTGCGGGGTTGTCGATGGCGATGGTGCTCGGGATCACCATCGCCCAGCGCACGGCGCCCGAGGAGCTGCGGGGCCGGGTCATGTCGGCGATCCACGTCCTCGCGCGTATCTTCCTCATCCTCGGATCGGTGATCGTCGGCGGCGTCGCGGCCGCGATGGACCGCCTGCGTTTGCCGTTCCTGCCGGGCTGGGACGGCAACCGCTACGCCTTCCTCCTCGCCGGGGTGGTCCTGTTGTCCGGTGGGATCGTCGCGAAGACGGGTGCGGTACTGCTCGAAGCCGATGCCGAGGATGCGGCGAGGGGTGCCCTAGAAGGACGAGACCGATCGGGTTAGCTAGAGCGTCGGAAAAGCAGGAGCGGGCCTACGACTTGCCCGCGTTGGGGCGCTTGCCGTGATTGGCCTTCTTCTTGCGGCGCTGCTTGCGTTTTCGACCCTTCTTCGCCATAGCGTCGGCCAGTCTAGCAGTCGATCGGTGCGCCGGCGCATCGACGCACACCCCGGCCCGGAGGGTCCACGTGGTAGACATTCCGGTCATGACCGTGGCGAGATCGCTGTCTCGGTGCCTGGTCGTGCTCCTCCTCGCCGTCGGCGTCGCGTGCGGGCAAGGCGACCCCTCCGGGGACCCGGACGACGCCGGCGCGGTTCGGGAGCGCGACGTCAGTTTCGAGACATCCGACGAGCTAACCCTCACCGGCCGGCTCTTCGGGAGCGGCAAGGTCGGCATAACCCTCGGCCACATGTTCCCGGCCGACGCAACGAGTTGGTACCCGGCAGCCCGACGTCTGGCGCGAGCCGGCTACATGGCGCTCGCGTTCAACTTCCGCGGGTACGCGACATCCGAAGGCGACAAGCAGGTGGCAGCCACGCCCAGTGACATCGAGGCCGCCATGAACTTCCTCCGGGCGACCGACGCGCGCGATGTGGTGTTCGTCGGCGCGAGCATGGGCGCCACCGCCTCCATGATCGCTGCCGAACAACTCGATCCGTTGGCCGTGGTCTCGGTCTCCGCTCCACTGCGGTTCATGGGTCTCGACGCGCCCGCCGTCGCCGGGCGCGTGCAGCGTCCCGTCCTGCTGCTGGCCGCTCGCGGTGACGGTGAAGCGTTCTCCGCGATCGAGGAGCTGGAGCGTGCGCTGCCGAACCCGGAGACGAAGCTCTACGAGGGCGACGCCCATGGAACGAACCTGCTGGCCGACCGACCCGAAGCGATCGACGAGATCCTGACGTTCCTGCGGCGATACGCTCCGTTGGATCGCTCGAAACCTGCGAGCACACCCTGACATGACCAACGAGCAGCGTCCGAGCTTCGAGTGGGCCGTCGAGCGCGGCAAGGTGGCCGAGTTCGCGCGAGCGGTCCTCAACGCGAGCTCCGCGCACGACGGTCCCGACGCCGTCGCGCCGCCGACCTTCCCGCAGTCGATGGCGTTGTGGCGATCCCGCACGCCGCGCCCCGAGCAGGACGTGGGCCGTGAGGGCCTGGACATGCGTCGAGTCCTGCACGGTGAGCAGGAGTTCGAGTACGTCCGTCCTTTGCGGGTGGGAGACGTGCTCACGGCCGAGTCGCACGTGAAGGACCGCTACTCCAAGGAAGGAAAGCGCGGCGGAACGATGACCTTCATCGTGTCCGAGACGATCTTCCGGGACCAGAGCGGCGAGATCGTCGCATACTCCCGCGGCACGACGATCCAGACCAGCAAGGCGGCGACGTCGTGAGCCTTGACGTGGGTACGGAGCGGACCGACACGATGGTCGAGAAGGTCGACCGGGCGATGTTCGTCCGGTACGCGGGCGCGTCGGGTGACTTCAATCCGATCCATTGGAACTCCGACTTCGCGAAGTCCGCCGGCTACCCGGGTGTGTTCGCGCAGGGCATGTTCACCGCCGGCGTCCTCGGAACGTTCCTCACGAACTGGCTCGGAGAGTCCAACGTGCGGCGCTTCCGGACGCGCTTCATCGGACAGGTCTGGCCGGGCGAAGCGATCGTGTGCTCGGGGAAGGTGACGAAGGTCTACGAGGAGAACGGCGAGACGCGGGCCGATCTCGATCTCGAGGTCACCAACGCCGACGGCGAGCGCAAGATCGACGGCTCGGCGACCGTCGTCGTCAGCTGATCACCAGCCGCGCTCCCGCCACTCACCCAGGTGGGGACGCTCAGCCCCGATCGTCGTGTCGTCGCCGTGGCCCGGGTAGACGTGGGTCTCGTCGGGCAGCACGAACAGCTTCTCCTCGAGCGATCGGATGATCGTGGCGAACGCTTCGGCGTTCCCGAACGTGTTCCCCGGGCCCCCGGGGAACAGCGTGTCCCCCGCGAACAGATGTGACTCGCCGGCCTCGGCGAGGAGGAAGCACACGCTGCCCGGCGAGTGACCCGGCGTGTGCAGGACCGAGATCTCCAGATCACCCGCACCGGTCACGACGGCTGCGTCACCGATCGCCTCAGCCTCAACGGGCAGCGGATCGTCTGGGTGCGCGTACACCTTCGCGCCGGTCTTCGCGACGACGTCGGGGAGCGTGACGACGTGATCGCTGTGATTGTGCGTTTGTAGGATCGCGCCGAGCCTGCGATCACCCAGCCGACCCAGGACGAAATCCGCCTCGTTGGAGCCCCCGTCGACGGACACGACATCCCGACCGACGGTGACGATGTAGATGTTGTTGTCCATCGAGCCGACGGAGAGCTTCGTGATCTCCGCCGGACCAACCGTCTTCTGCCAGCGAACCTCGCCCACGCGTTAGCTCGTGGCGCCGCTGGATACCGGGAACCGCTGGGTGAGCCCGGTGGGGGCGTCGCCGAACAGCTCGGCCGAACGATCGACGAGCTCTTCCACCGTCCAGCGATCGTCCTTGTTGATCGAGCCGCACACATGGTGCTGCTCGATAAGGCTGACCTCACCGCCGGTGACGACGAAGCACTGTCCCGTGATGTGCTGCGCCTGCTCGGTGCAGAGGTAGACCACCCACGGAGCCACGTTGTCCGGGTCCCACGCGTCGAAGCCCTCGCTCTTGGGGATGTTGCCGAAGGTCCCTTCGGTCATCCGTGTGCGCGCCCGCGGCGCGATCGCGTTGGACGTCACACCGTACTTGACCATCTCGCGCGCGATGCACAGCGAGAACGAGATGAGCCCGGCCTTCGCGAAGTCGTAGTTGCACTGTCCGGCGTTGCCGAACAGCCCCGATTCCGAGGACGTATGGATGAGCCGTCCGAACACCGGGCCGCCGGCATCCTTGGACTTCTGACGCCAGTAGCCGCACGCGAAGCGCGTGGGGCCGAAGTGCCCCTTCCCGTGGACGGCCACGACGGCGTCCCACTCTTCTTCGGCCATGTTGAAAGCCATCCGGTCGCGCAGGATGCCGGCGTTGTTGATGAGGATGTCGAGGCCGCCGAAGGTCTCAACCGCTTGGTTGACGAGGTTGGAGGCCCCCTTCCAGTCCGCGACATTATCGAAGTTCGCGGCGCCCTCTCCGCCGAGGGCCTTGATCTCCTCGACGACTTCCGAGGCGGGCCGGTTGTCGGTCCCCGTGCCGTCCCATTCACCGCCGAGATCGTTGACGACGACCTTGGCCCCTTGACGCGCCAGCTCGAGCGCGTGCCCACGCCCGACGCCACGACCCGCACCCGTAACTACCGCGACCTTTCCATCGAGCAGACCCATGAACCCCTCCTGGTTTTGCCGGGATCCCGCGGTGGGCGGGTGTCCGGTGATCGACACCGGAAGTATATGGAGCGCGCTATCGGGGCTGCTCGGCCGACCCACCTGCCGGTCGGGCCGTCCGGCGGCGGCGACGTCGCGGACGGACCGTCGACGCACCCGCGGCTCGCGACACCGGACGAGGGCTTGCGTAGGCGTCCATGAAGTCTTCCATCTTCGCGTGCAAGCCCTCGGCACTGCGGCGCAGCTGCCACTCGGCCTGACGGACGAAATCGATCAGCACGGCGATGGCGCCCATGAGCAACAGTCCGAATCCGCCGAATCCGCCCGAGATGACGTACGGCAGCTGACCGGTCTCCAGGTCCTGCCGTCCGGCTTGCCACCATCCGAGCCCGATAGCGGCCCAGCCGCAGACGACGAGGACGACTCCGAGATACAGCGGCGAACGCGAGGGCGGCCGATCCACGGCGCCTAGTTTGGCACGGGCGCCGCTCGCGGCGCCCGGTACCCTGTGCGGACATGCCCGCCGACGGATCACCGGAGCTGCCGATCGACATCCAAACGATGGATCATGTCGCGCTTGCGACCTGGGACGTAACCAACGCCGTCGAACTCCTGACGAAGATCCTGGGCGCCACGTACGTCGACGGCGGCGACGACCCCGCCGGGTTCCGGTGGTTGCAGTTCCGGTTGCCCGGCGGAAAGATCGAGGTGCTCGAGCCGCTCAATCGCGAGGGTTTCCTGTATCGCTTCCTGACGCGGCGAGGCGAGGGTCTGCACCACGTGACCTTCTACGTCTCCGATCTCGCCGACGCCGTCGCGAAGCTGCGCTCGGCGGGCTACGAACCCGTCGACGTCAATCTCGCGAACGAGTTCTGGAAAGAGGCGTTCCTGCACCCGCGCGACACGTCGGGTGTACTCATCCAGCTCGCGCAGACACCCGTACAGGAGGGCGGTTACGGCGAGCTGCGGCCGCTCGAAGACGTTCTGGCCGACCGCCCGAATCTGAAGCCCGACTAAGCCGCAGCGCCGGGCGGAGCACCGACGTGCTGGACCCGAGCTCGACGCGCTCGACGCCGCCAGGCGAGCAGGGCCGGGGACAGCAGCAGCAGAGCACCGGCCAGGATGCCCCACGGCCCGAGGGTGCGCAGGTGCAGCAGCCACGGACTCAGTAGCGCGAAGACGAGGAACAGCGTGGGAGCCGCGCCGGCCGGACGCCACGCCGGTTGGAGCCAGTTACCCGACCGCAGGAACTCGGGCTCGGCCCCTTCGATCATCAGCTTCCGCGCCAGGAGGATGTCCGGACCGGGGATGTGCTCGCGCGGACGGATGCACACCGCACCCACGAACTGACCCTGCTCGTACACGGCCACCGGGCGCCACCCGTCGATGCGATACGCGCGACCCGGGAATCCTGGGCTGGGGACCTCGACGTAGCCGCGGGTCCGATAGGCCGCGTACTGATCCGTCGTCAGCGAATCGTGCAGCAGCGATTCGGCCCGGCGCCAGGCCGCGTCCTGCTCTGCAGCGTCGGGCCCGAGCAGCGAGCCCAGGAGCCGGCGTACCACGTCGGTGCGGCGCTAGCCGCCGGCGAGTGGACGGAAGGCGCGCAGCTCGCGTACCCCCGGCTCGAACGTCCGGACCTGACTGCCCTCTTTCGTCTCCGGGTCGAGCTCGAAGACGAGGTACCCATCACGGATGATCTCGTCGAAGCGGCGGCGAACGTCGTCGACTTCGTGGAGATCGGCTGGATCCCACGCGACCCGCGTATCCCCCGACGGGCCCAGGATCCTCAGGACACCCATCCCGTTCACCCCTTTCACGACGCCTGTGAGACTTTGGCGGGCGTCTATTCTGCCATCGTCGCCAACCTGGGGGCGTCGGCACCGAACTTGCCCGTCCCAACGATCGTCGGACACAATCCTCGGCGTTGCCGGCGGGCGTGGCGGAGGATGACGACATGGCGCGGTTCCTCTCCGAACAGTGGTCCAACGAGGCCATCGAGGCCCTGAAAACATCAGAGGACGTCCGCAGGGCAACTAAGGACGTCGAGCTCACGATCCAACAGGTCGTAACGGGCGCAGCCGGCGGACAGGCGAGCTATTGGGTCAGGCTCGACAACGGCACCGTCGAAGGCGGACTCGGCGACGCGGCGAGCGCCGACGTCACGATCACGCAGGACTACGAGACGGCCGGCGCGATCACGCGCGGCGAGCTGAACCCGCAGGCCGCCTTCATGCAGGGCAAGCTCAAGGTGACGGGGAATATGGGCAAGCTCCTGCAGCACCAGGGAGCGATGGGGACGATCTTCCCGGTTCTGGCGTCGTTGGGAACCGAGTACTAGGGGCGGGCAGCGCCCACGTAGTCCGAACGGCTAATCGAGTTGCGACGAACGAATTCGCCCGTCTCGGGCGCGTTGATCATCATGCCACCGCCCTCGTAGATCCCCACGTGATGGATCGGGTTCCCGTAGAACAGGAGATCTCCAGGCTGTATCTGGGCACGTGAGACGTGGGGCAGCGATGAAAATTGCGCCCGCGAGGAGTGCGGGAGGCTCACGCCGGCTGAGTTCCACGCGTACATGGTCAATCCCGAGCAATCGAAGGACCCCGGACCCGAAGCACCCCACTCATACGGCTTGCCGATCTGAGCGCGGGCGGTGGCCACCGCCTTCCCCGCCGATGCCCGGACGGCCGGCGGCGCCGACGTCGGCTCGTCGGCTTGCACGGCGTGCTCAGTCGTCCCTTGCGCCGGCCGCCGGGCGGGTGTCGATGCCGCCGGGCTCGTGGCTTGCTGGGCGGCCGCGGCCGCTGCTCGGGCCCGCTCCGCCGAGATGATCTCGGCGATGTCGCCGCGCACGTTGCTCAGCAACGTGCGCTGGGCGCCGAACTCCCGTTGGACCTGGGCGCGACGCGACGCGAGGTCGTTCTCCTTGCGGCGTGCCTCCTCCTGTAGGTGCTCGAGGGTCCGAGCTTGCTCGAGCACTTCGTGTCTGGCGCGCTCGGCCTCCAAGACGAGTGTCGAGTCCGTGAGCAGGACCTCACCACCGTAGACGCGGGCACGGGCGACCTCGCCCAGCGTCTGCGCACCGAAGAACGCGTTCAGCGCGGCTCCGGGATGCATGTACAGCACGCGTGCCCGCTTGCCGAGCTGGCTACGGAGCGCACCCCACCGCTGCTCGGCGCTCTGGACCAGGCTCTTCGCTCCTTGAGCTTTAGCTTGCAACTGCTCGCGTTCGAGGCGAGCGGCGTTGAAGTCCTCGGCTGCGATCGACAGTCGTGCGCCCTGCTGCCGTATCCGTGCCTCGAGGGCGGCGGCCTCCGCGCGCTTGGCGTCGAGCTGCGCCGCACGTGCCGGCGGGGCGAGCGCGATCAGCCCTGTGATCAGGACGAACGCCGAGAACGCACGGAACAGCCGTCGGGTCATTGGACTCACCCTAGTTAACAGATGCTCACGGCGAATTACAACAGTTCACAAAGGGGCAAGACCGGTCTACCCTGAATCACATCGATGCGATTTAGGCGGGAACAAAGGGGGCGGTATGCGCCGAGTCGCTGTGATCGTGCTGATCGCTGTCGCGGTCAGCCTTGTTCCATGGGTGGCCGTGGCCCGACCGCACGGCGGGATCGGTCCGCGGATACCGACCGACTTCGTCGGGAAGAGCTACGGATCGGCCACGCGGATGGCAACCCAGCCCGACGCTGAGGCCCCGGCGGCCGAGGAGCCGGTTTCGCGCGTGACGACCGCCTCGGCGCCGTCGACGGTGTCGGCGGCCGCCGAGGACCTGACCACGTCCCAGACACCGGCGCTTGACGGTCCGGCCCGGCCGGCCGGCCCCGCGGGACCCGCCGGGCCCGCTGGTCCGGCAGGACCCGCACGCTGAAGGCGAATCACAACGGTGAAACCTTTCGGATGGCGACAAGGTCTGTCTTAGAGGAAGAGAAGGGAGGTGAGCCATGCACGAGTTCGCCATCCTCGCATTCGGAGGTCTCGTGACCGCTGTGATCGTACGCCTGATGTCGGCGTATGGACGCGACGTCGCGAAGACCAGCAATTGGGTCCTCTACCTGGGTCTCGGGGTGGGTTACGCCTACCTCGCGGACTTCTCGATCTTCGCCGCGTGGGGAATGGACGTCAGGTCGCATGTGGCCGGCGCCATCCTTACCGGCTTCATGGTCGGGGGGTTCGCGTGGCTTTGGGAGGAAGCGATCAGCTTCGCCCAGCACTACCACCACGCTGAGAACGGTTCCAAGAGGCTCCGTCGGGCGGCCTAGCCGTCCGACCGCCGTCTGCGAAGAGGGGCCGCTCCGCGGCCCCTCTTGCATTTCGAGCGACGCTAACGTCTAAGCGTGGCGAGCTGCTATCTCTGCCGAAAGGATGCGACCGACCCGGGGAAGGGTCCATCTCGATGGGCCCGCGCGGTGATCGACGACGAACAGATCCTCGTCTGCCCCGATTGCCAGCAAGTTCACCCGGAATGGATCGAGAAGGCCGAAGGCTGCCCCGTGTGCGGTTCCAAGAAGCTCTACAAATCACTCGGTGACCGAGTGTGCCGCAGCTGCGGCCATCAGTGGTCCAACGAGGAATTCAAGCTCGACTGAGTCTTGCGCGCTCCCGCGCGCTCCCAGTTGATCGGGGGCGCTCACGCGCCCTTCGGGCGCTGCGCCCCCCGAACCCCCCGCGACCTGGTTACCTTGCCGTGGTTGCCCTTTGCCTCAGTGAGCGTGTCCGTGGCCGTGTTCGTCGGCCGGAGGCTCTTCTTCGGGCTTCTCGACCACGAGTACCTCGGTCGTCAACACCATCGACGCGATCGAGGCTGCGTTCTGCAGAGCCGACCGAGTCACCTTCAGGGGGTCTATGACACCGGCCTTGAGCAGATCGGCGTATTCGCCGGTAGCTGCGTTGAATCCCTTCGCCCCCTTGGCCCCGCGTACCTGCTCCACGACGACCGACCCCTCGAAGCCCGCGTTGTGCGCGATCCATCGAAGCGGCGCATCAAGCGCACGGACCACGATGCCGGCGCCGGTTCGTTCGTCGTCGGTGAGCTCCTGGGCGGCTTTGGACACCGCCTCCCTCGATCGCACCAGCGCAACACCGCCGCCGGGCACGATGCCTTCCTCCACCGCGGCGCGAGTAGCCGACAGTGCGTCCTCGATCCGGTGCTTCTTCTCCTTGAGCTCGACCTCGGTAGCGGCGCCCACCTTGATGACCGCAACGCCTCCGGCGAGCTTCGCCAGGCGTTCCTGGAGCTTTTCGCGGTCCCAGTCGGAGTCGGTCCGGTCGATCTCCTGTCGGATCTGGTTGATGCGTGCCTTGATGTCGTCTTGGCCGCCGGCACCATCGACGATGGTGGTGTCGTCCTTGGTCACGACGACCTTGCGTGCGCTTCCGAGCAGGTCCACGTCGACGTTCTCGAGCTTGATGCCGAGCTCGTCGGAGATGACCTGTCCGCCCGTGAGGATGGCCATGTCCTCGAGCATGGCCTTGCGGCGCTCACCGAAGCCGGGGGCCTTCACGGCCGCAACGCGCAACGTGCCGCGCAGCTTGTTGACGACGAGCGTCGCCAGCGCCTCGCCCTCGACATCCTCGGCGACCACGAAGAACGGCTTGCCCGACTGCACGACCTTCTCGAGCAACGGGAGGAGGTCGCCCACCGCAGAGATCTTCTTGTTGGCCAGCAGGATAAGGGGCTCCTCGAGAACGGCCTCCATCCGATCCTGGTCGGTCACGAAGTAGGGAGAGATATAGCCCCGATCGAACTGCATGCCTTCGACCGTCTCGAGCTCCAGCCCGAAGGTCTGCGACTCTTCGACCGTGATGACGCCGTCTTTGCCGACCTTGTCCATCGCTTCGGCGATCATGTCGCCGATCTCCGGGTCGGCGGCCGAGATGGCGGCGACGTGCGCGATCTCCTCCCGGCCGGAGATCTCCTTCGCTTGCTTCCTCAAGGCGTCGACCGCGGCCTCGACCGCTGCAGCCATGCCGCGCCGCAGCCCCATCGGGTTCGCTCCGGCAGCTACGTTGCGCAGCCCCTCGTGAACCATCGCTTGAGCGAGGACCGTAGCCGTGGTCGTGCCGTCACCGGCGACGTCGTTCGTCTTCGATGCGACTTCCTTGGCCAGCTGAGCGCCGAGGTTCTCGAAGCGCTCCTCGACCTCGACCTCCTTGGCGATGGTCACCCCGTCGTTGGTGATGACGGGGGCTCCCCACTTCTTCTCGAGGACCACATTGCGGCCCCGCGGGCCGAGGGTGATGCGTACGGCGTCGGCGAGGCGGTCGACACCGTGCTCGAGCGCACGGCGCGCTTCAGCGCCGAAGAGGATGTCTTTGGCCGGCATCCGCTGCGACTAGTTGATGCGCGCGAGGATGTCCCTCGCCGGCACGACGAGCAGCTCCTCGCCTTCAATCTTCACTTCGGTCCCGGAGTACTTGGAGTACAGAACGCGGTCGCCCGTCTTGACGTCCACGGGGATGCGCTTTTCGCCGTCTTCGTCCCAGCGGCCGGGGCCTACGGCAAGGACCTCGCCCTCTTGGGGCTTCTCCTTGGCGGTGTCGGGGATGACGAGCCCGGAAGCGGTCATCTCCTCGCCCTCGAGCGGCCGGATGACGACCCGGTCCTCCAGGGGCTCGATCGAAGTCTTCGTCTTCGTAGCCAATGCAAACCTCCTCTATTGCCCGATCACCTGCGGAAACTGCGGTTAGCACTCTAGCCCTAGGAGTGCCAGACAGTCAAATGCGGCTTTCGCAACTGTTTCCGCTGGGGTTTGGGGGGTGCAGCCCGGAGCGCCGCAGGCCGGGCCGGAGTGTCCCGATGCCTGGAAACAAGCGCGCAGGGCGTGAACCCCCCAATGAAACCGGGGGGCCCGCTCGCCTCTCTGTCCTGCAGGCCAGGACACGAGAGGCGAGGGGCACCTTTCGGGGTCCCCCAGGACCCCCCGGGCGGAGGGGTGCGCCTGCAAGGAAGGAATCGGCCCGCGGGGCCCCCGGTTGAGCCGCCGTTCTAGATCAACTTGAGCGACGCATCTGCCGGAGCGTCCAGCGGCGTCGACTCACCCCGCTGTAACCGGAAATGACCGGCCGCCGCGATCATCGGCCCGTTGTCCACACACAAGGCCGGTGGGGGTACACAGAACCGGACCCCCCGCGCCTCCGCCTCGGCCGCCAGTCGCACACGGAGGCGGCTGTTCGCCGCTACGCCGCCTCCGGCGACAACGGTCGGGATGTCCAGTTCCTCGGCCGCCCGCAGCGCCTTCTCGACCTGAACGTCGACGATCGCCTCTTGGAACGAGGCCGCCACGTCGGAACGCTTCGCGCGCTCGCCGGCTTCCTCCGCACGCCGGACGTGCCGTACGACAGCCGTCTTCAGCCCCGAGAAGCTGAAATCGAGTCCTTGGCCGGACAACGGACGCGGAAACGCGATCGCTTCGGCGTCGCCGCGCTTGGCCAGGCGATCGATCGCCGGACCGCCCGGGTAACCGAGGTCGAGGAACCGCGCGATCTTGTCGAAGGCCTCTCCGGCGGCATCGTCCAGCGTCTCGCCGAGCAGATCGTACGTGCCGAACTCCCGAACTGCGAAGAGCGACGTATGACCGCCCGACACGACGAGCGCGATGAACGGCGGCTCGATCCCCGGATCGAGAACACCGGCGAAGATATGTCCCTCGAGATGATGGACGCCGCTGAACGGCACGCCGAGAGCCGCGGCCAGCGCCTTACCGGTCGCGTAGCCGACGAGGAGTGCCCCGATCAGTCCCGGCCCCTGTGTCGCCGCAACGGCATCGACGTCGCGGAGCGCGACGCCTCCGTCGCGCAACGCCTTGTCGATCGCCGGTTGCATGCGCTCGACGTGCGCCCGCGCGGCGATCTCGGGAACTACACCGCCGAAGCGGGCGTGCAGATCCGCTTGGGAGGCGATGACGTTCGACAGCACCTCAATGCCGCCGCGAACGAGCCCAACGGCGGTCTCGTCACACGAGGTCTCGATACCGAGGACGACGGCCTCGGGGCCGATGAGGCCCGTCATCAATCGAGCTCCTCGCGACCCTCGTGCTCCCCGCGGATGAGATCGAGCCGCCGCGCGTAATCGGGCGTCCAGACCCCTTCCGCCCACATGATGTATGCGTCCTCGCCGGTCTCGACGTAGTACCCGCGGCGCACGCCGACGGTCTGGAACCCGAATCGACGGTACATCGCCTGTGCGCCCGCGTTCGCGCGGCGCACCTCGAGTGTCATCGAGCGGACCCGCCGCTCGCGGGACTCCTCGATGAGCGACATCATCAATCGCGTTCCGATGCGATGGCGGTGATAAGCGGGGTCGACGGCGATGTTCGTCACGTGTCCCTCGTCACCGAGGATCATGACGCCCGCGTAGCCGACGACGCGGCCTTGGTGCCGCGCGACGAAGTACGCCCTGGAGCTCTTCTGTGCAAGCTCGGACAGGAAGAGTCCCGCGGACCACGGCCGCGGATACACCTTCCCCTCGATCCGAAGGACGGCGGGTAGGTGGCGGCGGCGCATCGGCCCGACCTCGATGTCGAGGATCTCGCGTGAGCGCTCGGTGACCACCTACGTTCTCCCCAATCGTTCCCAGGTCGACTCGGCGTCCGACTTCCGTATGTAGAGCGGACGGACCTCGGACAGTTTGTCCGATTCTTCGCGCACCAGTCGCCCCACGGCGAGCTCCGCGAGCGGGACGGCCGTCGGCGTCGAGTCCGAGACCCCCGCGATCTCGAGATCGGCCCCACGATGCTCGAACTCGCGCGCGTAGATGTACGGTCCGTTGCCCACGACGAGGGCCGGCTCGCCACGCGCCTCGATCTCGTTGACGCAATGCGAGGCCGGCGCGCAACGGAACTCAGTGGCGCGCTGAACACCGCCGGGCACGGGGCGATAGAACGCCCAGAACACCTCGTTGCGTCGGGCGTCGATGCATGCACAGATCGAACGTCGCGTGTACCGGACGTCGTAGGCGAGCACGTCGAGGGAGGACAAGCCGGCGATCGAGATATTCAGCGCTTGTGCGAGCGCCTTGGCCGTGGCCACACCGACACGCAACCCCGTGAACAACCCGGGGCCGAGCCCGACGGCGATGCCTCCGAGCTGCCGCCACTCGAGATCACTGTCGACGAGTAGCCGCTGCACCGCGGGCACGAGCACCTGATCCTGTGATTTCCCGCGGCCGAGCTCGTAGGACGCGACGACCTCGGTCTGCGTGACGATGGCGACCGAGGCGTGCGTGGTGGAGGTCTCGACACCGAGCACGAGCACGTCAGCCGCCGTCCGTCGCCCACGCGCGCACGGTCTCGGCGAGCTCGTTCATGCGATCACGCCATCGCCCGAACGGCAGGAACTTGATCGTTCGCGTCGATTCGTCGTCGCAGTTCCACGCGAACTCGAGCTCCAGATAGTCGCGGCCGGCGATCTCTCCGGCCTTCTCTCCCCATTCGACGGCCGCGACGGCCGGTGCCGCCAGGAGCTCCTCGAGGCCGAGCTCCCCGACCTCGCCCAGGCTCGAGCACCGATACAGATCGACGTGGTGCAGCGGGTACCGGCCACCCTCGTGCGATTGGATCATCGTGTAGGTCGGCGAACGTACACGCTCGCCGATGCCCAGGCCGGTGGCGAGGCCCTGGACGAAGGTCGTCTTGCCCGTCCCGAGATCTCCTACGAGGAGCAGCACCTCGCCCGGCCGGAGCAAGGCGCCGACGCGACGGCCCAGCGAGGTGGTCTCGTCGGCCGAGCGCGTGCGGACGGTGAGAAAGGGTAACCGCACGCACGTCAGCCTACGTGGTGAGGAAAGCCGAAGCTATCCGAAGAGGCCGAGTTGTTCGGCCGGATCCTGGACGGGCTCGGGCTGCTCGTCGAGGACACTGCGGATGTTCTCGAAGTCGCGCGCGATGCCGTCGGCGGCGGCCCCGCCTCGGAGCGCTGCCGCCGGGTGATACGTGCAAAGCAGCACGCCGTATCGCTGCGTGAACCGCTTCTCGCGTAGACGAGAGATGCCCGTCTGGGTTCCGGTCAAAAGCTTGGCCGCGAAGTTGCCGAGGCCCACGACGACACGCGGCCGGATGAGGTCGAGCTTCGCCTCGAGGAAGGGGCGACATGCCTCGATCTCTTGCGGTTGCGGGTCGCGATTACCCGGTGGCCTACAGCACAACGTGTTGGCGATGTAGACGTCGGAGCGCTTCATACCGAGTTTCGACTCGATCAGGCGCGTGAGGAGCTGTCCGGCCGCGCCGACGAAGGGCTCTCCCTTCTGATCCTCGTGATAGCCGGGCGCCTCGCCGACGAACATGAGGTCGGCGCTGGGGTTGCCTACGCCGAACACGGCTTGCGTCCGGACACCGCCGAGGGGGCACGCGCGGCAGGCTTCCGCTTCCCGCGCGAGGCGCGCGAGCTCCGAAGCGACCTGTTGCGGCGTGAAGGTTGTGTCGTCCATGGGGCCCAAGCTACTGGCGAGCAGGCTGCCAGAAGGTAGCGACAGCTAATCAGCCAGGCCGGGGAAGCCGCCGAGGCCCTTGGCCGCCTTCACGCCGCGGCGGAGGGCCTCGGCCACCACCTCGGCCCCCACCGCGCCCACCAGCGTCGGGTCGCACTCGACCTGTCCCGTCGCGCCGCAGAACACCACGTCGCCGTCGTGAAAGGCATGCGCGGGCCGGACGGAGCGCGAGATGCCGACGGCCGACATACGCGCGACGTGCGAGGCCGAAGCCTTGCCCAGCGACGCGTTCGTGACGACGCAGGCGAGCACGGTCGTCTGTCCCGCGAGGCTCGCCCACACCGGCGTCACGTCGCGGGCTCGCGCTCCGGCTATCACGTCTCCTCGCTCGTCGACGACGTCGCCACCCGCGTTGCACACGACGATCGCGCCGACCACCGCTCCGGTATCCCCGACGGGGGCCGAGGCGGTTCCGAGTCCGCCCTTCATGGCGTGCTCCGGGCCCGCCCATTTGCCGACGGTTGCGCCGGTGCCGGCGCCGACCGAGCCCTCGTCGACGTCATCTCGCGCGGCGAGCGCCGCGGCGCGGCCGTGCTCCGGGCGAGGCCGCGCCTTCGGATCGCCGATACCGAGATCGAAAATCACCGCAGTCGGCACGAGCGGCACGCGCGCCGACCCGAACTCGAACCCGATGCCCCGCTCCTCGAGGACCGAGACCACGCCGTCCGTACAGGCGAGCCCGAAGGCGCTGCCGCCGGTGAGCACGAAGGCGTGCACCTCTGTCTCGATCGTGTGGGGTGCAAGCAGATCCGTCTCTCTGGTGCCCGGAGCCGCACCGACCAACGTGTACGCGCCGACCGTGGCGGGTGGCAGCAAGACGACGGTGCAGCCGGTGATGCCTTCGGTGTCGGTGTGCTGGCCGACCATAACCCCGGGGACCGAGGTGATCACGACAGCACGCGCTCGGCGAACTTCTTGAGGTGGGCCGAGACTTCCTCGTGGCGCTCGAACACGGCCGTGTGTCCACAGTCCTCGAAGACGACGAGTTCGGCGTCGGGCACGCGCTTCGCGATCTCCTCGGACAACCACACGGGTGTTACGCGGTCTCGGGAGCCACCGATGACGAGCGCGGGAACGTCTATCGACGTGAGCGCATCGTACGAATCGAAGCGGGCGAGGTCGATGAACGCGTGGAGAGTAGCGCTCGGCGTCGTCTCGTACATCCGGACGCTCGTCGCGACCTGACGGCGCGATGGCTGCTTGCCGTAGACGAACCGTCCGATGAGCAGGGTGAGGTCGTTCGTGCCCATCCGCACGCGGTCGATAAACTTCGGTGGAGCGGGGATGCGCTGCAGAACGTCTTCGACCCGTTCGAACACGCGTTCACCGAGCGACCCCTTACCGCGCCACCCGCGAAGGTCGGTCGTATACGCGGTGTTGAGCAGTACGACACCGGCGACGCGATCGGCGATGTGGACGATCTCTCCGTGCTGCCACAAGCCCTGCATCGCCATCCCGCCCATCGAATGCCCGCACAGAACCACGCGTCCTTGTGTCGCCTGCTGCACCACCGCGACGAGGTCGCGGGCCATGGTGTACGCGGTGAAGGGTGTAGTGGCCTGCGGCCCGCGCGCGGGTCCGGATGCCCCGTGGCCACGGGCGTCGCAGGCGATCACGCGATAGTTCCCATCGGCCAGGAGGTCGCGCACCTGGTAGTGCCAGATGACATGACTCTCGATCGCGCCGTGGGCGAGGACGAGCGTCCGCGGGGCGTCGACCGGTCCGTACGCGCGGACGTGGATGGGGGTTGCGTCGAAGCTCTCCACCCACAGCGACTCTCCCGGCAGGGAGCCGATCGGCTCGGCGGCTTCGGGGTCCGTCCCCCGAAAGGCGCGCCGGTTGATCAGCTCCTCGATGACGACACCGGCGGCGGCGCCGGCGGCCACTGCGGCGAGGGCGCCCAGACCGCGCTTGGGCCTGCTCATTCGACAACCACCCGCCCCGCGAGCGGGCGTTCGTAGCCCTCGGAGGTCACGTGTCCGAACACGCCGTAGGTGCCTGACGTCTCCGGTGTCCACGTCTCCGCGAACGTGTGCGGATCCTGGCTGACGAGGTTGACCGTCGTCACGGTCTGCGCGAAGGATCGGCCGGCCGACCATCGCCAGGCCTCACGCCCTCCACGCTCGACCCAGAAGTCGTAGCGCTGCGTGTCCGAGAAGACGATGTCGCGTTGCTGCCCGCTGTTGTTGACGAGCTTGAGCTGCAGACGTACGGCCTGGCCGACGCGCGCTTTCGCCGGGCGGGCCGAGAACACGACGGAGACGACGCCGACGTTGCGGCGATCGCCCGTGACCTGATCGCCGCCCGCACAGCCCACGAACGTCAGCACCGCTATCGCGACCCCAGCTACGACACGGGTCATTACGCGTAGGTCCGCGGCACTCGGGGACCGACGGCGGTCACGACCTCGTAGTTGATAGTTCCGATGTTGTCGGCGATCTCGTCCGCCGTGATCTCTTCGTCGCCCTGGCGGCCGATGAGCACGGCTTCGTCCCCGGCAGCGACGTCGTCGTCTCCGCAGTCGATCATGATCTGGTCCATCGTGACGCGACCGGCGACGCGTCGTCGGCGTCCGCCCACCAGCACGTCGCTATGGTTGCCGAGAAGCCGGGCGTAGCCGTCCCCGTAGCCGATGAGCACGGTGGCGATCGTCGCGTCGCGATCCGGTGCGTACGTCAGCCCATATGAGATGCCCTCACCGGCGGGGACGCGCCGCACCGTCCCCAGCGCCGAGACGAGACGCATCGCCGGACGAAGCGTGCAGCGAGCGCGGAGCGACGCGTGCGGATACAGCCCGTAGATCATGATGCCCATCCGCACGAGATCGAAATGCGACTCGGGGTACAGCACGATCCCGGCTGAGCTCGTCAGATGTAGGAGCGGAACGTCGATCCCCAGCCGTTCAACGGCTGAGCACAGGTCGGCGAACCGCTCGATCTGGGCGACCGTGAACGGGTGCGCTTCGTGCTCCCCCATCGCGAAGTGGCTCCACAGACCCTCCACCTCGAGGCTCGGGAACCGAGCGACCTCCTCCACGAGCCGAGGACCGTCGTGCATCGGCGCGCCTTCGCGATGCATCCCCGTGTCGACGCACACGTGGACGGGCAGCCGCTTCCCGGCGAGGGACGCGGCCTCGCTCAAGACCTGGGCGGAGGCGAGGCTGAAGACGCTCGGTGTCAGATCGCGGGCGGCGATCTCCTTCGCCGCCTCGGGTGTCGCCTCGATGAGCACGAGGATCGGAGCATCGATGCCCGCGTCACGTAGACGGACGCCTTCCTCGACGAGCGCCACACCCAGGCGCGTGGCTCCGGCTTCCAGACACGCGCGCGCGACTTCGACGTCGCCGTGGCCGTAGGCGTTGGCTTTCACGACGGCGAGCCGCTCCACGTTGGGTCCGGTGTGGGAGCCGAGCTCGGTGACGTTGTCGCGTATCGCGCCCAGGTCGATCTCGGCCACGGTCGGCCGGTAGTTAGTCATGTCGGGGGCTCGAGGACCGTGCGGATCGGCCCCCGTTGGAGCGTCGTCCGGCCCACGTGGCGGAACGCGCCGGCCAGCGCCTCGGGGAGATCGCGCGCGACGAGCGACCGTCGGCCCGTGCGTGCGGCCGCGACATCTCCGGCCAGACCGTGCAGGTAGGCACCGGCCCAGGCCGCTTCCGTCGCATCCGCGCCCTGCGCGACGAGCGATCCGACGATGCCCGTCAGGACGTCACCGGTACCGCCCGTCGCCATCCCGGGGTTCCCGGTGGTGTTCACCCAGACGGATCCGTCCGGCGCAGCCGTGAGCGCACGGCGCCCTTTGAGGTGGACGACGGCACCCAAGCGCGCGGCGAGATCCCGCACGGCCGCAACGCGATCGCCGGCCGACGGATCGCCGCCGAGGTACGCGAACTCTCCGGTGTGGGGCGTGAGGACTGTGGGGTGGCCGCGCGCATGCAACAGGTCCGCATCGTCGCGCAGCGACTCGGCCAGTGCCCACAGACCGTCGCCGTCGACGACGAGCGGAAGCGCCACGTCGATCGCGCGCCTGACGACGGCTACGGCTTGGGGGCCGCGTCCCAATCCGGGGCCGATCGCAAGGGCGCGGCACCGCTCGAAACGATCGGCCATCTCGTCCACGGCTTTGGCATCGAGATGACCCTCGACGTCCGGCAACGGGACCTTGATCGCCTCCGTCACGGCGCCCTCGACGACGGCCATCGTCGACGCCGGCACGCCGAGGACGACCAGCCCGGCCCCCGATCGGATGGCACCCTGCGCGGTCAGGATCGCCGCGCCCGTCATGCCCGACGACCCGGCCAGGATCGCCAGCGCACCGACTTCGTACTTGTGTGTGTCCGCTCCAAGGGCCGGGATGACGGCCGCCACATCTCCGGCCTGCGGGACGAAGACCTGCGCGTCCGCCGGCCCGATACCGATGTCGACGACGTCCACGCGGCCGCAATGGAATGCGCCGGGGGCCGCGACGTGGCCGACCTTCAGCGACTGGATGGCCAGCGTCACGTCGGCGTCGACGACGACGCCGGGCACCTGCCCGTCGCTTCCCGACACCCCGGACGGGATGTCGAGGGCCAGCACAGGCTTCTCGACCCGGCGTATCGCTTCGATCGCTTCGGCGGCCGCGTCGCGCGGAGCGTCGGCCGAGCCCGTGCCCAAGATCGCGTCCACGACGAGATCGGCGGGCGCGACGCGATGCTCGAAGGCCGCGGTCGACCACGGCTGGACGCGGAACCGACCTCGAGGTGCCAATGTTCGCGCGAGCTCCAGGTGCCGGGCCGCGTCGCCGGCCGGGGAGCCGAGCAGGAACACCGTCGACGAGACGCCGGCCGCCGCGAGGTGGCGAGCGCACGCGATCCCGTCGCCGCCGTTGTTGCCCTTGCCGCACACCACGATCACACGCTTGCCGTACGCGCCGCCGAGCATCCGCAGCGCGACAACCGCGCAGGCATGCGCTGCGCGGTCCATCAGCTCGACGCCGGGCGTCCCCGACGCGATAGTCGCCTCGTCGGCGGCGCGTATCTGCACGGGACTCAGGACGGGTTCCATCTAGACCTCGGCGATGACGATCGCCACGGCGAGTGAGTCGGTGTGCGTCAGGGACACGTGGAAGCTGACGTCGGAGTGTCCGGCGACGCGCAGCGTCGGCACCCGTCCCTCCGAGACGACTTCGACCGCCTTCCAGGCCAGCGTCGTGCTCAGGGCCTTGCGGCAAGCTTCCTTCGCCGCGAAGCGCGCAGCCAGCGACGCCTCACGCGACGCGCGCCGGCCGGCCGTATCGAGCTCCGCAGCCGTGAACACCCGCTCGGCGAGCTTCGGGGTGCGCTCGAGCGCCAGCCGCATCCGCGCGACGGGGACGGCGTCGACCCCGACCCCTTTGATCACCGCTTGCGCCATCGTTCGGCCAACACCTGGATCGAGTTGATCAGCAGGTCGGCGACTCCGATGTCGCCGAGCAGGTCGTCGCGGAACGTCGGCTCCGTCTCCGTGACGAGGTCGCGCAGAGCGGAGTAGCGGTCGCGGTAGCCCTGCAGCACGCCACGCATCGTCTCGGCCCCCAGACGTTCATGGAACCGCACGTGCAGCAGGGCGATGCCCGTGACGTCGGGGCCCTTCACTTCAGGCACGAAGATCAGCGTGCGCCCGTCTTGACCGCGGGCCACCAGAAGCTCGCGCTCCACCGCGACGCGGTGCTTCGTGCCGCGCAGGCGCGGATCCCGCTCCGTACGCGAGGGGATGTCGCGAGCGATGCCGCCGCGGTCGGTGATGCGCAGCTGCGCCTCGGCTTCGACATCGCCTTCGATGCCGTAATGCGTGTAGCCGAGCACTTGCTCGACGCTCGGATCGAGTGCAGCCAATGCGCGAAGGGTGCCGAAGGACAGCCGGTCGCGCGCGACCCCGGCGGCCAGCGCCTCTCGTACGAGCGGCACCTGCATGAGCGTTTCGTCGGCTCGCGAGATGCCGACGGTCACGGTCTTGGCCTGATGGCGGATCGCGTCGACGGGCCGTGTGAGCTCGTCGATGCCCGCGGTGAGTGCTTCCATGAAGTCTTCGAGGACCTCGAACGGCGTGCCGACCTTGCCGTGCTCGAGTTGGTAGGCGTCCAACGGCGTGACACCCGTCGCGTACCGAAGGAGCGACGCGACGCGCACGGCCGTCGACGGCTCCAGGTGCCCGTCGTAGCCACCCCCACGTAGCCCCTCCATGAACCTCGCGGCGATGCGGGTGAGCGGAGCACGGAGACGATCGAGGATGCGCATCGGATCGCGGTCGGCGGGCGACGGCGCCGCCGTCGCCGCCTCGATCGCGGCACGCGCCTCGCGCAGGGGACGTGCCTGCGCATCGATCGCCAGCGCCGCCTCGTAACCGAAGAGGTGCCCCGCCATGGCCGAGAGAACGAACGCGACGCTCGGATGCAACGACGGGACCCAGATGACGTCGAGGGCCGATTCGTAGCGTCCTTCGCCTTCACCGGCGACGACGATGGGGGCCGCCTTGTGGGCCCGGAAGTAGGCGATCTCCTTCCCGACGTCGGATGCATTGGAGCCGTACAGACCGGCGGCGCAGATGAAGATGAGCGGCTCGGCCGAAAGGTCGATGTGTTTCTTCTCCTCGGTGACGTCGCAGGACACCGACTTGTAGCAGAGCTCGGACAGCTTGATCCGCACCTCTTCGGCGGCCACGCGGTTGGCGCCGTTGCCGACGACCGCCCAGTCACGGCGATACGGCGCGTGGCGTCGAGCGATGTCGGCGATCTCGTCGCGTTTGGCGATGACACGCTCCATCGCGTCGGGGAGGTCGCGGAGCGCGCGCAACACACCCTGCTCGACGCCGGGCGCTCCGGGCACATCCGCGGCGACCGCGGCCGCCAGCAGGAACCCGGCGGCGACCTGCGCGTAGAAGGCTTTCGTCGACGGCACGGCCATCTCGACGTCGCGTCCATCCGATGTGTAGAGCACACCGTCGGCACGGTCGACGAGGTCGCTCTGGCGCCGGTTCACGATGGCGACGGTCGTGGCTCCCCGCGCGCGCGACACTTCGACGGTCCGGTTGGTGTCGGTCGTCGTCCCGGACTGGCTGATCGCGACGAGCAGCGTGTCCGACATGTCCGGCCGCAGGCCGAAGCCGGACAGCTCGGGGGCGGCGAGCGCGTCGATCGTGATCGTTGATCCGTTGAGGGCCGAGCGCAGCGCGGCGGCGACGGCCTGACCGGCCACGGCGGCCGTGCCCTGCCCGGTCACGACGATGTGGCGGATCCCACCGCTCCGCAGCTTCTCGCGCAATTCTTCGGGGATCGCTTCAGGACCGAGCACCACGCGCAGTCCATCGCCGTCGTCCTGGAGCTTGCCGCGAAGCGTCTTGCGGAAGGACCGCGGCGCCTCCTCGATCTCCTTGAGGAGGAAGTGCGGGTAGTTCCCGCGATCCACGTCCCGCGTCGTGATCTGCGGCTGCTGCAGCTCGTCGGGATCGACGGCCAGATCCGCGCCGTTGTAGGCGATGCGGCGCACACCCTCGAGCGTTCCCGCCGCGGTGTCGCGCAGAACCACGATCTGCCCGCGCGTGGCCGGATCCGCCGGGTCGGCGGGCACCTCGCCGTCCATGCGCAGGTACGACGAGCACTGCTCCACCAGCCCGTAGGGCTCACTCGCGACGATGAAGGCGTCCTCGGCGAGACCGACGTAGAGCGCCTGCCCGCTCCCGCGCAGCGCGAGGAACAGACGATCCGGCTCGTCCACGCTCACCGCGGCGATGGCCACCGATCCCTCGAAGCTCGAGACCGTGCGGCGGAACGACTCTTCGGCCCCCAAGCCTTCACCGTGCCGCCTCGAATGCAGGACGGGGATGATCTTGGCGTCCGTCGTGATCTCAACGGGCACCTGCACGTGCTCGGCCACACGCAGATCGGCGTGGTTGTCGATGTCGCCGTTGAGCGCGGCTACCGTGAGGGGGCCGGAGCGTCCTTCCTCCTCGCTCGCCAACGGATGCGCGTTGGCCTCGGAGATCATGCCGACGCTCGCCCACCGCGTGTGTCCGAGAACGAGGGCCCGGGCGTTCGGCCCGGCCACGGCGAGGTGCAGCAGCGGATCGGTCCGCATCGCGTCCCGGATGGCAGTGGTGTTGTCGCCGAGCTCGCCGATCTCGGCGGCGGCCTTGTAGACGAAGCAGAGGTGTCGGCTCTGTACGCGAACCGACGTCGAACGGAACAACGGGTCGGTCGAGCGCTGCGCCAACAGGTCACGGACCGACGGGGAGTCGAGCGCAAGGCCGTGACCGCGGACGACGATGACGAGCCCGGCCGAGTCGCGACCCCTGACCTCGAGGCGGTCGATGGCCGCGAGCGCGATCTGCACTTGCGCGAACGCGCGCAGCGCGCAGGGCGACGCGTCGCGGCCGGCGAGATCGACGGTCGCAGCTGCCGTGCGCAGCCGGTCGCGGCGGACGGCCCAGATGGCGTCCTTGAGCCGGACGACGGCTGCGTTCAGTAGCTCCAGCTCTTCCTCGGCCCTCGTGTCGGGCGCGTCGAGCGCGGCTTCGAGGCGCTCGGTCTCGGTCCACAGTGCATCGAGCTGGGCGCCGAGCAACGCGGTCGAGCTGGGATCACCGGCCAGACACTCCACGCCCGGGACGCCACGTAGGAGCGCATCGGCGGCTTCGACGGCGTCGGCGCAGGCGTCGAGCCGCGCCACGAGATCGCCGGCCGTCACGTCGAAGGGCAGCTGGGCGTGGGCGCCTTCCAGTGTCTGCCCGACATCGGCGAGCGCCGGCGGCTCGCGGCCGGGCTCGTCCTGGAGGACCGAAACGATGCCACACATGAGCTAGCTCAACTCCCGTTTCACGGCCTGGGCCACGTAGTCCGCCCACTGCCCTGCCACAGCTCGGTCGGGAGCTTCCACCATGACACGCACGAGGGGCTCCGTCCCCGATGGACGCACGAGCACACGTCCCTGTACGCCGAGCTCCCGCTCCACGTCCGCGATCGCAGCTCGGACGCCTTCGGAACGGTCGACACCGTTCAGACCGGGCGTCGGGACGTTCACCAGCACCTGCGGCAGCGGACGCATCGGAACGATGTCGGCCAGGCGCCCTCCCCGCGAGGCGACGATGCCGCAGACGTCCAAGCCGATGAGGATCCCGTCGCCGGTCGTCATCTGGTCGAGGCGAGCGACGTGCCCGGCTTGCTCTCCCCCGAGCACGTAGTCGTGCTCGCGCAATGCCTGCAGGACGTGCCGATCGCCGACGGGCGTCTCCACGAGATCGATGCCGCTGGCTTCGCACCACCGGCGCAGCGCTTGGTTCGACATCACGGTGACGACGACGCCGTCGCCGCGCAGCGATCCGTCGCCGCGCATGTGCTGCGCGAGGATCGCGATGATCCCGTCCCCGTCGACGATCGCGCCTTGCTCGTCGACGAGCAAGGCGCGATCGGCATCGCCGTCGAGCGTCAAGCCGATCGCACCATCGCGTTGCGCGGCTTCGGCGACCACTTCCGGATGCAACGCGCCGCAGTCCTCGTTTATCCGCGCGCCGTCACCGTCGGCGTTGAGCGCGCGAACGGTGGCGCCGAGGCGTTCGAAGGCGGCGGGCGCGAACGACGAAGCGGCGCCGTTCGCGCAATCCACGACCACGCGCATGCCGGTGAGGTCGGCCCGGCCGTCGCTCGTCAGGTGGCCGAGGTAGGACTCGGCCGCATCGTCGAGTATCTCCGCCCGCCCGCCGCCGGAACCGCGGGCCGATCCGACCAGCGATTCGATCACGCTCTCCGCGCTGGGCGGAAGCTTCCAGCCGCCCGGGCCGAAGATCTTCACGCCGTTGTCGGCCGGCGGGTTGTGCGAGGCGGAGATGACCACGCCGGCGTCGGTCCGGAGGTGCTGCGTCAGGAACGCAACACCGGCCGTCGGCAGCACACCGCCCAGCAATGCATCGGCCCCGCCCGAGCTCAAGCCCTCGACGAGGGCCTCCTCCATCGCCGGCCCGGACAAACGCGTGTCCCGGCCCACGACGATGCGCGGACGGTCAACCGCACTTCCCAGCGCGCCCTCGCGGCATGCGGCCGCGAGGGCGCGCCCCACCTCGGCGACCAGCTCGGTCGTCAGGTCGTCGCCTGCGGTGCCACGGATACCGTCGGTGCCGAAGAGTTTGGCCATGGATGATCGAACCGGAAGGAAACCCAAGTCTCCCACATGGGCAGCGTGTCTACGTCGCCGGCGCGCGCAGCCACCCCGGGATGTGGTCGGCGAGAGGGGTGCCGATGAGCCGCCGCGGATCGCTGCCGTCGGCTCCCATGATCCAGATGTCCTGGTCGCCCGACCGGCCGCTCTCGAAGACGATATGTCGTCCGTCTGAGGTGAACGCCGGGAAGGAGTCCGAGGCTGAGTTGTTCGTGAGCCTCGTCTGGCGGCTCCCGTCCGGTCGCATGGTGTAGATCTCCTCGTTGCCGTCGCGGTTCGAGGTGAACACGATGAGGTCTCCCCGCGGCGACCAGGTGGCGCTCCGGTCGGTGCCCGGATCCGTCGTGAGCTTGGAGGCCGTGCCGTTCTCTGCGAGCGAGAAGATGTCCACGCCGAGCTCCCCGATGGCCTCGAACGTGATGACATCTCCCCGCGGCGAGAACGCGGCGCGGCTGTGCCACGGCCTGGCCGCGACCCGGTACTCGGGAAACCCGGGCGGTGACGTCACGACCGGCTGCACGTTCGATCCGTCGGCGTCCATCACGAAGATGCCGGTCGTGTCGTCGCGGTCCCTGGTGAACGCGATCTTCGACCCGTCCGGGGACCACGTCGGCCAGAAGTTCTGGCCTTCTCCGTCGGTGAGCCTACGCGGCGAGCTCCCGTCGGCGTTCATCACGTAGATCTCGAAGGTGCCCTCGCGGTTGGTCCGGAACGCGATCTTGCGTCCGTCTGGTGACGGCGCGGCCGGCTCGTCCTGATCCGGGTCGTTCGTGAGGTTGCGCGGGTTGGAACCGTCGGCGTCGGCGACGTAGACCTCCCAGTTACCGTCGCGCTTGCTCGCGAACACCAGCCGCCCGGCCGCAACGTCATCAGCCGAGTCACCGTCGGGTCGGAACTGCACCAGCAGCAGGCTCACGCCGATGAGGGCGAGCAGGAGACCACCGACGGCGATGAGGGCGATGCGCATGCGCCGGCGCCGCCGCGGGGTCCCGGGCGTTCCGAGGGCCGGGGTCGGAGGCTCCGGCTTGGTGTCCTCGCCGGACGGAGACCGCTGCGCCGACAACGCGGCGCGCGCCGCGCGTGCGAATTCCGCGCACGTCGCGAACCGGCCCTCCTTGGTCTTGGCCATCGCTTGGGCGACGACGGCGTCCAGCTCCCGGGGCACGCGCGCGCCGTGTTCGCTCGCCGCCGGTGGCGGGTCGTTGAGGTGAGCGAACATCGTGGCCGCTTCGGTGTCCCGCTCGAACGGGACGTGCCCGGTGAGGCATGCGAACAGTAGGCAGCCGAGCGAATAGATGTCCGTGCGTGCGTCGATCTCGCCGGCGCGGAACTGCTCGGGCGCCATGTATGCGACGGTCCCGACCACCAAACCAGTCCCGGTGAGTGCCGTTTGCGAATCGGTGCGCCGCGTGAGCCCGAAGTCGGTGAGGAACACGTGGCCGTTGGTGCCTATGAGGACGTTGCCCGGCTTGACGTCTCGGTGCACCAGCCCGGCGGCGTGCGCGGCGTCCAGGGCCGCCGCGATGCGCTCGAGGATGGCCACGGCCCGCTCGGGTGCCAGCGGTGCCTCGCGCGCGATGAGCGACTTGAGATCCTCTCCCTCGACGTAGCGCATGGAGATGTAAAGCAGACCGTCGGCCTCGCCGGCGTCGTAGACGGGGATGACGTTGGGGTGGTCGATGGTCGCAGCGAGGCGCGACTCGCGGACGAACCGCTCGCGGAAGCGCGTGTTCTCCGCATACTCCGGCGGCAGGAGCTTGAGCGCCACCTTGCGGCCGAGGTGCAGGTGCTCGGCGAGATAGACGACGCCCATCCCGCCGCGGCCGATCTCCGAGGAGATGCGACACCCGGCGAGAACGGTTCCGACACGCGCGTCCGGGGTCATCCCTCGCCCACTCCCGGCGTAGGATAGCGTCCTGGCCGCCGCCGATCCTTGTCGGCGGCGCATCGGGGACGCGAGCACGCGAGGCGGGCTGGATCAATGGCGGACCTTCCCGCCGGAACCATCACGTTTCTGTTCACCGACATCGAGGGCTCGACACGCCTCCTCGACCGCCTCGGCGAGCGCTACGACGGCGTGCTCGACGAGCACCGCCGGATCCTGCACGAGGCTTTCGCCGCGCACGAGGGCCACGAGTTCGGGCTCGAGGGCGACGGCGTCCTCGTCGCGTTCGCCCGCCCCACTCAGGCGTTGCGCGCGGCCCTGGACGCCCAGCTCGCCCTGACGTCGCACGATTGGGCGCCTGGCACCGAGCCCAAGGTGCGCATCGGCATCCACACCGGCGAGGCGCGCACTCACCCCGACGGGTACCGAGGCCTCGCCCTGCACCAGGCCAAGCGCGTGTGCTCGGCCGCCCACGGGGGCCAGGTCGTGCTGTCGGAGACGGCCGCCGAGCTCGTCGGTACCGACCTGCCGGCCGACGCCTCGTTGCGCAACCTCGGGACGCATCGCGTCCGGGACTTCGCCGCGCCGCAGGCCCTCCATCAGCTCGTTCATCCGGGTTTGCGCGAAGACTTCCCAGGCCTTCGTTCGGCGAGCCGCTACGGCTCGCGACTACCGACGCCC
>Ga0299907_10000134_pt1 | contig 29417 bp, 23 predicted proteins | sample RVTome_16_FD_198680 | JGI IMG/M metagenome (GOLD analysis project Ga0299907, IMG submission 198680) | Soil microbial communities from uranium-contaminated site in the Upper Colorado River Basin, Wyoming, United States - RVT152D67 (version 2) ...
GGGAGGACGCGCCGCAGTGGCTGAAGACGGTGGGCAACATCTTCCCGGTCAAGCACTTCAGCGAGGCGAGCATGGGGTCGTTCTACGGTTCGCCCCTCCCGTTCGAGTGGATGGACGTGCTCTTCGTGGCGGCGTGGGGGCTCGTCGGACTCGTTCTTGCGGCGCGGTACTTCTCGTGGGAGCCCCGGAAGTAGCGATCCCAGCTAGGACGAACCAAGCTGCGTCCGATCCGCGTAGAAAACAGCGTGTGCTAGGCTCCGCGCGCGCCGGGCCGGCGCGCGCGTTCCGCGATCGAGGGGGTTCCAGATGCGCAAGGTGTTGGTGGTTTTCGCCGCGACCGGCCTATTGCTCGCGGCGTGCGCCGAGGACGATCCGACGATCGGCGGTCCGACGGGCGAGACATCGCCGACTGGAGCGACCGGACCGCAGACCGCGGCCGAGTGTGCGAAATCGAACGCCGACGCGTTCCAGGCGTCCGGAACCCTGACGGTCGGAACCGGCAACCCCGCCTTCCCGCCGTGGTGGGAGGGGGGGACGAGCGGGGACTCCGAGTTCGAGATCAACGACCCCGCGAACGGCGAGGGATTCGAGGGTGCCGTGGTTGCCGAAGTGACGGAGCGCCTCGGCTTCACCTTCCCGGACGACGTGACGTTCGTCGCCCTCGGATTCAACAAGTCGTTCGCGCCGGGTCCCAAGGACTTCGACTTCGTCCTCCAGCAGATCTCGTACGTCCCGGAACGCGACGAAGCCGTGGACTTCAGCGACAGCTACTACGACGTGCAGCAGGCGCTGGTTTCGGTCGAGGGCTTGCCGATCGCAGACGCGACGTCCGTCTCCGACCTCGCCGATGCCACGCTCGGCGCCGCGATCGGCACGACGAGCCTCGCCGTGATCGAGGAGGTCATCCAGCCGAGCACCGAGCCTCAGGTGTACGACGACAACGCAGGCGCCGTGCAGGACCTCAAGAACGGCGCGATCGATGGGATCGTGATCGACCTGCCGAGCGCGTTCTTCGTCACCGCGGTCCAGATACCGAAAGGCGTGGTCGTCGGCCAGTTCCAGACCGAGGGCGCCCAGGAATACTTCGCGATGGCGTTCGAAACGGGGAGCCCGCTCGTGGAGTGCGCGAACCTGGCCCTCCAGGAGATGCGGGACGACGGGACGCTCGACGCGATCGAGCAGGAGTGGCTGGCCGACAAGACCAACGCGCCGGTCCTCAGCTGACGTAACGCCTCGGGCGTCGTGAGCGGCCCGCCCCCGGAGGTGTACCAGTACCAACCGGGAGACCCGCGCCTTCCCCCGCGCGATCAAGGCTCCCGCATCCTCGCCCCGCTCCGGGTCGAGGGCGTGCGCGGCGTGGCGATCGCCCTCGTCAGCACCGTCGTGTTCTTCACCGTCGCGATCGTCGCCGTCCTGAACTCGTCCGGGTGGCCGCTGATCAAGGCGTCGTTCTTCGACGGTGTGGTCTTCGCGGACGCGTTCCCGAAGATCCTCGAGAAGTTTCGCCGAAACGTGTTCATGTTCGTGACGGCGGAGATCCTCGTGCTGGTCGTGGCGATGGCGATCGCCGTGCTGCGCAGCCTCACCGGCCCGGTGTTCTTCCCGCTGCGGCTGCTCGCGGCCGCCTACACCGACCTGTTCCGGGGCGCGCCGACGATCCTCATCATCGCGCTGCTCGGGTTCGGTGCTCCCGCCCTTGCGATCCGCGGGCTGCCGGACTCCGACGTCTTCTGGGCGGTCATCGCACTGACGCTGGTCTACTCGGCGTACGTCGCCGAGGTGTATCGCGCTGGCATCCAGTCGGTGCACCCATCGCAGGTCGCGTCGGCCAGGTCGCTCGGCCTGAGCCGCGGGAAGACGCTCCGCTTCGTCGTCCTGCCGCAGGCGGTTCGCCGCGTGATCCCCCCGCTCCTGAACGACTTCATCGGGCTGCAGAAGGACACCGCGCTGGTCGCGTTCCTCGGGTACGTCGAGGCGCTGCGGCAGGCCGCGATCATCCAGTCGGCGACGTTCGATTTCACGCCGTTCGTGGCGCTCGCGTTGATCTACGTGGTGATCACGATCCCGCAGGCGCGGTTCGTCGACTGGCTGATCGCCCGCGACCTCCGGCGGCGTCAGACGGCGGCCGGCGTATGAGCGGTCCCGCGGCAGACGGCCGCGCGCTCGTTCTCGAGGACGTCCACAAGTCCTTCGGCAAGCTGGAGGTTCTGCGGGGGATCGACCTCGAACTCGGCGAGCACGAGGTCGTCTGCGTGATCGGGGCGTCCGGCTCGGGGAAGTCGACGCTCCTGAGGTGTGTCAACCTGCTCGAGCCGATCGACCGCGGCCGCATCGTCGTCGAGGGCGAGGAGATCACCGCTCGAGGCGTCGACGTCAACAGGATCCGGCGCCGGATCGGCATCGTGTTCCAGGCGTTCAACCTGTTCCCTCACATGAGCGTCATCCGCAACGTGACGCTGGGTCCGACCGAGGCCCTCGGCATGTCGCGTTCGGAGGCCGGGGCGGTGGGCGACGAGCTCCTCGGCCGGTTCGGCCTGTTCGACAAGCGGAACGAGTACCCCGATCGTCTATCCGGCGGACAGCAGCAGCGCGTGGCGATCGTCCGAGCGCTGGCCATGAAACCGGACATCCTGCTGCTGGACGAGGTCACGAGCGCCCTGGACCCCGAGCTCGTCGCGGAGGTCCTCAACGTGATCCGCGAGCTCGCGATGGGGGGCATGACAATGGTCCTGGCGACGCACGAGATGGGATTCGCGCGGGACATCGCGAACCGCATCTGCTTCCTCGATGCCGGCGTCATCCTGGAGCAGGGACCGCCGGAGCAGATCTTCACCGCGCCGCGCGAGGAGCGTACGCGGCAGTTCCTGCAGAGCATCATCGAGGCCGGCCGGATGTGACGGACGACCTGCCGACGCGAGCGCGGGCCATCCGGATCCTCGAACAGGATCGCGCACGGACGACGGAGCTTCTCGAACGGCTGCCGCGTCGGGCGGTGACGACACCCGGCCTCGGCGGAGGGGAGTGGTCGCCGAAGGACCTCATCGGTCACCTCGCGAGCTGGGAGGAGTACGCGCTCGACGCGCTCGACGCATGGGAGCGCGGCGAGCGCGCCCCCATCGACGAGCTGTTCTTCGTCGGCACCAATCGGATCAATCGCCAGAATGTGGAGCGCAAGGCGTCGTGGTCGGTGGCGAAGGTGAGGCGCGAGGCCGATCGCACGCATGCGGGGCTCGTCGAAGCACTGCGTGATCTCACCGACGCGCGCTGGCGGAAACCGGCGACGCCGCGCGGCCGGAAACCGCTCGGACGCCGACTGGGGGGGATCCTCGGCGGTCCGGCCGGTCCGTTCCGGCACGACGCGGCGCACCATCCGTCCCTAGCCGCGTTCGTCGACGATCGCCGGTAGCCGCGGCGAAGTCGCATCGGCGGGCCGCGCTAGCATCGATGGCGTGCCCCCGTTCAAGATCCACGCCGACCACGAGCCGACTGGCGACCAGCCCACGGCCATCGACTCCCTCGCCGAGGGCGTCGTGGCCGGCGAGCCGCACCTGACGCTCCTCGGCGCGACCGGGACGGGGAAGACCTTCACGATCGCGAACGTCATCGAGCGCGTCCAGAGGCCCACGCTCGTCATCGCTCCGAACAAGTCGCTTGCCGCGCAGTTGGCCAACGAGTTCCGCGAGGTCTTCCCGGAGAACGCGGTCGAGTACTTCGTGAGCTACTACGACTACTACCAGCCCGAGGCGTACGTGCCGCAGACCGACACGTACATCGAGAAGGACTCGTCGGTCAACGACGAGATCGATCGGTTGCGCCACTCGGCCACGGCGGCATTGCTGACGCGTCGTGACGTTCTGATCGTCGCGAGCGTTTCGTGCATCTACGGACTGGGCTCGCCCGAGCAGTACGAGGGGCAGCTGTGGCGCCCGATCGCCGGCGTGGACCTGCCGATGGACTTCTCGATCCGCCGGCTCGTGGACATCCAGTACAAGCGCAACCAGTCCTCGCGGGCGCGAGGCACCTTCCGCGTCCAGGGCGACGTCCTCGAGATCTTCCCCGCGTACGAGGAGCTCGGCTATCGCGTCGAGTGGTGGGGCGAGACGATCGAGCGGATCAGCCGGTTCGACCCACTGACCGGAGAGCTCCTTGGCGAACTGTCGGAGACCATCGTCTACCCGGCCTCGCACTACGTCGCCGCTGACGACCGCATGAAGCGTGCGATCCAGACGATCGAGGAGGAGCTCACCGAGCGACTCGCGCTGCTCGAGTCGCAGGGCAAGCTCCTGGAGACCGAACGGCTGCGCATGCGTACGACCTACGACTTGGAGATGCTCCGCGAGGTCGGGTTCTGCTCGGGCATCGAGAACTACTCTCGCCACATCGACGCCCGAGCGCCCGGCGAGGCGCCGTACACGCTCCTCGACTACTTCCCCGAGGACTGGCTGTGTGTGATCGACGAGTCGCACGTCACCGTTCCGCAGATCCACGGGATGTACGAGGGCGACAAGACGCGCAAGGAGACGCTCGTCGAGTTTGGATTCCGGCTGCCGTCGGCGCTCGACAACCGGCCGCTCCGGTTCGAGGAGTTCGCCAAGAAGGTGCGGCAGACCGTGTACATGTCGGCGACGCCGTTCCCATACGAGCTCCGCATGTCGAACCGCGTCGTCGAGCAGATCGTGCGCCCGACCGGTCTGATCGACCCCGAGGTCCAGGTTCGCCCGACGAAGGGTCAGGTCGACGACCTGATCGAGGAGATCCGCAGGCGGGCCGAGGCCGGACAGCGCGTGCTCGTCACCACCCTCACCAAGAAGATGGCCGAGGACCTCACCGACTACCTGCTCGAGATGGGCATTCGCGTTCGGTACCTCCACTCGGAGGTCGACACGATCCAGCGGATCGAGATCATCCGGGACCTCCGGCTGGGCGAGTTCGACGTGCTCGTCGGGATCAACCTGCTTCGCGAGGGACTGGACCTTCCCGAGGTGTCGCTCGTGGCGATCCTCGATGCCGACAAGGAGGGATTCCTGCGATCGCAGACGTCGCTGATCCAGACCATCGGCCGCGCGGCCAGGAACGTCGACGGCACCGTGATCATGTACGCCGACGACGTCACGGACTCGATGCGTCAGGCGATCAACGAGACGCAGCGACGTCGCAAGATCCAGATGGGCTACAACCGCGAGCACGGCATCGATCCGCAGACCGTGCGCAGGAAGGTCTCCGACATTCTGCTCACGATGGCGGTCGACACCGCCAAGGCCCCGACGCCGGACCGAAAGCGCCGCAGGCGAGAGCACGCCGAGATGCCCACGGAGGAGCTCGAGCGGCTGATCCAGCAGCTCGAGGAGGAGATGCATCAGGCCGCGCGGGACCTCCGGTTCGAGTACGCGGCACGCCTGCGGGACGAGGTCGTCGACCTCCGCAAGGAGCTGAAGGGGCTGCGCGAGGCGGGCGTCGGTACGTAGCTCGACGCGGGCCCGCATCGCCGAACGACATAAGGTCTCCGCGGTGAGCCCGTCGCTCAAGGTGAAGGCGCCCCTCGCGTGGTTCGGTCCCGGCCGATTGAGGCGGCACGCGGCCGTCGTTGCCGACCGGGGTGTCGTCACCTACGCGGGGCCGTCGGCCGCCGCTCCCGCCGCCGAGGAACGCATCGAGTTCGACGGGTTCCTCATGCCGGCGGTCGCCGACCGGCACGTGCACATCCGCCTATCCGATCCGGCAGCCGTCCTGTTCGGCGGTGTCGCGGCGGTTCGCGACCTGGCGTGGACGCCCGACGAGATCTTCGCGCTCGCCGGTGCGTCGGAGCTTCCGAGCTTCAACGGTCCGATCATCCGTGCGGCGGGCCCGATGCTCACCGGGAAGGGCGGCTACCCGACGCAGGATCGGTGGGCTCCGCCGGGGACGGGCCTCGAGCTCGACGGACCCGACCACGCGCGACGCGTCGTGACGGAGCTCGCCGGCCGAGGCGCGGCCGCGATCAAGGTCTCTTTGAACGTCGAAGCCGGGCCCACGCCGAGCGACGGTGAGCTCGCGTCGATCGTCGAGGCCGCGCACGCACGCGCTCTACCGGTGACGGCGCACGTTCAAGGGCGTGGTCAGGCCGAGCGGGCCGTGGGCGCGGGGGTCGACGAGTTCGCGCACACGCCGTGGACCGAGCGGCTGTCCGAATCGCTGATCGATGCGGCCGCACGTTCCATGCGCATCGTCTCGACGCTCGACATCCTGTCGTACGGCAACATCACGCCCGAGCTTCGAACGGCCTGCGACAACCTCGCTCGGTTCCGAGCCGCCGGCGGGGTCGTCGTCTACGGGACCGATCTGGGGAACGGTTCGATCCCGCCCGGGATCCACGTCCGCGAGGCGCTCCTACTGCACGAAGTCGTCCGCATGACGCCCGAGGAGGTCATGACGGCCATGACGGCGACGGTCCTGGAGCCAGGTGCTCCGGCCGACATGATCGCGGTCGACGGCGACCCCCTCCAACGCGTCGAGGAGCTAAGCCGAGTGCGTCTGGTCGTGCGCGCCGGCCGCGTGGTCACAGCAGGCTCGTGAGCTCCGCGAAGCAGCGGTCGATGTCCTCCTCCGTGTTGAAGAAGTGCGGGCTGATGCGGAGCCCGTCGCCTCGGTAGTCCGTGCACACGTTCCGTTCGAGCAGCGCATGACAGAGCTTCGCGGCCTCGGGTCCCACTCCGACGTTCACCACGCCGCCCCGCGCGGTGCGGTCCCGCGGCGTGCGGACGGGAAGGCGGAGCTCGTCGGCGCGAGCGATGAGGTGATCGGTGAGCTCACCCTGACGCTGGCGGATCCGTTCGGGCGTGACCTCCTCGATGACCTCGAGACCGCCCTGCGCGACGAAGTACACCGGCGCCGGCGGCGTCCCGTGCTCGAACCGCCGCGCGGACGGGTGGTACTCGAGGTGCTGCGTGTCGAACGAGAACGGCTCTGCCGTGGCGAACCACCCGGTCACGGTTGGTTCCAATACAGGGATCAGGTCCCGCCGGACGTAGAGGAACGCGAGCCCAGGCCCGCCGCACAGCCACTTCAGCACGCCGGTCGCGTACGCGTCGCATCCGACGTCGTGCAGGTCGAGCGGCAGGATGCCGATGCCGTGGTAGTCGTCGAGGAACGAGAGCGCGCCGCGCTCGCGCGCGATCGTGCAGATCTCCTTCGCGTCCACGATCGCGCTCGACCGATACAGCACCCGGTTCACCATCACGACGGCCGTCCGTTCGTCGATCGCGCGGTCGTACTCCTCGACCGGGATCGTGAGGCCGTCCGGCGAACGCAGCCACTCGATCTCGACCCCGCGCCGTCGCTGCGCGAGCCACACATGGCCGTCGGTCGGGAAGTCGAGCTCGGAGAGGATGACCTTGTTTCGCCGGTCGAAGTCGAGCGCAGAGGCGAACGTCGAGATGGCGATGGAGATGTTCGTGGTGATCGCGAGCTCGTCGACGGCACACCCGGCCAGGCGGGCGAACGTCCGCTTCACCTCGAGCATCCTCGGGAAGATGTCCTCGAACCACACGTGGTCCGGCGCGCCCTTGCTCGCCCACGCGTCGAGGTAGCCGTCCAGGTACACGCGCCCGCGGTTGGAGATCGGACCGAGCGACGCGCTGATCAGGTAGGTCTTGTTCGAGAGCACCGGGAACTCGTCCCGGTAGGACTCGAGGCTCCGCTCAGGCGTCGTCGCGCTCCCGATCGGACGCTTCGTCGCCGTGCTCGAGCAGGTAATCGACGTACAACGGCCGGAGCGCCTCGGCCAGCTCGCCGCGGTCGGCGTCGACCAGGTCGTTCAGCAGCGCGAGCGGACGCATGATGTCGCTCTCGCTTCGTTCCTCGTCGCCGGCGGCCGCGCGGGCCTCCGGGATCGTCTTCAACAGATCCCACAGGAACGACACGTCGAGCCGGCGCCAGGCGAGACGCGTGGCGCGATCGTGCAGCTCCTGAGACGACAGCGATTCGAGCTCGGCGCGTTCGGGCACGGCAGAAGCCTAGCGCTCCGCGGCGGTCAAGCGATCAGGTATCGGGCCGCGCCGACGAGACCGCTCCCCAGGACGACCCACACGACGTTCACCCGCCACACGCGCAGCGCAACGAACGCCGCCGCGGCGACGGCGATGGCGAGCAGATCGGCGGATGTGATCACCGGTAGGACGACGTCGTTCCCGGCGAGCCGTTCGACGGAGCGCTCGTCGAACAGCACGCCGATGGCGAAGACGACGGCGAGGTTGGCGATGACGCCTACCACCGCGGCCGTGATCGCGGCGAGCGCCGCGCCCAAGCGCACGTTCCCGCGAAGACGCTCGACGGAGGGCGCGCCGAGGAAGATCCACAGGAAGCTGGGGACGAACGTCGCCCACGCCGTCACGACCGCTCCAACGACGCCTGCGGCTACGGGGCCGAGCGATCCCGGATCACGGTACGCGCCGAGGAATCCAACGAACACGACGACGAGGATCAGCGGCCCCGGAGTCGTCTCCGCCAGGCTGAGTCCGACGGCCATCTCGCCCGACGTGAGCCATCCGAACCGCGTCACAGCCGCCTGGTTCACGTACGCGAGAACGGCGTAGGCGCCGCCGAACGTCACCAGCGCCATAAAGGAGAAGAACACCGCCTCATCGGCGATCACGCCGTCGGTTCCCGTGACCAGCACGGCGAGTGCGAGCGGCCCCAACCACACGAGCGCTCCGACCACGAGGACGCGCGCCGTTCGCGGCCACGTGGGCCGAACGTCCGGCCGTCCCACCGGTCCGACGTCGACCGCGCCGGTCGACGAAGCGGTCAGCCGGTCGCCCGCGACGAACCCGAATACCCCGGCGGCCAGCACGATGGCCGGGAACGGCACGCCGAACGCGAACAGCGCGATGAACGCGACGACGGCGATCGCAATCGCCGCCAGGGTACGAAGAGCGCGCGCGCCGATCCGGACGAGGGCGGCCGTGACGATCCCGACGACGCCCCACGCCAGGCCCTGGAAGATCGCCGAGATCCAGCCGACGTCGCCGTGCACGGCATAGACCCACGACAGCACGACCATCAGCGCGAACGCGGGAAGCAGGAAGAAGACCCCGGCCGCGAGGGCACCGGGAGCTCCGTTCAGCAGCCAGCCGACGTAGATCGCGAGCTGGTGCGCCTCGGGACCGGGCAGGAGCATGGCGAAGTTCAGCGCGTGGAGGAACCTCGGCTCGTCGATCCACCGGCGTCGCTCGACGAGCTCGTCGTGCATTATCGCGATCTGGCCCGTCGGTCCGCCGAAGTTGATGAACCCGAGGCGGACCCAGAACCGAAGCGTCTGACGGAAGGGCACTTCCTTGTCGGTCAGGCGTGTCGGTGGCGGCACGCGCCGATGCTCCCATGGCGACGAACGATGGAGGGCGAGCTCGCTACGCGGTGGCGTCGGCCGGACGGGCAACGACGCGATCGGTCCCCAGGATGGCGAACGCGCCGACGGACCCGAACGTCTTGGGACACATCTTGGGCAGCACGAGCGAAAGGAACAGAACCGCGCCGACGGCGAACGGCGCGGCGTACGCGAACGTGACCGGCGTCGGCGTCTCGGGTAGGGCCACGCCACCGACCGCGATGTTCCACAGCGCGTGGATCGCGGCCGGCATCCAGATCGACCCGGTGGCGGCGCGGACGCGGCAGAGGAACAGTCCAAGGCAGAACACGACGATCAACGCGGCCCCCATCTCGGCCGCCGTGCGGTCTTCCCACACAAAGCGGGGGACGTGCGCGATCGCGAACAGAGAGCTGGAGCCGATGACCCCGCCCGTACCCCCGAGGCGGATCGCCACCCAGTGGTACACCAGTCCGCGGAAGACCACCTCCTCGCGGAGTGCACCGAGCGCGCTACTCGCGGCGAGCACGAGAGCGAAGGAACTGCCGTACGGGCTTCCACCCGGCCATCCGGCGGACGCCGCGGCGACCGCCACGGCCACGAGCGGGATGAGCGCCCACGACGACCGGACGCCGCGTCCCAGTCCGGCAGGTCGCCACCAGGCCAGGGCGGCAATGATCGCCAGCCACATCGCCAGGCGCAGCGCATCGACGCCGGCGAGCCACCAGACAGCGCGAATCGGCGTGGCTCCGCGAGGCACCCAGGCACCGAGCGCATGCGTGGCCCACGTGGCGGCGCCGAGCAGCAGCGCGATCGCGAGGAGTGATGGTTCCGCTCTATGGCGCTCAGCCGCCGGAGGCCACGGTCGGACCGGCGAGCCGGTGAGCACGACGTCCCGCATGTCGTCGTCATCGGCGAGCCCGCATAGGTCCTGAAGACGCCTCGGAGGGCCATGTCGCCGCCGCCCGTACAATGCGGCGGGTGGGCACCGACAAGCTTGTGATTCACGGCGCCCGTGAGCACAACCTCAAGAACGTCACGCTCGAGCTCCCGCGCGACAAGCTGATCGTGTTCACGGGCCTGTCCGGCTCCGGGAAGAGCTCGCTGGCCTTCGACACCATCTATGCGGAGGGTCAGCGCCGCTACGTGGAGTCGCTCTCCGCCTACGCCCGCCAGTTCCTGGGGCAGATGGAGAAGCCCGACGTCGACTTCATCGAAGGCCTCTCCCCGGCCATCTCGATCGACCAGAAGTCGACCTCGAAGAACCCGCGGTCCACGGTGGGGACGATCACCGAGATCTACGACTACCTCCGCGTCCTCTACGCCCGGATCGGCCACCCGCACTGCCCGAAGTGCGGCCGGCCGATCGGCCGCCAGACGCCCGAGCAGATCGTCGACCAGGTCATGCAGCTCCCCGAGGGCACCCGGTTCCAGGTGCTTGCTCCGGTCGTCCGGGGCCGGAAGGGCGAGTACGAGAAGCTCCTGCAGGACTTGGGGCGGAAGGGGTTCGTCCGGGCTCGCGTCGACGGCGAGCTCCACGACCTCTCGGAGCCCATTCGTCTGCCACGTCACTACAAGCACACGATCGAGGTGGTCGTCGACCGCCTGATCGCCAAGCCCGACATCCGGCGTCGCATCGCGGACTCGGTGGAGACCGCGCTCGAGCTGACCGAGGGCCTCGTGGCGATCTCCGTCCAGACCCACGACGGCGAGGACGTCCAGACCTACAGTGAGAAGCTCGCCTGCCCGTACGACGGTCTGTCGTTCGACGAGCTGCAGCCGCGGAACTTCTCGTTCAACTCGCCGTACGGCGCGTGCCCGACGTGCGACGGGCTCGGCACCCGTCTGGAGGTCGACGCCGAGCTCGTCGTCCCGGACCCGGACCTGTCGATCGAGGAGGGCGCGATCGCGCCGTGGGCGGGGACAAGGTTGGAGTACTGGTACCGCGTTCTGGAGGCGGTTGGGCAGGCGCACCGGTTCTCGCTCGATACACCGTGGAGGAGGCTGTCGAAGACTGCGCGCGAGGTCGTCCTGCACGGCACCGACAAGGAGATCTACGTTCGGTACAAGAACCGGTACGGACGCGTCCGGTCGTACTGGACGACATACGAGGGCGTGCTCCCCTCGGTCGAGCGGCGCCACGATGAGACCGAGTCCGACGCCCAGCGTGACAAGCTCGAGCAGTTCATGCGAGAGGTGCCGTGCCGAACGTGCGGCGGTGCTCGCCTCAAGGCCGAGTCGCTGGCGGTGACGGTCGGCGGGGTCAACATCTCGCAGCTCACGACGATGTCGATCCGCGACACGTTCACGTTCACCGGCACGATGGATCTCAGCGAGCGCGAGCACATGATCGCCGAGCGCCTGCTGAAGGAGATCCGGGAGCGTCTGCAGTTCCTGGTGGACGTGGGGCTCGACTACCTGACGCTCTCGCGGGCGTCGGCGACGCTCGCCGGCGGCGAGGCGCAGCGGATCCGGCTGGCCACGCAGATCGGGAGCGGTCTCGTCGGCGTGCTGTACATCCTCGACGAGCCGTCGATCGGTCTGCACCAACGCGACAACCGCCGGCTGATCGACACGTTGGAACGGCTCCGCGACCTCGGGAACACACTGATCGTCGTCGAGCACGACGAGGCGACGATCGGGGCCGCCGACCACGTCGTCGACATCGGTCCCGGTGCGGGCAACGCAGGAGGCGACATCGTCTACACGGGCGACCTGAAAGGCCTGCTCGAGGCCGAGGACTCGTTGACGGGCGCGTTCCTGTCGGGACGCCGCGTGATCCCCACACCCGAGGTCCGACGCCCGCCCGGCGACCGGTGGCTGAAGGTGCTCGGCGCGAGCGAGCACAACCTGAAGGGCGTCGATCTGGAGATCCCGCTCGGGCTGTTCGTCTGCGTGACCGGCGTGAGTGGCTCGGGCAAGTCCACGCTGGTGCAGGAGGTCCTGCTCCGAGCCCTGATGCAGAAGGTGTACCGGTCTCGGGTGCTGCCCGGGAAGCATCGCCGGCTGGTCGGATGGGAGCAGATCGACAAGGTGATCGACATCGACCAGTCGCCGATCGGCCGCACGCCGCGGTCGAACCCGGCCACTTACACCGGACTGTTCGACGCCGTTCGAACGCTCTACAGCCAGGTACCGGACGCTCGCGTCCGCGGGTACAACCCCGGCCGGTTCAGCTTCAACGTCCGCGGGGGACGGTGCGAGAACTGCGCCGGAGACGGACAGATCAAGATCGAGATGCACTTCCTTCCCGATGTGTACGTGACCTGCGAGGTGTGCAAGGGCCGCCGCTACAACCGCGAGACGCTCGAGGTTCGATACAAGAACCGCTCGATCGCAGACGTGCTCGAGATGAGCGTCGACGAGGCGCTCGAGTTCTTCCAGAACATCCCCGTGATCAAACGTCACCTACAGACGCTGTCGGACGTCGGGCTCGGCTACGTCAAGCTCGGGCAGCCGGCGCCGACGCTTTCGGGCGGCGAGGCGCAACGGATCAAGCTCTCCTCGGAGCTCCAGAAGCGCGCGACCGGCAACACGCTGTACGTCCTGGACGAACCGACGACCGGGTTGCACTTCGAGGACGTCCGTAAGTTGCTGGGCGTCCTGCAACGGCTCGTCGGGCAGGGGAACACGGTGCTGGTGATCGAGCACAACCTGGACGTGGTGAAGACCGCCGACTGGATCGTCGATCTCGGGCCCGAGGGCGGAGACGCGGGCGGAGAGATCGTCGTCGCCGGTCCGCCCGAAACCGTTGCATCGCACGTGACTTCGCATACCGGCCGGTTCCTCGAACAGGTCGTCGGGACGTTGCCTCTCGAGGTCGTTGGCGCGGGCTCCACGGGGCGCTCGTAGGCGGGTGGTACGAACCGACCTGTAGGATTGCGCCCGCTCATGCCCCGAAAGGTCCTGCCGTTCGCGTTCGTCCTCGCGCTGATCGCAGCGGCATGCGCCGCGCCCCAACATGCGGAAGTCGAGTTCGGGTCCGGCACCCGCTTCGTCCCTATGGTCGCCGATTCGCTGAACGACGCGGGCCGCCACGTCCAGGTGGCGATCGATCAGGAAGGACGGCCGCTCGTCGCGTACTTCGCGTTCGAGGAGGAGACGGCCGAGGGTGTCCTGCCGCAGACCCGACCGGTCGGCGCGCCGTCGATCCCCGGCGTGCTGATGGCGACCCTGAACGAGGACGGGATCTGGACGCGCGGTGCGATCGCCCTCCAGGGGCAGATCACGGGTGTCGACGTCCCGTTCAACCCGGCGTTCGACCCGGTGATCGCCGATCTCACGGCAGAGAACGTCACCGGCCTCGACATCGCGGTCGAGGGCGACCGGTTCCACGCCGTGTGGGGTTCGGACGCAGGCGCGTTCTACGCGACGGGCTCGACCGACCCGAGCACGACGGAGCAGGTCCAGATGGAACAGGTGACCGAGACGCCGCCGTACGGGGTATCGATCGGCGTCGTCGGGAGCACGCCGTTGATCGCGTACTACACGTCGACCTCTGACTCCTCTGTTGTGGAACTGGCTCGTCTGGAAGGCGGCAACTGGGTCGTCGATGATGTTTCAAGCGCGGACGCGTGCGAGACGTGCCGAACCGCGGTCGTGGCCGACGGCGATACGCCGGTGATCTCGTTCGCGGGCGGGAACTCGGTGTGGGTGGCGACCGAGGATTCGGGTGGCGATTGGTCCAGCGCAGATGTGGAGCGAGGCGGCGGACAGGGTCTCAGTGGGACCTCGACCGGAGACGGGATCGCGCTGTCGTACTACGTCGGATCCGAGATCCACGTGGCAACGGGAACGCCCGGCGGATCGTTCGACGCCGCACCGGTGTCGGACGTCGCCGAGGGCTCTCCCGAGGAAGACGGAGCGGGAACGTCGGTCGCCGTCGACGACGAGGGCACAACGTGGATCGCCTGGGTCGACGCGACGAACGGTGTGCGCTTCGCCTCGAGCCAGGGCGAGGCGTTCAAGCCGATCGACACCAGCGCGGACACCGCGACGGGAGCGATGCCGTCGGTGGCCGTCACGCCCGATGGCGAGACGGCGTACCTGGCCTGGTACGACACCCAGCACGAGGACGTCCTCCTCGGCGCGCACGGCGAGATCGAGGGCCTCGCGCTCGCCCAACCGAGTCCCGAGCCGTCCGTCGAGCAGGCGCCTGCGACATCCGAGCCCGAAGGGGACTGCACTCAGGCCGTCGACGGCGTCGTCGATATCACCGCCAGCGGCATCGAGTTCGACACCGGCTGCATCGAGGTCCCCGCGGGCGAGCAGTTCTCGATCGAGTTCGACAACCAGGACCCCGACCAGCACAACGTCGCGATCTACCCGAGCGCCGAGGAGCGCACCGACCCGTTGTTCCGGGGCGAGATCTTCGGTGGCCCCGACACCGTCGAGTACCCGCCCGTCGACCCGCTCGACGCCGGCGAGTACTACTTCCAGTGCGACGTCCATCCGGAGATGAACGGCACCGTCGTCGTCGTCGAAGGGGGCGGTGGGGACGGCGGAGGCGGCGGGGGAGGGGGCGCCGGAGGTGGCGGAGGCGGCCAGGGCGCGGCCGTCACGGTCACGGCGCAGAACATCGCGTTCGACACCGACACCATCGAGCTGCCCGCCGACACCGAGAGCACGATCACCCTCGTGAACGAGGACACCGAGCCGCACAACATCGCGATCTACACGGACGACACGGTCGCGGAGAACCAGTTCCGCGGCGAGACTGTCACCGCCGATAGGATCGACTACACCATCCCTCCGCTCGACGCCGGTGAGTACTACTTCCAGTGTGATGTCCATCCGACGATGAACGGATCCGTCGTCGTCGGCTGATCCAGCTGTTCACCCGGTTTCATTGATGAACGGCACGTGACGACCCGTCTCGCTTCGGAAGGAGTGTTCCGGGCCGGTCCTACAATGGGCGTGTGAGCGCCTTCCGTCCGGAGCCCTCCACGATCCCCGATGCGCCCGGCGCCTACCTGTTCAGGGACGCCGATGGTCGCGTGATCTACGTCGGCAAGGCCCGCTCGCTGCGGAAGCGTCTGGCCAATTACTGGGCTCGCGACCTGCACGCCAGGACCGCCGCGATGGTCGACGCCGCCGAGGGCGTCGAGTGGATCGTCGCCTCGGGCGAGGTGGACGCGCTGATGCTCGAGTACAACCTGATCCAGGAGCACCGGCCGCGGTTCAACGTGCGCTACCGGGACGACAAGTCCTACCCGTACCTGGCGCTGACGGTCGGTGAGCGATGGCCCCGCGCTCAGGTGCTGCGCGGCGCGAAGAGGAAGAACGTGAGGTATTTCGGGCCGTTCGGACACGCGTACGCGATCCGCGAGACGCTCGATGCGCTGACGCGCGTCTTCCCCGTACGTACCTGCTCGAACTCGTTCTTCGAGCAGCGCGCCCGCGCGGGACGACCGTGTCTGTACTACGACATCGGCCGATGCGCCGGTCCCTGCGTCCCCGAGGTCACCGGGGTGACGGAGGAGACGTACCGTCGGCACGTCGACGCTCTCGCCGACTTCCTCGCCGGGAACGAACGGCCCGTGCTCGCTCGGCTCGACCGCGAGATGCGGGCGGCGGCCGACCGCCAGGAGTTCGAGCTCGCCGCGAAGTATCGGGACCAGCTGGTCGCCGCTCGCCGCGCGCTCGAGAGCCAGGAGATGGTCCTCACGCAGCCACAGGACCTCGACGTGATCGGCGTCGCCGACGATGACCTTGAGGCAGCGTTCCAGGTGTTCTTCGTTCGGCGCGGACGTGTAAAGGGCCGGAAGGGCTGGGTGGTCGATCGCGTCGAAGACCTCGACGTGCCGCAGCTGATCGCGTCGTTCGTGCGCGAGCTCTACATGGAGCGCCCCGAGGTTCCGCCGCGGGTCCTCCTGCCGACGGAACCCGCCGACGCCGACGTACTGTCTGCGTGGCTCGCCGCGCGAAGGGGCGCACCGGTCGTGTTCGCAGTGCCCGAACGCGGTGCGAAGCGAAAGCTGATGGACACGGTCGCGCAGAACGCGCGCGATCACTTCCAGCGGCACAAGCTGAAGCGCGCCTCGGACTTCGGCGCGCGTTCGCGAGCGCTGTCGGAGCTCGGCGCTCTGCTCGGCCTCGAGCAGGCGCCACTGCGGATCGAGTGTTACGACGTCTCGAACCTCGGCCCGACCGACAAGGTCGGCTCGATGGTCGTGTTCGAAGACGGACTGCCGAAGCGATCCGACTACCGGAGGTTCGAGATCCGCGGGGTCCCGGGACAGGACGACTTCGCGAGTATGGAGGAGATGCTCGGGCGCCGGTTCGCGCGGCTGCGCAAGGATCGTGACGCCGACCCGTCGCGGAGGCGCCGGTTCTCGTACCCGCCAGCGCTGATCGTGGTCGACGGCGGCCGGGGGCAGCTCTCGATGGCGACGAAGGTGCTCGCCGAGGAAGGTCTCCACATCCCGGCCATCGGCCTCGCCAAGCGGCTCGAGGAGATCTACTTCCCGGACCGTCCGGATCCGTTGCTGATCCCGCGCGGATCCGACGCGCTGTTCGTGCTTCAGCACCTCCGCGACGAGGCGCACCGGTTCGCCATCAGCTACCACCGTGAGAAGCGGGCGAGGCGCGCGCTGGCCTCACCGCTCGACGACGTGCCGGGTGTCGGCCCCGGCCGGAAGAAGGCGCTGCTGAAGCGGTTCGGCTCGGTCGCGCGCCTCTCACGCGCGAGCGTCGACGAGATCGCCGCGACGCCCGGCGTCGGACGTGGGGTCGCGCAGGCGATTCACGAACGGCTCACGACGGCGGCCTCGGCGAACGGTCAGCGGAGGCAGAGCGCGTGAGCGTGCAGGAACGAGCGGAGGGGACGCGGACGGACAATGCGAATCGATCGTCCGAGCCGACCGGCAGCTCGAAACCGGCCCCAACGCGACGTCGCACGTCGGGGCCGGGGTTCACGATCATCACCGGGCTTTCGGGGGCGGGCCGCTCCGAGTCGGCGCGATGCCTCGAGGACCTGGGCTTCTTCGTCGTCGACAACCTGCCGCCGTCGCTCCTGTCGAAGATGGCGGAACTCGCGTCGAGGCCGGGCGGCCCTGGCAAGGTCGCCATTGTGCTCGACGTTCGCGGGGGCGTGTTCTTCGGCGAGCTCTCGCGAGCTCTCGCGGAGCTCGACGAGCTCAACATCCCGTACCGGATTCTCTACCTGGAGGCGTCCGACCAGGACCTGGTGAACCGCTATGAGGCCACGCGGCGGCGGCACCCGCTCGCCCCGGCCGACCGCGTCGTGGAGGGCATCCGCAAGGAACGCCTGATGATGGAGAGCCTCCGCGGCGACGCGGACCTGATCATCGACACGTCGGGCCTCACGCCCCATGAGCTTCGGGACCGCATCCGGGAAGCCTTCGCGGACACGGCGCCCGACGCGGGGCTCGCCGTGTCGCTCATCTCGTTCGGCTACAAGTACGGCGCTCCGCGCGATGCCGACCTGGTCATCGACTGCCGGTTCCTGCCGAACCCCCACTGGGTCGACGACCTCCGGCCGCTGCCGGGCACCGATGAACGGGTCGTGAGATACGTTCGCGGTCAGCAGACCTACCGCGAGTTCATGCGGCGGCTCCGCGCGCTTCTCGGGTTCATGGTTCCGGGGTTCATCGCAGAGGGGAAGTCGTACCTCACGATCGCCGTCGGATGCACCGGCGGCCGTCACCGCTCGGTCGTCATCGCGGACGACCTGGCGCGGTTCTTCCGAGACAAGGGCCTCTCGGCGTCGGTCGACTTCCGCGACCTCGATCGCTGACGGGCGCACACCGCCTCGAGCGACCCACGCGAACGCCCTTCGATAGAGTGGAAATCCCTCTGAGGAGGACGGTGATCAGCATGAAGATCGGTATCAACGGCTTCGGACGGATCGGGCGGAACGTCTTCCGGGCAGCCACGCAACGAGGTTCGGACCTCGATTTCGTCGCGGTCAATGACATCACCGACTCCAAGACCCTCGCACACCTCCTGCGGTACGACTCGGTGCTCGGGACGTTCGACCGCGACATCGCCGTCTCGGAGAACGGCATCCGTGTCGACGGTGACGAGCTCCGGGTCCTCGCGGAACGCGACCCGGCGAGCCTGCCGTGGAAGGAGCTCGGGGCCCGGATCGTGATCGAGTCGACCGGTCTGTTCACCAACCGAGAGGATGCGGACAAGCACATCGCCGCGGGCGCGGAGAAGGTGATCATCAGCGCACCGGCCAAGGGCGAGGACATCACCATCGTCCCCGGCGTCAACGACGACGAGTACGACCCCGCGCAGCACAACGTGATCTCGAACGCGTCCTGCACGACGAACTCGGTGGTTCCGATGGCGAAGGTCCTGGACGACGCGTTCGGCATCGAGCAGGGGTTCATGACCACGATCCACGCGTACACGAACGACCAGAACATCCTCGACCTGCCGCACAAGGATCTTCGTCGCGCGCGCGCCGCGGCGATCAACATCATCCCCACGTCGACCGGCGCCGCGAAGGCCACCGGCACGGTGATGCCGCACCTCAAGGGCAAGATGGACGGGATGTCGATGCGTGTTCCGGTGCCGGACGGCTCGGTCACCGATCTCGTCGTCACCCTGAAGCGGGACGTCACGATCGACGAGGTGAACGCGGCGTTCAAGGCCGCGTCGGCGGACGGCCCGCTAAGCGGCGGGCTCCTCGTCTACACGGACGATCCGATCGTCTCCAGCGACATCGTCGGTACCTCGGCATCGTGCACGTTCGACGCCGCGTCGACAATGGTCATCGGCAACGTTGTGAAGGTCATCGGCTGGTACGACAACGAGTGGGGATACTCGAACCGGCTCGTCGACCTAGCGGAGAAGGTTGCCGCGGCGCTGTGAGCGCGGTGACGTGACGCTTCGAACCCTCGACGATGTCGGCGACATCGGCGGGTGGCGCGTGTTCGTCCGCGTCGACCACAATGTCCCCCTGAAGGACGGCGCCGTCACCGACGACGTGCGGATCCGAGCGAGCCTGCCTACGCTCACCAAGCTCCTGGACGCCGGAACCTCGCTCGTCGTCGCCTCACACCTCGGTCGTCCGAAGGGAGAGGTGCGCGACGAGCTCCGGATGTCCCCGGTCACCGATCGCCTGAGCGAGCTGCTCGGGCGCGACGTTCAGGCGCTCGACGAGGTCGTGGGAGAGCAGGTCCGGGCGGTATGCGGGCACATCGTTCCCGGCGACGTGGTCTACCTGGAGAACCTGCGCTTCGACCCGCGCGAGGAGGCGAACGACACCGGCTTCGCTGGCGAGCTCGCCGATCTCGCGGATGCCTATGTCGACGACGCGTTCGGCGCCGTGCATCGGGCGCACACGTCGGTCGCCGCGCTGCCCGAGCTGTTCGTGAAGGAGGGGAGACCCGCCGTTGCCGGGCGGCTCCTGCAGCAAGAGGTGGACGCGCTCTCGCGACTGCTGAACGATCCCGACAGACCGTACGTCGCCGTGCTCGGCGGGGCGAAGGTCTCCGACAAGCTCGCCACGATCGTCGCGCTCGTCGAGCGTGTCGACGCCATCCTGATCGGCGGCGCGATGGCGTTCACGTTCCTCGCCGCGGACGGCGGAGCCATCGGCGACAGCCTCGTGGAACCGGACAGCTTCGGCGAGGTCCGGGAGGCGCGTGCCCGGGCGGCGGAACGAGGCGTCCTGATCCAGCTGCCGGAGGACGTCGTCGCGGCATCCGAAGTCACCGCGGACGCCAGTCGCGAGACCGTCCCCGCCAGCGCCATCCCGCGCGGCATGAAGGGCCTCGACATCGGACCCCGAACCGTCGAGGAGTTCGCGCGCTCGATCGCGGACGCGAAGACGATCCTGTGGAACGGGCCCATGGGCGTGTTCGAGCTCGAGCCCTTCGGCGCAGGGACGCGTGGGGTCGCCACGGCGGTCGCGGGCGCGAACGCCTACACGGTCGCCGGCGGCGGTGACAGCCTGGCTGCGGTCGCCAAGTACGGGCTCCAGGACGGATTCGACCACCTCTCGACCGGCGGTGGGGCGTCGCTCGAGTTCCTCGAGGGCCGTTCGCTGCCGGGGATCGCCGTGCTGGAGACGGACCGATGACCGTTCGCAAGACCTGCCGATGAGCGCGCGCCGGCCGATCCTCGCGGCCAACTGGAAGATGCACAAATCGCATCTCGAGGCGATCCAGACGGTGCAGAAGCTCTCGTACCTCCTCGACCGCGACGACGCAGAGCGCGTGGAGGTCGTGATCTGCCCCCCGTTCACGGCCCTCCGCTCGATCCAGACCCTGCTCGACAGCGACCGTCTGCCGTACGGTCTCGGCGCGCAGGACGTTCATTGGATGGACGAGGGCGCGTTCACCGGTGAGGTGTCGCCGCTCATGCTCGCCGCGCTCAAGGTGCAGTACGTGATCGTGGGCCACTCCGAACGCAGGGAGCACTTCGGAGAGACCGATGACGTGATCAACAAGAAGGTGCGCGCGGTGTTCTCGCACGGCATGACGCCGATCCTGTGCGTCGGCGAGACGCTTGCCGAGCACGACGCCGGAGCGGCCGAGGACAAGGTGGGGGGGCAGATCGAACGGAACCTGCACGGCGTCTCCGACGACGACGCGGCGAAGCTCGTCATCGCATACGAACCGATCTGGGCGATCGGTACGGGGCGGAACGCCGAGCCGGCGGAGGCCGGGCGCATCATCGGCGTGATCCGCGAGAGGATCGGCGAGCGCTCCTCGAAGGAGATCGCCGACGCCGTTCGGATCCAGTACGGGGGGAGCGTGAAGGCCGGCAACATCCGGGAGTTCATGGCGCACCCCGAGATCGACGGCGCGCTCGTTGGCGGCGCGAGTCTCGACCCGGAGGAATTCGCGCTCATCGTGAAGTACCGCCAATAGATGAATCGATTGCTCTACGTCTGTCTCGATGGGCTCGGCGACGATCCGATCCCCGAGCTCGACGACCGGACGCCGCTCGAGGCGGCGCGAACGCCGTTCCTCGACTCGCTCGCGCGGCGCGGCCGAACAGGGACCGTCGTCACGGTCGGCGAGGGGATCGCGCCCGAGTCCGACATTGCGGTGTTCGCGATCCTCGGCTACGACCCGCTAGAGGAGCACCCCGGCCGCGGGGTGGTCGAGGCCGTCGGCGTAGGGATGGAATTCCACGACGGCGACCTCGCGTACCGCGTCAACTTCTCCACGGCCGACTGGCCCCGGATCGTGGACAGGCGTGTCGGCCGTGACCTCACGTCGGACGAAGCCGTCGCGCTCGCCGACGAGGTCAACCGCACGCTGCGGCTGCAGAACGCGACGTTCGAGCTTCGAGCCACCGTCGAGCATCGCGGCGTCCTGGTGATCCGTGCGAACGAAGGACGGCTCTCCGCGAACGTCACCAACACGGATCCCGCCTACCGCAAGGAAGGCCACCTCGGGGTGGCGCTCGAGACGTTCGAGCCGGAGGTCGCGCGGTGCGAGCCGCTCGACGACTCCGAGGCGGCACGACGCGCGGCAGCGCTTACGAACGCCTTCGTCGAGGACAGCGCGAAGATCCTCGACGCGTCCGAGGTGAACGCCGGCCGTCGGCGAAGGGGCAAGCTGCCCGGAAACCTCATCCTGACGCGGGACGGCGGCGACGCGCGGCCCAACCTCACCCCGATCCGCGACCGCTTCGGACCGGAGTGGGGATGCTTCGTCGAGATGCCGGTTGAACGCGGCATCGCCATGCTGCTCGGCATGGCGACCGTCGATGCGCCGCGGCTGCTGACGGAGGCGGACTACTCAACGTGGGCGCGGCTCGCCGCCGACGCGCTGGACGGCTACGACGCGCTGTACGTCCACATCAAAGGTCCCGACGTGCCGGCGCACGACGGCCGGGCTGAGGACAAGCGCGACGTGATCGAGCTCATCGACCGGGCGTTCTTCGGCGAAGTGCTGCCGCTCATCGATCCAGCGCGAACGCTCGTCGCCGTGACGGCCGATCACTCGACCTCCTGCCTGCGGAGGGCGCACACGCCGGACCCGGTTCCGCTGGTGGTCTCCGGCGCAGGGGTCACCTCAGATGGGAGCGAGAGCTACGGCGAGCGCGCCTGCGCCCGGGGGTCGCTGGGATCGCTCCGAGGGGTCGAGATCGTCCCGCGCCTTGCCGGGCTCCTCCGAGGCTGAGGCCGTGGTTTGAACGGCCGTTCCAACCGCGGGCACCTCGGGATGCGTATGAAAGGAATGGTGCAGCTGAGGCGCCTTGGCGCGGCTGCCTTGGACTGTGCTAATGGTTGGCCATCGAGTCGGAGGGAGGTCGAATGAGTTGGAGCAAGAGGGCGCCAGCATGGCTCGCGGTGTTGTTCTCGCTCACGCTTGTCGCCGCGGCGTGCGGGGGCGACGACGAGCCGGAGCCAGGAGCAACAGAGCCGACGGGAGAAACCGCTGAGGTAACCGGCGGCGAGTGGTCCATGTCGATCTGCGAGCCCGAGTCGCTGATCCCGCAGGTGAACGCGGAGACGTGCGGAAGCCAGGTTTTGAGGGCTCTGTTCACGCCGCTGGTCCAGTTCGATCAGGACAACAACGTCATCTTCGCGGTCGCGGAATCGATCGAGTCCGATGACAACGTCAACTGGACGATCACGCTCCGCGATGGATATACGTTCCACGACGGGACGCCCGTCACCGCGCAGTCGTTCGTGGACGCGTGGAACTGGGGCGCCGACTGCGCGAACGCGGCGGGGAACAACTACTTCTTCGGCCCCGCGGGCGTGAACATCGTCGGCTACGATGAACTGAACCCCGAAGAGTGCCCCAACCGGCCCTCTCGGGAGGGCCTCTCGGGCCTCCAGGTTCAGGACGACCTGACGTTCACCGTCCAGCTCGGCGCGGAGTTCAGCGAGTTCCCCATCACAGTGAACTACAACGCGTTCTACCCGCTGCCTGAGTCGTTCTTCGACGACGCCGAGGCGTTCAACGAGGCGCCGGTCGGCAACGGGCCATACATGATGGACGGCACGTGGGAGCACGACGTCGGCATCAACGTCACGCGGTACGAGGACTACGGCGGAACGCCGGGGAACGCCGACGCCGTCGAGTTCCGCGTCTACGCGGATCTCGCGGTGTCGTACCGGGACGTCCAGGCGGGGAACCTCGACATCGGCGACGTCCCCGACGACCAGATCGCGAACGCGGAGACGGAGTTCGGTGACCGCTACGTCACGGCAGAAAGCTCGTCGTTCTCGTACATCGGCTTCCCGCTGTACGCCGAGGGGTTCGACGACCCGAACATTCGCAGGGCGTTGTCGATGGCGATCGACCGCGAGGCGATCATCTCCGCCATCTTCTTCGACACGCTGACGCCCGCCGACGACATGGTGTCGCCAACGGTCCAGGGCTACCGCGAGGGCGCGTGCGGCGAGGCATGTACCTTCGACCCCGAGGCCGCCAAGCAGCTGTTCGATGACGCAGGCGGCTACGACGGCACGCTCCGCATCTGGTTCAACAACGACGGCGGTCACGAGGGGTGGATCGAGGCCGTCTCGAACCAGTGGCGTCAGAACCTCGGCATCGAGGACATCGAGTTCGAGTCCATGCCGTTCGCCAGGTACCTCGGCCTCCTGGACGAGGGGCTCGACGACGACCCCGCTACTGAGGGTGTCGACGGGCCGTTCCGCCTCGGGTGGGTGATGGACTACCCGAGCATGCAGAACTACCTCGAGAACCTCCACGGCACCGGTGCCGGGTCGAACTACACGACCTACACCAACCCGGAGGTGGACGACCTGCTCGCGCAGGGCAAGTCGGCAGGCTCGGGCGAGGAGGCGATCTCCCTCTACCAACAGGCCGACGACATGATCATCGAGGACCTGCCGATCATCCCGCTGTGGTACGGCCAGGTTCAGCAGGTCACGTCGGAGCGCGTCTCGAACGTCGTGTACGACAAGTTCACGTTCGTTGACGTCGCCGGCGTGCAGGTGGTCGCCGAGTAGCAGATAGAGCGAACAACGCAGTACGATGGTTGGGAGCGGCCGAGCGATCGGCCGCTCCAACCACGTAACCAACGACCGAGGTTGTGAACGATGGGGCGCTATGTAGCTCGACGGCTGCTACAGGCGATCCCCGTGTTCTTCGGCGCTACGTTCATCGTCTTCGCCATGGTGTACCTCATCCCGGGCGATCCCATCCGCGCCCTGAACGGAGAGCGGCCGATCTCGGAGAGCGCGCAGGCCGTCCTGCGCGACCGCTATAACCTGGACGACCCTCTCGTCGTCCAGTACGCCAAGTACGTCGGCGGGCTGGTGACCGGCGATTTCGGCGAGACGTTCCGCGGCCAGCCGGTTTGGGACATCATCAAGGAGAAGTTCCCGGTCACGGCGAAGCTCGCGCTCGCCGCGTTCATCTTCGAGGGTGTCTTGGGCCTGCTCGCGGGGATCCTCGCCGGACTGCGTCGAGGTTCCTTCATGGACAACCTGGTCCTCGTATCGACGACCTTCATCGTGGCCATCCCGGTGTTCGTGCTGGGGTTCGTCGCGCAGCTCGTCCTGGGTGTTCAGGTCGGGTGGTTCCCTATCGCCGGCATCCAGGAGGGCTGGTACAGCTACATCCTCCCGGCGATGGTCCTCGGCTCGCTGTCGCTCGTGTACATCGCCAGGCTGACGCGGACGAGCCTGGTCGAGAACCTGCGCTCCGACTACATCAGGACGGCGGAGGCCAAGGGTCTACCGAGACGCCGCGTGGTGGGGCGTCACGCGCTGCGCAACTCGCTGATCCCGGTCGTGACGTTCCTCGGCGTCGACCTCGGAACGCTGATGGCCGGGGCGATCATCACCGAGGGCATCTTCAATATCCCCGGCGTGGGACGCGAGGTGTTCCTCGCGGTCGGGAGCCAGGAGTACGCGGTGGTGGTGGGGATCGTCACGGCCGGCATCCTGATCTTCATCCTCATGAATCTGGTCGTCGATCTCTTCTACGCGGTGCTCGACCCGAGGATCCGTTATGAGTGACCAGCGGCCGGCGGGCGGCGCCGACACCCTCGAGCCCGACGACGAAGAGGCGGCGCGACAGGAGGATCTGCTCCTGCATGCGGCGTCGACGCAACCCGCGGCGGGCGCGCTCTCCGCCGCAACCGCGGCCGAAGGAGGCGTCTCCGAGTACCAGGCCAGCCTGTGGGGCGACGCCTGGCGGCAGTTGCGTCGCAAGCCGTTGTTCCTGATCGCGGCCGGCCTGCTCGTTCTCTTCGTCGCGATCGCCCTCGCGCCCGGAGTGTTCGCGCAGGTATGCAACTCGTGCGCGGAGTTCGCCAATCAAGATCCGCGGTCCCCGGCTAATTTCGCCGATCTCTCGCGAAGTGTCGAGACGCCTTCCGCGCAGCACTGGTTCGGCTTCGACATCCAGGGACGCGATTACTTCACGCGGGTCCTGTACGGAACGCGCGTGTCGCTGATCATCGGCTTCCTCGTGGTCGGCGTGGACGTGGTCATCGCTCTGATCCTCGGGTGTATCGCGGGGTTCTACGGCCGAGTCTTCGACTCGATCATCGGGCGCGGCGCCGACATCTGGTTCGCACTCCCTACGACTCTGGCCGGGCTGGTCTTCCTGAGCGTTCTCGACAATCGAGGACTGTTCCAGGTATCGGCGGTCTTGATCTTTCTCGGATGGCCCACGCTCATGCGCCTAATGCGTTCGTCGGTGCTCGCAGGCAAGGAGGCCGACTATGTCCAGGCGGCTCGCGCCCTTGGCGCCAGCGACTGGCGCATCCTTCGGGTGCACATCCTGCCGAACGGCATCGCTCCCGTGATCGTGTACGCGACCATCAGCGTCGGCATCATCGTCTCGGCCGAGGCGGCCCTCTCGTTCCTCGGCGTCGGACTGCAGCTTCCGTCGATCTCGTGGGGGCTGATGATCGCCGACTCGCAGGGGCGGCTCCTCAGCAGCCCGCATCTGTTGCTCTTCCCCGGCGCGTTCCTGTCGGTGTTCGTCCTGTGCTTCATCGTCTTGGGCGACCAGCTGCGGGACGCGCTCGACCCAAGGCTCCGTTAGATGCGCAAAGCCCGAACGGCGCTCGCCGACATCGAGTTCGGTCCGTCACAGCACCTGCTCGAGGTGCGCGAGCTCGCCGTCGAGTTCAACACGGACTACGGGAACGTCCACGCCGTCAACGGGATCAACTACACGCTGGACGCCGGCGAGACGCTGGCCATCCTGGGCGAGAGCGGCTCCGGAAAGACGGTGAGCGCGCTGGCGATCATGGGTCTGATCGACCGGCCCGGCCGGATCGCGGAGGGCCAGATTCTCTACAAGGGCATCGACCTTCTGACGCTTCCGACGGCGGAGCGAAGATCGGTTCGCGGCGCCGAGATCGCCATGATCTTCCAGGACGCGCTGTCGGCGCTGAACCCAGTGTTCTCGGTGGGCGACCAGATCGCCGAGATGTTCGTGGTGCACCGGGGTATGTCCAAGAAGGAGGGGATGAGGAAGGCGCTCGAGCTGATGGATCGCGTTCGCATCCCGTCCGCGAAGGAGCGCTTACACGACTACCCGCATCAGTTCTCGGGCGGGATGCGGCAACGGGTCATGATCGCCATCGGCATCTCGCTCGACCCGGACATCCTGATCGCCGACGAGCCGAGCACCGCGCTCGACGTGACCGTGCAGGCGCAGATCATGGAGCTCCTGAAGAGCCTCCAGGAAGAGACACAGATGGGCCTCATCCTGATCACGCACGACCTCGGCGTCGTCGCTGAGGTGGGGGACAAGGTGTGCGTGATGTACGCGGGCAAGATCGTGGAGAAGGCGTCGGTCTCCGATGTCTACGAGTCCCCCGCGCACCCGTACACCGAGCGCCTGATGAACTCGATCCCGCGCGTGAACCAGAAGGGCGGACGTCTCGACCCGATCAAGGGGTCACCGCCGAGCCTGATGAACATCCCGCACGGTTGCCCGTTCCACCCCCGGTGCCCGCGAGCGCGGATCCCCGATCCCTGCAGGAGCGAGGTGCCGCCGCTCCGTGAGGTCGTGACGAACCGCCTTTCGGCATGTCACTTCGCCGAGGAGCTTCTGGCCGAGGAGGGCGTGGAGGTCTTCGCGACGTGAAGGCGGAGACCCAAGCGCAACCAGGGACGCCGACCGAGCCGAACCCCGACGCCCTGCTGTCCGTTCGCGGCCTAGTCAAGAACTTCCCGCTGACGCAGGGCGTCCTGTTCAGGAAGCACATCGGCGACGTTCAGGCCGTGAGCGGGGTTGCATTCGACCTGCACAAGGGCGAGACGCTCGGGCTCGTCGGCGAGTCCGGGTGCGGCAAGTCGACCGTCGCCCGTGTGCTCCTTCGGCTGTACGAGCCCACCGCCGGGCAGGCGTACTTCAAGGGGCGCGACGTCTTCTCGTTGGGCCGCCGCGATCTCCGGCAGCTCCGCCGCGAGATCCAGATCATCTTCCAGGACCCCTACTCGTCGCTGAACCCACGCATGACCGTCGGCGACATCGTCGCCGAGCCGTGGGCGATCCATCGCGACGTGGCGTCCCGCCGCGAGCGCCGCACGCGGGCACAGGATCTGCTGGAACGCGTCGGCCTGAACCCGGACCACGTGAACCGGTACCCGCACCAGTTCTCCGGGGGTCAGCGTCAGCGAATCGGCGTGGCCAGGGCGCTCGCCCTGAACCCCGAGATCATCATCTGCGACGAGCCCGTCTCGGCCCTGGACGTCTCCGTCCAGGCGCAGGTCGTCAACCTTCTGGAGGACCTGCAGGACGAGTTCGGCCTCTCGTACATCTTCATCGCGCACGATCTCTCGGTCGTTCGACACATCTCCGACCGCGTCGCTGTCATGTACCTCGGCAAGATCGTCGAGATTGGCGACGAGGAGGAGATCTACGAGCACCCGGCGCACCCGTACACGCAGGCGCTGCTGTCGGCCGTTCCCGTGCCGGACCCGAAGCTGCGCGGCAAGCGCGACCGCATCATCTTGACCGGCGACGTTCCGAGCCCCGCGGACCCGCCGTCCGGGTGCCGATTCCGAACGCGCTGCTGGAAGGCGCAGCCCATCTGTGGGCAGAAGGAGCCGGCGCTGACCCCGCGGAGCCGGCTGCATCCCGACGCCTGCCACTTCTCCGAGGTGCGCGAGGTCGTTCCGGTCGAGTCCTGAGCGGCGCATGGACGGCGCCGCATGCGGCAATCCCGCCGCGTGCGCTGGGGCGTATATGTGCTCGTGAGCGGGTTGCTCGGGCTTCGGCGCGGTCGCTAGGATGCCCGAGTTCCCCACAACGCCGGAGATGCGATCGGCGCATGTCACAACTGCAAGCAGAGGTCGGCGCCGGCCCAACCGAGGAGACGTCGGCGCAGGCCGGTCCGGTCGTCGTCGGCAAGTCTCCGGGTCAGCTCTTCTGGATGCGGTTCCGAAGCGACCGGGCGGCGTTCATCGGTCTTGGCATCCTCGGGCTCTTGGTGCTGTTGGCCCTAACGGCGCCGCTGATCTCCAGGTACGTCGTCCACCACGGCCCATACGAGCTGTTTCGAGAACAGATGTTGAACGAGTTCGGGCTTCCCAAGGGGCCGAACGCGGAGTTCTGGTTCGGCGGGGACCGCGTGGGGAGGGACCTGTTCGTCCGGGTGATCTACGGGATCAGAACGTCGCTGATCATCGCGTTGTTCGCCACGGCCATCGCGGTCACGATCGGCGTCGTGCTCGGCATGACGGCGGGGTACTTCCGAGGCTGGGCCGACACGGCGATCGCGCGCGGGACGGACGTGATGCTGTCCATGCCCCTGTTGCTGTTCGCGATCGGCATCGTGTCGACATGCTCTCGCGCGAAGGAGGGCTGTCTCGGCGGGCTGGTCAAGCCGGGCGTCCCCGTCGTCGTCTTCGTGATCGCGCTGTTCAGTTGGCCGAACATCGCGCGGCTGGTTCGCGGGCAGACTCTGTCGGTGCGGGAGCGGGACTACATCCAGGCCAGCCGGGTACTCGGCGCCGGGAATGGATCGATCATGTTCCGCGAGGTGCTGCCGAACCTCGTCGCGCCGATCATCGTGTATGCCACGCTGATCATCCCGACGAACATCATCTTCGCGTCGTCGCTGTCGTTCCTGGGTCTGGGAGTTCCCGAGCGAACTCCCGAATGGGGACGGCAGATCGCGCAGGCGGCGCCGATCTTCG